>WNGD01001103.1_pt1 | contig 33360 bp, 23 predicted proteins | sample 5400671 | NCBI WGS metagenome assembly WNGD01 (sample SAMN13153369, study PRJNA577476) | soil metagenome | isolation source: 40 cm soil or saprolite under grassland replicate 2 | place: USA:California | collected 2016-06-15 | reverse complement strand
GGAGTTCGTGTCCTTTCCAGGGGACGGCTCGGGCAATGATCGCAAAGACCGGGATATCAGTAGGCATAGCAAACTCTCGACGGATCGAACTACCATCAGCATCACAGTTCCATCGGGTGCTATCGACCCCATTGAGAGCATGATAGATCCGCGCGGGCCGACATCCTACTGTGGGGGCCGACTGGGCGGTAAACTGGGACACGCCAACGATCCCATCCGCCTGCCTGAGTATCCAGCGCGAGAAGGGAGTCATCCAGGTCCCACAGTTCAGGTGCAGATGCACGATACACCTGGCACCGGTTAATTTCGCTAAGAGCACGCCACAAAACATTTCACGTTTGTTATTCGCTGTATGAATAATATTGATGTGGTGTCGCTTGATATACCCGATCAAGCCAGCCAGACTGCCTGCGAGTGCCAGCCCGGTAAACAGCTTGTTTCTGATGCCATTCAACTTCGATCCCTGAAATTCCTTGGGAGGACCGAAGTTCGTGGGGCGAATATGCGCCTCGGGAATCGCTTCGAACATTCGGTAGGTGGCGGTTTTTTCATCGTTCTCATAGGTAGCGCATGCAACATGTATTTCTATGTGTTCACTCTCCAGGTGACGCGCCAGCGTGCTGTGAACATCCTCCATTGCGCCCCCGTGAGACTGGGATTGTAAAAATAGTGCGCGGATTTTTGGTTTCATTAGTTGACCTCTTCTCCAATGTGTTCCCTACTACCAGGCTAAGATGATTTTCCAGAACGGAAAAACACAACTTCTGTAGTCCTATTCCCATATCTCTGTAATGAGATAGCACGACATCTTATACTCTGCTAGACAACGGTTTCAAGGACGATCTTCGCCTGTAGCTCTACTACTTCTCCCAACACCGTCCGGTATACTCTCTCTACATCGTTGGCCAGTCGCTGGGGATTGAAGTACTCCTCCACACGTTTGCGGCCATACTCACCCATCTGCTGGCACAGCGCAGGATTATTCACCAGGGTGAGAATATTCTCTGCCAGTTGCTCCACATCTCCCGGGGCTGAGAGCAGTCCCGATTGGCCATCTTCTACTACCTCGCGGGTTCCCCCGCTATCCAGGGCGATTACCGGCTTCCTCATCGCCATCGCTTCCAGGATCGCCAGAGCACAGGGCTCCTCCAGGGTGGGCATAGTATAGAGATCGCTAGCTGCCAGGATGGCCTGGATGTCGGAGCGCGGGAGTTCGTGTCCTTTCCAGGGGACGGCTCGGGCAATGATCGCAAAGACCGGGATATCAGTAGGCATAGCAAACTCTCGACGGATCGAACTACCATCAGCATCACAGTTCCATCGGGTGCTATCGACCCCATTGAGAGCGTGATAGATCCGCGCGGGCCGACATCCTACTGTGGGGGCCGACTGGGCGGTAAACTGGGACACGCCAACGATCCCATCTGCCTGCCTGAGTGCCCAGAGAGAGACCGGGTTCATCCAGCCTCCGCAATTCTGGTGCAGATGCACGATACACCTGGCACCGGTCAATCTCGCTAAGAGGACCCCGCAAAGTACATCGCGCCTGTCCGCTGTATGAATAATATTGATGTGGTGTTGTTTGATATATCCGATCAAACCGGCCAGACTGCCTGCGAGTGCCAGCCCGGTGAACAGCATGTTTCCAGCGATATCCAGCTTCGATCCATTAAGTACTGGTCGGCCAAAGTTCGTGGGGCGAATATGCGCCTCGGGAATCGCTTCGAACATTCGGTAGGTGGCGGTTCTTTCAGCACTGATATACTTATCGCATGCTACATAAATTTCTACGTGATCTCTATTAAAGTGACGCGCCAGCATACTGTGAACATCTTCAATTGATCTGCCCTGAGTCACCGATTGTAAAAATAGTACGCGGATTTTCGTTTTCATTAGCTGACCTCTTATTATGTAGAAAGGTTTCTCTTCAAATTGGAGAAGGCTACCTCCATAGCCTTTCGCAGCAACGTATTCTAATCGTTTGTATCTTAGAAGTAGATGTCTGTGCTCTCACGGTCGCTGCCAGTGAGCCACCTGCCAAAATCAGCCAGACGAAGCCTCTATATGGCATCTATCCCCAGCCTCATAAGCGTACAATCTTAATATAGAATATGCTCCATACAATTATGGCTGTATTCAAGTGAAGATACCGTCAATAAGTGGCCAGCAAGGTCGTGTTTTCTGTCCTTTTGTCATCCAGCGCTCTTTGATTCAGGCACGCAGGTTGCTCCCCATATATCCATACATAGGTATGTTTGAATTCGAAGGAACCTTTTCTTTGTCAATCGGTCCATTTCATAATGATATCTAGACTTTTTTACTAGAATAATATGATCTTTCCATCCATTTAAGCATTGTCTTAATACGTGAAGGTGTTAAATTTTACTACGAGGCCGGAGTACTCATTTTTTAATGACTAATTAATTAAAGAATAGGCAACTATGGGTGATTATCTGTCAACTAACCATGGGCTGAAGCAGGAACAGCACATACAGACTCCCACTACTTCCATAAACTCTCAAGCAAAGAGTCTGCAGGAAGATATCGACAGCACGATTATGGAGTCGCATAAGAAGGGAAGGCCGCGCGTCTTACTTGCGATCTCCGTACAGCCAGCAGATACGATGCGAGCTGATATCGCTAAAGATAAACAACCTCGTCGTGACTATCTTGCTTTGCAGGAGATGCTTGATGCAGACATCATCTACCTGAGTGACACACAAGGGACACGACTGACCCGTCTTATCAAAAGGTTCTTTGGGCCATTTACAGCACTTGCCTGGGCAGCCTTCTGTCGTCGTCATCAGTATGATGTCATCTTTACTGATACAGAGATCGTGAGTCTACCGCTCGCGCTGCTCTTGAAGTTGAGCCGTTCCAGGCCTGGCTCTCCTCGCCACGTGGCACTCGCACATTATCTCTCACCATTCAAGAAACGTATCTTCTTTCGCTTCGGCGCGGGCAGTCACATTGACACTGTGATAGTGCATTCTTCGGCCCAACGTGAAGTAGCAACAGATACTCTGCATCTACCTGATGAGCGCGTAATGCGCTTGCCTTATCAGGTGGATGTGCGTTTCTGGCATCCATTAGCCCCATCCGAAATGGATACCAATGTTATCAGCACGGCTAATGATCGTCCAATCATATGCGTCCCGGGCCTGGAGCAACGCGACTATCCCACGTTGCTTTCAGCGGTACGCGACCTGAATGTGAGTGTATATATCAGCACGCGTTCTGTGACGCCACAACAGGCTGCCCTTGAAAAGTCACCCGTGTGGCCAAAGAACACTTCTTTCAAAATGTACAACTATGGAGCGTTACGTCAACTCTACGCCAACGCGAGGCTTGTTATCGTACCTCTGCTGGAAGTAGATTTTCAGGCCGGCATCACAGTGATTCTCGAAGCGATGGCAATGGGTAAGGCAGTGATCGTCTCAGGCATTAGAGGTCAGACGGATGTCGTTCGTGACCCCCGCAACGATGGTCGCGGACCATTTGGACGCACATGGTGGCCTGGTTTTCTTGATAATATCGATGTTGCAGAGACGCTTGGAAGATTACCAACTGGTTTTTATGTCACTCCTGGGGATCCCGATGAATTGTGCAGCACTATCCAATATCTATTAGATCATCCGGAGGTTGCTGATGAATTAGGTCGCAACGGACGACGTGTTGTCGAGGCTTACTATAGCATTGAAGCCTTTGCCCAACGCTTTGCCACCGCTATTATTGGAAACCAGAATTCAGAGATTCAAAGCGGACAAGAAACGCTTTGCAACAACCGTAACCAAATATAGTCACCAAACATTCGCGCTATCCAATTATACGGATATTATTGCACAATGCTAAGGAGAAAGTGAAATAATGGAGTCATCAACAGGACAAAGACACGTGGGGCGCTCAGATAAGGCGCCAGAGGCATTATATTATCCACGAAACCGCTTCTCTCGTCGGTCTTTTCTAGCGGGTACAGGTGCGGTCATAGTCAGTGTAAGTTTGACCAGATTTGCCGCCGCCGCTACCGGGTCAACTCTAAACATAGTTGCTCACGAAGACGATGACCTTCTCTTTCTCAGCCCCGACTTGCAACATGCCATTCAAGGCGGTCGCACCGTCAGAACAATCATCGTCACTGCTGGTGACGACGGCTCAGGCACCAGTTATTGGCAAAGCCGCGAATCAGGTTCAAGGGCAGCTTATGCTCAGATGTGCGGAGTCGCTAATACCTGGACGCAGACCGATGCAGGGATTACCGGGCACCCGATCTCGCTTTATACACTCTCAGGTAAACCGAATATCTCTCTTGCCTTTATGCAGTTGCCCGACGGTAATGTTGACGGTTCTGGCTTCTCAAGTAACAATAATGAGAGTTTGCAGAAACTGTGGACTGGTACAATCTCAACCATCCACGCGATAGATGGCTCATCAAGCTACAGCAAAACAGATTTAACAAATACGCTAACCAGTTTGATGTCTTCTTTCAAGCCAGATCAAATTAATATGCAGGATTATATTGGCACTTATGGTGACGGTGATCACAGCGACCACTACACAACGGCCTACTTTGTTCTGGCTGCTCAAAAACAGTATACAACCACCCATAGCTTTACAGGGTATGAAGGCTATGCCATTTCCTCTCTTCCTATTAATGTTACTGGAGCTGATCTCACTGCCAAGCAGAACGCTTTTTTTGCCTACACCCCGTATGACTCTCACGTCTGCCAGAGCGTATCGAGTTGCTCCAGTACTTCTTATGGGGCATGGCTACAACGTCAATACACAATAAACGCATCGCCGGTAGCCAATGCAGGTCCGGACCAGACAGTCACGGCGAGCTCCACTGTGCAGCTCGATGGTTCAGGCAGTTCGGATCCTGCCGGAAATCCGTTGACCTACCAGTGGACGCAGGCCAGCGGTCCAACCGTCACGCTCTCCAGCGCCACCGCAGTCAAGCCCACCTTTACGGCTCCCTCCAGCGCCACCACTCTGACCTTTCAACTGGTGGTCAACAACGGGCAGGTGAATAGCAATCCTGATACGGTCACGATCACCGTAAGTAGCAGCTCCGATCTCGCTCTTTTCGCGACGGCGACGGCTTCTTCAGAGAATGCCAGCACCGGTCAGACGGCTGATAAGGCGATTGACGGGGTGATTGATGGCTATCCAGGTGACTCTACCAAAGAGTGGGCGACCGTCGGCGGGAAAGCAGGGAGTTGGCTCAAGCTCACCTGGTCCAGTTCACAAACCGTGAGCAAGGTTATACTCTACGACCGTCCAAATCTAAACGACCAGATCACTGGCGGGAATATCCAATTCAGTGACGGGAGCAGCATCACGATCAGCGCGCTTAACAATAATGGTTCAGCTACTCCTTTTACTTTCACATCCAGGACCATCACGAGCTTACAGCTCAATATCACCTCGGTGAGCTCCTCGACCCAAAACGTCGGTTTAGCCGAGATCCAGGTTTACCAGAACAGTACTGGTGGAAGCCAGCCGGTAGCCAATGCGGGTCCTGACCAGACAGTCACGGCAAGCTCCACTGTACAGCTCGATGGTTCAGGCAGTTCGGACCCTGCCGGAAATCCGTTGACCTACCAGTGGACGCAGACCAGCGGTCCAACCGTCACGCTCTCCAGCGCCACCGCAGTCAAGCCCACCTTTACGGCTCCCTCCAGCGCCACCACCCTGATCTTTCAACTGGTGGTCAACAACGGGCAGATGAATAGTAATCCTGATACGGTGACCATTACGGTGAGTAACAACTCCGATCTCGCTCTTTTCGCGACGGCGACGGCTTCATCACAGAATACTAGCACCGGCCAGACGGCTGATAAGGCGATTGACGGGGTGATTGATGGCTATCCAGGTGACTCTACCAAAGAGTGGGCGACTGTTGGCGGGAAAGCAGGGAGTTGGCTCAAACTCACCTGGTCCAGTTCACAAACTATGAGCAGAATCGTCCTCTACGACCGTCCAAATCTAAACGACCAGATCACCGGGGGAAATGTCCAATTCAGTGACGGGAGCAGCATCACGATCAGCGCGCTTAACAATAATGGTTCGGCCACGACCTTCACCTTCTCGTCCAGAACCATCACGAGCTTACAGCTCAATATCACCTCGGTGAGCTCCTCGACCGAAAACATCGGTTTAGCCGAGATCCAGGTTTACACAAGTTAAACCCTCGACGTAAAGACCATTGCAAGGGCAGGAATAGTAACCACGCGGGCAGCTCTTTTGCTCGCGTGGTTACTATTCTATAGTTATTGTCTCCTTATGCAGCAATGTGGAGATGAAACTCTGGCCTGAGCTATAGGGTATCACAATGTTAACCACAGAAGCCTTTTTGCAATTGTATCTCAACATCAATCATACCAATTTTCGACGGAGCAGTAGTATACTTAGCACCGTCTGGGTATATGCCCGAGTCGGGCTTACAGGGCAATGAGCCAGCCGATTTTTGTGTCATTGCATAGATCTGTTTAGATCCATAAAGGGGTTTGACAGGACATACCTTGTCTGAAGACATCTTTAGATGCCGTGTTTTTATAAATGCTTTAACGTATCACCTTTGAGGCAATATAAAGATTTACAAGTAAAAGATATCTCTTCGATATCTACGGAGCTCGATGAAAGGGGCTATGTGTGTCGCGAGTACTTGAGGCAATTTTTCGTCATCCTCTGCAAATCTTTTTGATGTTCCTGGTCGCTGTTGTAGCAGGCCTGGCGATTGCTTATACCCTGCCACGTTCGTACGTATCATCAACATCCCTATGGGCATTGCGCCGTTATGCGGTTATCGGCCCGTCAGGCCCAGAGAGCGACCTGACGTCTACCCCTGCACAGACGCAAGTTGCAGCCCTCACAGAATTACTCCAGAGTCGTGACTTTGTCCTGACGATAGCGAAGTCAACCGATCTGGCAACAACACTCAAGCTGGGTTCGGCATCATCCAATCAACAACTCGTGGATGATACAATGGTGCAAGATATTTCTAAGCACCTGGTTATTGCCACCAGTGGCTACAACTTGTATGAAATCTCTTACACGAATAGCAATGCGCAGGTGGCTTACCAGGTGGTAACCGCCGTCGTTAAGCAGTTCCAATTGCAGGGACAGAGCTTCAGTACTGCTGAAGGTCAACAGCTCTTACAAGGATACCAGGCACAACTGGCACAGGCGAAAAAAACAGCGGATGCCGCGGCCAATGCAGAGTCCCAGTATCTGGCGAGTCACCCCGAGCTCACAAAGTCAGGCGCCAACCCGCTGAGTAATCCACAATATGCCCTCCTCGATGCGAGAAGGCTGCAATCACAATCGACAATTCAGACTCTGCAGACGACCATCGCAACAATCAATGGACAAATCGCGACTCAGAGCACAGGTTCTGACACTTTTTTCAAGACAGTTGATGCTCCTTTGCAGCCGGACACGGCAGTATCACGTTCAAAAACCATTCTGGAAGCGGGAGGAGGCGGGGCGGGTATTGCGCTTTTGATGTGCACCATCTATATAGGTATACTTGTTCGGCGCGATCGCGCTCTTTACGCGGCACGGGATTTGCAGAGAGTCACGGGACACCCTGTCCTTATGCAAGTACCTCAACTCTCATTAGCAGCCATACGCGTTGTTATTCCAGACGATAAATTGTAGGAACCTTCCTTATGGTTGCCCTTATAATCAGGAAACCAGGAGAGATTGTGAGTAGCCTTATGTCTGAAGATACCAAATATTCTTCTATCGATGAAAGAACAACAAAATTGAGAAAGACGGAGAACATTGTAGAAGATGATCATGATAATGCAAACGGAATCGATAAGCAACAGACTATAACGTTTGCCGAAACGCCTCAGGGAGAGAAGCCTCTACCAAATAGGCACTTTCCTGAGACACCTGCATATACAGCAGTAACGTCTCAGTCAATGATGTTAGAAGTAATTGAACCCAAGAAAGTATCGAAGCAAGCAGCAAAAAAAGCAGCGGATCAAAAATCGCAGGTTCAGCCGCATAAGTCAAAAAAAGTCGCTGAGGAAGCAAGTATGCTTCGTATACGTTGCAAGCAGATCTGTGTTTCTACATTTCTTCGAGGGCACTCTCCTGTACGCAGTCTGGGTTTTACCAGTGCGATTCACGGCGAAGGGAAGTCCTTTTTAGCTCGTTTGGCAGCCGAGGTGATGGCCGAGGATGAGAGCACACCAGTTACATTGCTTGAGTGCAACTGGGAACACCCCTCTCTCGATACGGCCTTTCACCTCGCGCCCGGCCCCGGCCTGGCGGAATGGTTGTCAGGCTATTGTGATCTCGCAGCGATACGCCGCCAGGTTAGCCGAAATCTCACGGTTATTCCGGCGGGTGATAGCAAAGATAACCCTGTTGGCTTGTTGCGCGCGTTCCAACGCCGTGGAGCGCTTAAAGCACTGACACAGCCAAATGAACTATTGATCGTCGACCTGCCTTCAATTATGACGACGGCGTATGGGCAACTGGCAGCTGAACTGGTTGATTCAGTCATCCTTGTGGTACGCATGGGAGTGACTCCTGAGAGCTTCGTTACTGATACCAAACACCTGCTTGAGAATCTACCCGTCCAGGGGATCGTCTTCAATCAGGTCGCAAGCCGCGTTCCTAAATGGTTGAGGCGACTATTGTGAGTGAAAAAAAGCAATGAAAGCAGTTTCCATCCTTCTTTTATTCTTTCTAACGGTAGGAGTATTCTCAGGCACAAACGATCGTAGGGCGCGCCTGATATTGAGTGCGGGTATTATCCTTGCCGTTCTCTACCTATATATCGCATAACGCCAGCATAAAATTGCTCGCTTTTCCTTTGACTTGATCACATAGGAAAAGCGAGCAATTATGTGTGTGCTATGTGTGTGCTCCAACCTCGGGCCTTTGTAGACATGCTCACCTGAAAGATCAGCTACTATAGGAAGTGGAGTCACCTCCGACTAGCCCTCAACGTTTTCCAAAACCCCTCGCATTTGTGTAGGAGTGGCGCTGTCGGGCGTAAAGGTCGCAAGAACGGACTCACCAGCTTTAACAATGTCGCCGGGGCGTACAGCGATCTTAACATCGGCGCGGGCAGCCAGGACGAGATCGACCTGGGAGCCGAAGCGAATCATTCCGTAGCGCTGCCCGAGGGTCAACACCTGCTCTTCTTTCACAAACGAGACGATCTGGCGTACCAGGCGCGAGGCGATCTGGACAGCCGCAACTTGAAAGTCGCCCTGTCCAAACACCGTTGTGGCGCGTTCATTCTCGAACTCCGCCTCGGTCAGGCGCAACGAGTTGAAGTGGCCGGGAAAATGCCGCTGCTGAATGACACTTCCGGCAATGGGAGCACGATTCACATGTACATCCAGGAAACTCATGCTAATGCCGATAACAAGTGCGTCATCTGTATAGAAGGGCGTTTTAGTGAGTTCGTGCAGTGTGTAGTCGTGACCATGCTTGGTGGCGACAGGTAATACGCCGTTTTTCGACTCGTGGATATAGATGACCTTACCATCAGCAGGACTAACGACGACGTCATCGCGCTGTGGCACTGCGCGCTCGGGATCGCGGTAGAAACGATAGGCCAGGAAGCCGAAAACGCCCATCAAGGCGAGGCCCCAGCTTATCCCCGTGCTCCAGATGAGATTGAGTGAAAGCGCTTGCGCCAGCAAGGTCACAAAGAAGCTCGCGGCCAATCCTATGCCCAGGTCGATCAGAGCAATGCGCAAGACACCCAACTGCCATTTCCAGGCCAGGGGTAGCGTAAAGAGCCACGTCAAAAGCAGAGTGAGCAGAATATGTATATACATAGCTTAGAAACCTCGTTTCACAAAGAGATAGGGCAGAAGCGCCAGTTCCACCAGGCCAGGTAGAGGATCTTCGCGGCTCATGACCGCTTCAATATGGTTGCCTTTCAATGTGCGCAGATAAGAGCGCCAATGTTGATGTCCGGCCAGGATTTCAGCGATACCCGTGGGTACGTCGGTCGCCAGGCGAATCCACCGCACCTCAGGCCGGGCACGATAGATGCCAACATCTTCACCTATCTGATCGGCGAACAGTAAATAGGGGAAATCAACCCCGGCCTGCGGCCCCAGCGTGTGATAGCCCCAGGTGCGGGCATTTACATCAAGAAGCTTATATTGCCCGTTGCGATGATCAAGCTTATATTCCACTTCGACCAATCCATAATAATCGATTGCCTGTAAGAAACGTTGCGAGAGTTCTTCGAGGAGCGGGATATCCACCGTCTCAGCGTAAGTACTGGCGCGTCCGAAGTCGGGAGGATGCTGTCGGTGCCGCTGTGCAACCATACTACCGCGCGCCTGCCCGTTCTTGAAGAAGGCGCAGTAGGAGAACTGTTGTGAGCCCCCGCCGGGGATCATCTCCTGCACCATGACCTCTCCCGGCTCGACCAGGGCAGCAGCCTGCCGGAAACGCTGTAGGAGTTCGGCGCGGTTATCGACTTGCCACGCCTTAGCCTTTGTCGCGTAGATGAAATGCTCTTTGATGGCGGGTTTAATGACCAGGGGAAACTCTGCGTCGATCTCTGCCAACTCGTCCTCGTTGAGCGGATACCATGTGCGCGGTGCGGGAATATCCAGATCTGATGCCAGGCGGTACGTGTTACGCTTATCCCAGGCCCATCTCACTATGGGCAATTCAGGCGTGGGAACAAGAAACTGTTTCGAGAGTCGTTCACGATGGCGAGCAAAGGCGGCGACGGTTTCATCACGCGTGGGATACAGCACCCAGCCATCAAGATCCAATTTGCGGCCAACCTCCATTACGGTCTCAATGGTGCATTCTTCATCGCGCAAGTTCGGCACTTTTACCGAGTGCGTGACGTAGCGTGAGAAACGGCCTATAGAGACTTCGTCATCAATAATGCAGATGGGAATGCCATGACGCCCCAGACTGCGCGCAATGCCAAGGCCTTGATAGTCACCACCAAGTATGACAGCGCCCACATGTTTGCGCGGCTTTGACGCCAGTTTGAAGGGAGTAAGGGTTGAGATACCTTGTGCCCTATGTGACGTGCTGTTCGTTTCTCTTTCTTCCGATCCGACAATGATTGCTGAAAGGGCATTGTCCGTCCAGCATAGAGCGTCAGTGCCATCGAAATCGATGGCCAGGGCCTGTGGCTGAGGCTGGTCGAGGACTTTCTCGTTCTCCGGCTCGCGATGTCTATGGAAAATGCGACCAATCGTAAAGCGGTACATGGCGGAAGCCAGGTCGCCTACGAAGGGCAGAGGATCACGCCAATCGAGGACCGAGAAGGCGGTTTTTCCCATAAGTGAACGTAGATAAGCCCCTGGTGTGGTGGTGCCTGCACGTATCTCCTGTATACCCGCCGGCAGGTCTGTTATGAGGCGTAGCCATGAGTAGCCATAGCGCGGCTCAATAGCTGGGGTTTCCTTGCCCAGAAGGTCATCGTACGCGATGGCTGGAAAATCCAGTCCACAGAGCATGCAGAGCGTATGCCAGCCCCAGGGTCGTACATTGACATCGAGCAGTTTGTACTGATCTACGCGGGCATCATACTTGAATTCAACCTCAACCATGCCAGAGATATGCATGGCCGCCAGCAACCGTCGCGCAGGATCGAGCAGTTCTGGAACATCAATGGCATCGACGAAACTACTGCCCAGACCATAGTCGATAGGATACTGGCGCGTGCGGCGGGCAGTCATGCAATGGGTCACCTCGCCGTCCTTACAGTAAGCCGCAACAGAGAACTGCGTTCGCCCGGTACCAGGAACAATCTCCTGGATCATTATGCCCTCTTCACCCAGAATATTGACGGCAAGACGATACTGAGCGAGTAGTTCTGTTTTGTCGCTCGCTTCCAATACCTTAAGGCGCAGCGTATGCTGCAGGCGCGCGGAGGTGATTGGCTTGATAATTACTGGGAAGGTGATCTCAAGTGCAAGCAGCTCATCTTCGTTATGAGGATACCAGGTTCTGGGGCAGGGGATATCGAGTTCCTCGGCCAGGCGATAGGTCAGACGTTTATCGTTGGCCCAGCGCACAATCTCCCAGTCTTGCGTGACAGGTGTATAGATCTGCCCCAGCATCTCCCGATTGCGCGCGACCAACTCAACGGCTTCGTCCGGTAGCGGCATCAATACCCACTGTTCCAGGTGATGCGTTTTAGCTGCGCGCAACAGGAAGCGTAGGAATGCCTCGTTGTCCATATCTCCGTGCCAGCGCAGACGTTTGACTGCGTAACGCGAAAACCAGGCAGAACGGGGCTCGTTATCGATCACTACGATAGGAACGCCCCGTCGGCCCAGGCTGCGTGCGACGCCAAGCGCTTTATAGTCGCTTCCGAGTATGACAACGCCAGGCCTATGTTTTTGTAACGACATACCTTATCCTCTTCCGGGCTCCATTCAGTAATCTCAGGCACTTACTTTTACATCGCCAGTCTGCATGACATGGCGGGTGATCTGCTGTGCTGGAACTCGCACGCCTGCAACGAAGCGGCAAATCGGACCAAAATTAAAGCCCGCCAGCGCGCCAGCAAAGTAGAGATGTGTCGCAGATGACTCAAACCGCTCGTTCAGAAGGGGATAACCGTTGTGTATCTTTACAAGGCGACGCAGGGGTTCGTCTATATAAGTCAGCGCATCCAGGTTAGCTTTATAGCCGGTGCCCAGCAGGATGTGATCAACGGTGCGTATGGACCCATCGCTAAGCTTCAGGTGGACAGACCCCTCCTGAGCCATTGCTTTCTCAATGGACATATTTGGAGTGATCGTAAAGCGCCCATCTACTCGCGGACGCAGCCACGGCGCCACAGAGGGGCGCACCGAGCGCCGATCTATCGAAACACGCATGCTATCAGGTAGGTGGCTAAAGAGTAGTGGATAAGCGACTAACCAACTGACTCCCGCAGGACCTACATCGCTGGGCGGATAGAAGATACGCCTGGCCGGGCCCGTGTTGTGATAGAGACGACGATTAATCCAGATGACGGGACCACGAGCAATCACTTCGACCTCGGCACCAGCTTCGTGCAGCAAGGCAGCGGACTCAAAGGCGCTCTGACCACTGCCTACGACTACAACCTTCTGACCGGCAAAGCGGCTGAAATCAGAATGCTCCTGGCTGTGTGATGCCAGGAATGAGGGCAGATCACGCGCAAATTCAGGGATGTGGGCTAATGGCGCAACACCTGACGCTATAACAACATGCCGAGCAGTCATTTGACGCCCGTCCGCCAGTTCTAGCTGAAAGATGTCGCCGTCCTTTCTCAGCATCTGGACATAGGTCTCGTCAACATCTGGAACGGCCTGCTCTTGAAACCAGCGACAATATTTCAGGAACAACTGTAAAGGCACAGGTTCTTGCCAGGGAATGCCGAATAATTTGCTATAGCGATTTAAAGTGTAAGCGCGTTTGGGGTCAGAGAGACTGAGACCACTCCACGAAGATTTGAGATACATATTGGTCGGCATTTTCTGCCAGAATTCCATTGTTTTTCCAAAGATACGTACCGGTATATTCTTTTCTCTCAAGTGTGCCGCGATCGAGAGGCCATAAGGGCCAGCCCCGATCACAACGGTAGTGTTATTATCATTCATGCGAATATTCTCCTTTGCCACAACTACGAAAAGTGCCAGAGCTCATACAACTACACATCATCTCCCACGTAACTCTTCAGGGCCCCTCGCCGCCTGCGGCGGCTCACCCCGGTTTGGTGTGGATGGCGGGGTTTGCGGCCCCGGGGCCGCAAACCCCGCCATCCACACCAAACCCCTTGTGAAGCGCCTTTGGCGCTGACGAGTCTAGAAAGAGAGACCTGAAGAGTTACTCTCCCACCGCTAAGAGTACCACTTCATCCATAGCAGGTAGATGTTTAAGGGGTTGAGATGCAGCGTTTTTTCTGCAAAAAAGTACGAAAAATTAGACTCCCAGAAATGGGGAGGCTCTGCCCTATACCGGCATCGTTGCGCCTTGCTTCCCCTGTGTCTCTAGCATCTTCTGAGCAGCCTCCAGGACCTGTACGACCTTCAGTCCGACGCCGCCATGGGCGCGCGGCAACATGCCTGAACGAATGGAACTGGCGAAATCCTCGCACTCCAGTCGTAGTGGCTCGATCCAGTCGATATGGGGGATGGTGATCTCGCCGAAGCGATAGGAGACGCCGGGGTCGGCGTGTACATCCGCACCCTTGTTGTAGATCTTGAGCGTTTCGGATGGATGGGTATCATCATAGACAACCATGCGCGCATCACCAATGACCGTCACGCGGCGAATTTTACAGGGGTGCAGCCAGCTCACGTGAATATGAGCGCTCATACCGTCGGAGAAGTCGAGATCAAGGTGCGCAACATCCTGGATCTCTGGCTGCAGATGCGCGTGCGCCTGCACCCGGACCTGCTCGGGCTGTTTCCCCAGTAGATAGAGCAGAATAGATATATCGTGCGGAGCAAGGTCCCAGATCACGTTGATATCGCTGCGGAACAGGCCCAGATTGACGCGCTCCGCCTCAATAGAATAGATTTTGCCCAGAGCGCCACTTTGCACCAGTTTACGCAATTCGTTGACCGCCGGACTATACTCAAATGTGTGGCCCACCATGAGGATACGATTCAGTTGCTGAGATAGCGCAACCAGTTCTTCGGCTTCTGCGACGCTGGCGGTCAGAGGCTTCTCCACCAGGACGTGCTTGCCATGTAGTAGCGCTTGCTTCGCCAGATTGTAGTGGGTACGCACCGGAGTCGCAATAACGACGGCATCAACGTCCGAGCGAAAAACGTCCTCAATCTGTGTCGTTGTCTGAGTCCAGGGTTGCTGTAGAGAGGCGAGCCGGCGGGCATCCAGGTCAGCCACCATCGTGACAGAGGCATGAGGCAGAGAGTCAAGATTACGGGCAATCTTTGGCCCCCAATATCCCCAGCCAATGACAGCAAAACGCAATTCTTTTGTATTCATTGGTGTATTCATGTATTCCCCCCATTTAACTTAATGTATCAACGATATGCACGAGATGCTATAGAACTTTTCACCGCCTCGATCACATACTCACATTGCTGCTGGGTCATTTCTGGATACATGGGCAGTGAGACAATGCGCTCGGCAGCGACCTCTGTCACAGGCAACATGCCACGCCTGTAGCCATATGCGGCACTGGCAGGCTGCAGGTGTACAGGCAGTGGATAATGAATGCCTGTACTGACGCCCTTCTGCTGCAAAAGCTGACGGAACTGGTCCCGTTCTGGAACCTGCACTACATAGACGTAATACACATGCTGAGCCCAGGGACGCACCACGGGAATAGCCTCAACCACTTCACGCAACTGCTCATCATACAGGTGAGCCACTGCGCGCCTGGCTTCGTTCCATCGCTCCAGGTGAGGCAGCTTTATCTGGAGGACCGCTGCCTGTAGCTCATCCAGGCGACCATTCGTTCCCATCACCTCGTGCTGGTAGCGTACACGAGAACCATGGTCACGCAGCAGGCGCAGGCGCTCCGCCAACTGGCTGTCATCTGTTACACAGATACCAGCCTCGCCATAGGCGCCCAGATTCTTACTATAATAGAGACTAAAGCAGCCAATATCGCCCAGTCCTCCCACACGTTGACCATTATAAGTAGCGCCATGCGCTTGAGAAGCATCTTCGATCACACGCAGTCCATATTTATGAGCGAAGTTCAGTACAGGCTGCATGTCGACCGGATGGCCAAAAAGATGCACAGGGATGATAGCGCGTGTGCGCTCCGTGTGCACTTGCTCAAGCTGGCGATAGTCCAGGGTGTACGTATCCGGCTCCACATCGACGAAAACAGGAGTCGCACCGACCAGGGCAATCGCCTCTACCGTGGCAATAAAAGTATTCGCGACCGTGATCACTTCATCGCCCGGACCTATATCGCACGCACGCAACGCCAGCTCTAGCGCTTCCGTGCCAGATGAGAGACCTACGCCATATTCAGAACCACAATATGAAGCAAATGCCTGCTCAAATGCTCGACAATGCGGGCCAAGAAACAACTGCATATGTTCAAGTACATCCTCAAAAACGGTCATTATTTCATGTTTAATAGTTCGATATTGGGCAGACAAATCTACCAGTGGTACCTGCATACCGGTCTTACTCCTTTAATAAAAAAGTGTACGGGCGCGAAACAATTTTCTTTATATTGCGAAAAACACAACATCCACATACGCCTTCCTTAACGTCCTCATCGAGTAGATCAACACAACACATTCCCGCTTCCGACCTATCGTTGCGAAACTGGGCTCCATACTCGGGTGGTATTCCATCCAGGTTCCCTATCAGCATAGCATGGTCAGGTGGAGATACGGATAAATTGGAGGTCGCAAAGGAGCCTTATTTTGGAGAAATGATAATAATAACACAACAAAAAACTCAATTTTGTTTTGCAAAGGGAAGGGAGATCTGAAGAGCTACAGGAGGCGATTTACATGTACCTCATCTACAAAATATGGCGAATTCTCCACAAGCATATGCACCGTTTCAGTACCTCCTTAGCTTATTTTCAAGGTATATGCAAAATTGAGCGCTATATTTAAAGTCAGCGCGCTATCATTGCGAGGGGGAAGCATGATAAACGATTATTCTACAAAAGATGAAGAACAGCTCTATGCAGCTAATACATTTGACGCATTCTGGCAGCTATTAATTGAACCACGCATTACACAGGAAGAATGGCGCGACGCCATACAAAAAGCCTCTACACTATTGCCAATGGCATCCGACTCCATTGAGGCTGAGACTGTGATCGCGAGGGTATTAGGTGAGGCAACAGATGGTCCGAAACAGTGGCAGCTCAGCAAGGCAAAGCGACTGTATTATCAGGTAAAACCGTTCATTCCCAGGTCGCTGCGCATGCTTGGCAGACAACGCTACCGGCAGAGCCAGGAGGCGAACTTTCCGCTGGGTTGGCCTGTTGAAGATCGTTACGTACGGTTTCAATTTCAGTGCCTCAAGCATGTATTGCAACAACGTGGACTCGACAGTATTTCCTATGTTAACTTCTGGCCCGAGGGCCATCGCTACGCCTTCGTCCTGACTCATGATATAGAAGAAGAGCAGGGAGCTACGTTCGTGGAAGCTGTGGCCGATCTTGAAGAGCATTACGGCTTTCGCTCAGTCTTCAACTTCGTCCCGGAGCGTTATCCCATAGACACTGGCCTGCTACAATCTCTGAAGCAACGCGGGTTTGAGGTCGGCGTTCATGGACTCAAGCACGATGGCAAGCTCTTCTCCTCCCGATCCCTCTTTGAACGCAGAGCGGCTAAGATCAATCAGTACCTGCGCGAATGGAACGCAGTCGGTTTCCGCGCGCCCTATACGCACCGCAATCCCGAGTGGATGCAAGCACTAAATATTGAATACGATTTGTCCTTTTTTGATACTGACCCCCACGAACCCATACCAGGCGGAACGATGAGCATCTGGCCATTCCAGTTAGGAGCATTCATGGAGTTGCCATATACGCTCACACAAGACAATACGCTCGCCAACATCCTCGGTGCAAAAACCCCCCACCTATGGACAGATAAAGTAGATTTTATCGAACAATGGAACGGCATGGTCCTGGTGAACACCCATCCCGATTACCTGCGCGCGAAGCACTGCTGGACCCTTTACGAGGATTTCTTAAAAAATATGCAGGAGAGGGAAGGCTACTGGCACGCCCTACCACGCGCTGTGGCGCACTGGTGGCAGCAACGCATGCTGCTACAGGTAAGCAACCAGGATGGGCAATGGGATCTATCCAGCTTACATGGCGCCGTCAGCGCACTTTTCCGTTGCGACCGTCTAGAAGAGGGCGAGGAAGACGCCAGGTTGGTCTCTACATCGAAAATGTAGCGTCAGTTTTTTCCTACGCCCGTCCTATCTTTCGCCATTATTTCTATTAGAAATAATACGAATTTTACACCCTAACCATTTACACTCTCTGTTGTTAAGGACATTGAGAATGTTGTTCATAAGTAGGAGTGATGACACATATGAGCGTTCAAGCAGTATCAGTTCAGACCTTACCGGTCGATAATGGTTATTTACGAACTAAGCGCCTCGTCGATATTGTATTCACGTTACTCATTTTTGTCCCACTGTGCATCGTTGTTGCCATTGTCGCGCTCATGATCCGGTTGGACTCGCCAGGCCCTATCTTTTTCCGCCAGAAGCGTGTGGGATGGAACGGAACCGAGTTCGAAATGCTAAAATTCCGTTCCATGTATTGCAACAGCGACGATGCCTTGCATCGCGAAGCAACGCGGCGATTTATGAACGGTGGTACGTTGAGTAACGACGCCGACAAAAGCAAACTCTACAAAATGACGAACGACTCGCGCGTCACCCGCGTTGGTCGCTTCCTCCGCAAAACCAGCATCGACGAACTTCCACAGTTCTTTAATGTCCTGCGCGGCGACATGACCCTGGTTGGCCCCCGCCCGGCCCTCAACTACGAAGTTGAGCTATACAGTCCACAGGAACGCTTACGCCTGTGTGGCAAGCCAGGATTAACTGGCCCCTGGCAGGTATACGGGCGCAGCCGGGTCTCCTTTCAGATGATGATCAAGATGGATGTTGAGTATCTGCAACAACAATCTACATGGCAAGATCTCAAGCTCATAGTTCTGACAGTTCCTGTCATGCTTCTGGGCTCTGGCGGAGCTTAAACTATTCAGGTAGTCTCTCTCGTCCAGAGCATCTTCGGTAGAAAAAAAGCGGCCTTTTGTGCATGAGAGGTGACACAGAAGGCCGCTTCTCCTTGCCTTCAATCGACCGGGTTAATAAATCTACACTCACCAATACTGTTCGCAACCGATTATCTCCATTTCTCCATGCTTTTCATACTGTTTTCCACACTTATGTATAGTAGCATCTTTAGTGCTAGAAAGAAAATACTCATTGTGTAATTTCCTTCATTATAATGAGCGAGATGACTTATCAGGATAAGGAAGCTCACGTTAAGGGTATTTTATAGCAGCTGCTTGTTGCGTTGAGGGGCGCATCAATCGCTGACGGTCGCGCATGCGAGACCTCGTTGAGGACTGGCAAAGAGAACTTCAACAGGCCAGGCAAAACAATGTGACCAGTTATACTCTCTAAGGCAAGAGAGAAAGTCCAGGGGGAAAAAGTATGAAAATTTTGCTTGTTGATACTGATCGTGATCTGATTGAGATGCTTTCAAGTTGGTTAAGAACTGTAGGATATGAAGTCCATCGTGCTTATACATTGGAACGTGCACGACGTTTATGGGAGGAGCAGGAGCCAGACCTCGTCATTATGGAAATGACAATAGAGAACGAGGATGGATTGGAGATGTGCAACGATATGCGCGCAGTGTACGATGCGCTGGTTCTGGCTTTGACTGAAGCGATTAATTCACAGGACGAGATCCGCTGCCTGGAGTTGGGAGCGGATGACTACTTGCGCAAACCATTCCTGCCCGGTCAGCTTCTGGCACACATTCGCGCACTCAGCCGCCGAGGGCGCTCTATACAGCTGGCACCCGCTTCTTCAACCCTTACTGTCGGCCCCATTCGCATCGATGCAGTCAGCAGTCAGGTAAGCATACATGGTAAATCTACGTATCTCACACCGATAGAAAATAAACTACTGCGTTTTCTTGCTATTAATGCCAATAATGTCTGCACAGGCAATCAGATCGTCTCTCATATCTGGGGCTTCAGTAACTACGGTGATATTAGGTTGATCAAAGCCCATATACAGCACTTACGTCAGAAAATAGAGGAGGATCCTAAGAATCCGGTTTACTTGTTGACAGTACGTGGAGTAGGGTATTCGCTTGTGCATCGTTCTATAGAGGAAAGAGACTCCAGGGAGGTAACGCGGGCTTTGCGCAAGGTTATGTGACTGCAATTTCCACGCTAACGCACAGGTAAGGGTATCGCTCGCTTCTTATTGCTGAGTTTGTTTACAACTATATCCTGTAAGTAAGGATACGTTGTTGCACTTAGTGAGGTAAGCTTCTTACTCAGAGAGAAACGCCGTATTCACGGCTACGCTACGCGTCATCTCTCTGAAAGGAAGTAAAGAGAGAGGCAGAGCGAACAATGGAGACTATTAAGCGGCGAGCATCTTTGCTTACACTCTTGCTATTATTTGCCCTTTGTATAGTTGTCGGTGCATCTCTTTATGGCAGCCGCTGGGCGCTCTCTCGGCCCATTGGTACCTCCGGACAGGTTGCGCAGGATACCGCTACGCCCTCTTACCTGTACTACGTCCTTAAAGCTTCCGATGGCTTTGTGCTGGCGCGCGCGCCAGAAGGGACGGCGCGTCAACCGCTGAGCGCGCCACAGCGCGTTGCCTTGATTAGCCCAGGCTTCGGTCTGTCCGAGGCGGACGCGGTGCTCGCCCTCCAGCTCTCGCCGGATGGACGCTATCTCGTGATCGATGGGACGCGCCCCGACGCAGAGCAGGTCTGGGTCTACGACACGCAGAAGATGAAGATCAACCTGCTCCCCGCCGACGCCCAGGGCAACTTCCTGCGCTGGCTCCCCAATGGGAACCGGCACACTTTTCTCTATCGCCCGATGTTCCCGGTGGGCGCGATCTCGCCAGCAGGGATGCAGGCGTGGCGCGCCACCCTGTGGCAGGTCGATGCCGCCACCGGCGCACACCGCAACATCAACCTGGAGACGCCTGCCGCCAACCTGGTCGATGCAGCTCCATCCCCCGACGGCAAGCATATCGTCTATTCCACGACCTCCGGCCTCAGCCTGGGCAGCGATACCTGGCTGGCAAATAGCAACGGCGGCGCGCGCCGACACCTCTTCAAAAATGTCGGGACACAGGCCATCAACGCGCTCTTCGCCTGGTCGCCCGATGGCAAACACGTCGCCTATGAGCGCCTCGTCGATAGCGCCACACCATTCCTGAACTCCGGCCTGTGGCTGATGAATGCAAACGGCCAACAGTCGCAGCGCCTCGCCGATGCCGATGGCGGCCACGGCTATACGCTGGCCTGGTCGTCCGACAGCCGCAAGGTTGCGTTTATCGTGCGCACCAATCCAAATAATGTGCAGGCGAACGTACAGGCGCAGTCGCTACAGAGCGCTATCGCTATCGTCGATATCGCCAGCAAGAAGGTCTCCCAGGTGGCCTCTACGCGCGAGACCGGGATGCAGTTGAATATCAATCCAGCGTGGACCGACAACAACACGCATATCACCTTCACAGCGCTGAACGCACCCAATCGTGTACTTGGTGGCACGCTCCACTACTGGTCGGTCCCTGTTAGCGGCTCCCAGGTACACCCGGCGGCGATCTCTCCCGCGATTACCCAGGTTGTGGCGGTGAGCTAATAGAACCTCTCGCGGCACTTGCCAGCGGTTAACATACCAGAAAATGAGGTCCATGATGCAGTTGAAGAAGGCATTTCGTTCCAGAATCTCTCTGTCTGCCCTGTTCATCTATGTGTTATGTGGGGTGCTGACGATGCCCATGCTGATGGCGTTCAAACAGATACCGTCGCCGCTTACAAAAGGCGCCGCTGCGGGACCGATCCCCTTTATGCATCGTCCTTATTATGGGAGTCAGACCGTTCTGCAGCGCACGCGTTCGCTCTTCGATCACGATCAGCCCACCTATGTGCAGGACGGTATCTTTGTGCGCTACGATGGGACGCGCCTGACGAATGCCTCTATCACGAACTGTACGCCCGGTGCCAACTGCTACGATGGGCACAATGGCTACGATCTCAATATGCAATTCGAGCCAGTACTGAGCGCGGCTGCCGGGACAGTGATTCGCGCCGGCTGGTACAATCCCGTTAATCACAACGACGCTTTCGGCCTCTGGGCGGCGATCGATCATGGAAACGGTATGGCGACGGCCTACGGACACCTGAGCGCGCTCACGGTCATAAATGGCGAGCATGTGGGCGTGCAATGGCAGATCGGGACCAGCGGCACCACAGGCTCCTCGACGGGGCCACACCTGCACATGGGGACCTATTATCTGAACAATGTCGCCTGGCAGGCTACCGATCCCTTCGGCTGGAGCGGGAACTATGCCGACCCTAATACGGTCGCCGATAACTATCTCTGGGTCAGCAATCCCGCCAGCAGCGTCGCTGTTCCCTACCTGGCCGCCAATGGCAGCGCGGTGTATCCCGGCGCAACCCTGCTCGACGATGGCGATAATGGCTGGAGCAGCAGCGGCAAATGGACGGTCGATAAGGCGACGAGCGAGATCAACGGCGACCTGCACTGGGCATACACGACCAGTGGGTCCGCGAGCGCCACGGCGACCTGGCAGCCGAAGATACCGAAGGATGGCAACTACGAGATCGGCGTTTATGTCGATCAGACCTACGCCAGTAGTAGCTGGGTGCCCTATACGGTGTATAGCACCAATACCAAAAACGCTGCACTACATCAGACCCTCTATGTCGATGAATCGCACATTGGCAACTTCCAGGGGCCGTTCGGCTCGCTCAGCACCGGTCCCCAATGGATCGGCATCGGCACCTACTACTTTAAAGCCGGCACGAGCGGACGGGTGGTGCTGAGCAATGCAACCGGCGAGGATGGTCAGACGATTGCTGCTGATGGGATGGAGTTTGTGCCCGTGCCTTAATTCTGCATGGCAAATGAGTTATGCAGCGGGCAAACGCAAGGTTCCAGCGCCCCACACTTCCGCAATTGCAAGTGTTAAGGTGAGTACGTGACGGTATGCGACCCATTTGGGGAATTATTATGATTTCCTTGTCGATCATAGACATCAAAACTTATGGTAATCTCGCCAGCAGGAACGCCAAGCGTGTGAAGATCAGCCGTGCAGGCGAAGATATCTTTCTTGATAGGTTTATGTGACACACATGCGGGCACCCACTTACGAGGGTCTACGCCTTGCCAGTAGACCGTAAAGTTTACGTGGTCAATTGCTGGTTCCCCTGCGTGCGTCGGGTACGCATACGCCGCAAAATAGATCCTGCTTTTGACCGTCTTTCCCGTCGGGCTAATCCATCCGCCGCCGGGCTTGATTGCTGACGGATGAGCAAGATACAGAACGTACGTGATCACAGCGCCTGTCATGAGAAGAGCAAGTCCTATGCCAACGAGAATGAACAGTCTGCTTCTCTTCGCTTTTCGCTGTCCAGGAGTAGCCATCTCATCAGCAATACGTTGATGCGTCTCCCTGTTCGCCCTTGCTGTTGTTTCTGAAACTGGGGGAGGATTTATTTGCGTAGGAATAGGTTCTGGCGTTGCATTTGATAAGGATGCATTGTCTCGGTTATCAGAAGAGGCATGAATATTCTGGCTCGCTGCGTCTCCATTGTTTTGATCGCTAGCTTGCTCGCCTTCAACTCCCGCTGTGTCGAACAAGGCTATAATTTCCGCGTCCTCTGGATCACGCCTGTCTAAAGCCCCTAGCGCGGGAATCGTTGTTATCAGCCGATTAGCATCTTCAAGAGTAAGAAGCACTTTCTTCTGGTAAAGCACTCGAATGATGTCGCGCAGATCTCGCCGTAGCATCGTGCCACTTGTTCGCCTGCCCTTGACCATATGAGAGAGCGTTTTCTCAGGGATACCACTCTCTCTAGCCAGTTCTGTCTGCGTGAAATTCTCAGTACGCCGTAGGTACTCTTTAAGCGCCTTCCCAAATGGACTATCTGGCTTCTCATCCTCACGGCGTGGGCGACCACCCTGCTTCATAATCCTCACCCAGGTTTGTCAATACCTCTATTAACAAAATTAGTCATTTTCATTAACAACGTTTTCAGATATTTTGAGCAGGAAGGATGCAATCTTCCTTCCATCTGGAAGTGTAACACTGGGATAGGAGGTGCTTCAAGTACAGCCGAGAAAGTTTTGAGAGAATCCTTGTAGCGCGTAAGAATAGGCAGTGAGAAATCACATTCTAAACAGGAGAGATCAGTATGGAAAAAGTTGTCTTCTTTCTGGACTACGCTAACATAAACAGGGCAGCCAGGGAGAAAAGGTATCGCCTGGACTATCAGGACTTGCTCCAGTATGTGAGCGAGGGTCGCTTTCTCATCGATGCGTATTGCTACGTCCCAATCAATCCCAGGAACGAGCATCGATTGGACGGAGAGATAGAGGAGCTCTGGCGTTCTGGCTATATTGTCAATACCAGGATAGGAAGTATTGCTGGAGGAACGTATAAGTGCAATTTCGATGTTGAGATCGCTATGGATATGTTAAAGGTCGTCTACCAGGTGAGGCCCGACATCGTTGTGCTGGCATCCGCCGACGCGGATTTTGTCCCACTCATCCAGGAAGTCAGAAAATCCGGTGTGCGTGTCGAGGTAGCCGCTTTTGCAGAGACAGCCGGGCCAGATATTCTGCTCAAATGCTCGGGCTTTATCGATCTGGCTGTGTACTATGAGAACTATCTCGCCGCTCCAAATGGGAAGCAGGATGAGGAGAACAGAGCAGAACAGTACAAAGACCTTATCCAATCCCAAAAGAGTGAGCAGGATGAGGAGAGCATAGCAGAACAAGTTGAAGATCTGCTCCAGACACGCGAGAGCGATCTGGATGAGGATGATGAGAAATTACCTATCGAGCAGGTGAACAATGAGGCAAGCGTTCTTGCATCTGATATCACAGAGGAACTGGGATTGTGACCTATGCTCAACGAGCGAGAAGGAGATTATATCGATGGCAATTGTTAACGGCAGACGCATTCAAGTTCCACCCGCTGGCATTACGGGTCAGAATCTGATTCAGCAGATGAATCCTGGTCCAGGGCGGCGACCAGTCATTCAACAGGGGCTGGCTTTCAGATCTGTTCAGCCAGGCCATACCTACAAGCCGGAGGAATTGTTTGATAGTCACGGCAATCCGGTCAAGATCACCACAATTCCCGATAGGACGAAGGGGATGGTCACGTATGGGGGAGATCGCACTTTTCTCTCAAAACAGATCATCACTGAGCAGGTCTACGATATCGCCGAGAAGTTGTTTAAGAAAGGCGTGTCGTTCGACGAAGAACACGCTGATTGGATGATTGCCAATCAATATGTCTTGCCTCCCATCTGGCATAGCATTGCCAGAACAACCGATCTGTTGATTATCTTTCCCACGGAGTATCCGGAGTTGCCACCGGTCGGCTTCTACCTCAAGGAAGATATTCCACTCTCCGTCAATGGACACCTGTATCAGACTGCCTATCATGACGCGTGCAGTGACCCGTTAACGCAGGGATGGAAGTGGTATTGCGTCTATATTCACGCCGGAAGCTGGCAACCCGCTCCGCTACAGCGTCCTGGCGATTGGAGGAAAGGCGATAACCTCTGGACGTACTTCACGCTGATCAGCGAGGTGTTGTCGGGAACAGATTGATTGAGCCCCATTGGCGTCAAGAGAAGGCAACCACCGCTTGAGTAGGGATGGGGCTTGCCCCCATCCGGCTCGGGGAGCACGATCAGGCTAGAGGGCAGCGGCCTCGGGGAGCCGGATGTTTTCTCTCACCGACATTTTTCAGGGAAGAGATTTTTGGGGTAGGGACCAGCCTCGGCGCGTCCGGATTTATCGTTTTCCTCCTCGCTGAAGATGAGAAAACGTGCGTAGCGGGTAGGAAATGATAAATCGCGGACGCGCTGGAAGCTGGTCCCTACCCCGACCAGAAAATTGTTCAGCCAACGAAAGGAACTACCAGTGAGCACACAGGTGCGCTATCTTATCAAATTTCAACATGGTGATCTTGCCCGCCTGAGAGCAAGGCTGCTCGCAGACCTGTCAAGAGAACATTTTGCCATTCTGCTTGGAAAGACACAGAAGATCAATGGCTACACCATTATCACGGTCATTGATCTCCTTTTCCTGGCGCAATCAGACTACAACCAGCAGAGTGTGGCCTCGCTACGGATCAAAAAAGATTTCATCCACAGGGCATTGGTTGAACTGACCAACAGGTACGACGTCGATACCATGATCGATGTCCATACTCATCCGTTTACTCAGGGAAGCGTCTCGTTCTCGGCAACCGATGATGGAGACGAACAAACGTTCTTTCAGTTTTTAAAAGAAAAGTTTGCAGGTATTCACTATGCCAGCATTGTTTTCTCGCAAAGCAAATATTCAGCACGCGTCTGGACATTGAGCAGCGGCTCTCTTTATGCAAGAAAGGCGTTGCTCAAAACGCAAACGAGCCGGGAGAACATCGCCAGCGCTAACTTTCGCGAAGACACGGACTATGAAAAAACGGTGGTGACAGGAGAAGAGGGGTTTTTCCATCGGAGCGCATTAGTGCTTGGACTGGATGTGATGCGAACGCTTATGCATCACCAGGTTATCTCCATCGTTGGTGTCGGCGGCCTGGGATCAATCATCGCAGAGCATCTCATCCATATGGGATTTCACGAGATCAACCTGATCGATCCTGATATACTGGAAGTCTCGAATCTGAACCGTGTGGTGGGAGCATACTACAAGGATGCGCAGCAGCAGCGCTCGAAAGTTGAGGTGGTCAAGAGACATCTCACCAATATCAATCCCAACGCCAGCGTTGAGGCGTACAAAAAGGACGTTCACGACGAGGAGATGGAAAGCGTTCTGGCGCTCTCCGATTGGATGATTGTAGCCACCGATAATCACTCCAGCAGGCTCAAAGCCCAACAGCTCTCGGTCCAGTATTTTGTGCCACTCCTCTCTGTCGGAGTCAATATCACCGTGAAAGGGAGCAAAATTGAGGACATGAGTGGAGAAGTGATTACGGCCAGAGTGGGAGACTACCTGTGTTTGAGTTGCCTCAATCGCATCAATCCGACGAAGGTAGCCAGTGAGAGGCATCCCGATCAGACGATTCGAGAAGCGCTGGTAAAGAGGGGATATGTAACGGGTCAGGATATCAAGGAGCCTGCCGTGAAAACGCTGAACACGTTCGTGGCGACGATGGCGGTCGAGGTGTTGATCAATCAGTATACCGAGGCGAGAAGGCACGTGCCTGTCCTGGTCTATGAAAACAACGGCTCGATGAGTCTGTACGAGGATCGAGAGAGTGTGCGGCAAAGGAACAAGCGCTGCTCTCTCTGTAACATCTGATCTCTGCCTGTCCCTTCGCCAAAGCATCCAATAGATCGATGAAAGTGAGTCAGACACGTCAGATGAAGGAGAAGAAAGCGCTCGCACCACAGCGTTCGCGCCAGACACCCAGGCCTGCGAACCAGGCCTGGGGTAGCATCCAGTGGCGCACGTTGGAGCAATACGTGTTATACATCCAGACAGATATCTATCGAGCCAGTCAGAGCGGTGACAGGCGAGCGGTTCATGCCTTGCAACAGCAGTTGATCGCATCGGAACCCGCCCGACTGCTGGCAGTTCGCCGGGCTACCGAGGAGAATGACGGCAAGGACACCGCTGGCATTGATGGCGTCAAGTCCCTCAACCCCAAAGAACGTCTCGCGATGGTAGAAACCATCCATCCTGCGTATTGGGGCCAGCAGCCCCCCAGGCCGGGGCGGCGGGTGTGGATTCCTAAATCTGGAACAGTAGAACGGCGTCCGCTCGCCATCCTGCCGATGATCGACCGTTGTAAGCAGGCGCTGGTGAAGCTGGCACTCGAACCGGAATGGGAGGCGAAATTCGAACTCCATAGCTACGGCTTTCGTCCTGATCGGAGCGCGCAGGATGCGATCAGGGCTATTCTACGCGCGCTCAAGCAGCGGTCCAGTTTTGTCTTCGACGCGGATATTGAGGCGGCCTTCGATTCCGTCAATCAGGCAGCATTGCTTGAGAAGCTCTCGACCTATCCCGCGCTCAGACAGACCATTCACGCGTGGCTCAAGGCAGGCGTGGTGGATGGAGGCACCTATATGCCAGGGAATACCGGCATCAGTCAGGGAGGCGCGCTCTCGCCACTGCTCATGAACGTCGCGTTACATGGGATGGAAGCGGTGGTCAGAGGCGACAACGCCGCAGATTACGCCATGCCGCTCGTAGTGCGCTATGCCGACGATTTCGTGGTGTTGCACTCTACCCTTTCCGAACTGCAACAGACCGCAAGACGGCTCAGGCAGTGGTTAGCCAGAATAGGATTACAGCTCAATGCACATAAGACACGTATCACTCACACGCTGACCCCGTTCCAGGGGCAGGCTGGCTTTGATTTCCTGGGCTTCACGCTTCGCCAATACCCAATCGAGAAAATAGCTGGGAAATCGCCAGGGTTTCAGACGATTCTCACTCCCAGTGAAGAGGCCAGTAAACGCCATCTCGCGGTCATCAGCCAGCGGTTGCTCAAGCTTCAATCGGCACCACAGGCGCAGGTGATTCGCGAACTCAACCCGATCATCGGGGGATGGGCCGCGTACTACAACGGCATCGTCTCGGCAGAAGCGATGAGCCGATACGATGAACAGCTAGAGCACCTGCTCATGAGTTGGGCCAGCAAACGCCATCCCAACAAAGCGCGAGACTGGCTGCTCAATCGTTACTGGCAACACGTGGGGAAGCGAGAGTGGATCTTTACGGCTCCCGAAGGGGCACAACTACGTCCATACCGACGATCAAACGGCCAGGACAGAGCAAGATGAAAGGAGGTGGATGATGTTTGACGAAACGGCGCTGGAGGTGCTCCCCATCTCCTCGCTCAACGCGCTGGAGTATTGTCCGCGCAAGTTCTACTACCAGTTCGTGCAGGGGGAGACGCTGGTCAACGAATTCGTGCTGGAAGGAACGCTCGCCCACCAGCGCGTCCACCAGGCCGGGACTCACACGGCGGCAGAAGGGGAGATGGAGACCACGCGTCTGTACCTCTATAGTGAAGCATTACACCTTTCCGGCTTTGCCGATGTCGTAGAGGAGCGGTCAGGGGTGCTTGTTCCGGTAGAATACAAGCGTGGGCAACAGGGTCAGTGGCTCAACGATCATATTCAGCTCTGCGCCCAGGCGCTGTGCCTGGAAGAGCGGCAGCCGGGCAAAGCGTCCATTGCTCACGGCTACATCTACTACGTTAGATCGCGGCGACGGGTCAAGGTACCATTCACGCCGCAGTTGCGAGCCAGGACGAAAGCCGCCATCGTCCAGGCATTCCAGGTCGCGGCCCGCCAGACGCCACCGCCACCCCTCTCCGGCGAACTCGCCGCTCGCTGTCCCAATTGTAGCCTGCTGCCGCTCTGCCTGCCGGAAGAAGTACGGCAGTTGCGCGCGCAGAAAAAGAAGTAAAAAGGAGTGTGCTGAGGTAGGGGCGCGGTTCACAAGCCCGCCTCCAGGTTGCGCTCACAGAAAAACAAGTAAAAAGGAGTATGTTCGTGCCAACACTCTATCTGACTGAAGCCTACGCCCTGGTCCGTCGTGAGAGCGAGGATATGTTGCTGGTGCAAATTCCCGAAAGGCAGGGCAAGGATGGCGTAAAGCCCGCTCCGGCCCGCAAAGAGCGTATTCCGCTCATCAAAATAGATGAAGTGGTCGTGCTGGGAGAGGTCACGCTGACGGCATCGGCCATCCATTTATTGCTCGAACGTGACATCGAGATCACGTTTCTCGGCCCATACGGGCAGTTCAAAGGTCGCCTCTCGCCGCCCTTTTCCAAGAACGCGGTCTTGCGCATGGCCCAGTACCGCGCGCATCAAGATATGACCAGACGCTGCGAACTGGCGCGACGTTTCGTGATCGGCAAACTTTCCAATCAGCGCCAGCGGTTACAGCGCTTCAACCGCGCACACCAGGACGCCGAGATAAGTCGAGCGATCAAACAACTTACTGATCTACTCAGCGATCTGGCAACTCTCTCAATGCATCAACCAGTTAGAATGAAGCCGTTAGCCACTGGAGATCATCGCGTCGAAGGTACTGCTCTGGAAACTATTCTTGGCATGGAAGGAGCAGGCAGTGCAGCCTACTTTCGCTGCTTTGGCAAGCTGCTGAGTGATCCCAGACAATGGCCCTTCCCAGGACGAGTGAAGCGCCCACCAACTGATCCGGTGAATGCGCTGCTCAGCTTCGGGTACTCGCTGCTGACCAACAAGGTTGCCAGCGCCGTGCAGTTGGTCGGCTTCGATCACTTTGTGGGCTACCTGCACAGCTCCTTCTATGGCAGGCCAGCTTTAGCGCTTGATCTGGTGGAAGAATTTCGGCCCATCATCGTGGACTCGGTAGTCTTGACTATGTTCAACAGACGGATGCTCGCGCTTAATGATTTCGTGGTCGAATTGGGGGCGTATCGGCTCAAAGATGAACAGCGCAAGATCTTCTTCACCCAATTTGAAGAGCGACTCAATGAAGAGATACATCATCCTCTCTTCGGCTATGCAGTGACGTATCGCCGCTGCCTCGAATTGCAAGCACGGCTGCTCGCCAAAGCACTCACAGGAGAGATTGACGAGTACCCTCCATTGCTTGTCAGGTAGGGAAGGAATGAGAAGGAACATCAAGATCAGTAACCAGACCATGTGCTATGTGATTGCCTATGATATCCCCAATGACAAGAGGCGTACGAAGGTCCACAAAATCCTGCTGGGATATGGGAAGTGGACCCAATACTCGTTGTTCGAGTGCTTTTTGAGCAGAAAGGAACAGGTGCTTTTGCAAGCAAAGCTGGAGCAGTACCTGGTTGCGGCGCAGGATAGTGTGCGGTTCTATCCCTTGTGCGCGAACTGTACGGTGGGAGGACCACTACCAGGCGAAACGAATGTCTTTATCGTCTAAGCACAACTATTGAGCGCGGATCGCAGTGATCGATTCTTTGAGCAGAGATCCGCGCATCGCTTCAGAAGGGGCTTGAGACGAATCTAGCTCTCTGGGGAATGATTTTTGCTTCTAAAAAAAGGCTCCAAAAAAGTGATCCGCGAAAACCCTTGCGTAAAGTGGCTTCCCATGCTATACTACAAGCACCGCAGGCTAAATGGCCTGGGGAGCCCGTTCGGGATTGAAACACGTTTAGTAGCAATGATCCGCAACCTATCAGAAATGGCTAAATGGCCTGGGGAGCCCGTTCGGGATTGAAACCGTCGAAGTCCTGGCATTCATGTCAGGTGCTCGACTGATGGCTAAATGGCCTGGGGAGCCCGTTCGGGATTGAAACTATCAATAATTGCTTGCCGAATTGGCATGATCTCCGGCTAAATGGCCTGGGGAGCCCGTTCGGGATTGAAACACCTTTTGCCATAGGTATACCCATGGCCCATCCCATGGCTAAATGGCCTGGGGAGCCCGTTCGGGATTGAAACAACATACAGTGAGTGCTTTTCCAATTTGTGAGTTTTGGCTAAATGGCCTGGGGAGCCCGTTCGGGATTGAAACTTCGTAATGCCAGGTGCAGCCTCTTTTCTTGATTTTGGCTAAATGGCCTGGGGAGCCCGTTCGGGATTGAAACTGAACAGTTCGCGTATATCGAGGAGACTGATCGCGCGGCTAAATGGCCTGGGGAGCCCGTTCGGGATTGAAACCTTGTGGAGATGCTTGAATCCGAAGCCTATCGCCTCGGCTAAATGGCCTGGGGAGCCCGTTCGGGATTGAAACTGTTGGGAAGATACAGGGGAGGCCATGTCTATTCTGATGGCTAAATGGCCTGGGGAGCCCGTTCGGGATTGAAACTTTACCTGTTGTTGCTTATCGGCGGACCATCGCTAATGGCTAAATGGCCTGGGGAGCCCGTTCGGGATTGAAACCATCTTGTTCCACCGGTCTTGTAAGAACTCCATTGGGCTAAATGGCCTGGGGAGCCCGTTCGGGATTGAAACACTTATCCTTGAGAGACTTCCAACCATCTGAATAACGGCTAAATGGCCTGGGGAGCCCGTTCGGGATTGAAACATATCAAGCCAGCATGCATAAAAACACAATTGAACGGCTAAATGGCCTGGGGAGCCCGTTCGGGATTGAAACTCGTCAAAAGAGAACTCTTGAAGCCGATATCCATAAGGGCTAAATGGCCTGGGGAGCCCGTTCGGGATTGAAACTGAATGACACGGCTAAATGGCCTGGGGAGCCCGTTCGGGATTGAAACTTGACTGTTCAGCGACGGTGACGTATCTATACGATGTGGGCTAAATGGCCTGGGGAGCCCGTTCGGGATTGAAACAGGGCCACGGGGAACATGACCGCCGGGATGACCCGGGTGGCTAAATGGCCTGGGGAGCCCGTTCGGGATTGAAACCATTAGTCACAACAATATCGGCAAAATATTGTTGTGGGCTAAATGGCCTGGGGAGCCCGTTCGGGATTGAAACACATCACCCAACAGGCCGTCAGCGGGAACAACGCTATTGGCTAAATGGCCTGGGGAGCCCGTTCGGGATTGAAACATTGCTGCGAGTCGGTTTCCTTCTGCGACTCTGCCAGTGGCTAAATGGCCTGGGGAGCCCGTTCGGGATTGAAACTAGGAACAAGTTAATGGCAAGACTCGGAATTGAAAGGCTAAATGGCCTGGGGAGCCCGTTCGGGATTGAAACAAGACGGATTCCAGGCCAAACTGGTCTGCTTGGTCAAGGCTAAATGGCCTGGGGAGCCCGTTCGGGATTGAAACCTGCAATTGAACTGGGCTGATGATGCAAAGACAGAAGGCTAAATGGCCTGGGGAGCCCGTTCGGGATTGAAACCAACTTGGTGCTAACGTGGCCTTAAACGTTTCCAATGGCTAAATGGCCTGGGGAGCCCGTTCGGGATTGAAACTACCTGAACAGGAAGCAAGATGAGGACGACGAACCGTGGCGGCTAAATGGCCTGGGGAGCCCGTTCGGGATTGAAACTCTGTATAGTGTCTTGTAATGTTCGCACCATTTGATGGCTAAATGGCCTGGGGAGCCCGTTCGGGATTGAAACTGCCCATTGATAATCCCCAGAATTTCCTTGGAATCTGGCTAAATGGCCTGGGGAGCCCGTTCGGGATTGAAACGATCGGCATGCCGAACGTTGCCTTTGCTTTAGACTTAGGCTAAATGGCCTGGGGAGCCCGTTCGGGATTGAAACCGTACTGGCAGGCGATGACAGCCACTCCGTATGACAGGCTAAATGGCCTGGGGAGCCCGTTCGGGATTGAAACCAGCAGTTAAAGACATTTTAATCATATCCAAGACTTGGCTAAATGGCCTGGGGAGCCCGTTCGGGATTGAAACACCGCTAACGCTGCCCTTTCGTAGTTGAGAAGGTAGGCTAAATGGCCTGGGGAGCCCGTTCGGGATTGAAACCCACACTATCACCACACTTCCACGTATGCCCACGCATAGGCTAAATGGCCTGGGGAGCCCGTTCGGGATTGAAACACCAAAGTAGCCAGGCCCAGTCAGCGTCCCATGCTTTTGCACTACAGAAGCCATAGAATTTGTCAAGCCCTGTGAAAAGATGGCAAAAAATCCATATGACGCCAAGATCATCATGCTCTGCAAAGATACAACATTCCCCTGGCGTCTGGACACTGTCCAGACGCTTGTTGCTACAG
>WNGD01001407.1_pt1 | contig 33361 bp, 28 predicted proteins | sample 5400671 | NCBI WGS metagenome assembly WNGD01 (sample SAMN13153369, study PRJNA577476) | soil metagenome | isolation source: 40 cm soil or saprolite under grassland replicate 2 | place: USA:California | collected 2016-06-15 | reverse complement strand
TCGCGTACACCGCGCCCGCGATGATCGCGGTGTGGACCGTCAGCGAGACGAAGCCGACGCTGAACGCCTTCTTGCTGTTCTTCTTGCGCTTGGACTCAATCAAGACATCGAACACGGCCATCCTCCGGTGCCCGGTACGTATGTAATACTGCACTCTCGCCTTGGCCCGCTAGTGGAGCGCGCATTACAAAACGATGACAGCCGCGTGAGAGGTCGGCGTCGGCTCCGGAGCGCCGCGCCGCGCGTCGCGAGCCGGTGTGGTCCCACCTCGACACCCTCCCGGCTCCGGGCTCACCGGCCGACCACCCGATAGCTGTACCTGATCATCCCAGTGCCCTCCGCTTCAAAGTCGAAGCGCAGCTGCACCCGCGTGCGCACCGGCATCCCCCTGGCGAGGCCGGGTCGGAAGCGAGCTTGCGGCAGCGCTCGCTCGATTTGCGCCACCACACCTACGGCGGTGCTGGAGAGGAGGCGTACCGTTTCCGGCTCGACCAGACCGTCTTGATCCACGACCGCCTGCAGCGCGACGAATACGTGGGCTCGCCGGGCCGGGAGCACGACGCCGTCCAGAACCATCTGGTAGGGGAAGAGGACGAACTGTGGCGGGACCACGCTGTCGGCGCACTTCGTGAGGCAGTCATACAGCGTCGCGACTGCCGGGAGGACCGCCACCGTCTGCAGCGCTGTCGAATCGCCGACACCCACCGCGGCTCGCGCCTCGCCGGCCAGGCGCGCAATCTCCGGGTCGAATCCGTCCAGGCCGGCTACATCTAGGCCTGGGTCGAGGGAGAAGGCCTGGCGGAACGCGTCCGAGGCAGCCGAATCGCTCGCCGAGTAGAAATTCACGATGCCGAGCAGCACCCAGGCTTGGACGCGCTCGGCTGGCGAGCGCGCGGGGGCGTCGGTCACCCGCCGGAGCAGCACCGCGGCGCTGTCGAGCTGTCTCGCGCGCAATTGAGCGCGGGCCTGCGCGATCAGCTCGGCGGACGCCGGCGCGCCGCTATCGGCCTGCGCGTTTACAGCCGCCGGGCCGAAGAGGAGCGGCGTCACTACCCAGACGGCTCGCGACAGCTGAAGACGCCGCATGGGACCTCCCTCATCGAGTCGGCAACGAAGGTGCAAAACGTATGCCTACTGGACCGTCGTGAGCGCGAAGTCGATCGGCAGGCGCACCAGGACTCGCACCGGCCGGCCGTGCACGCGCGCGGGCCGAAACAGTGCGCGGAGCACGTAATCACGCGCCGGGGCGGCGAACCCGGGATCAGGACTGGCGACGATCGAGACGGAGCGCGGCTCTACGCGGCCGAGGGTGTCGACGACGACCTCGAGGACCACGCGGCCTGCGACGCCCGCTCGTCGCAGCGCCTCAGGGTAGCGCGGTGTGGGCCCCGCAAGAAGCATCGGGCGCTCGTCGACTACCTCGCTGCTCAGCGGTCCCGCTTCCTCACCGGATGCGCTGCCGACCACCACACCGGGATGTAGCCACTGCGTGGGATCGAACGTCCCGCCGCGATCGATCGGTGCGAGGCCGATTGGACTGTCGGTGGCGAGGTCCAAAACAGGCGGCAGCGGATCGGTGACCCCATTCGGTACCGCCGGCGACCGGTCATGAGCCGGCTCCGCTGGCCAGGGCAGCAAGACGGGCGGCGACTCAGCACCGGTCGCTACCTGGGGTCGCAGCGTCGCCCACACGGCGACGGCGCCGATCACCACGTGCGCCGCGAGCACCACCGCGCCGCTCGAGAGCACCTGGCGCGCGCCGCCACGGCGCCCTGCGTTGAGCTTCTCGAACATGGAGTCTCCTCCAGAAGAGGTCTCCATGACGGTATCGCGTCAGGCTTGCGCGGGCTTAAGGAGATCGTGACAAGGTGATGATGGTCGGATTATCCCGCGGCTTGCTTCGGCAGTGTGACGGTGAACGTGGTCCCCCGCCCGGGCCGGCTCTGCACCTCGATGGTCCCGCCGTGCGCCTCGGCGATCCACTTGCAGATAGCGAGGCCGACGATCGAAGATGTGGGGCAAGTCGCCCGCCGCGATGCCGATCCCGGTATCGGCGACGGTCAGGGTGACGCGGCCGTCCGCCTGCCCCAGCTGCATCCGGACGCTGCCGCCCGACGGGGTATACTTCACCGCGTTGGTGACGAGGTTGAGGATCAGCTGGCGGATACGGCTCGCATCCACGGGCACGATCACCGGCTCCGGCGGCGTCGCGAGCTCCATTTGCACTCCCGCTTGCTCGGCGAGCAGCTCGCCCGTCTCGCGCGCTTCCTCGACGATCTCCCGCAGGTCCACCGGCTCGCGGTGCAGCGGCGCGATGCCCTCGTCCGCCCGGGCGAGCGTGAGCAGCGCGTCCACCAGCTCCGTCATGCGCTTGATCTCCTGCAGCGTCTCTTCGAGCGTGGCGAGCGTATCCTGGGGCAGTCCCGACGTCGTGAGCGCCCGTTCGACGCCACCCCGCAGCACCGTGAGCGGCGTCTTGAGCTCGTGGCTCGCGTCCGCCGTGAAGCGGCGCAAGGCGGCGAAGCTCCGTTCCAGCCGGGTCATCATCTGGTTGAGTGTCTCGGCGAGGCGCCCCAGCTCGTCCTTCACCATCGGCTCCGCGAGCCGCCGGTGCAGACTGCGGCCGTCGGTGATTTCGCGCACTTCGCTGATGATCCGGTCCACCGGCTCGAGCGCGCGGCGCGCGATCCAGGAGCCGACGAGAATAGCTGCGATCAGTCCGATCGGGACGATGAGCACCAGCGTGGAGAGCAGCTGGGCGACCGCCAGCTCCGCGGTGCGCACGTCGGCGGCGACGAGCAGCGACCCGAAGCGCGGGCCAGCGCCGCTCACGATGTGCGCCACGTAGCGGAGCTCCGGGCCGTCCGGCTCGAGGCGCACGGTGCCGCCGGTGCGACCCGAGAGCGGGGGCGTCATCAGCCTGCGCAGCTGCACGACCTGTTGATACGTGAGCGACGCGTTGGACGACGAGTACAAGATCTCGCCGTCCTGCGCCGTAATCAGCAGGTAGTCGGGCACCGCCTCCAGCACCGCCTTGATGTCCGCCACCAGAGCGGGCTTACCCGTCGAGTCGTAGGTGACGAGCGCACCGCGGGCCCGGTAGCTCTCGCCGAGAATCGCGGCGCTCAACTCGGCCTCGGATCGGATCCGCTGGTCCAGATCGTCGTAGGAAGCGCGGCGGCGCGCCACGTATAGCACGATCGCGAAGGCGGCGAGCGTGAGCACCAGCGCCGCCGAATACCAGACCGTCAGGCGTCCGCGGATCGTCTGCATCTCACGCCTTCACGACGTAGCCCACGCCACGCACGGTGTGAATGAGCTTCGGCTCGCGCGCGTGATCGATCTTCTTGCGCAGCCGGGTGATCACCACGTCCACGATGTTCGTGCCAGGGTCGAAGTGGTAGTCCCAGGCGTACTCGGTGATCAGCGTGCGCGGCATCACGCGGCCCGGGTGCCGCATCAGGTACTCCAGGACGGCGTACTCTTTGGGCGTGAGCTCGATCACTTTGCCGCCGCGCTTCACCTCCCGGCTCCCGGTATCGAGGCTCAGGTCCGCGACCTTGAGCACGGGCGGCGCGATCGCCTTGGGCCGCCGCCCCAACGCCTCCACGCGGGCGAGCAACTCCTCGAGCGAGAACGGCTTCGTGACGTAGTCGTCGGCGCCCATCCGCAGGGCTTGCACCTTGAAGTCGACCGCGTCCTGCGCAGTGAGAACCAGCACCGGCACGCCGTTCCCCCGATCCCGCAGCGTGCGCAGCACGTCGAGCCCCGACGTCGTCGGAAGGCGGAGATCGAGCACCAGCAGGTCATAGTGCCCGTTCGCGGTGAGCCGCAGGGCCTCCCCGCCGTCGCCCACCAGCTCGACGTGATAGCCCGCCTCGGCCAGTCCTCGCTTTACGTACTGCCCAACCGTCTTGTCGTCTTCGACGACCAGGATCTTCATTCGACCGGGAGGTACACCTTGAAATTCGAGCCGATGCCGACCTGCGACTCCACCTCGATGCGACCGCGGTGCTCCGCGATGATGCCGTAGCAGATCGAGAGGCCCAGACCCGTGCCGCGCCCCTGGGGCTTGGTGGTGAAGAACGGCTCGAAGATCTTGGGCAGGTCTTCCTGCTTGATACCGGTGCCGGTGTCGATGAACTCGACCAGCACCTCGTCCCGGCGCTCGGGGTTCATCCGGGTCCGCACCGTGAGGGTGCCGCGCGAGTCCATCGCGTCCATGGCGTTCAACATGAGCGCCATGAAGCTCTGGATCAGCTTCTCCTGGTCGGCGGGCACGCCCGGCAGCCCCGGCGCGAGCTCGCGCGCCACGGTGAGCCGCTTGAAGCGGTTGTGATGCTTGAGGAGGAACAGGGTCTCCTCCACCACCGCGTTCACCTCGACCTGCCGCTTCTCCCCCGAGCGGGGCCGGGAAAAGTCGAGCAGGCTGTCGACGATGCGGCGGCAGCGCTGCACCTCCGTGTCGATGATCTTGAGGTATTCCTCTTGCGCGTCGCGCGCGGCTGGCGCGAGCTCCTCGCCGCGCAGCGACAGCGCTTCGCAGCAGGCGAGGATCGTGGCGAGCGGGTTGTTGATCTCGTGCATGACGCCAGCCGCGAGCTGCCCCACCGCCGCCAGTTTCTCGGTCTCGGACAGGCGCTGCTGCGCCTGGCGCCACTCGGTGATGTCTTCCCCGATGGTGATCACGTGCGAGATGTGCTCGCCGTCCTGCCGCATCGGGATCTTCGTGATGCGGTAGTGGCGCGTCTCGCCGCTCGCCGCCGACTCCATCTCCACCTGCTGGATCTCGCCCGTGTCGAACACGCGGTCGAATTCGCGCTTCAGCAGCTCGCGCGGCTGGCGGTCCAGCACCTCGAAGACGTCGCGGCCGACCGCACCCTCGCGCGAGACACCCTGCGTGCCGGCCTCGCGCTTCCGGTTCCAGGCGCGGATGCGGTAGCCGCGGTCGATGACGTACAGCCCGACCGGAAGCGAGTCGATGATCTGGGCGGCAAAGCTCCGCTGCGCCTCCATCTCGTGGGTGCGGAGCGCCACTTCGGACGCGAGGTCCTGTGACAGCTCGGTCGCGGCGATCATGGGCGCCAGGATCCGCGCCACCACCACGACGACGTCGTGCGCCACGCCCTCGTAGCGACCGCCCGGGATGATGACCTCGAGCGCGCCCAGCGGCTCGTCCTCGTGGATCAGCGGCAGCCGTAGCACGGAGCCCCCGGCCGTCCCCTCGCGCTGCGCTCCCTGCCGCACCCAGTCGGCAACGGGCGGCGCGTACCCCACGGGCTCCGCCTCATCGCCCGGCGTGGTCACGGGCGCGTAGCGCGTGCCGTCCGGCGTACGCAGCCACAACCGGCAGCGGCGCAGGTTCAGCCCCCGCCGCAGTGCTCCCACCACGCCCCGCAGCGCCACGCCCGACGCCAGACCCGACTGGAGCACGGACGCGACTTCGGCGATGACCCGGATGCCGGGATGTTCAGTGTCGAGTTGAGACGCGACCATCGGCCGCTAACCTAGGGATGGGACTCCCGACGCGCCAGCGGCGCTTCGAAGCGGATGCCCAGAAACGGCCGCACGTCGCTCGCCTGGCCGAAGAACAACGTCGGGCCGAGGAGCAGCCCGAATTGCACGCCGTCCGGGTCGCCGAACTTGAGTCCCGGAAGCACGGTGAGCGCGCCCCACCGCGACCCCTGCGGGAAGGGGGAGCGGGCCCCGAGGTAGGCCGTGCCCTCAACCGTGAGGTCGACACCGACCTCGCTCTTGCTCGTCTCGGTGCCGAGGTCGGCGAGCGGCAGGAGCCCGGTGTGGCCGCCCAGAGTCAACCCGAACACGAAGCCGCGTGCGCCGCCGAGAATCGCGCCTTCGTCGACGAACGAGCCGAGCCGCGCGGTGAGCGACGCCACGCGCATCGGCCCCGCGCGCACCGCGCGGGCATAGCCGACGTCGGCCGCCTCGACCTGCCACCCGCCGCCGAGCGTCCCCGCGAAGCCGACGGTCCACGCACCGCGCCGCTGGGCGCCGAGCGGCGTGGACAAAGCCACGAGGGCCGCCGACATTGTGATGATGGACAGACGCACGTTCGTGCTCCTGACAGGCGCCACTTCGGGGGCGCTGCTCCGTCCGCCCTTCCGGCTGTCCGCCAGTCCGACCGGCGCGCGCGGGCGGGCGGGCGGATCGGCGGTCGGGCGGCTGAAATTCGAGCTCGACGAGCACCGCCGCTGGTCGCTCTGGTACTACGGCGACGGCCAGCCCGTTCCCCTGATCCAGACCGCCGTCGTCGGCGCCCGGGTGGGCGACCAGCTAGTCACGCTCGCCGATCTGGAAGATAGCACGGTGGGAAACCGCCGGCCGCCCGGGGGCGAGTCCGTCGTGGTGCGCGGGCGCGCGGCCGGCGTGTTCCTGGAAGCCGAGTTCCTCTCTGCCAGCGAGGCGGGAGGGGGCGCGCCGCAGGCGGCGATCTCGGTGACGATCTACCCCGACCGCTACCTCCCCACGGTGAAGGGCATCCGCTTCTTCCAGGCACCGGAGGCCGCCGTGCTCGCCGGCGAGGCACCGCTGGTCGCGCTCGTCAACGGCTATCACTCTTGGAGCCCCTGCCGGGTCGTGTCAGTCTCGGCTACACCCGACGAGGGGCTCGCGAGCCACGGCGCGCTCGGCTTGACCAGGGGCGGCCGCGGACTGGCACTGGCATTCGACCCCGGGGAGCCGGGCGAAGCGACGGTGCAGCTTGCGCGGGAGGGCCTGGAAGCCGGCAGCGCGTGGCTCCCGACGCGACCGCTCCGCCCCGAGGGCGATGCGTCCCGCATGCGCATCTGCTACCACCCGGAGGGCGATGGCCTGGACGCGCTGACGGCGCTCTTCATCCCCTCCTCGCCGGTGGACCGCGAGCGGCTGGCCTCCCAAACGGCCCCCGCGGGATGGTGCACGTGGTACGAGCTGCTCGGCAAGGTGAGCGAGTCGGACGTCGTGGCGAACCTCGAGTTCTGCGCTGCGAACTTCGACCGCCGATTCTTCCGCTACATCCAGCTCGACGACGGCTATCAGAAAGCGACCGGGGACTGGGACATGAACGCCAAGTTTCCCCACGGGCACCGCTGGCTCACGGACCAGATTCACGGCAAGGGGTTCAAAGCGGGCCTGTGGGTGGCCCCCTTCGCCGTGACAGAGCGCTCCGGCATCCCGGCCGCGCACGCCGACTGGCTGCTGCGGCGTGCGGACGGCCCGATCGTGTGGGACACGCGGGACGACTGGGGTGGCAAGGTCTACTCGCTGGACGGCGCGCACCCGCAAGTGCAGCAATGGCTGTTCGATCTGGCACGCCGGGTCGTGCAGGAGTGGGGCTACGACTACCTGAAGATCGATTTCCTGCTGTGGGCCACGGCAGGCGACTCCCATTACGGCGGCTTGACGCACGCCGAGGCCTATCGCAAGGGTCTCGGGGCGATCCGCGACGGCTTGGGCACCGAGGCGTTCCTGCTCGGCTGTGGCGCCCCGCTGCAGCACGCGGTCGGCTACGTGAACGGCATGCGAATCGGCACCGACGTGGACGCGAGCTGGGGCGGCGTCCAGGCGCCGGCGCGTGCTGCGGGGCTCCGCAGCTTTTATCACCGCGCCACCTGGCTCAACGACCCCGATTGCCTTGTCGTGCGACCGCCGCTGTCCAGCGCCGAGGCCCAGGTGTGGACGTCAATCGTGGCCCTGTCCGGAGGCGTGACCCTCCTTTCGGACAACCTCCCGAAGCTCCCGCCCGACCGCGTACCGCTGCTGCAGCGCGCGATCCCGGTGGCGGCGGTCGCCGGCCGACCGTTGGGCACGGCGTCCGCGGCGCGCGAGGTGGCGCCCGCGCTCGTTGCAGGCGACGACGCCTACCCGATCGCCGGGCCATGGCGGTTCCGCACGGGCGACGATCCCCGTTACGCCACGCGTGAGTTCGACGAGGACACGTGGGAGGCGATCGCGGTGCCGAAGCGGTGGGAAGAAGCAGGGCATCCCGACTACGACGGGTACGCGTGGTATCGCACGCGATTCCATCTCCCTGCCACTCCGCCCGGGCGATCAAGGGCGGGCGAGGGCGGCGAGGGCGGTCAAGGGCGGTCGGTGTACCTAGAACTCGGGAAAGTCGACGACGCCGACGAGACGTTCATCAACGGCGTAAAGGTCGGGCAGACGGGCGACGTCCCGCCGAATTACCGCGGCGACTGGCAGGCGTACCGCCGCTACCGCGTCCCGGCGGACGCCCTTAAGTGGGGCGGCGAAAACGTGCTCGCGGTCCGAGTCTACGACGGGGGCGGCGCCGGAGGGATCTGGAGCGTACGCCGCGACCCACCCCCCGCCCATTGGGTCGTCGAGGGCGCGCCGCGCTGGTGGACCGTCGCGCTCATCAATTGGGAAGATGAGCCGCGTCAGCTCACCGTGCCGTTCGGCACGCTCGGAATCAGCGGCGCCCGATTCGACGCGTACGACGTGTGGCGCGACGCCCCCCTCGTCGTACCGAAAGACGCCCTCATGGGAACGCTCGATCCCCACAGCACGCTCACCGTCGCGCTGCGCGCCGTCGCTGCGCATCCGCAGATCATCGGCACCACCCGCCACATCGTGCAAGGCGCCGTGGACATCGCGGACGAGGTGTGGGAAGCCGCGACGCGAACGCTCAAGGCAAAGGCGGTGAACCTGGACAGCCGGGCGTACGCAGTGACCGTCGCGGTGCCTAAAGGGATGCGGCCGGGGACGTGCAAGGCTGACGTCCCTTGCACCGTGAAGCGGTTAGAGTCGGGGCATGCGGTGCTGGAGTGGGCTGCGGGTGGCGACGGGCAGGACATTCGTTGGGAACTGAGTTTCAGGTCCGTCACAGGACCGAGGAAAGGCAAAGGCTAGTATGGTCGTTGCCCCTCCTGTTCACTTCAGTCCTGTCAGCTGAATCACTCGAATGAAGTACTTCTGCGCCATGAAGTACAGAACGAGCAACGGAACCAGCGCCGTCACTGCCACCGCCATCTGGTACGGCCAGTTCGTGTAGTACAACCCGTGAAAGCTCGCGATGCCGACCTCGACGACCCGCATCTCGGCCGTGCGCGTCGCGATGAGGGGCCAGAGGAAGCTCTTCCACTGATCGACGAAAGCGAACACCGCGAGCGTGGCGAGCGCGGGCTTGGAGAGCGGCAGCACGACGCGCCAGAAGATGGTCCACTCGCCCGCCCCGTCGAGCCGCGCGGCGTCCTCCAGATCGCGGGGGATGGTCAGGAAGAACTGCCGCAACAGGAAGATCCCCCACACGGACACGAGCTCCGTCGAGATCAGCCCGGCGTACGTGTCCACCCAACCGAGCGCGCTGATGATCAGGAAGCGCGGGATCAGGAGCACAACCACGGGGACCATGAGCACCGAGAGGTACGCGACGAAAACGCGGTCGCGCCCCGGAAAACGCAGCCGGGCGAAGGCGTAGGCGGCCATGGTGCTGGTCGCGACCTGACCGGCGACGACGCACACCGAGAAGATCGCCGTGGTCAGAAAAAATCGGTCGAACGGCAGCGCGGTGAGGGCGGCGGCGAAGTTCTCCGGGTGCGGCCGCGCCGGCACGAGCGGCGGTGGGTAGCGCAACACCTCGAATTCGTCCATCAGCGCCGTCGCGATCATATAAAGGAAGGGCACGAGCGTGATGACCGCGAGCGGCAGCACCAGGGCGCTTCCCAACAACCCGCGTCCCCACGCGCCACGCCTCATCCTAGGCATACTCCACCTGCCTCCCCAGCAGCCGGAACTGCGCCCGAGTCACGGCGAACAGCACCACGAACAGCAGCAGGGACAGCGCGCTCGCGTACCCGAACTGCAGGAACTCCCACGCCGTCTGGTAGATGCGATACACGATCACGTCCGTCGCGTGTAACGGCCCGCCGTCGGTGAGCACGTAGATGTACGTGAAGACCTGGAACGAGCCGATGATCCCGGTGACCAGCACGAACAACGTCACGGGCCTGAGGAGCGGGAAGGTAATCCGCCAGAAGCGCTGCCACGCACTCGCTCCGTCCACGCGCGCTGCGTCGAGATACGCCGGCGGGACGCCCTGCAGCCCCGCGAGGAACACCGTCATCTGGTAGCCGAGCTGCACCCAGACCGACACGATCATCACGGCGACCAGCGCCGTGCGGGGACTGCCCAGCCAATCCACGGGCTGCAGATGCGCGGCCGACAGCACGTAGTTGATCAGGCCGAAATCGGGGTTGTACATCCACTGCCACACGAGTGCGATCGCTACCACCGAAGAGACGTACGGCAGGAACAGCATTGTCCGGACGGCGCGCACCCCCCACGACCGCCCGTTGAGCGCCAGAGCCGCGCCGAGCGACAGCGTCATCGACACCGGTACGTACAACACATACAGCCCCGTGTTGCGAAGCGAGATCCACACCAGCGGATCGTGCAACATCCGGGCGAAGTTTGCGAGACCGACGAACGGGGTCGCGGGGTCGACGAGGGTCCAGCGGTGCACCGACAGGTACAGCGCGAACAGGATGGGCGCGAAGGAGAAAACGGCGAGGTGGAGTGCCGAGGGAGCGAGGAATCCCCACGCCGCGACCGTCTCGCGCAAGCGCTGCGGGCGCGCCGCCTCACGCTCGCCCCACGCAGCCAGCGCGGCGCCGAGGGGCCCAAGGAGCGCCAGTCCGAGCGTCAGCGCCAGCCACCCGACGGTGGCGGCCTCCGCCGGCACCGTGCGCAGCTCGGCCCACCGGCCCGGCGCCAAGCGGACGGCCACCGCCGCGCGCGGCGTTCCCGCAACCGTGCGCCGCCACGCGGCGTCCCCCGCGCTGTCGCCGGGCATGAGCTCCGCGCCGCGAACAATCTTTCCGAGCGTGGCGAGCGAGAACCGCGTCTCCGGCACGCGCGCCACTGCCTCCTGTATCAGCAGCCGCGCGTCGTCGAGCCACCGATCGGTCGAGTCCTCGGCCGTGGTCCGGATGTCGCCGAAGGCCACGACCCCAAGCAGCACCGCCGCCGCCGCGTACCAACCGAGCGCGCGTCGCGGCCGGCCGGGTGCGCCACCCACGGCCACCGCTGCGAGCGCCCCGGCGCCGAGGCTGAGCAGCACCGCGAGCGCGGTCCACCAGGACAGCCAGCCTGCGCGGGCCGGCCACGCCGCTACCCCGCCCACAACCTCCCACCCGTCGCGGTCGAACAGCGGCGCGAGCGTGGCCGCGCCCATTGCGCGCGCGGCTGCATGCCGGCGCAGCCGGTCGAACTGGGAGGGCGTGAGCGGTCGCGCGGTTGCGCGCACCAGCGGCGCAGTGCCGTGATACACCTCGACCTCTGCCGTGAACCCCGGGAGGCCGTCGAGCGCCCGGGTCTCGATCAGCAGCCGGGGCAGATCGTAATCGGCGCTGCCCCGCGCTGGGGGCGCCACCAGCGCCAGGTAGGCGGCCGTCGTCGCGGCAACCCGCTGAGCGAGCGCACGCTCGGCGCGCGCGCTCGCCCAGCGCACCGTGCCGAGCACCAGCAGCGCGCTCGCGGCGACGGCCGCCACGGCGCCACCACGCCAACGCGCCACCAGGGTCACCGCGTGGCCCCCAGCACGCGGTCGAGCTCGCGCGCCATCTCGCGCGCCGCCGCCGCAGGGTCCGCGCCGGCGAGCGTGATCCGGTCCACGAGATCGGGCAGGGCGGCCTCCACTTCCCGCCAGCGCTCGATCCGGGCGCCCCACGGCACCCGCCCGGCGGTCGCGGCGCGCAGGAACGCCGCCTCCCAGCCGAGCGTGTCGCGGGCCACGAGCGCCCGCGCAGCGGCCGTCACGGCCGGCAGCTCCAGCCCGGCCTCGCCACGCACCGCGTCCGCCAGCGAGTCGGTGAGATACGCCGCGAGCTCGATCGAGAGCTTCCGTCGCGCGGTCATTGCAGGTACGGCGTAGCCCGAGGCGTAGATCACCGTCGCCGGACGGAAACCGGGACGGTGTGGGATGGCGACGAATCCGACACGCAATCGACCGGCCAGGACAGCGGGACGAAACCGAGGCACCCAGAAGTGACCGGTGGTCATCATCGCGACGCGGCCGCTGTTGAAGAGACGGAAGTTATCGCCGGCCGACTTGAGCAGATTGTGGGCGCGCGGGGCGATGCCCTGCCTCGTCATCCAGCCCGTGTACCAGCGAATCGCCTGGATCGTCACCGGCGCATCGAGGCATCCCGAAGCGCGCCGCCCGTCGGGGCAGAGCACATCGCCTCCCCCGGCCCAGACCCAGGGAATCCAGAGGAGCGGACGCCGATCGAAGTAGGTGCCCCACTGGTCGATCGCCCCGTCGCCGTCCGTGTCGCGCGTCAGCCGCTTCGCGATCCGGAGGAAGTCGTCCCACGTCCAATCATCGGTGGGATAGCGAATCCCCGCGTGGTCGAACAGGTCCTTGTTATACGCGACCACCATCGGCGTATAGCCCTTGGGAAGGGCGTACACCGCGTCGCCCCGACTGAAGATGGACAGCACCGTCTGGTCGAGACACCCCAAGTCCACGCCGGCGCGCGCGAGATACGGCGTCAAATCGAGCACCACGCCGCGATTCACCAGCGCCGGAACGTCGATGTTGTCGAGCAGGAAGACGTCGGGCGGCGAGCCGGCCGCCATCGACGTGAGCAGGCGCTCGCGATACTCCGCTTGATAAGTGGCCGCGTTCTGCTGCACGACCCGGAGCCCCGGATTGGCCGCGAGGTAGGGCGCGAGGGCGCGGTCTTCGAGTTTCGCCTCGAGGTAGTCGGCCCAGTTCGCGAGCTCGAGCGTGACATGGTCGCCGCCCCCGCTCCCTCCCGTCGCCGCGTTGCAGCCCCACAGCACGACACACACCGCGAGCGCGCGCTTCACGTGAGCCGCTCGCCGGCCACGTCGAACAAGTGCAGGCGGCGGCGATCGAGCTTGACGCCGACCACGTCACCGGCCCGCAGCTCGACGAGCCCCGAGAGGCGCGCGATGAGCGCCTGCCCCCCCGCCACCAGGTGCACCAACGTCTCGGCGCCCAGGGGCTCCACCACCCCCACCGCGGCGTTGCCCATGCCCTGGTCCTCGCCGCACAGGCTCACGTGCTCGGGTCGCACACCGAGATGGATCTCACCCTCGTAATGCTCCAGTGCGACGGGGACCGACAGGCTGCCGCAGTCGACCACGCCTCCTCCTTCCTTCATCCCCCTGCCCCGGCCGGCCAACACGTTCATGCCCGGGCTGCCGATGAACCGAGCCACGAAGACGTCCGCCGGCCGCTGGTACACGTCGACCGGAGTGCCGAGCTGGCGCAGGCGGCCCTCGTGCAGCACGGCGATCCGTTGCCCCATGGTCATCGCCTCCACCTGGTCGTGGGTGACGTACACCATGGTCGCGCCGAGGGCGCGGTGCAGGCCGAGCAGCTCGCGGCGCAGCTCGCTGCGGAGCTGGGCGTCCAGGTTGGAGAGCGGCTCGTCGAAGAGGAACGCGCGGGGCGCACGCACGATCGCGCGCCCCAGCGCCACCCGCTGGCGCTGCCCACCGGACAGTTGGGCCGGCAGCCGGTCCAGCAGCTCCGTCAGACCGAGCCGCTGCGCCGTCTCCTGCACGCGGCGCGCGATCTCGGGCTGCGCCACGCCCCGCACCTCCAACCCGAACGCCAAATTGGCGCGCGCCGTGAGGTGCGGGTACAGGGCGTAGTTCTGGAATACCATGGCGACATCGCGGTCGCCGGGCGGCAGGTGGGTCACGTCGCGCTCACCGATGAAGATCTCGCCCGCCGTTGGCTCTTCGAGCCCGGCGATGCAGCGCAGCGTCGTCGTCTTGCCGCAGCCGGACGGCCCCAGCAACACGAGGAACTCCCCGTCCCGCACGTCCAGGGACAGCTCCTGCAGAGCGGGCTTCGTCCGCGCGTCGAATGTCTTGCTGAGCCGCCGCAGGGTGAGCGACGCCATGCGGCTCAGCGCTCCCTCTGAGTCGGCTGCATGCGGCCTCCTGGGCGAGCCGCCGGCAACGATGCCGGACTTTCCGGTCTCGCGCTACTCGGGGCGGTGTCAGATTTCAACGTCGTGCTCGTCGCTCAACTCAAGCCGCACCTCGCGACCGCCAGCACACCGATCCGTCGCGTCATCCGAAGGCGATCGTCAGCGGGTCGCCGACCCTGCCTTCCCCTGCCGCGCGACCGTCGATCTTGACGCGGAACCGCGGGCCGTCCATCGCTACCGCCACCCCCCGCCCCGCCACGCGCACTCCGTCAAGCGCGGCGCGCGTGACGCCGAGGGGAAGCGGCCAGACGGTGAGGCCCCGCGGGCCGTCCGGCAGCACGCCCATCACATGGGACACGATCAGGTCGTTCACCCAAGAGTGCAGGTAGTCGTCGATGCCCCGGTAGACACTCGGCCGGCCGGTGTGGGGGTGATAATGCTCGAAGCAGTTCGGCCGGTCGGGATCGCCGTCGAAGGTCATCATCCGGGCGAACTGCCGGATCAGCTGCCCCAGCTTCCCCGCCCATTGGGCCTGGTGGAGCCGCACGACGCGCGCCAGCGCATCGATGACGTGCGAGTTGGTCATGGGCCACACGCGCCCGTTCCACGGGCAGTTGTGTCGCTTCCCCTTCCACTCCGCGTCCGGATTGAAGAGCGGGTCGTCCACACTCGAGGAGGGGACGGGATACGCGGTCCAAAACTCGGCGGGCTCGAACAGGTGCCGCTCGAGCCCCGCGATATGGCGCGTGTCGGCGAGATCGGTGCCGTACGGATAGAAACACACCGCAGCCTTCACGCTCGTCGGCCGCGCCGTCCGCGGATTCACGTCGAAGAACATCTCGGCCGCCGGGTCCCACATCTTTTCGAGGATGGCGCGTCCCGTCCGGATTGCAGCCTCGCGCCAGCGGCCGACGTCCGCCACGCTCACACGCTCGGCGAGCCGCTCGAGCGCGCGCAGCAGCCGGTAGGCGTACACGGTGACGTCCACCCCCTTGAGACGGATGCGGCTCTCCCAACCGACGCGGTCCGCCTCGGGATCGACTGCCTGATAGCGAGACATGTACTCCTGGCCGGTCTCGAACTGGTTCACCACATCGATCATGCCGGTGTGGTTGGCATCGCGGGTCCGGAGCAGCCAGGCGGCGTACCGCACGAGGGCGGGATACACCTCGGCCTCGAAGGACGGATCCGGATGCACCGCCTCGAGCGCATCCAACGCACCGCCCCAGTCGGCGTGATAGAAGTCCGTCCCCCTGAGGTGATCGACGTAGACGCGCCCGGGGAGCGAGCCATCGGGGTTCTGATGCGCGAGAAACGTCCGCAGTACCCCGCGGGCCCAGTCAGGCGCGGCAAGCCAGCGCAGCTCGCGCATGTGGCACTGGGCGCCGTAGGTGATCGGTACGTGGAAGTAGCCGATCCCCTCGCACACGGTGGGATGCTGATAGTTACCTATCCGCCCCGCGATCGCGTTGAGGCGCAGGCCGTACCAGCGGTAGCGCCAGTGGCGGTCCAGATACTCGTCAGAGCAGCGGAAGCTCGGAACGGAGGCGAAGTACTCGTGCCACCCCCGCTCCGCCGCCGCGCCCGGCCGGTCGGACGCGCCAGAGCGGTCGGTCGGTCGCGCGCTCGGGCGGTCCGGGCCGCCTCCCCGACCCCCTTCGAGCGCCAACGCAACGGAGGCTGAGAAGCGCACCGTGCCGCGGGGTGGGAGTGGGAACCGCCGCTGCAGCCCCAGATACATGACTCCATGCGCGTCGATCCCCTCGAGGTGAAGCTGATCGCGCAGCCGGCCGTTCGTCTGCCACCGGTCGTAGAACGGCGTGAGGTCGAATCGAGGCGGGAGCGCGGGCACCGACGGCTCGGACCGGTAGGCGCCGAACGACTGAGCGGAGGGATCGAGCGTGAGCCGGTGGGCGACCCGCGCGCGGTGGTCCCGCCGATCGGAGACCTCGCGCGTGAAGCGCAGCGCATGCTGCTCGGAGTGCACGTCAGCAGCCGCCAGCGACGCGCCGTCCACCCCCGTCCAGACCACGACGTCCACGCTCGCGGCCCGCGCGGTGGGATTGCGCAGCTCCCACTCGGAGGCGAGCGCGCCGCCGGGCGCGCTGCGGGTTTCGCGCGCGCGCCAAGGCCCGAGCGCGTGATCCAGGGTCAGCGCCGCCGGCGTCCAACGACGCCGGAGACATCGCACGGGCACGGTGCGTCCCTCTAGGAGGAACGTCACCGTGAACAGCGGGCGGATCGCGTACTGGAAGAGGTGCGCCTCGTCCCAGAACCCGGGCACATCGAGCCACTGGGGGAACGGCGGCGCCCAAATGAGCCCGTCGCCCGCCCCCAAGTACCACTTGTCGTCCCGCGCCCGGAAGGACGCCTGGGCGGTGGCGGCGAGCCTATGCTTCAAGCGTCGCGATCTGCCGCAGCAGTTCGGTGTCGTCGCGCCGCTGCCCCAACTCGGCCTCGGTGTGCTGCCAGCGGATCTGCCCAGCACGATCGATCAGGAAGTAAGCCCGCTCGGTGAAGAACTTCTCCTCGATCAGCACCCCGTACGCCCGCGCCACGGTCCGCTTGAAATCGGACAGCAGATCGACTTTCATCGCGTGCTTCGCCTTGAACTCCCTCAAGGTGGGCACCGAGTCGACGCTGATCGGCAAGACGGCCGTGCCGGCGCTCGCGAACCGGTCGAAGTCCTCACTGAACGCGCACAGCTCCGCGGTGCACGTCGAGGTGAACGCCAACGGGAAGAACGCGAGCAGCACGTTCTGTTTGCCGCGGAAGCTCGAGAGCACGACATCCGTTCCGGCCGTGCTCGGCAGCGTGAAATCCGGCGCCAGCGTTCCCTCCTCGATCGCACACGGAGACGATGCGGAACTTGTGGTGATGGACACGTGTTGTCGGGGTAATGTCACAAGCCACGCCGGGCGGGGCAACCCTGTGCGCCCGGCAGGTTTGAATTCATGCGACCGCGCGTGCATTTTTAGCTGCCTTGCAGCTTGGTCGAAGCAGCAGATGTCCGGGACACTTACCTCCACGGAGAAGGTCATGGCGCACACCCTGCCTGCGCTGCCCTACGATTTTTCCGCGCTCGAGCCGCACATCGACACCCAGACGATGCAGATCCACCACGGCAAGCATCACCAGGCGTACGTCAACAACTTGAACGCGGCGCTTGACAAGCACGCCGAGCTTCACAAAAAGAGCCTCGAACAGCTGCTGCGCGGCATCAACACCATCCCCGACGACATCCGCACCGCCGTCCGAAACAACGCCGGCGGACATCACAACCACTCGCTCTTCTGGACCATCATGGCGCCCGCGGGCAAGGGCGGTGGCGGCGAGCCCGCCGGGGCCCTGGCCGACGCGATCAAGAAGACGTTCGGAGATTTCGCCAAGTTCAAAGAGCTGCTCGCCGGCGCCGGGACGAGCCGGTTCGGAAGCGGCTGGGCCTGGCTCGCCCTCACCGACGGGAAGCTCGAGATCTTCAGCACGGCGAACCAGGACAGCCCGCTCATGGACGGCAAGGTGCCGGTGCTCGGGCTGGACGTGTGGGAGCATGCGTACTACCTGAAATACCAGAATCGGCGGCCGGACTACATCGCGGCGTGGTGGAACGTGGTCAACTGGCAAGAGATAGGGAAGAGGTACGAGGTGGCGAGGAAGTAGGACAGGCAACGGCTAGACGCAGAGACGCACGGCGGTGAGCAGGCAAGAGGGTCGAGGAAGGCATTTCCTGACACTGCTACTGTTCACCGCTGCGCGTCTGTGCGTCTAGTCGTTTAAAGGTGCGCGTTGAGAAGCGGGAGAATCCGGAAGATCCCGCGATTGTTCTTCGCCCTGTTCACTACACCGATCTGCACCCCCCTCAGCACGTAGGCCGAGTTGTAGATCCCGATGGCGACTCCACGCTGTAGCCCTCTGACCCGATTGTAAGCGCTCACCGACACCCCCGAGAGCGCCCGCGTCTTGAGGTACAGACCCGCGACGTTCAACCCGGTGACACGAGGGCTCTCGACGCGGTACCCGGCGATCGAGAGCCCGGTGATCTCCCGGTCCGCCACGACGGCCAGGCCGGCCAGCCCCGCACCCGCAAGCCGACCGTTGGCGACGACCGCGAGCCCCCCGAACGCGAGCCCTGTGACGGAGCCATTGGCGACGGTCGCGAGCCCGCCACCACCCACGCCCCGCACATCCCCGTTCGCCACGGTGGCGAGGCCGCTCAGCGCGATGCCGGAGAGGTCACGATTCACGACCGTGCCGAGCCCCGAGATCGCGACACCCGTCAAATCGCGGTCGGCTACGGTGCCGAGCCCACCGACCCCGATCCCGGTCAGGCTGCCGTTCGCCACCGTGCCAAGGCCGCCGAGCGCGATCCCCCAGATGTCGCGATTCGCCACCGCCCCGAGGCCCCCGAGCACGACGCCGCGGATGTCGCCGTCGGACACCGCACCGAGGCCACCGAGCGCGACCCCGCGGATCTCTCCGTTTGCCACGAGGCCGAGGCCCCCGATTCCCAGGCCCTCCAGCGAGCCGTTCGACACGGTACCGAGCCCCCCGACGCTGATCCAGCGCAGCCGCCGCTCCGCCACCACACCCCCCAGCCCGACGGCGATCCCGCTCACCTCCCGCGACCCCGGCACCACGCCCAGCTGCAGACCGTTCACCGTGCCGCTGAGCGGCTCGCGCGGCTTCCACAGGGTGATGTTGACCCCGTTGACGCGCTCCAGCTCCGCGTCCTGCACGTTGACGCGCATGCCGTTCACGCGAGGCGCGTTGCCGAAGCTGAGGCCGTTGTCGTGGATCGTGAGGCCGATGTGGAAGTGCCCGTACCGGCGAGCCGGGGTCGTGTCCTGCGAGGCGGTGGCGTCTTGAGCGGCGAGCCTAGCCTCGCCCGTGAGGGCCGGGCGAGCCAGCAAGAGTGCGGTGCAAACCCTCAGCACGACGGGCATCGCAGCCTGTCCGCAAGGATCCCAGCCCTACGGCCCGCCACGGGCCGGCGTTTCAACCGTCGAGCGGCTCGACCGAGACGTCGGCCCCACCGGCGGCACTGTAGCGCACCGTCACGCGCCACGGGCGACAGCAGACCTGACAGTCCTCCACGTACTGCTGATGGGCGCCGCCCCCTGGATCGAGACCCACCTCGCTCGCCGCCCCGCAGTGCGGACAGACGACGAGCGCCTCCGAGTCCGCAGTGCCGTCACCCTCGGGAAAGTCGTCTTCTGCGGGATCGGGCTCGGCAGGGGTATCGATCACGTGGCACGGCGTCAGCGGTGCGCGAAGACGGCGGTGCGGCCGGCTCGGTCGAAAGTCAGGATGGCGTAGCGCGCCGGCGTGGGCGAGTCCATTCCTGGCGAGCCGGCGGGCATACCCGGAACGGCGACGCCTGCGAGCTCCGGGCGCTCCCGCAGCAGGCGGGCGATCACGTCCGCGGGCACATGCCCTTCGATCACGTACCCGTCGACCACGGCCGTGTGGCACGACGTGAGGTTCTTGGGAACGCCGTAGCGCTCCTTGATGCCCGACAGACTGGTCGTGTCGTGGACGACGACCTGGAATCCCGCGGCGCGCACATGCTCGACCCACTTGGTGCAGCAGCCGCACGTTGCGCTCTTGTACACGGTAATCACGGGACCGGGCGCGCGGGCCGCTCCGGTGCGCGCCAGCAGCGCGCCGCCGGACATGAGGGCGGCGACGCCGACCGCCACAGGCATCCACGTGGTCTTAGGGAACACGGGATGTAAAGAACCCCGAGGGCGGCCGCTGGGCAAGGGGCCTACACGTGTTGCGGGCCCCCGGCTAGCGTCTCGAGCACAGCCGCGTGCAGGGACCCGTTGGAGGTCACGAGGCTGCCGGCGTAAATCGAGCGTTCCCCCCTTAGACCCGTTGCGCACCCGCCGGCTTCTTCGACGATCACCTGCAGCGCGGCGATGTCCCACGGCTTCATCGCCGGATCGATGCCGATCTCCCCCGCCCCTTCGGCGACGAGCATGTGCTGATAGAAATCGCCGAAGCCGCGCGTCCGATCGACCTGCCCGATCAGCCGCCAGATCCCGCCGGCAGGCCCGGCTTCGCCGGGGCCGAGGTTCCCGTGGAACAGCGTTGCCTCCCGCAGCTCGCGGATCCGCGACACCTCGAGGCGACGCCCGTCCCGTGACGCTCCAACGCCGCGCGCGGCATGCCAGCGCATCCGCAGCGCGGGGGCGCTCACCACCCCGGCCACGACCTCGCCGCGTGCTTCGACCGCGAGCAGCGCTGCGAACACCGGGATGCCCCGCACAAAGTTGCGGGTGCCGTCGATGGGATCGATGATCAGCCGCGCTTCGCCCTGTCCCGGCTCCTCCCCCTGCTCTTCGCCGAGGATGCCGAGCTCGGGGTGCCGCTCACGCACCAGCGCGCGTGCGGTCGTCTCGATCGTCTGATCTGCTTCGGTGACAGGGCTCGCGTCCGGTTTGGCGGCGACGCGCAGCCCCCTCACTCGGAAGAACCGCAGCGCGATCTCGTCGGCGCGGTCGGCCAGCTCGGTGAGAAACGGCAGCCAGTCGGCGGGGGCCGCGCTCACCGCTAACGCCCCAAGGGAATCTCGAAGCGAGACTTGAATACCAGCCGGTTCCCCGCGGACGTCGTTCCGAAGCCGACGCCGACATTCAGCTCGACGTCGTCGCCGAGCTTCAGGTCCACGCCTGGATAGAACTGGTGCACCTGCTCGCTGCCGGGCAGCGTACTGCCGAACAAGCCGCCCTTGCCGTAGTACTCCACGCCCAGAGCGACCACCTTGCTCACCGCCACTCCCACGCGACCGCTCGGCTCAAATTCCCACTCCGCGTCGCCGCTCGTATCGCGCGCCGCGAGCGATCGCTCGATCACTGGATTGAATTGCAGCTGTAATCGCCCGATCCGCTTTTCGAGGATCGGCCGAATCTCGAGCCCGGCCGTGGTCTCGTCGTAGGCAGCGGGGGAAAACTCCAATTCGGCCGCGAGCCCCAGATCCACAGGCAGCCGCCACGCCTCCGGCGCGCGCACGCGCGACCGCACCCGCCAGCCGGCATACTCCACTCCAGGGCCGGGGCGATACGCCGACAGGAGGTATGCCGTGACCTCCCAATGATCGGTGAGGCCCCTGGTCAGCTCAAAGGCGAGATGGACCTGATGCTCGGTCGGGGCAACCGGCCCGTCAAAGGCGGTGGTCCCGCGCGCCGTGTAGTTGACATGGGTGTCCAGCTCCCACGCCCGCCGGGGGGCCGTCTCAGAGCCGTAGACCTCGATTTCAAAGGGGTCTTGCGCCTCGGCCACTGAAACGAGACACACGCCTGCCACGACCAGCACCGACGCAGCAAGGCTCATCAGTCTGTTCACGCTGCCGACATCCTGTTTCGGGAGTGAGTTGGTTCGGGAATTCCGAATGTAATTATCGGATTTCGGAGGGTCAAGAACTCCGCCCCCTCGGCTTCCATGCGTGGCTAGTTTGCAAGCAGAGGAGGAGGAGAGACTCGTGACTCACACGACCCCTGCCGGCACGGCCGGGCCACTTGGCCCGGGCACGCGCGCTCCCGAATTCACCCTGCACAGCACTCCGGACCAGACCGTCTCGCTGCGCGACTTCCGCGGCCGGCCCGTGATTCTCGCCTTCTATCCCGCCGACTGGAGTCCGGTGTGCGGCGACCAGATGGCGCTGTACAACGAGATTCTTCCGGAGTTCCAGCGCTTCGGGGCGGAGCTCCTGGGCATCTCGGTCGACGGCGTCTGGTGTCACCTCGCGTTCGCGCAGAGCCGCAGGCTGCATTTCCCGCTGCTGGCGGACTTCGAGCCGAAGGGGGCCGTCGCGCGGCGCTACGGTGTCTACCGGGAAGGCGATGGCACCACCGAGCGGGCCCTTTTCGTGCTCGACGGCGACGGCACCGTCCGCTGGAGCTATGTCGCGCCGATCGGCGTCAACCCGGGAGCGGACGGGATTCTGAGAGCGCTCGAGGCGCTCGAGACGCCGCGAGGGCGGGGGTGAGCAAGCAGCGGGACGCGGCGGTGCTGGCGTTGCCGGTGGGAGAGCGGGATCACGCGCACGGGCCCGCGAACGCCGCGGTGACGCTCGTGGAGTACGGCGACTTCGAGTGCCCGCACTGTCGTCGCGCGTACCCGATCGTGAAAGAGGTGCAGGATCGGTTGGGCCCGCGCCTGCGGTTCGTGTTCCGCAACTTCCCCCTCACCGAGCTGCACCTGCACGCTCAGCACGCCGCCGAGGTGGCGGAGGCCGCCGGCGCACAGGGCAGGTTCTGGGACATGCACGATCGCCTGTTCGAGCGCCAATTCGCACTCGAGGACGACAACCTGATCGAGTACGCCGGCGAGCTCGACCTCGATGCCGCGCGGGTGGCGCGGGAGCTCGCGGCACATACCTACAAGGCTCGGGTGCGCGACGACTTCATGAGCGGCGTGCGGAGCGGTGTGAACGGCACGCCCACGTTCTTCATCAACGGGGAGCGGCACGATCAAGCGTGGGACGTCGAACCCCTCGCGGCAGCGCTGGAGGACGCCGCGCGCCGGGCTGCCGCCGTGGAGTGAGCGGGATCGTGTGGTGAGGCACTGAGCGCGGCGATGCACCAGTTCGAGATCATCCTCGCGCTGCTGGTCGCCGTCGTGCTCGTCGGCATTGCGGCGCGCCGGCTGGGAGTTCCGTCTCCGGTGTTGCTGGTGATCGGCGGGCTCGTGATCGCGCTGCTTCCGGGCCTGCCGCGCGTCGCGTTCGAGCCAAACCTCATCTTCGTCGTCTTCATTCCGCCGCTGCTCTACCGGGCCGCCCTCACCGCGTCGTGGCGCGATCTGCGCGCCAATCTGCGTCCCATCGGGTTGCTGGCGGTCGGCCTCGTGGTCTTCACGACCATTGTGGTCGGCGTCGCCGCGCACACCGTGGTGCCCGGCTTGCCGTGGGCCGCCGCCTTCGCTCTGGGCGCCCTCGTCTCGCCGCCCGACGCGCCGGCGGCGACGGCCTTCCTGCGCCAGCTCGTGGTGCCACGTCGCATTGCGACGATCCTGGAAGGAGAGAGCCTGGTCAATGACGCCACGGCGATCGTGGCCTACCGGATGGCGGTGGCGGCGGCCGTGAGCGGCAGCTTCTCCGTCGCCGCGGCGGGGCTGCGCTTCGTCTGGGTCGGCACCGCGGGCGTGGCGGTCGGGCTGGGCGCGGCGTGGCTCATCGCGTGGCTGCGCCGCCACATCCATGCACCCGAGATCGAGGCGACGATCTCGCTCCTCACCCCGTTCGCCGCGTTTCTGCCGGCGGAGGCCGTGGGCGTGTCCGGTGTATTGGCGGTGGTCGCCTGCGGTCTCTACCTCGGCCGCCTGGGCCCTCGCATCGTGGCACCCGACACACGGGTGCAGACCGAAGGGATGTGGGGCGTGGTCGCGTTCGTGCTGGAAGGGCTCACGTTCGTCTTCGTGGGACTCGAGCTGCGAGCCGTGCTCGGCACGCTCGGCGCGTATTCCGTCGGGGACCTCGCGATCGCCGGGCTGGCCGTGAGCGTCGTCACGATCGCCGCGCGCGTCGTGTGGGTGTTCACCGCGAGCTACGGCCCGCGCTGGCTGAGCCGGCGCGCGCGGCACCACGATCCGCCGCCGTCGTGGCGCCACGTGGCGCTGATCGCGTGGGCGGGCCTGCGGGGCGCGGACTCGCTCGTGCTGGCGCTGGCGTTGCCGTTCACGACGGCCGCGGGCGCGCCGTTCCCGGGACGGGACATCATCATCTTCCTCACGTACACGGTGATCCTGGTGACGCTCGCCCAGGGATTCTCGCTCCAGCCGCTCGTCAGCTGGCTGGGGATCTGCGACACCGGCGAAACGCAGCGGCTCGAAGAAGCGCACGCACGTGAGCAAGCGTCGGCGGCCGCGCTGCGGCGCCTCGAAGAGCTGGCGGGAGAGCTCGATGGGGAGACCCTCACCGAGCTACGGGCGCGCTACGGCCACCGGCGCCGGCGCTTCGGCGCCCGGGTGCGGGCCGAGCGCGATGGCAGGGAGGAGCGTCTCGCCCGCGGCCGTCGCGACGCGGTGCTCGAGCTGCTCGAGGCCGAGCGGCGGGCCGTGATCGCGTTGCGAGACAAGGGTATGATCGGCGATCACGTCATGCGTCGGGTGCAGCGAGACTTGGACCTCGAGGCGCTGCTGCTGGGGTCGCGATAACGACCTTCACACTGCGGCCTTCCGTCAGGCCGCCCCTCGCGCCCCGTCCCGCCGCCCGCCATTGTTAGCCGTCGCCTGCCCCCGAGGCCGCCGCCCATGACCCGCATCCGCACCGTCGTCGCGCTGCTCGTGCTTTCCATCCCGCCGGCGCTCGCGCCCGCCCAACAGGCGGACACCACGCTGTGGACGCGTCTGCGGTTCCGCTTCGTCGGCCCCGAAGGCAACCGCGCCGTCGCCGTGGTCGGGGAGCCGGGCAACCCCCTCGTCGCCTACGTCGGCGCGGCGTCCGGCGGCGTCTGGAAGACGGAGGACGGGGGCGCGCACTGGCGGGCGGTCTTCGACAGCGAGCCCGCGCAGGCCATCGGGGCCCTCGCGATCGCTCCCTCCGCCCACACCGTGCTGTGGGCCGGCACCGGCGAGACGTTCTTCATCCGCTCGACGACCGCCCTGGGCGATGGCGCCTACAAGTCGACCGATGCCGGCCGCAGCTGGCAGCACGTGGGCCTCGACTCGACCGGCCGCATCGCGCGCATCGTGATCCACCCGGCGAACCCGGAGGTAGTGCTGGTTTGCGCGCTGGGGCGTGCCTATGGCCCCCAGCAACAGCGCGGAGTGTACCGCACCGCGGATGGCGGCAAGACGTGGACCCGGGTTCTGTTCGTGGATGCGAACACCGGATGCTCGGACCTGGCCATCGACCCGGGCGATCCCAATACGCTGTTCGCCGGCATGTGGCAGTTCGAGGTGAAGACCTGGCACCTGCAGAGCGGTGGCCCCGGGAGCGGCCTGTGGGTCTCGCGCGACGGTGGAGTCACGTGGAAGCGCCTCGCGGGCCACGGCCTCCCCGCGGCGAATCACGTCGTCGGCAAGATCGCGGTCGCGGTCGCCGCCTCCAATCCCAACACCGTCTACGCGCTGATCGAAGATCAGGACCCGACGCTGTACCGCAGCGATGACCGCGGCAACACCTGGCGCGTCGTGAGCCGCAATCACGACATGGCGGAGCGCGCGCCGTATTACGTGCGCTTCACCGTCGCGCCCGACGACGAGGACCGCCTGTACTTCGTCTCGGTGCGGTTCAGCATGTCGCGCGACGGCGGCCAGACGCTCACCCGCAGCCCCTTCTCGGCTGGCGGGGACAACCACGACATCTGGATCGACCCCTTGAACGCCGACCGCATTCTGATCGCGCACGACGGGGGCGCGAGCTTCACGCTCAACGGCGGTAAGAGCTACACGCGGGTGGTGCTCCCGATCGCCCAGATGTACCACGTGCATGCGGACGCCCGCGTGCCCTACTACCTCTACGGCAACCGCCAGGACGGCAGCTCCTACCGGATGCCGAGCCGCGGGCTCGCCGGCGGCATCACCGAAGGACAGTGGGGGCACGTCGGCGGCTGCGAGAGCGGCTTCGCGATCCCGGACACCGTCGACAATGTGACCGTCTGGTCGGGCTGCTACGACGGCGGGCTGGAGGTGTACGACACGCGCACCGATCACGCCCGCAACGTGCGCGTGTGGCCCGAGGCCGGGTACGGCTGGCGGCCGGCGGACCTCAAATACCGCTGGAACTGGACGTTCCCGATCGCCCTGTCGCCCCACGATCACACTCGGGTCTACGTCGGAAGCCAGGTCGTGCACCTGACCACCGACGGCGGCGCCAGCTGGAAGGTGATCAGCCCCGATCTCACCCGCAACGACACGACGCATCAGCAGACCTCGGGCGGCGTCACGACCGACAATCTCATGACGTTCGACGGGGCTACCCTGTTCGCCATCGCCGAATCGCCGCTGCAGGCAGGCGTCATCTGGGCTGGGTCGAACGACGGCCTGGTGCACGTCACGCGCGACGGCGGTGGGCAGTGGAGCGACGTCACGGGCAACCTCCCCAAGCTGTCGCCGTGGGGAAAGATCACCAACATCGAGCCGTCGCACTTCGACGCCGGGACCGCCTATCTCGCGGTGGACCTGCACGAGTTGGACGACCTGGCGCCGTACATCTACAAGACGACGGACTACGGTAAGACGTGGAAGCGCATCTCCGACACTTTCCCCCGCTCCACCCTGTCGTTCATCCACGTGGTGGCCGAGGACCCGGTGCGTCGCGGGCTGCTGTATGCGGGCACCGAGAACGGGCTGTACGTGACGCTCGACGACGGCACGCGCTGGCTGCCGCTGCAAACCAACCTGCCGCACGCGCCGGTATCGTGGGTGACGGTGCAGCCGCGCTTCCGCGACCTGGTCGTCGCCACCTACGGCCGCGGCGTGTGGATCCTCGACGATGTCTCGCCGCTCGAGCAGCTCGACGCCCGGGCCCTCGCCGGACGCGCCTGGCTGTTCGCGCCGCCGCCCGCCTACCGCTTCCGGGCGACGCAGGGCGTCGCGAACGCGCCCAACAGCGCCGTCCAGGCGCAGAACCCGCCGGGCGGCGCCGTCGTGACCTACCATCTGGCGGCCGCGCTCGCCGACACCGAGGCCCGGCCCGACTCGGCGGCGCGACCCGACAGCGCGCATCCGCCCGCCAGGTTGATCGTGGTGGACGCGCGAGGCGACACCGTGCGCGTGCTCCAGGGAGAGCGGAAACCGGGGCTCAATCGGGTGTGGTGGGACCTGCGCTACGCGCCCCCCGCCGTCCCCAAGCTGCGGACGCCGCCTCCGGGCAAGCCGTTCGTGCGCGTCGGGCCGGACGGCACGCGCCCGCTCGTGACGTGGGATCTCGATCTCATGCTGCGTGGCCCGCTGGTGCCGCCCGGGACGTACGGGATCCGGCTCAGCGTGGGCGACACGACACTTGCCCAGTCGCTCACCGTGTTGAAAGATCCGAACACCGCGGGCACTGACGCCGATGTGCAGGCACAGACCCGGCTCGCCCTCGCGATCCGGGCCGAGCAGGATAGCGTCGCCCGCATGATCAACCGACTGGAGTGGATGCGGAAGCAGCTGCAGGACCTCGCGGGCCAGCTGCGCACCGATTCGGCGCTGGCCGGCGACGCGAGCGCGAAGCGGCTCGCGGGCCTCGCCGACTCGCTCGAGCACCGCGTCGCCGGCGTCGAGGGCGTGTTGTTCGACGTCCACCTGACGGGGGCGCGAGAAGACGCCTTCCGCAACCCGATGCAGATCTACGGTCGGCTCGCGGCGCTGCAATCCGACGTCGCCGACAACGGTGCCGATTTCCCGCCCACCGCGCAGCAGTTGGCGGTGCACGACGTGTTCGCTCAGCGGATCAACGCGGCGTCCGCCCGCTTCGCCGACCTCGTGGAGAAGGTGGTGCCGGCGTTCGTGGCGGAGCTGCGCAAGACAACACTTAGGGACGTGATCGCCAGCGGGATCGACGGCGCTGCGCCAGCGCGCACGGGACCGTGAGGGACGCGGCGGCGCGAATCGAGGACCGTTGGGGCGGTGGCCCCGCCGCCGGCGCCGACGAGCTCGACCAGCTCGTCTATCTCTCCACTCTGATCGGGCGGGAACCGCGGCTGGTGCAGCCGGGCGGCGGCAACACATCGATCAAGCTCGGGGACGCGTTGCTGGTAAAGGGCAGCGGCACCGATCTGCGCACGATCGGGCGGGCGGGGTTCACACGCCTGTCGCTTGCGGCGCTGGCTGCACTGCGGGACGCCGCCGCGATGAGCGACGCCGATATGATGCGCTTCCTGGCGAGCTGCATGCAGCAAACCGACGGGCCGGCCCCGAGCGTGGAAACCCCGCTCCACTCGCTCCTTTCCCACCGCGTCATCGCGCACACCCACGACGTCGCGACGATGAGCCTCACCAACCTGAGCGACACGGTGGCGCAACGCCTGGTCGCCGAGCTGTTTCCCGGCGAGATCGCGTACGTCCCGTACGCCCGTCCGGGGTTCCCGCTGGCCCGCACGGTGAGCGGGATGGTGGATCGGATGCCCCGCGGCGCCGTGGGCCTGGCGCTGGCACATCATGGCCTGGTGGTGTGGGGAGAGGACCCGCGGGAGTGCTACACGCGCCTGCTGCGCGTCGTGAAGGCTCGCCCGATGCCGGCAGCGGAGGCGCGTCGGCGCTGTGCGGAGCTCGTCCTGCCGGTCGTGCGCGGCGCCCTCGGGTCGCGGGAGGGAGGTCGGGTGATCCTGCATTGCGACGACGCCGACGACATCCTCACCGCTCTCGCAGCGGAGCGCCTGCCGGCGCTCGTGCGGCGCGGAATGGCGACGCCGGAGCACATCCTGCGGGCCGGCCGTCTTCCGCTCTGGCTCGAGCTCGACCCCGCTGCGCCGGCGGATCAGCTGGTCGACGCGGTGCGCACCCAGATCTCGAAACAGCGGGCGGACTACGAGGAGTATCACCGGCGCCACGCCGCCGGCGAGGAGCGCCCGCTCGACGATTGGGCCAAGGTCGTGCTCGTACCGGGGCTGGGGATGATCACGGCGTTCCGGGACAAGCGGGGCGCGGTGACGGCCAATCTGTGCTACCGGGCGGTGCTCGAGACGATCGCAAACGCGGAAGCGATCGAGGCGTTCCAGTTCATTCCCGAGCCGGAAGTGTTCGCGTTCGAGCACTGGCCCCTGGAACGCCGTAAGCTGGAAGAGCAGGACGCGCGCGAGCGCGCGTCGCTGCTGCTCCCGCGTCACGTCGCCGTGGTGATCGGGAGTGGGAGCGGCATCGGACGGGCCGCCGCGCGGCGGTTCGCAGCGGAAGGCGCGCACGTCGTCGTGGCGGATGTCGACGAGGTGGCCGCGGACGCGGTCGCGAGCGAGATCGGAGCGACGTTCCCGGGCCGCGCCGTCGCCGTCCCGGTGGACGTCCGGGACGACCAGAGTCTGGCCCACCTGGTCCGGCGGACCGTCCTCGAGTTCGGCGGGCTGGACTGCCTGTTCTACACGGCGGGCCAGACGCCCCGGTTCGCTGGACTGACCGACATCCGGCGCGAGGATCTCCAGCAGCAGCTCGACGTCCACTACATCGGCGCCGTCCTGGCAATGGGCGCTGCGGGAGCCGTGATGCGCCGCCAGCGATCGGGCGGCTCGATCGTCGCATCGGTGTCGAAGGCGGCGCTCGCGCCTGGCCGGGACGCAGCGGCGTACGGCGCCAGCAAGGCGGCCCTGCTGCAGGCGCTGCGCGTCGCCGCCGTCGAGCTGGGCGGGGACGGCATCCGGGTGAACGCCATCAACGCCGACCAGATCGACACGCCGCTGTTCCGCCGGTTCGCGCAGGAGCGAGCCGCCAGCCGAGGCGTTTCCCTAGAAGAGCAGTTGGAGGTGTACCGCCGGCGCAACGTCATGGGCGTATCGCTCATCCCGGCCGACGTAGTCGCGGATCTCGCCGTGTTGTTGGCGAGTGAGCGGTTCCGCTTCACCACGGGAGACATCCTCACAGTCGACGGCGGGCTACCGGAAGCGTTCCCCCGCTGACGGTCAGGCTGCCGGCTTCGAGAGGGGAATGCCACCACCCTCAAGCGTCGTTCACGATCGACCGGGCCAGCGGGAGCTAATCGATTCCAGCGAGCGCTATGGCGGCGACGAGCCCAACTGCGCCAGCGGCGAACGTCAAGGATAGGCCCGGTACCCACCCGAACTCGACGCCCGCCGACCCGACGAAGCGCGAGCCCGCGCGACAGCCGGTCTGATCGCAAGTGGTCACTGGTCGACGCACCTCCGGCCGCAGCGCGATGCCGACCCAGTGCACCGGGTTCCACTTCACGAGACCGTAGGCCGACAGCGTTGCTCCGTAGTCGGAACTGAGGACTGGCGTGCCGAGCGCGATGTCGACGCTCTGATCCTGGCCGATCCAGCGGCGGTAGCGGACGGCTGGCCCCAGCAGGAACGCGTCGGCGTCCAAAGACGCGAAGAACGAGACCCCGACCGCATCGCGCGGACCCACGTGTGCGAGTGCACCCCAGTCAGCCATCGCCCGGAAATGCGTCTCCCCCTGTGCCGCCCGGCTCTGGACATATCCCCCGAAGTTTGTGAGGATGATGACACGGCATCGCTCCTGCGGCCGCGCGCGCCAGCACGCGGGGCTCGAGCGGCTCGAGCGCTGCGCTGTGAGGATACCGGGCAGCAGTGCGCAGGACAGCAACAGCAGGAGCCAACGACGCACGGCCATCTCCTTAACGGACACTTAAGCCCTGAGCGACCAATCTTCGTGCGCCCCGGTCACACAACCACTCGCCGACCGAGCCAATATACGCGCGTTTCACAACGCAACGCCAGGGACGCGGAGGATCGGGACTGAGCGGCATTGGATGGGTCGCCGCGCCCCCTGAGGCGTTTCCGCGCGCGGCCGACGCCCGGCAATCGTTATTGCAGCGGCACCGAAACAGTCTTGACCTCATCACCTTTTGCAAGCGTGACGTCGGCGACGGCGCGGCCATCCTTCAGCGATGGTATGACGCTGACGGCGCGGGAGCCGGCGTTGCCTCGCAGGGTCTGCTCCACCGCCGCCCGAAGCGATCGCTGCGCCTTCGCCATCGCCGCGATCTGGCTCTGCGCAGCGGTGAGATCCTCGCCTTCGGTGATCGGTTCGGCCTTAACGATCGTACCGCTGGTGTGGTCGACAACCACCTCGAAGAACTTGCCGCCCTTCGCCGTATAGACAGAGAGCTGCAGCTTGCCTTCCTCTAGCTCGAACTTTGCGGAAATCGGCTGCCCGTGACTCGCACTCGCCGCGAGACCACGCTCGAGAGATACCCGAGCGCTCATCACGGCTTTTGCCACCGCCGCCTGGTCGCCTTCCTCTTCTTTCTGGGCCGCGAGGGTGTTCCCCCAGCACACGGCCGCCAGGGCCGGAACCGCTACAAGCCACGTCGTCCGCTTCATGTGATGCCTCCGATGTCGGGTGCCGAGATCGTCCTAACCAGCTCTCTTCACATTCATCTTGTCCAACGCGGCGCGGAGCCCGTGCGCGAGCTTCAGGGCGTCGTCATTCGCCCAGTAGTGCATGAAGAACAGGTGCGGGCTGTCGGTGAGCATATGGCTGTGGAGGGCCGTGACGGCGATCCCGTTATCGCGCAATGCACGGAGCACGGGGTTGACCTCACTCCCGATCAAGACGAAATCGCCGGTGATCGCCGCCCTACCAGCACTGGTCGGCTGGAAGTTGATCGCCGTCGCCAAGCCCATGGACGAGGGGACCGCGATTCCGTCCGCCGTGATCTGCTCCGCGCGGGGCACACCGACCTGGTACACGCCCCCGTTGACCTTCCCCCGGTAGCCGAGAATCTGTCCAACCTGCGCCGTGTCGATGCCGAAGGTCCCGGCTGGCGCCGGGGCCGGGGGCGCCCCGAACGGCATCGTGGTGAGGGCCAGCGCGGCGTGCACCGCTGCGGCGAGCCGCGCCGGCGTGCCACGCCCGCCAATGTGCATGTACATGACGTGCGGTGATTCATGCAGCAGATGGTTGTGGAGCGCGGTCTGTTCGATGCCGCCTTGCTGGAGCTTGGCGAGCACGGGGTCGACTTCGCTCTCGAGCAGCACGAGGTCGCCCATCAGCATCGCCTCGGTGTCGCTCACCTGATGGAACGCGACCCACGAGCCAAGCGCCAACGCGGGCTTGACCGCCACGCCGGCCGCGGTGACGTGCAGGTCAGTGCGCGGCATCCCGACCTTGTAGGCCCCGTCCGGCTGGAGTGCCCCAGACTTGCCCAGTCCCGCGTCCACCTGTTTCCAGTCGATGGGCGCGAACGGCTGTTGTGCCTGGTCGCGTATCGCGATGATCAGTAGGAGCGCGGCGAGCACCGAGATTCTCTGACCCATACATGTCCTCCCGTGAGGAGCGGGTCAAGGTGTGGCGCAGGTTGCAACGTCTCGGCGCGGTCGCCATCAAGAACTCGGTCTATGTCCTCCCCCGCTCGGACGAGACGGTCGAAGACTTCCAATGGCAGATGCGGGAGATCGTGGCCAGCGGCGGGGAGGCGTCGGTCTGCGAGGCCAACTTCGTGGATGGCCTGACCGACACCGAGATCGAGGCACTGTTTCGCACCGCCCGGGACGCGGACTACCGCGAGATCGTGGCGGACGCGCAACGCCTGCTCAAGGCGTTGTCACCCGGCGGGCGGCGCGCGCGGACCGATGGCCGAGGGCAAATCAAGGCCGACGTGGGTCGACTGAAACGACGCCTCGCGGACGTCGTCGCCATCGACTTCTTCGGGGCCCCGCGCCGCCGGCCGGCTCACGAAGAGCTCGCGCGGCTCGAGGCGCGGCTCCGCCCGCCGGACACGGTGGTCCCGGCACCGGCCGATCCCGCCCAGGCTCCGCGCGCGGCCACGTGGGTGACCCGGCAGGGGGTCTACATCGATCGGATCGCGAGCGCGTGGCTGATTCGCCGGTTCATCGACCCCGCGGCGCGGTTCAAGTTCGTGGCACCCGAGGGCTACCGGCCGCGGCCCCACGAGCTCCGGTTCGACATGTTCGAGGCCGAGTACACCCACGAGGGGAAAGCCTGCACCTTCGAGACGCTGGTCACGCGCTTCAGCCTCGGCGATCCTGCGCTCCGCCTCATCGCGGAGATCGTGCACGACATCGACTGCAAGGAGGCAGAGTTCGGGCGGCCCGAAACTCCCGGCATCGAGCGGCTGATCGCCGGCATCACGAAGCAGCACGCGGAGGACAGCGCGCGGCTCGAGCACGGCACGGCGCTGTTCGATGCGCTGCACGCGGCGCTGACGGGCACCGCGGCCGAGCCGCGTCGCACGCCACCCGCACAGCGCCGCGCCACACGCAGGACCCCGAGGTCGTCACGACGGTGACGTCCGGCCTCGGCAACGGGATGGAGATGGGGGACGCGCAGACCACTGTTGAGCGATCCAGCCTGCGGGGGTTCCTGCTCTACTTCCTGCGGCTCGGCACCTTGGGGTTCGGCGGGCCGATCGCGCTCGCCGGGCACATGCAGCAGGACCTCGTGGAGCAGCGCGGCTGGATCAGCGCTCAGGAATACAAGGAGGGCCTCGCCCTGGCTCAGCTCGCGCCCGGCCCCCTCGCAGCACAGCTGGCGATGTACCTCGGCTGGGTGCGTGCCGGGGGGCTCGGTGCCACGCTGGTCGGGGTCGCGTTTGTAAGCCCCTCGTTTCTGATGGTGCTCGTCCTTTCTCACCTATACGTCCGGTTCGGTGGGCTGCCATGGATGCAGGGGCTCTTCTACGGAATCGGAGCGGCGGTTATTGCCATCATCGCGCGCAGCGTGCTGAAGCTCGTGCGGATGACGCTTGGCCGCGATCGGCTCCTGTGGGCCATCTTCGCCGCGAGCGCGGTGGTGACCGCCTGGACCGAGTCCGAGATCATCTGGGTGTTTCTGTTGTGTGGGCTCATCCC
>WNGD01000858.1_pt1 | contig 33361 bp, 33 predicted proteins | sample 5400671 | NCBI WGS metagenome assembly WNGD01 (sample SAMN13153369, study PRJNA577476) | soil metagenome | isolation source: 40 cm soil or saprolite under grassland replicate 2 | place: USA:California | collected 2016-06-15 | reverse complement strand
GGTCACAGTGTTCCTGGACCGGCACCCCCACCAGTTCCGTGAGCAGGGACGCGGCCAGGCGACAGACCTCCGGATGGCCTGGGACCACGGTTGCCAGGGGACAGCTATATCCCTGGATGATGTAGGTGCCGTTATGCCGTTCGAGTTCTGCCAGGCCGCCCAGTTCATTCAGTACTTCGACGGCTCGTTCCAGCCGCGTACGCACTTCCCCTGGTGGGACAGACCACAGTGCCGCGAGACGACGACCGGTCGCCTGCATGAGCGCTTCCACCTCCTCGGCGGTCAGGCGCTCGTTCAGCGTCTCCAGGAGCTGGCGCAATACCGGGCCGTAGGCCTTCGGAAAGAGTTCCTCGGCTGCCGCTGTCAAACTGTAGACGTAGGCAGGCTTGCTGCTGCCCCGTCGACTGCCGCGCTGTTGGACCAACCCGTCACGCTCCAGAACCATAAGCTGAGCGCGGACGGCGTTGTCGGTGAGATCGAGCGCCTGGGCCAGTTCTTCCACTGTCTGGCTCGCCCGGCGCAGCAGGGTGACAATCTTGCCGCGTGTGCTCGCAAAAAAACGTGGGTTCTTCTGCACAAATGACATGTATCTCCTCCAATCTGAGTCAGCATTTTCTGTCCCTTTTCCATGATGTTGTGTCCTGAGTATAACAGATAATCTGTTCAATTGTCAAGAAAGTCAAGAGCTTATTTGACTTTCTGGCTTCCGTGTGCTATAGAAATAGGGAGGATTGATTACGTATTGCTGACCTGCTCATTGGCGATGGGCCAGTGAGCCAACCAAAAAGTATCAGGCTTCTCGCCTGCTCACAAGGAGAAGACGCTATGTCTGAAACATCTGCACCGGTTTCTGGACCCGGCATGGCTCCCGCGCCTGAACCTGAGCCTCAGCCTTTTGCGGAGCGCCTGAGCGATACGCTGCAACATATTATCCAGGTGGTAGTTGGTTCTCAGCGCAAGCCCCCACGCCGCCTCAAGACTCTGCTCAATGGGACGTGGTTAGGGCATCCCTTGCACCCGGTCATCACCGACGTGCCGGTGACTGCATGGGTCATCACTGCTGTTTTTGATGTGATCTGGCTGATCTCCCCGCCTACCTTTGCCTGGGCAGCGCGCGGCGCAGAGGTGACGGTCGTTATAGGCCTGCTAGGAGCGCTCGGTGCCATTGTGACTGGCCTGACCGACTGGAGCGATACGTATGGAGCAGAGCGGCGGGTTGGTCTCGATCATGCCCTCTTCAATGCGATTGCGACGATTCTCTACCTTGTATCCTTTATCCTACGGCTACTTGCCGGTCCAGGTGATAGCATTGCTGCTGCTATCATTGGCTTCTTGGGGCTGGCGAGTGTCACCTACGCCGCCTACCTGGGTGGTGACATGGTCTTCACCAAGGGCACCGGTGTCAACCATACCGCCTGGGAGGCAGCTGGCGAAGATTACGAGGCCGTCTTGCCACTGGAGAGCGTCGAAGAAAACAAGCTCTATCGTGTGACCACTGCCGGAGTTCCAGTAGTCTTGCTGCGTCAAGGCCTGCAGTTTTATGCTATCTCAGCGACCTGTCCCCATGCTGGCGGACCGCTGGACGAAGGGAAGCTGGATGGTGATATTGTGGAGTGTCCCTGGCATGGCTCCCGCTTTTGTATGCGCGATGGTCGCGTGCTGACTGGACCGGCAACGGTAAATGCCCCGCGTTACGATGTACGGGTGCGCAATGGTCAAATTGAGGTCAAGCGCATTGCTGCGGGCGGAGTTCTTTGACATGTGTGGAGTACGCAAATGAACACTTTACCCCCGCTGGAATCACTCTTCGAGGCGGAAGGTGGAAGCGCCCTGCCGCTGCCATCTGACCTCGCGACCCTCTATGGTCGTCTCCATTTGCCATCACATCCCGGCCGGCCTTTTGTCCTTGGCAACTTTGTCACCACACTTGATGGGGTCGTGACGTTGAATGAGCCGGGTCATGCGAGCGGGGGAGACATCAGCGGGTTCAATCGGCACGACCAGCTGGTAATGGGTCTATTGCGGGCCGTTGCCGACGCCGTGATTGTTGGGGCGGGCACCCTGCGGTCGGTCCCCCAGCACCGCTGGACGGCCCAGTACATCTATCCAGCGCTTGCTGGCGCGTACCAACAGCTGCGGACCAGCATGGACAAGCCAGCACCGCCGCTCAACGTCATCGTGACCGCACATGGAGAGGTTAACCTCGATCTGCCGGTGTTTCAGTCGGGTGAGGTGCCCGTGTTGCTCGTCACGACCACACACGGAGCAGAGCGTATCGAGCGCATCCGCGCGGAGCGTCTCCCACCAGGCGTGCGGGTCTCGGCACTACAGAGCGCCGGTCCGCTCAGCGCCCGGGCCATCTTGCAGGCGGTCAGCCGTGTCCGCCAGAGCGACGTGATCCTGGTCGAGGGTGGGCCGCAGTTGATGAGCGACTTTTTTGCCGCGCAGGCCCTGGATGAACTGTTCCTGACGCTGGCCCCACAGATTGCCGGCCGAGATGCAGAAGTCGAGCGGCCCGGGCTCGTCATGGGCAAACGTTTTGCGCCGGAGCACCCGCTCTGGGGAACGCTCATCAGCATCAAACGAAGTGATTCCCACTTGTTTCTGCGCTATGCTTTTCCAGCGGGAGAGCAGGCAGAAATTCGCGCGAGTGAGCATCACCGAGAATAGCCATACATCTATAGAGGAGGGAGGACGATGATCAATCCACTACTCCAATTGAAAGCACAAGGACAAAGTGTCTGGCTCGATGACATTGACCGGGGGCAACTGCGCTCCGGCCTGTTTCAACAATTAATCGATGAAGATGGCATCACTGGTGCTACCGGTAATCCCACCATTTTTGAACAGTCGATAAGCAATGACACCACCTACGATGAGCAGATGCAGCAATTGTTCACCGAGGGGAAGAACGCCCAGGAGATCTACGAAGCGCTGGCAATGACTGATGTGAAGATGGTGGCTGACCTGCTCCGGCCCACCTATGATCGGACGGGCGGGCAGGACGGCTTCGTGAGTATCGAAGTATCGCCCTACCTGGCACATGATACGGCAGGCACCCTGGACGAGGTACGCCGCTTCTGGCACACGATTGATCGCCCGAACCTGATGGTCAAGATTCCCTCGACCCCAGCAGGCGTCCCTGCCATTCACCAGGCGCTCGCCGCGGGCATCAACATCAACATCACGCTCATCTTCTCGATCGCGAACTACCGCCAGGTGGTCGAGGCCTACCTCGGCGCCCTGGAAGAGCGCCTTGCTCGCGGCGAAAACATCAGCCACATCGCCTCGGTTGCCAGCTTCTTTGTGAGCCGCGTGGATGTCCTTGTTGACAAGCTGCTCGAAGACAAGATCAAGGCCATCAGCGATAGTGCTGAGCAACAGAAGCTCAAAGCCTTGCAGGGCAAGATCGCTATCGCCAACGCCCGCCTGGTCTATCAGGAGTTCAAACGGCTGTTTGGCGGGCCGCGCTTCGAGGCCCTCAAGCAGCGTGGGGCGCGTGTCCAGCGGCCACTCTGGGCGAGTACGAGCACGAAAAATCCGGCCTACCGCGATGTGCTGTATGCCGAGGAGCTGATCGGCCCCGACACCGTGGATACCATGACCCTCACCACTATCGAGCACTTCCGCGATCATGGCCGGGTCCGCCCGAGCGTCGAGGACCAGCTCCCGGAGGCGCAGGCTGAGCTTGCTGCACTCGAGAACGTTGGGATCTCCTACGAGCAGGTCACCCGCCAACTGCAGGATGAAGGCGTGCAGAAGTTCGCAGATTCCTTCAACAAGCTGTTTGCATGCATTGAAGACAAGCGCAAGGTCATCGAAGGGAGGCAGGTAGCGCGGGGGTGAAAGGAATAATGCGTCATGAGGAGGAGCTATGCATATTCTCTCACTACACCAGGTCGATCTCGTGGGGGTCGTGCTGACCGGACTCGTGGCAGGCTACGTCATGGCCATCGCAGGGCTGTGGGCGGGTGCCGTTCCGGGGCTGGTCGCCTTCGACATCGCCGATTTTGGGCGCCGCTACATGGTTTCCGATCGCCCAAGCGCCTGGCTCCTGGGTTTTGCATCACACCTCGTGAACAGTGTGCTGCTGGTGCTCCTCTGGGCCATACTCATCGTGCCTAATCTTCCCTGGCCCCGGCCACTCCTGGGAGTAGCCTGGGGCGTGTTCCTGGCAGTGGCACTGGCAGGTACCCTGATCGTCCCGCTTTCGGGCATGGGGTTTATGGGATGGAAGGCGGGAGGCTCGCGCTTCGCGCTCACCGACCTGCTGCTGCATGCCCTCTGGGGGCTACTCATTGGGCTGCTGTACACGGGGAGTTGAACTATGAACGGCGGCAGTCACGTCTCACAACCCTATCTCATCCTGTGGGGCAGCGGAATTCCTCTTTCCTGTGGCCAGGATGGACAGGTGTTTGCAGAAGAGCTGCATGGCCTCTTCGCTGGCGATACCCGTGTGCTTTCGACGTATCAGGTTAGGGTGAACGGCCATTCCTGGCACTTGCTTGGGCGTTCGCATCATGGCCATGGCAGTGCACAGTGGAAGTATCAGAATCGCCCCCTGCGTGATGTGGCCGGCGAGGTCTCGGCAGGAGCGCTGCTGCTCACGCTCAGACGGCGCGTGGACTGTGCGCTGCACGACGACCTGCACCTCCAGGCTTTCGCGCTACGAGCTGTCAGACTCCAGTTCACGCTGCAGCTCGACGCGGACTTCGCAGATATCTTCGAAGTGAAGAGCCAATCACTGCCGCCCCGCCTCGCGATCCGGCGGGTTGCCCAGGGGAACCGTGTGGCGCTCTCCTATGAGAAGGAGGGCTTTCGACGCGGGATTGAGATCCACCTGGACCCCTCAAGCGGTCAGCCTGTCTTCGTCGGGACGCGCATCGTGTTCGAGCTGCAGCTCGACCCTGGTGCTGAGTGGACGTGTTGTGTGGAAGCCCGGCCGGAGGTCGATGGCACCCTGCTCACGTTCGCGGGTGATCCCCACCAGCCCGAGCCGAACCCGGTGCCAGAGGCCCAAAGGGTGTCGATTCGCACCGACCCGCTCCTGGAGGAACCTTTCACCCAGGGCTGCGCTGACCTGCATGCTCTCGCCATCCCGCAGGCGGAGCACCCACCCTACATCGCCGCTGGCGTGCCCTGGTTCCTGACGCTCTTTGGTCGCGATTCGCTCGTTCCGGCGCTCATGGCTGGCCTGGATGGCGTATGGTCAGCCAAAGCAGCGCTCTCCGCGCTGAGTTCGCTGCAGGCGACGGAACGGGATGACTGGCGGGACGCTGAGCCGGGGAAACTGCCGCACGAGGCACGCCGGGGAGAGCTTGCCATGCGCAACGCGATCCCATTTTCCCCCGCGTACTACGGCACACATGATGCCCCTGCTCTCTACTGCCTGACCCTCTGGCATGCCTGGCGCTGGACGGGCGATGACCAGCTCCTGGCAGCGCATCTGGAGGCAGCCAAAGCGGCCATGCGCTGGTGCGACGAACATGGTGACCGCGATGGAGATGGGCTCCTGGAGTATGAGACACGCAGCCCCAAAGGCTACCGTAATCAGAGCTGGAAGGATGCCGAGGATGCCGTGGTGCATGCCGATGGCCGACAGGCGGACCTCCCGCTGGCGACCGTGGAATTGCAGGGCTATCTCTTTGCCGCACAGGTGGCGATGGCAGAACTGCTGGCTGCACAGGGAGAACAGGCCGAGGCTGAGCGGCTGCGGCAGGCAGCACACAAACTCCGCAACATCGTAGAGGAGCGCTACTGGATAGAGGAAGAAGGCTTCTATGCCTTCGCGCTCGATGGGCAAAAGCGCCAGGTAGCCAGCATCTCCTCCAACCCTGGGCACCTGCTCTGGTGCGGCCTGCCTGCTCCAAAACGGGCGGCTGCCCTGGCGGAGCGATTGCTGAAACCAGATCTCTTCAGCGGCTGGGGACTGCGCACGCTCTCCTCCGAGAACCCGGCCTACAATCCGCTGTCTTACCAGCGCGGCTCAGTCTGGCCGCATGATACACTGCTGGCAGCGGCTGGGCTGTGGCGGTACGGTTACTACGAGGAAGCCAGCACGTTGATCCGGGCGATCTTAGAAGCCGCCCGGGCCTTCGAGGACGCGCGGTTGCCAGAACTGTTCTGTGGCCTTCCCCGTGCACATGACCTGCCGGTGCCTTACGCGCAAGCGAACATCCCGCAGGCCTGGGCAGCGGCCGCGCCGATCTTGGCGGCCCAGCTGTTCCTCGGGCTCCTTCCGGATGCTCCACACGGACGGTGCTTCGTGTCACCCCGGCTGCCTGAGTGGTTGCCCCGCCTGGAGCTGCAGGGGATTGCGATTGGGCAGGGCAGCCTGGACATCACGGTGACCCGTCGCGGCACGGAAACGGTGATCGAGCAGATGGAGAGAAAGGAGATCGAGGTGATTGAGGGAACGGTGGAGGCACCGCTCTGGGGCATGCCGCCACTGGAGCACGAGAAGGAACATGGAAGCAAGTTGGGCTGATGTTTTGATTATAAAGATCAATTTTTAGAAATTATATACACACTGACCAGAATCAAGACGCCTCCTACACCGGTCATGGGTGTCAGTTGATCGTGCAGGAGTACAATTGCCAGTGTTGTGCCGAGCAGCGGCTGGATGAAGAGGGCGGAGGCGGCAGCAGAGCCGTCCACGTTTGCAAGCCCCTGGAACCAGGCGAGATAGCCAACCACGGTAGACATGATTGCCAGCCAACCTAGCGCCAGCCATGCCGTAAGCCCTAAGGGGTGCCAGCCGGAGGATACTATACCCCAGCCCGCGACGGGTAGCCAGAAAATGACGCTGCCGGTGATGGCAGCGGCGGTGATGAGCAGCGGTGGATGTTTCACCAGCAGGGTTTTCCCACGTATGGTGTAGAACGCCTCGAAGACCAAGGCCAGTACCACCATCAGGTCACCGGCAATGCGTAGTGCGCCGCCCCCGGCAGGAATATTGGGAACCAGGCTTCGTTCGACGATGAGATACACGCCTACTAAGCCAAGCAGGAGAGCGATACCCGCTACTGGCTTGAAGCGTTCGCGCAGCAGCAGCCACGCGAGAGCGGCAGTAAAAATAGATTCACTGGTAATCAGCAATGCCACATCGGAGGCTGTTGTGAGCGCCAGACCACCGTATTCGAGTATCTTGTTGATGATGAACCCGACCAGCGCCAGCAGCGCCAGCTGCGGCAGATCGCGGCGCGTCAGTTTCAACTCTTTGCGCCGGGCGACGAGCAGTGGCAGCAGCACCAGGGCCGCCATGCACATGCGTAGAGCATTCATCATATTCACAGAGAGGTCTTGCAGGGCAAATTTGGCGGCGACATAACTACAGGCCCAGAGAGCATTCGCGGCTATGAGCAAGAACCAGGAAAAGGCCCGGCGCGGCTGACCCGGAGGACGTAGGGACATGGGAACACCTTATATTTCGTTTGACACCGGGTATGTGTTTAGTTACCCTGGGACAGTAATGCATCAAGCGCGCCACCTACGACAACCGTGTGCCCGCTCGGCAGTGTGGGGTCCGTTGCTGCAGCTGCAATGGCCTCGCCCATCTCCGTAGTGGTAGGAAGTTGACCGATCTTATCCCGGCGCTCTTCAGAGAGACCTGGTACTGTCCGCTCGAGCAGCCTGGCCATAACGGTGTCTTCAACCAGGTCACCAGTTACGATGATCAGGCGGATGTCACGAGCGGCTAGCTCCTCTTGCCGGGCCCGCAGAGACTGCTCGCCTGCATATTTTGTTTCGGCGACCGGGGCATAACTGGGTGGATGCGCCACCTTGCCATGCAGGTGCGCCCAGTGGCTGGTGATGTAGGCAACCACACCACCTTGCAGCATCAGCGGTAGTGCGCCATCCACGAGCGCGAGCTGCGCATCACGGTTGATGTGCATGGGATACTGGGGGTCGGCTGCGACCAGGTCGCGTTCCAGCCCTCCGGCGGCGTTGAGTATGAGGAGGTCCAGGTATCCACTCCAGTCCTTCAGCGTGGCGAAGAGCTGGTCCAGGTCTGCTTGCTGTGTGATATCGCAGCCCACGGCAAGGGCGCGCACGTTGTATTGCGCCAACTCTGCGACGACTTCGTTCGCCCGGGTCGCCTTATTGCGGTAAGTAATGACTATGTCATCACCACGTTTAGCCAGGGCGGTAGCCGCCGCAGCACCAATGCCGCGCGAGCCCCCGGTAATGAGAGCTACCGGGCGCTTGGTCGGTCCCATAGCTCAGCTCCTCTCTCTTAACAATGTTCATACCTGCTCAACTCGAAGCAGTACATCGCCCTTCTGCACGACATTGCCATTGCTTGCCACAATCGTGGTGACACGGCCAGCTACCTCGGCCTGAACCTCGTTGAAGACCTTCATCGCTTCAATCAGCGCAACCACCTGCCCGGTGTGCACAACGTCACCGACGGAGACGAAAGGAGGTTCCGCGGGTGAAGGAGCTGCATAGTAGACACCCGTTAGCGGAGCAATGATAGGGTGACTGCGATCCTCGCGCGCCAGCCTGGGCATCGTGCCAGCCAACGGCTCCACCCTGGCTGGCACGATGCCCATCTGCGGGTTGGGCAGTTGCGTCATCACCATGTCGGGTCGCCGCCGGATGATGATCTCTGTGCCAGCTTCCACCAGTTCCAGCTCGCCAACCGTACTGCCCTCCAGCACATGGATCAGGTCTTCAATGCGCTTGATCCAGGGCGTCTCTTGCTCGTGCATGCTCATACGCTTTACTCTTCATACCGTTTGAAAATGAGGCAGGCATTGTGGCCGCCAAAGCCCATCGAGTTTGTCATGGCAACGTTGACGCTAGCCTGCCGCGCTTCGTTGGGCACGTAATCGAGATCGCAATCGGGGTCGGGGTGATGCAGGTTGATCGTCGGCGGTATAATACCTGTCTGGATAGCCATGATACACACAACAGCCTCGACGCCCCCTGCCGCGCCCAGTGTATGACCCGTCATTGACTTGGTGGAGCTAATGGCAAGACGATAAGCATGGTCGCCGAAACAGGCCTTGATGGCCTGGGTCTCCGTGCGGTCATTGTACGGAGTTGAAGTGCCATGCGCGTTGATGTAGTCTACCTGGTCAGGGCGTAGTCCCGCTTTTTGCAAGGCGCGGCGCATTGCCCGTACCAGCCCCTCGCCTTCGGGAGCAGGCTCGGTGACATGATAAGCATCTCCGGTGGAAGCATAGCCCACCAGTTCGGCGAGAATCTTTGCGCCGCGAGCCTTAGCGAAATCCAGGTCTTCCAGGATCAGCATGCCTGCACCTTCACCCATCACGAAGCCGTTGCGCGTGGCATCAAAGGGACGACTCGCTCCCTGGGGATCGTCGTTGCTGCGCGAGATGGCGTGCATGTTATCGAAGGAGGCCATGGCGATGGGGGTAATGCCCTTTTCGGCTCCGCCAGCGATCATCGCCCTGGCATCGCCGCGGCGAATCGTCTCCCACGCTTCTCCGATCGTATTGGCGCTGGTGGCGCAGGCAGAAACAATCGCGAAGTTCGGCCCTTTTGCCCCGGTCACAATAGAGACGATACCGGGCGCTCCATCAACAATCATCATGTTGATGAAGAACGGGCTGATGCGATCCGGCCCTTTGAAATGGAGTACCTGGAACTGGTCATGCAGTGTCACCAGCCCTCCAATGCCACTACCAATGTATACCCCGATGTCGTCGGCATTCTCTGCGGTGATCTGCAGACCAGCATGAGCCAGCGCTTGCTTTGAACTGGCTATAGCCAGCTGCTCATATGGATCGTTGCGGCGAGCTTCCTTGCGATCCATGTAAAGCGTGGGATCGAAGTCTTTGATCTGGGCGGCGAAATGCACGCGGTACTGGCTTGTATCAAAGCTCGTGATCTCCGAAACGCCAGACTTTCCCTGGCACATGGCCTCCCATGACGATGCCAGGTCATTACCCGTCGAGGTAATCAGCCCCAATCCGGTTACAACTACACGGGACATATGGTCACCTCCTTATTATATCCCCAATGCGACAGCTTCCTCTTGTATAAAGCGGGTGTACGTTTCCCCGCGAATAAAGCCCTCGTGCCTGAGCAGGCGTTGATGAAATGGAATGGTTGTTTTCAATCCTTCGATCACGAATTCATCAAGCGCTCGTTGCATACGCACAATGGCCGCGTCGCGGGTTTCGGCCCAGACAATAAGCTTTGCTAGCAGAGAATCATAATGCGGCGGCACCTCGTAGCCGGCATAAAGGTGGCTGTCGACGCGCACGCCGGGACCGCCGGGAGGTAAATAACGCTCCACGGTCCCTGTCTGCGGGCGGAAATCGGCATCCGCGTCCTCCGCCGTGATGCGGCACTCGATGGCGTGGCCACGCACCTGGATATTCTCTTGCTGGAGCTGGAGAGGCATCCCCGCGGCGATGCGAATCTGCTCCTTGACCAGGTCGGTACTCGTAACTAGCTCTGTTACCGGGTGTTCTACCTGTAAGCGAGTATTCATCTCCATAAAATAATAACGATTCTGCTCGTCCACAAGAAATTCGAGTGTGCCAGCGTTGCAGTAGCCAATCTGCTGCACAGCGCGGATGGATTTCATGCCGATCTCCCAGCGTAAGGCCGGCGGCAGCATAGGACTGGGCGACTCTTCCAGCAGCTTCTGGTGGCGTCGCTGGCACGAGCAGTTGCGCTCACCCAGGTGAACACCGTGCCCAAAGTTGTCGACCAGCACCTGCACCTCGATATGGCGGGCATGCCCCAGGTAGCGTTCAAGATAGAGCCCATCATCATGAAAAGCCTCGCGTACCTCGTTCTGTGCTGTTGTGAAGACACGTTCGAATTCATCTGTATGGCTCACCAGGCGAATACCACGTCCGCCGCCTCCAGCAGCGGCTTTGAGCATCAGGGGGAAGCCTATTTCCCCGGCGGCTTCCTGTCCTTCAGCAAGTGTGCGTAAGACCGGCGTACCTGGGAGCATTGGCAATCCAGCCTCGGCCATCGTTTCACGAGCTATGACCTTGTCGCCCATGATTGCCATGACAGAGGCAGAAGGACCGATAAAGGTGATATTGACATCGGAGCAGATTTCAGCAAAACTGGTGTTTTCTGAGAGGAAACCGTAGCCGGGATGAATGGCGTCCGCGCCAGAGATCAGAGCTGCGCTGATGATATTTGGGATGTTCAAATAGCTCTTACCACTTGGTCCAGGTCCAATACAAATATGCTCATCGGCCAGGCGCACGGGAAGGGAGTCTCGATCAGCTTCGGAATGGGCGATGATACAGCGAATACCCATTTCGCGACAGGCGCGAATTATCCGCAATGCGATCTCACCACGGTTGGCGATCAATATCTTACGAAACATAAACAGCCTTTCCCTGCAAGATTCCCACCAGACCATGCGGGCGGGGACGGAGTTGAGTTGAGAAGAATGCCTATCCCCGGACAAGGGACGCCGTCCGGGGAACGGTGTGGCCCTTGCGGTAGTCCGTCGCTTATTATATCTCTTGAAGTCCGGCTATCGCAAGGGTTGTCCCTTAAACAGCCTTAAATGCCAATCCCAGCGCGTAGGTGATGACTGCCTCTACCCCCCCAACCACGGTCATTTCCATGCCACTGTTGAACCAGGACCGGCCAGTCACAAGCGTTTTAGCCGCGCCAACTGCAAAGTGCGCAAGAAGGCTGATAATGGCCGCGGCAATGATGGCCGGGATGCCCTCCAGGAAGAAGAAAGGAATAATCGGGATAAATGCGCCAAGGCCGGTAGAAAGCATAGCGGAGAGCGCCGATATCCAGGGATTGGGGAAGCTTTCCTCCGAGAGCCCCAGTTCTTCCTGGGCCATAGTGCGCAGGAACTGTTCTGGTTTCTCTGCCAGGCGGGTCGAGAGCAATTCCGCCTCTTCCTCGGTAAACCCCTTCAACTGGTAGAAGAGCGATAATTCCTCCTTCTCTTCTTCTGGTTCTTCCTCGATCTCGTTTCTCTCGCGCTGGATCTCCGCCTCGAACACTTCTCTTTCGCTCTTGGTCGCCAGGAAAGCGCCGGAGCCCATCGAGAGAGCGCTGGCCAGCATGCCCGCGAGGCCGCTGATAAGCACAAGGTGGCTGCCGCCGGTATAGCCTGCTACGCCGCTTACGATGCCAAAGACGGCTCCCAGCCCGTCATTGGCGCCATAGATAGCATTGCCGAGCCATCCACCGCCGCGCTTGTGCCAGCGCTCGCGCCGCAGCATGACATCGAGCATTCCCTGCGGCCCGATTGGCTTGATGATCTCGCGTATAATGCGCCCGTGGCCCTCTTCCTCGCGCTTCACCTCGCGTAACATGTTTTGCGCCTCGGTGTCGTTGATGCTGCGCGCCTGCGCTTCATAGCGTGCAATATCCCTATCTTCCTCGTTCTCCATGCTGCGCAGGGCCGCTTCCGTGCCCAGTTGTCGATGCAGCCATCCCTTGAAGCGAGTGCCAGTGGTAAGCCTTTCTGTGGGCAGCTCGGCCCCCAGTTCGGCGAGCTTGCGTTCCCATTTCTGCGCGTGGCGCGCCTCGGCCTCGGCCAGCTTCTCCAGCACATTGCGCCGCGCCTTATCTCGCTCGTTCTGGGCAAGGTTACGATAGGTGCGAACGCCCTCCATTTCGCGCTGCCAGTTTTGCTGCAAGGCGGCGATAAGTTCTCGCCTGGTTTCCCCGGTGACCGCCCCACCATTGGCTGCTGCGCTGCCCTGCGGCGGCTGGAACTCGATGTTCTCCTGTTCTTCTTTTTTACCGCTACTCACGTGTTGCTCCTCTCGATCATGGGCTGCCGGCAGGCGCTGCAGTGTCCATAAATCCTGACTTCGTAAGAAGTCAGCTGGATGCCTGCCGCCTGGGCAGCCTCCTGTAAGGCTTCATCCGGCAAGCTGATGGTCATGGGTATGTCAAATAGCGCCCCGCATGTCGTGCAGATGGCATGGTCATGCCGCTGGGTGCGCGCATCGTAACGACAGCATTCGTCACTGCGCCCCAACTCTTTAATCAGGCCTTGCGCAGTCAACTGGTGCAGTACGCGGTAGACGGTAGCCAGGCCAATGCGCGGTCGTGCCTGCCGCACTGTTTCATGCACATCCAGAGCGGTAGGATGGTTTTTCGCTGCACGCAGCATCTCCAATACAGCGCGTGCGTTTGTACTAAGCGTTTCTTCTTGCATATTAGGGTGTGCTAATAATGATAATCATTCTCATTTGCCTGGAGACAGTGTATGACACGGCGAGGAATGCTGTCAAGGATTCTAAAGCTGAAATCATCATGCTGTTCACGATGTCGATTTCGCCACATGCCATTCGTCGTTATATCAGAGGGCGAAATTGAACGCCCTGCAACAATTCTATGAGAAAAGAGAGGTAGAACCATGGCGAATTTTGTATTACTCTATAGCGGCGGCAGCATGCCCGAAAGTGAAGCTGAACAAGCAGCCGTCCTGCAAGCGTGGGGGGCGTGGTTCGGGAAACTCGGCAGCGACCTTGTCGACGGGGGCAATCCGTTTACTCCGCAGGCCAAACACATCGCGAGCGACGGAACGGTTGGTGACGGCCCCGTGGGGTCAATGGCCACGGGATACTCCATTATTAAGGCTGGGTCGCTGGGCGAGGCCGTCGAGAAGGCCAGGAGCTGCCCATTATTGGGGAGTGGCGGTGGCCAGATTACGGTATACGAAACCTACCAGGCGATGTAGGCAGCGCCTCATCACAAACAGTACCGCTTTCTTAGGATAGACAATCGTACTGGCAATGTTGCGGGAAAGACCTCGCTTTCTCTTACTTAAGAGCAAACCAGATTTGCTCTACCCCCTAAGAGCGAGAGGCTCGAGGTCTACCCCTCGCTCACCCCGCGAGCACTGCTCTCAAGAGCGCAATGTCGCTTGACAGAGGTGTGGATTGTAGCTGCGTTGATAACTACAATCAGGTGGCGTGCTTGAGGGTGCGAGTGGAGATGCTGAAGATCTTCCGCTTTTTTCAATTCCAGCAACTATAACGCGCTACCCGACCTGCACGGTGGGGGAAATTCTCTTTACATAGCTAGGGTAGCTGATACGTGTTAAATGAGGATTATACCAGAGTTAAAATTACTACTTATCAGGGAGGATAAGTGGGAGAGTGAACCAGAAGGTTGAGCCAGCGCCGGGAGCGCTCTGCACGCCGACCTGCCCGTGATGCTGTTCGATGATGGCTCGACTGATATAGAGCCCGATGCCCAGTCCAATCACTGAACCATACTGTACATTGATGCCTGGCGCTCGGTAGAGATGCTCCCAGATGCGCTTCTGCTCGCTGGCGGGGATGCCAGGCCCTTCGTCGCGCACGCGAACGCATGCCATCGACCTGTCTGCGCCGAGGCTTATTCTGACAGGTCGATCCTCGCGTGAATACTTGAGAGCGTTACCCAGGTAGTTGACAATCACCTGGACGATACGATTTTTGTCAGCCATTACATATACGTCCTCTTCCACCGGTAATGCCAGCTCAATAGTGCGAGAAGGGGACGTTGAGTGACACACTTGAAGCGCCTCCTGAGCAGCGACAACGAGATCGCATGGCTCCTTGTGGATTTCCAATCTGTCGTACTGGACGCGAGAAATATCCAGTAACTGATTCACCAGGTGGTTCAGGCGGTTGATTTGCTGATCCGTACGTTCGAGTAGCTCACGTGCCTCTGCAAGTGAGTTCGTGTGAGTGTCTGCCTGCGAGGTTGTGAGTGATGTACCGTTTTTCAGGCGGCGCTTTGTCAACTGGATATAGCCCTTGATGCTTGCCAGAGGCGTTTTAATCTCGTGGCTGGCAATGCTGAGGAATTCATTGATGCGCCGGTTGGTTTCAAGCAGAACAAGATCCCTGGTCTTTGACTTTAATAGCTTGCCCATCAGCCATTTATGTCCCAGGATCAGCGCCGTTAACTTGACGATTCTCCAGGATAGGCCAAAGCCTATCTTTGCCAGTTTCTGTGCTACTCGATGCGTCATCATCTAACCCCATTTATAAAAAAGTCTTAGCAGTAAAATTAATTTCTTTGATACACATAGCACGTCTCACCACCCTGATACGATGACAATCAAGCAAACTGTCCCCCACCGCAATCGTTGACCGCTTCAGCAGCCTGGGCGTCGTTGCTGGCGTGCCACTGGCGGCGCTGCTGGGCAATGTGATCTACGCCGATATTCTCTTGCTCATCCCCATCGGCTTCGCTCTCATCTCACATGAAGTCTCGGTGCCCGTCGTGCTCACCTTCATGATCGCCGCCTCGGGCTTGAGCATTCCTGAGATGGCGATCCTCGGTCGCATCTTTCAGCCCCGGCTGGTAGTGCTGTTTGTAGGAGCAACTTTGCTGGTGTATATGCTGCTGGAATTCGGGTTTATGTTGGTGTGAAGAGAAATTTCCGCTAAATCAATTGAGCGCAGTATATTAATAGATAGATAACTCATTCTGGCCTTGCGTGAACGTAACATTTATATTACAATTTGTATGCAAAATGGTGTGTGTTATGAAATGGAAGATGGAATACTTTGAGCAAGAAGACTATGAATAGATATGAGCAGCGCTTGAAGAAATTCTTACAGGATGAAGAGTTTGCTGCAGGCTATCGAGAAATGGCTGTTGAACTGGAACTTATGCGCGCTCTTGAGGCAGTGCGCAAGCGCCAGCACATGAGCCAGGAGCAGCTTGCAACCTTGATGGGAAAGAAACGGGAGGCGATCTCGCGTCTACTTTCTAGCGATGAAAGCAATCCGACGCTGGGAACCTTGATAGAGCTGCTCTCCGCGCTGAATTTGACCGCAGATATCACGCTTCGCCAGGCCAGGGAAGGAGAAGGACCTATCACAGTAGCAATAGAACTTCCTCCACCCCAATGACTGTGAGACCTGAAGGAAGAAGCTGTTTCTACGCTGGCTTCCGGCCCCAGACTGTTAGTAGGAACATAATGCCGCGAAATTCATCCGACAGCATCTCCAGCAGCATCTGATCATAGAAACGCTCTAACTCCTCCTGTGTAGCGGTTCCTAGCTTGAGGCAGAAGGGCTGCAGCAGCTTGAAGGCAATAACCCAGTTCTGGCGGAAGGCCTCATAATCCTCGGTCCCGATCGAGAAATCGATCACGTAAGCCTTTTGCTGAATGTCGGTGCAGCCCACGCCGCGCAGGAAACCGCCCAGCATAGGTGTAATGTTAAGGTGGTCCCGCTCGGGAGAGAAGCTTTGTCCTGCCTTTCTCATGGCGCTCGCGAAGAAGGCGTACAGCTTCTCGTACGCGGGACTGTTGGTGAAGCCCCATTCGCTCTCGGTCAGGCGAATGATACCGCCGGGGCGAGTGATGCGCAGGCACTCCTGTACCAGCTTCGGCCAGGCTGCTTTGGGTAGGAAGCCGAGGAAGCGGCCATTAACCAGCTCAAAGGAGTTATCGGGAAAATCCAGCGGCTGGGTAACGTCCATCACTCTGAAGCTTGCATTATTTAATCCCTGCGCCCGTGCCTGGATATTTGCGTAGTCAATCATTTGTTGGCTGATGTCTATGCCCATTACCTCAATGTGTGGATACGCGAATGCTACGTCAAGGACCCATCCCCCGGGGCCGCAGGCGATATCCAGGATATAGCGCATACCGGAGATATCCTCTATGCCAGACAATACGCCATGCATGCCTTTTGTGATGAGCCGATCTTGATGCAGCAGGCGAGCCTTTTCCGTTGCGCTTTCAGGATCGATAAAGTAATCGCCTTTACGCAATTGAGGATTATCTGGCATAGCGGGTAAGTCCCTTCGGTATCGATTCTAGTCCTTCAGGTCCGGTTTCTATGCCGTATTGTAACACAAGAAATGGTGTCGTACAGGGGTAATAGCAAAGTAGTAAGTATTAATCTTTGCCGATCATTACCACCGTGGATTTGATGATAGCAACGACCGGGTCACCAGCTTGCAGGTGGAGTTCCTGGGCCGAGCCAAGCGTGATGACAGAAACAACCTCCTGGCCGCCGGGCAGCTCGACTACTATCTCTGCCATAATACCGTCCTGTTTCACTGCCTTGACTGTTCCTTTCAACTGGTTGCGTGCACTGATCTGCATGGTAAAACGCTCCTTTCCTGATTTGAGATAAGCAAGGTGAACTTACATCTTGACATGCTCGATCTCTTCCTTCTATACTCAACGTATGAGTACTCAATTCCTAATCAGGTGACAAAGTGTATCCTGATTAATTAGTCGGCCGAATAGGAGGCTCACGTGAGACGTCCCTTACGCGCTCTCCCCTTGTTGATCGCCCTTTGTATTTTGCTTGCAGGCTGTGGCAGCACGACGGCGGCATCGTCGCCAACGGCAACGGCTACCAGCCAGGTCACGCTCAACGTTTTCGCTGCAGCGTCCCTGACGGAGTCATTTACTCAGATTGCCGCTCAATACAAGCAGGCGCATCCTGACGTCACCGTCAAATTTAACTTTGCAGGATCGCAGCTCTTGGAGCAGCAGCTTGCCAATGGGGCGCCGGCCGATATTTTTGCTTCCGCGGACCTCGCCAACATGCAGAAAGCAAGCGGCGCGGGCCTGGTTGGCTCTTCGCAGGTCTTCGTGAAGAACAAGCTAGTAGTGATTATCCCGGTGAGCAATCCCGGTAAGATTCATGCACTGAAAGACCTGGCAAATAAGGGTGTGAAAATCGATTTCGCAGCAGCGACTGTTCCTGCTGGCAAGTACGGTCGCCAGGTGATCGCCAACATAGCGAACTCGCCCGGCTATGGTCCCACCTACCAGAAGGCTGTCCTGGGGAACATCGTTTCGCAGGAAGACAACGTGAAGGCCGTGGTGACAAAGGTACAGTTAGGTGAGGCCGATGCCGGTTTCGTCTACCAATCGGATGTGACAGGTGCCGTTGCCAGCAAGCTAACCGTCATCCCTATCCCTGACAGCTTCAATGTGATTGCCCGGTATCCCATCGCCGTGGTCAAAAACTCTGCTCATCCCGGCGAGTCGCAGGCGTTTATACACTATGTCCTCTCGCCGGCTGGGCAGGCCGTGCTGGTCAAGTTCCATTTCGTTGGCCTCAATGGATAAGCTGCATCTCTCACCTACTCGCGTCTTCCTGGAGAAGCTCGGGAAGAAGGGTATATGGTCGCGCTGGCCTGCCAGGGTCCTTGTAGGCATCCTGGCGGGTAGCTTTTTCCTGTTCCTGGGTGTACCACTGGCTTCCCTACTGTTACATGAGTCGCCAGAAGCGCTCTGGTCCTCGATGCAGCAGCCGGAAGTGTTCCTGGCGCTGCAATTGAGCTTAGTTACGACCTGCATCAGCACACTTTTAGCTGTGCTCTTTGGACTCCCTGTCGCCTATATGCTGGCGCGCATGCATTTCCCCGGTCGTAAGTTCTTGGAGACGCTGGTGACGATACCGACGGTTTTGCCGCCTGTCGTTGCGGGAGTTGCATTATTGCTCACCTTCGGCCGCGTGGGGTTGATCGGGCGCTACCTCGACCTGTTCGGCATCACGCTGCCATTTACGACGGCAGCGGTTGTGATGGCACAGGTGTTTGTCTCCTCGCCCTTCTTTGTCAACAGCGCGCGCGCGGGACTCGAGCAACTGGATACTCGATATGAACACGCCGCTTACACCTTGCGGGCCTCGCCCTTCTACGCCTTTCGCCGCGTGGTGCTGCCACTGATTCGCCCGGCGCTCCTTTCAGGTATAGGGCTTGCCTGGGCGCGTGCGCTGGGTGAATTGGGCGCAACCATCACCTTCGCGGGCAATTTCCCCGGCATCACGCAGACGATGCCCATTGCCGTATATATCGCAGCTGAAACCGATATAGACACGGCGGTTGCAATCTCTGTGGTGTTGATGGCTGTTTCCTTTGGCGTGCTGCTGGCCTTGCGCGTAGGCAGGGACAGAATCTAAAAGACTGTCAAGATTCAACGTATCATGGTAGTGGCTGGGCTTGCCCCAGCCATGCCCGCCTCAAAGCCCAAAAATGAAACGCACCTGGTAAGAATGGTAGTTGCTTATCAACCGTGCATTTGTTACAATGGCATAAATTGAGACAGGGGTAACCCATGGAATTTTTCATGAGCGCTCAACTGTCTGCGAGCATGGTCCAGCGCAAGCCGGGATGAAAGGTACGGAAGTAGCCCGTGTCAAAAGTATATGCCATTACAAACCAGAAAGGCGGAGTTGGTAAAACCACGACCGCGATCAACCTTGCTACGTACCTGGCAGCTGCAGGTCGCAAAGTGTTGCTCGTCGACATCGATCCGCAAGCCAACACTACCAGCGGCATTGGTGCGGCAAAGCACATCAAGCAGTATACGATCTATGACCTGCTCGTGCAGCAAAAAGACGAGATATCTGTCTTTGACGCCATCGTGCCAATGCAGCGCCGTGAACTGGTGGTCGTCCCCAGCACCGTGGACCTGGCTGCGGCAGAGATTGAACTGGCGGCTACGCTTGCACGTGAAAACAAGCTGCGCCAGGTGCTGGAACCGATCCGCAGCCGCTGCGACTATGTCCTGATCGACTGCCCGCCTTCGCTTGGGCTGCTGACCGTGAATGCGCTGGTTGCTGCCGATGGCGTGATCATCCCCATCCAGTGTGAATACCTGGCGTTGGAAGGCCTTACCAAGTTGCTGGACACCATCCACATTGTGCAGAACAAGCTGAACCCGGGCCTGTACGTGGCGGGTGTGCTATTGACCATGTTTGACCCGCGCACGCGTCTGGCGAGCGAGATTGTAAAGGAAGTACGCGGCCATTTCCCGAAGGAGACATTTCATACGATTATCAGCCGCAACGTACGTTTGAGTGAGGCTCCCAGCTTTGGGCAGTCCATCCTTGATTACGACCCCGATTCCCCCGGCGCCCTCGCCTATCGCTCCCTGGCGGAGGAGGTGATCACTCGTGGCTAAGCAGAAGTTTGCGTTAGGGCGCGGGCTCGACGCTTTGATCACGGGAGCCAAGGAGGCCATTTCTGCGCAGCAGGCTTTCTCTGCTGATGAGCAGGGCGTGTTAGAGGTTCCCACCACCAGCCTCATGCCCAACCCACGCCAGCCGCGCAGGATCTTTCGCGAGGACGATCCCAGGTTACTGGAACTCAGCGCCTCTATCAAAGAACATGGCCTGTTGCAGCCGCTGATCGTGACGCGCCTGGATGTACCAGATGCAACTTCCGGCGCTGCAAAAAAGGCGGGCGCTGCTGACTCCTGGTTCGGTGAAGAGGATGCGGCGAGCGCACCTCCAGTCCCGGCACAGGTAGAGCAGGCAGGTTCCGTCGTGCAGTTTCAGATCATCGCGGGTGAGCGGCGCTGGCGCGCTGCACGCCTGGCAGGACTCACCAGGGTACCCGTCATCCTCAAAGAAGCGACGCCGCAGGAGATGCTAGAGCTGGCGCTGGTTGAGAATATCCAGCGGGCCGATTTGAACCCGGTTGAAGAAGCGCTGGCATACCAGGTGTTAATCCAGGAATTCGGCCTGACGCAAGAGATGGTTGCCAGGCAGGTGGGCAAGGACCGCTCAACCGTCACCAACTCCATTCGCCTGCTGCAACTGGCTCCCCGGGTGCGCGAGGCACTGATCAATCAGAGCGAGTATTTTAGCGAAGGGCATGCACGTGCCCTGGTTGGCATTACGCGTGAAGAGGACCAGGTCGCTGCCATGGGTAAAATCATCACGCAGAGGTTGAACGTGAGGCAGGCGGAGGAGTTAGCAGCGCGCATCAAGGCAGGTGAGCAGTACGACAGCGCGGCTCCACGCGTGAACCCGGCTCCAGCACGTTCAGCCGACCTGGAAGACCTCGAGACGCAATTTCGCAACGCGCTCACCGTGAAAGTTGATCTGAAGTATAATACCAGGGGCAGGGGGACACTTGTCCTACACTTCAATAATCAGGATGAGCTAGAACGTTTATATAGCCGACTGGTGAAACGCGAAGAGTAACTGGAGGAAGTATGACAGCCGTTGAGAATCCCTATGAGAAGGTGCGCCGCAAGATGGTCGCGGCTCGCATAGAATTCATGGCGCAGTTGGCAAAATTCAGCAAGGATGAACTGCGAAAACAGCCCACCGCGGGCGAGTGGTCCGCGCTTGAACTGGCTCATCACCTCTATATTGCCGATGGCCTGGCGCTGGAACAGATGAAGCTCGTGCAGAATGAAGAGAACCCCATGGTTGTGGCCACCGAGGAGGAGACGCCGCGCCTGACACGCAGTTCCGATCCTCCTGCATCGCTTGAGGCAGTGCTGGCGGGCATGGCGGCACGGCGCGAGGAGATCTTCGAATTCCTGGCTGCGCTGCCCGTAGAGGCCTGGGAGCGTCCTTTCCGTCACCCTGACTGGGGCCAGCGCAAATTCTACCAGCTGGTGAATGTATTGCCATTCCACGATCAAATGCACGCACAGCAGTTGGCCGCTATGAAAGAGTAGATATACGAGGGGCAATTGTGTCTCATAATGCCCATATCTTCAGGTTGCTAAAAGCAACTTCCGTGGAATGAGTATAATCACCGGCCAGGAGACCTATTTGACCAGCGCTGTAGCTGGTATCACTCACGTGAGTAACAAATTGTCCGTTCATGTAGACATAGAAGTTGCTGCCGCGCGCAACAACTGTAATCAGATTGGCCTGGTTGAGGCCAGTTTTGAAGGCCGGACTTGAAGCGCTGCTCACCGTTTTGAGATAATAATTGTTCATGTACACATCGAAAGAGTAGCGCCCAGACTGGTAGATGGTAAAGGTATAATAGTCCGTGCCACTACTGTTTGCACGGAAGTACATTCCCCCGTAGTCTCCCCGCAGGATCGCCATTTGCACCTGGAAGGCGAAGTCGCCAAAGTCGCTGGGCTGAGCATTAGAAGCGCAGGTAAAAAAGTTGTCCGTCTTTGACGAACTGGCGTGATACGTTCCCCCGGCAAAGGCGCAGGTTGCCGATTCATCCCAATTGTGACTATCCTGATGGCTCAATGGGTCATCGAGCGCGGGAGTGCCGCTGGTAGCCTGCATGTAGATGCTCTGGAGTGCCGTGGCGGTAGCTGTGCCAGGGGCATGAGCTTGAGCTATAGCAGTAGCGGTAGCCTGGACCCCGGCAGTGCCTTGAGTGGATCGCAGGACCGCGCTAGCGTAGATCAGTCCACCTCCAACTATCAGGAGCAGCGCCAGTATGATCAGGAGGAGTGCTAAACTGGCGGGGAAACCACGATGTCGCCGTGGCCTGGCGTATTGAGATGGCTGCAGAGATGCTGGTCGTGCTGGATAGGAGTCTTCCCCCGTTGTTTGGGAAGTATAGTGGGTGAAAGCGCCTTCTGATCCTATCGAAGGATGAGCAGGAAAGGATGAAGCAGGTGGTGGAGGGGGCGGCGCTATCAGATCTGTAGGGTAGTCCGTGCCAGGGGGAGAAAAGGATGGGTCACTCAAGTAGTCTGCTGCAGCCACCACGACTGTGAGGACGAGCGCTCCTGCCGGACCACCGCCAGGTTGGGTTGCGCCCCGGCCCGCGAGGCGAATCTCCTGGCCATCGCGCACGCCTGCCGGTATGGGCACGCTGACCTGGCGGCCTCCTGGCAGCGTGAGGGTACGGGTGGCGCCATTGAGCGCCTCGCTGTAGCTGAGTGTCAAAGTCGCGTGGATGTCGCCGCTGTGCTGTTCTTCCAATATCATCCCTCACTCTTTGGTAAGCGCCATTGAACATGCTGTAATAGCAGATGTGGTTGACGATTAATAAACGCTGCCCCCCAGTGCTTTTAGGATAGCAATATCCCCTCCTCGCCTCATCTACAACGTTTGCGCCCCCGTCAGGCGCGGTTATAATAACAAAAACTCTACTGGATGAAAAGGAGCGCGGAACCTCCCAGCCCTTTATCTCCCTGGCGGGGCTCTACACCCAGCTTCAGATCACCCTTGGAGCCGCCGGGCGTCTCTTCGAACTGCTTGACCAGCCCAACACCATCAGTGATGAGCCAGGAGCGCTTCCCCTGCCAGCGGTGCAGGGCCATGTGCGCCTGGAGCCGATCCTCTTCAGCACGACTATTCGCGAAAATATTGCCTACGGGCGACTGACGGCGGCCCAGGAAGAGATCGAAGCAGTGGCACAGGCAGCAAATGCGTGCAAATTTATCGAGATCTTACCGCAGGGATACGACACGCTGGTCGGCGAGCGCGGAGTGAAGCTTTCGGGCGGGCAGCGTCAACGCATTGCCATTGCACGGGCACTCCTGCGCAATCCACGCCTGCTCATCCTCGACGAGGCGACCAGTTCGCTCGACAATGAAAGCGAGCACCTGGTGCAGCAGGCGCTCGAACGCTTGCTGAAAGATCGCACCACGCTTGTGATCGCCCATCGCCTGAGCACAGTCCAGAACGCGGACAAGATCGTGGTCATCGAGAAGGGCCGCGTCATTGAAGAGGGCAAGCATGAGGATCTCCTGGCGCGAGAAGGCGCCTATTATCGCCTCTACACGCGTACCTTCCAGACGCAGGTTGAAGGGCAACAAATCTGAGCGACTGATGCGGTATCCACGGCCTATATTATTGGCGATTATATCCCCACTGTTAATCCTACTGCGGACAGTTTTTTCCTCTTAATTCCATTACGGCAGTATAAAAGTTGAGAAGAAAAGGAGATACCGGATTGAGAACTGTATCGCAGCATCAAATGGAGGAAGATTCTTTTGGGCAATACATCTAAGAATGGCATGATTGGTGAAACTGCCGTATTGAACCGCTTAGTGCACTTAGGGTACGAAGTCCTCTTACCCTGGAGTCAAGATTTAGGCTACGACCTGGCATACTATATCGAAACAGAAGAACGGCACTTCGGTTTCTTTACTCACAAAGAAAGTCAACTGGTTCGTGTCCAATGTAAGCTGGCATGGCTTTCAAAAGATGGGTCATGTGTCCTATTCAATACCTCTACAGCTTCTTTTGGTGGCCCGGATGTATGGAAGAAGAAAAGAAGCGGCTACAGGGGCAGAGCTGATTGGTTTGGGGCATATAGTCCTGACACCGGGAAAGTCTACATGGTTTCTGTATGGGAAGCACCTGACGCAGCTCATATGACTCTGAGGCTCTCGCCAACAAGGAATAACCAGAGTAAGGGTGTAAAATGGGCAAAAGACTACGAAATATAACGCCGCTCGATTAAATATGTGTTGACGATGGTGATATCATAGGGTTGCTGGGGCTGTAGCTCAGTGGATAGAGCAAGCGTTTCCTAAATGCTAGGCCGGAGGTTCGAGTCCTCTCAGCCCCGCTCCACAAGGCAGAACATCAACATACCCCACCTTTGATTAATCGTACTGCTTCCTTCTACTACACCCCCCCTGCTGTCAAGCGAGAAGGATAGGGGAAAGTGAGCAATTTCACCTTTTCACTATGCTCTACAGCATAGTGAATCATTAAAAACAGGCAGTATCATCGTCTATAAGATAAGGTCAACTTTGCGACTTGTAATTCCTCAGGACTCCTCACCGCCGCAGGCGGTGAGGAGTCCTGAGGAGTTACGCGGATTTTTACAATTCATGTTGTGCCATAAGAGATAGGTTTACGCCTAAAAACCCGCGTGAGATGCAAGGAGAAAACTATGCCAGTACGTCATTTTCGCGCTCTGCTCGTGTGTGCTGTAGTCCTTGTTATGATGTTGCTCACAGCATGTGCGGGCACCGTACAGTCTCCGCCAGGCACCACTGCCACAACAACACCTGCAACGCAGGTGCCGCCAGCCGCTACTCAACCACCAGCCGCTACCCCTTCCCCGGAAGCATTTAAAGCAAGTGGCATCTCATTCATCGGCCCTGTGAAGAGCATCACGAGCAGCAGTCTTGTCATGAGCGCGCCAAATGGGCAGACATACACGCTGGCGATCACCGCCCAGACTGATCGCTCAGCCTTCGGTGGAAGTCTTCCAACTGTCGGGACCTCCGTCGACATGGACTCCACCGTTAACCCTGATGGAAGCTTCACGGCCACGACCTTGAAGCCTGCCACGCCAGGTGACCCGGACCTGAACGTCGTAGGGTACACGGGCATCACGACGAGCGCCGTTGGCGCGGACCGCGTTATTCACTTCATAGTCGGCGTCAAGAGCTACACCTTCACTATTCCGGCGACGGCGAACCTGGGTGATTTCGGCGGTAACGCACAGGCCATCGGGAACAATGTAGCGGTCAAGGTCAAAGTGCGGTATCCGGCTAACACAGTCGTCAGTGTTGACATGGGATAGCTAAAACTGAACTTAGCGCTGGAGCAGTTTCTGCAATTGGAGAATAGTATTCCAATTTCTTGCGGTTCCCACTGTTTTCAGCTTTTTCTCAATCAAACTCAGCGAGAGTTTTGAGCGTCCAATGCCGTTGGTATAATAGATATACACTTCTTTGCCGTTGATGAAGAATTCCTCGGGGCCGGCATACGTCTTGCGAAGATCTTCCTGCGCTGTATTGTCGGGGTGCGCTGCCAGAAACAGCACGACCACCCATTTAGACTCTCTGCCTGGTTGGCTCTGAAACGGATTTTTCTCAATAATATCTCGTAACTCGGCTGAAGTACGCACGAAGACTTCCACGTGAAAGCCAAATTTTTTTTCAAAGCCATCCTCGATGTGCCTCCGCAGTCGTGCCACGTCTGCCTCATCACTGCTAAATACCACGTTTCCAGTCTGTATATAGGGGAAGACATCCTTGAAGCCCAGAGACTCATGCACATATTTAAGGTCATCCATTCGTATCTTCTGGTGACCTCCAACATTGATGCCGCGGAACAGTGACACAAACGCTGTCATGTCCAATCCTCTTCCTTGTCTGTTTTTCTCTTTTTAAGGCAAGGTTCAAATGAACGTGACAGTTCCTCCTCAACAGAAAGGTCCAGCCCTGTCATCCTGAGCGCAGCGAAGCATCGCGCTGCCGATCGCGACAGACCCTTCGCTGCGCTCAGGGTGACATGGTGTGACTGTGCAAACTATCAAGAACTATTCTTCTCATTTGAACCATGCCTAAACACCATCATAAACGCCTTCAGAATGCTCTGTCAAACACGCGTGTGCTGCCAGCAATGTTTTTACCGCGGTTTTGCAGCCTCAGGCTGCAAAACCGCGGTAAAAACCCTCTTGCGAACCACCGCAGGTGGTGAGGAGTCCTGGGTAGTTACCGGTAAACAATAATTTGATATACTATTCCTTGGAAAGCTCAATCATCTCACACAAAGGACAAAGAGATGAACACTCTCATACATCGTATCATTCGAGAAAATTGGCGGCCAGGGCGCGCAGCCCTCGCGGGTCTGGTTGCAACAGCGGCCTACAGCCTGGTCATGGAAGCGGACATCTATATCACAGGCAATCGCTACAGTGACGTACGCTTCATCCAGGGCCTATTAGCCGGTAAATCTTCCCGGCACAACATGTTTCCTTTCCTCGCCTGGGGTATTCATTTCCTCAATGGCATCATCCTGGCCGAACTCTATGCCGCGGTCTTCAAACGCTTCCTGCCTGGCCCAGACTGGCTCAAAGGAGCCGTTTTTGGGGAACTGTTTCTGGTCTCTACCTGGTGGTTGGCTCCCCTTGTCGATAAATACCACCCTCTGACCAGGAGTGGCGAACTGGCCAGACTCGCCACCTGGCCCTCATTTTTCCAGAATATCGCCCGTCATCTCGTCTTCGGTGTGCTGCTTGGATTGCTCTATCGCGACTAGAGGAAACGGATCACACGGGAGAACGGAGGAACTGATTCATGGAAACACCAGCTCAAATCGCCTTGGTGCTCGCTCCTCAGGCGGGCGATCAGATGGCGTTCGAGACCCTGGTGAGACCGTATCAGCGGGAATTGCTCGTACATTGCTATCGGATGCTGGGCTCGCTCCACGAGGCTGAAGACCTCGTGCAAGAGACCCTGCTGCGCGCATGGGAGAAACGCGCGACCCTCACGAGTCCGGGATCGTACCGGGCCTGGTTGTATCGTATCGCCACCAATCTGTGCCTGGATCACCTTCGGAGCGCCCCTCGACGATCCTTGCCACCAGACACCCATCCGGTGAGCGATCCCAGCAGCCCCTTGCCGAAACTGGTGCGGGAGCCGATCTGGCTGGAGCCATTCCCTGATGATCTGCTCGCCGATCAACACAGCGATCCGCAAGACCGCGCACTCAACCGCGAACGGATCACCCTGGCCTTTCTGGTGGCGCTTCAGCACTTAACGCCAGTGCAGCGGGCCGTTCTGCTCTTGCGCGAGGTGCTGGAGTGGCCGGCCTCCGAAGTGGCCGAGTGGCTCAATCTCTCCGTTCCCGCCGTCAATTCTGCCTTGCAGCGTGCCCGGCGCACGTTGCACCAGCGCAACCTCGGAAGCGAGGCCCCGGTGGCTCTGCCTCGCTCCCAATTGCAAGACCTGCTTGAGCGCTATCTGACCCTGTGGGAGCAAGCGGACATCCCTGGACTCGTGCGATCCGAGCGGCGGCGCGTGTGCTCGCGCTGACTTCGCAAGCCATTGGGCGCACTACAGACCCCTGGCTCTTCTTCGATCTGATGAGATAGCGCTCGAACAGGCAATCGAGGAAGGTCTTCTTTCCGCGTAAATCCCTAAAAACAGGGGTATCATCGTCTATCAGATAAGGTCAACTTTGTTGATTTTTACAACTTATGCCCTGCCATAAGAGATAGGTTTACGCCTGAAAACCCACGTGAGATGCAAGGAGAAAACTATGCCAGTACGTCATTTTCGCGCTCTGCTCGTGTGTAGTGTAGTTCTTGTTATGATGTTGCTCACAGCGTGTGCGGGCACCGTACAGTCTCCGCCAGGCACCACTGCCACGACAACACCTGCGTTGCAGGTGCCACCAGCCGCTACTCAACCACCAGCCGCTACCCCTTCCCCGGAAGCATTTAAAGCAGGTGGCATCTCATTCATCGGCCCTGTGAAGAGCATCACGAGCAGCAGTCTTGTCATGAGAGCGCCGAATGGGCAGACATACACGCTGGCGATCACCGCCCAGACTGATCGCTCAGCCTTTGGTGGAAGTCTTCCAACTGTCGGGACCTCCGTCGACATGGACTCCACCGTTAACCCTGATGGAAGCTTCACGGCCACGACCTTGAAGCCTGCTGTGCCAGGTGACCCGGACCTGAACGTCGTAGGGTACACGGGCATCACGACGAGCGCCGTTGGCGCGGATCGCGTTATTCACTTCATAGTCGGCGTCAAGAGCTACACCTTCACTATTCCGGCGACGGCGGACCTGAGTGATTTCGGCGGGAACGCACGGGCCATTGGGAACAATGTAGCGGTCAAGGTCAAAGTACAATATCCGGCTAACACAGTCGTCAGTGTTGACATGGGATAGCTAAACAGGAATAATCTAAACACCAAATAAACAAAAAGGGAAAACAATGGCGAAAGTTCTGTTCTTCAACCTTCCCGCGTATGGTCATATGAATCCAACACTGCCATTAGTCGCGGAACTGGTACATCGTGGTGAACACGTCATCTATTATTCTTCGGAGGCATTCCGACCTGCCATCGAACAGGCGGGAGCCACATTTCGCGGTATCGATACGTTCTTTGACGAACAGACTTATGTCGACGAGAACCTGGTGCGCTTCGCCTACACATTGATACGCGCAACGCAAGAGATCATCCCCGCCATTCTCTCAGATGTGACGACCGGCAAACCGGACTACATTCTCTACGACTCGCTCTGCGTTTGGGGCAAATGCATCGCTCAGATTTTGCGGGTACCAGCGATTGCCTCTGTAACCACACTGGCCAGGCCACACTCGCTTCTACATCCCGAAGTGCTTGCAAGCCTTCCAGCGACCATGCCCTTGATGATACATATGTTTCTTGAAGGGCGCAAAGAACTAGCAAAATTCCTTGCAATCACCAAACTATTGCATGAGACGTACCACATTCCCAGGCCGCAGCTCGGCGAAGTCTATAATAATCTCGCCGAACTCAACATAGTCTACACAACCAGGCAGCTTCAAATCTATCCCAACTCATTCGATGAGAGTTTCAAGTTTGTCGGACCCTTCCTTGGCATACACGCGGAGGCCCCATCGTTCCCGTTTGACCAGTTGGGGGACGAGCCTGTGATTTACATTTCCTTGGGAACCGTCTTCAACGACAAAGCAGATTTTTATCGTCTCTGCTTAGAAGCATTCGCGGGCCTCAACTATCGCGTTGTCATGTCTGTGGGCAGCAAGACAGACATTGCCAGCCTGGGAACGATACCTGGGAATTTTATCGTCAAAGCATTTGTGCCTCAACTCCAACTCCTGCAGCGCACCACTCTCTTCATCACCCATGGCGGCATGAACAGTGTGAACGAAGGTCTCTGCGCGGGGGTTCCGCTCCTGGTAATTCCACAAGCTGCCGATCAGCTCTTCATTGCCCAACATGTCCAGCGGCTTGGCGCGGGAAAAATCCTCCGCAACACAAAACTGAACGCGCAGCGTTTGCGCAAAGCAGCCGAAGAGATCCTGGCTCAGCCCGCGTTCGGCCAGGTGAGTGCAAAGATCGGTGCGTCATTGCGTCAAGGTGGCGGGCCTGCGCTGGCCGTAGATGAGATAGAGGCGTTCAAGCGCAGGCTAGGCATATAGATCTGAGCGGCTATCTATAACTTCTTTGAGAGTATGTCCGATTTCCATCCCGCTCGCTTGCTCGCGCCTGCGGCGCTCGCCTGATGTATTATGTTTTACGGAACATGCGCGAATGGTGCATTCGCTACATCCTAGGGAAACTGTAGGTGCCGATGTATCGTGCACATCGCCGATGATGAACTTTCACACCCAACACCGGTCATGTCATGCTGAGTGCAGCGAAGCATCTCTCTCGTTGGGCACAGAGATGCTTCGCTGCACTCAGCATGACACCACATGGCCGATCTTGGTCGTGAAAATTCATTATCGGCTCTGGTTCTCATCCACGCATTTCCCGAATGCACCAGAAGCGCATGTTCCGCAAAACATAATGAATTTCTCGCGCGGCGAAGCCGCGTGAGCCCCCGGCGCGAGAGGGCGAAGCCTCTAAGAATCAGACACGATCTGAGCAATTTGGCGCACTACAGACCCTGGTTCTTCTCCGATCTCAAAAGGTAGCGCCCGAACAGCCAATCGAGGAAGGTCTTCGCGAACTCTGGATCATCGTTGACCTGCTTGTAGAATTTGAAATGGCCGTCGATCATGCCCTGGAGCAGTTCATTCACCACGTGGTCGAAGGTGAGGCGGGCATTTTCAGGTGGATTCACGCGCACACTGGCCTCAAGCGCCGCGTCTCCTGCAAGCCTTTGTTCTATTTCCCGTATGCACAGCTTATCATCTTCCGTGAAATCCGTGCCGAAATGCTCGTTAAGTTCCTGGATAATCTGCGATAACGCTTCGAGTTCTTCATGGGCAAGGCTATAAATTTCCTTCGGTCCAATAGGATCGATTTCCGCTGTGCCGCGTGGCAGCGCGATTTTCCCTGTGCTCGTTTGCTTGATACGGTAGGACTCGATATCGATGTTCTGCTGGATCTCGACGGGCAAACGCTCCAACGTTACTGGCAGCCTGCGCAAGAGCAGCCTGCCAAAGACATAGAGCTTTTCGAGATCGGTATCTACAAACGTGATAACCTGTGAGAGGAACGCGTACAGGCGCACATAGTCGGTGAGTTGACCGCGAAAATCGGCACGCTCCTCCTCCACGGCCTCTTTGAAGCGATCGACCACGGGCGCTAAAGCAGCATATAACTTATCCTGGGTCGCTTTCTTGTCGAAGTAGAGCGCGGCAAAATGGTTGACTTCATCCTCGGAGTAGCAATGAAAATCTGCCAGCCGGGTCTGCAGATCGTACAGCAGGTTCGGATCGGTGCCCTGGGAAAGCAGCGTTTTCTCATAATAGCGGTGGAAGGCTTCTTGAATATCCTCCGCCTTATTCACGAAATCAAGTACCATCGTTTCGTTCTTACCGGGATAGACGCGATTGAGACGTGAGAGGGTCTGCACAGCATTGACATCGCCCAGCCTCTTATCCACGTACATCGTATGCAGCAGCGGCTGATCGAACCCCGTCTGAAACTTGTTGGCAACGATCAAGATGCGATAGGCATCCTGCTTGAACGTCTCGGCGGTTTGCTTGTCCGGAAAATGGTTCATGTTCGCTTCGCTATATTCGTCACCGCCATCTCGCACGGTTCCGGAGAAGGCCACCAGTGCCTTGTATCGATAGCCCTTCTCGAGCAGGTAGCGATCCACCGCCTGCTTGTAGCGAACAGCATGCAGGCGCGAGCGAGTCACAATCATAGCCTTCGCTCTGCCATCGATCAGGTGAGCTACCTGCCCGGCAAAATGCTCGATCATGATGGCAACCTTCTTCGCGATGGTCTGCTCGTGCAGGTCCACAAAAGATTTCAACAGCAGCTTTGCTTTCGTGCGATCATAGCGTGGGTCCCCCTCTATCTTCTTCAGCAGATTCCAGTAAGTTGCATAGGTAGTATAGTTCTCCAGCACGTCGAGGATAAAATGCTCCTCTATGGCCTGGTGCATAGTGTAGAGGCTGAACGCTTCATACTTACCATCGGGTAAGCGCATGCCAAAGAGTTCAAGTGTCTTGGGCTTGGGAGTGGCCGTGAACGCGAAATAGCTCACGTTGGGCAGCCGTTCTCGCTTCCTCATCTCTTCAGCAATGCGGTCCTCCAGGTCCTCTCCCTCTTCGCTTTCCTCTATATCGATGTCATCCAGGCTTCCCAGCGAGAGTACAAACTTCAGGCTTTTCGTGCTTTCGCCGCTCTGAGATGAATGGGCTTCGTCTATAATCACGGCAAAGCGTTTTCCCGGCAGCGAGCCGATTTGATCCACGATCACGGGAAACTTTTGCAGCGTGGTGACGATGATGGTCTTGCCATTTTCAAGCGCCTGCTTCAACTGGTGGGAGGTCGTATCGATATTTTCGACCACGCCGAGGGTCTGCTCGAACTGCTGTACCGTCTGCTGGAGCTGCTTATCGAGCACGCGGCGGTCGGTAATGACGATGATGGAATCGAATACCCGCTTATCCTCTACGTCATGGAGGATCGAGAGCTGGTGAGCCAGCCAGGAGATGGAATTGCTCTTGCCACTGCCCGCGCTGTGTTCGATCAGGTAACGCTGTCCCGGCCCTTTTGCCCGCGCGTCCGCTACCAGGCGGCGCACGGCATCCAGCTGGTGGTAACGCGGGAAGATCAGGCGCTTCTTGCCCGTCTTTTTCCCTTTGTCATCGTATTCCTCGATCTCTTGAATGAACTGCTGGACAAGGTTGAGCACGCTGGCTCTCGTCCAGATACGTTCCCAGAGATACGCCGTAGCAAAACTCTTCCATGATGGGAGATTACCTGCACCGCCGTTTCGTCCCTGGTTGAACGGCAGGAAACGCGTTTTGGCCCCCTCGAGGTGCGAGGTCATATACACCAGGTCCGGGTCAACGGCAAAGTGCGCCAGGCAGCGCCCAAAGGCAAAAAGCGGCTCGCGCGGGTCGCGATCGAAGCGATACTGTTGAATGGCATGCTGGACGTTTTGTCCCGTGAACGGGTTCTTGAGTTCAGCCGTGAAGACCGGCAGGCCGTTGAGGAAGAGCGCCAGGTCCAGGCTGTTCTGATTCTTCTCACTATAGCGTAGTTGGCGAACTTCGCTGAATATGTTGGCTGCATACAGGTTCAGCAGCGCGTAGTTTAAACTGCTGGCTGGATGAAAGTACGCTAGCTGGAACTTGCAGCCATTTGCCTTGATACCTCTACGCAGCACATCCAGGGCACCGCGCGTTTTTATTTCACCGGCAAGGCGTTGCAGGAAGCGGGCCCTGGCATCGCCCTCGTGCTGCCTCTTGAACTTCTCCCATTCTTTCGGCTGCGTGGCGTAGATGAAACTCAGCACATCGCCAGGAATGAGGCAAAGCGCCTTATCATAGTCTTCCGACCTGCGCTTGTGATACCCTCCAGGGGCAACATCTTCCTGCAGCAGATTGCTTGTGCCCGGTCCATACAGTGGCGCAGGCTGATGTATAGCGGAACGAGCCCCGTCTGAGGAAGCTGCCTGCACGCTGGATAACAGTACCTGCTCGATGGTGTCTTCGAGATTCTTTTCGGAAATGTCCATGAGCTCGTCTCCTCACTCCAATTCTTTGTCAAACCGTGAAGGGCTCCAAATCTCCTCACAAATAAGCCTGTAAAGCTCCTGACGGGCATCAAGATCAGCTTTCTTGAATATTGCACGTGGATGGAAAGGGAGATTGCTGCGATTTTTATACGCTAAAAAGGACGGATTGTTATAGTAAAACTGTTCATCAAGCGATTGAGCCAAAACATTCTGGCCACGATACACAAGGAGCTTATCCCCGTAGCGACTATCATTAATACTTTTGTTGATATCTCCAGGGAGGAGAATGAGATTCCCTATGCGATTGCGGTACTGGGCAAAAT
>WNGD01000856.1_pt1 | contig 33393 bp, 33 predicted proteins | sample 5400671 | NCBI WGS metagenome assembly WNGD01 (sample SAMN13153369, study PRJNA577476) | soil metagenome | isolation source: 40 cm soil or saprolite under grassland replicate 2 | place: USA:California | collected 2016-06-15 | reverse complement strand
CCAAGATGAACACTCCCGAGCCGTAAGGCTCCTGAAGGGCCCTGGGAGACTACCAGGTTGATAGGCGGCAGGTGTAAGGCGCGCGAGCGCTTCAGCCGAGCCGTACTAATTGCCCGTGAGGCTTGATCTCTCCGCTGTTTATTGCTCGGTGAGATCCCCACCATCATGAAACCACGCACTCGTCTTTGTATTGCCATCAGCTCTCTGCCGTCAGCCGTCAGATAGCTGACAGCAGATGGCTGATGGCTCAAGTTTGCTGGCGACTAGCGCGACAGGGCCACACCCGTTCCCATCCCGAACACGGTCGTTAAGCCTGTCAGCGTCGATGGTACTGCGATCGCGAGGTCGTGGGAGAGTAGACCGCCGCCAGCGTCTCAACGGAGCCCGCTCCAGGTCATCGGAGCGGGCTTCCTATTTCTCGGGCGCCGGGGCCAGCAATCGCGCTAACGTGCCCCGCAGGCGCTCGAAGTCGAGGGGCTTCGCCAGGAACTCGACCGCGCCCAGCGCCATGGCCTGCGGGCCCAGCTTCGGATGCGCGCTGATCGCGATGACCGGAATCGCCTGGGTCTTTGTGGACGCCTGGAGCCGTTTCAGCGTGTCGAGTCCCGTCCCACCGGGCATCTGGATATCGAGGAGCACGGCGTCGGGATTGCTGCGTTGCGCCGCCATGAACGCCTGCATCGCGTCCATCGCCGTCACGACCTGAAAACCAGCGCCACGCAGCTGTGCGCTCAGGGTTTCGAGCGTCACCTTGTCGTCATCGGCGACGAGGATTTTCTTGCCGGGCATGCGGCAAGAATGTACGACACTCTGCCGATCCTGTCACCGCGTGTGCGCGAGGACCTCCGCAAACCCGACGTAATACGCCGCCCAGTTCGTTGTCCGGCCCCCGACGAGTACGCCGGGCAACAGTTGCATGATCACGAGCAGCGGCGTGTCCTCCGCATCGTCTAATTCGCCAGCCTCAAAATCCTGCAGACGGAATTTCAGCTCGTCGGCCGGCGTGCGAGCATCCGAGACGATGAGCAGCCAGTAGCCGAGTTCGTCGACGGCGAGGCGCTGCGCTCGGCCGCTGGGCTGGGGTGGTGACTCCCGCGGACCGGCGCGACTCGCACAGCTGGGATCCGGTTTCGGATTCAGGTTCGCATCGAGGATCGGGACGCAGGGGAGCGAGGTGGCCCCAGGCGGAGGGGTGGCGAGCTCGAACCGCATGCGCTGCGCGTTCGCCGCGACGATCCCGCGTCCATACCCCTCGCCGAGGCCGAAGCGGGTCTGGGGCGTGAGCAGTACGGAAGGTGCCGGCGCTCGCGCGCAGCCCGCGAGGGCCAGCAGCAGCGGGAGCGCGGATACGCCATGCGTCCGTACCATGAGGACACCTCGCGGCCGACTACTGATCTGATCGTACCAGCGTAGCCTTGACTCGCGCAAGATGCGGTCACGCTCTACACTTCGAGTCATGACGCGTTGTGGGACCATCGTGCTCGCGGGCCGACCGAACGTCGGCAAATCCACACTGCTCAACGCACTCGTGGGCGAGCACCTCGCGATCGTGTCACCGAAACCCCAGTCCACGCGCCTGCCGGTTGTCGGCCTGCTGACCAAGGACGACACGCAATACATCTTCACCGATTCGCCAGGTCTGCTCGAGCCCGAGTACCGGCTGCATGAAGCGATGCGCGCGGCCGCGTTGCGCGCCATCGCGGACGCCGAGGTCGTCGCCTATCTCCACCCGCTGCCCGAGTTTCCCGCGCCACCGCTCACGTCACTCGTGCAGCTGCCGGCGCTCGCGCGGGTTCCCGTGGTTACGGTGTACACGAAAGCCGATCTCGTGCCGGCGCGCGCCCGGCCGCCCGTGCAAGGGCCGGTCGTGATGACCTCGGCATCGGAGCAGGAGGGCCTGGATGCGCTGCTCGCCGTGTTACGCGAGCGGCTGCCCGAAGGTCCCTTTCATTATGATCCCGAAGAGCTCGCCACGCAGCCGATGCGTTTCTTCGCGTCAGAATTCATTCGCGAGGCGGCGTTCGAGCAACTGCATGAAGAGCTGCCGTACAGCGTCGCGTGCGAGATCGATGAGTTCCGGGAGGGCGCCGAGCCGGTATATATTCGGGCCGTGTTGTACGTCGAGCGGGAAAGCCAGAAGGGGATCGTCATCGGCGAGGGTGGCCGCACCATCAAGGCCCTCGGCGCCGCGGCGCGCGCCAAGATCGAGACGCTGCTCGGGGACCAGCGCGTCTTTCTGGAACTGCACGTGAAGGTCCTGCCCAAGTGGCGCCGCAACGAACCGGCCCTCAAACGACTGGGATACGCCGCCTCATGAGCCTCGCGCCCGACCTGCTCGAGATCCTCGTCTGCCCCAAGTGCAAAGGCCCCCTCGAGCATCGCCTCAATCCGGAAGCCCTCGCCTGTCACGCGTGCCGGCTGATCTATGCCGTCGAGGACGACATTCCCATCATGCTGATCGATGAGGCGAAGCCTTTTTAGCGGAGGGTTGCTCGCGTCGCTCATCGTGCCGCGCGCGGTGAGGGCACAAGAGCCTCCCCTCAACGCCGGCGCGCTGTTCTTGGTGTTCCCAGTCGGCGCGCAAGCCGTCGGCATGGGGCAAACGGCCACGGCGTCGGCCGGGCGGGGGGAAGCGGCATTCTGGAATCCCGCCGGCCTCGCCACGCTCGCCGCCGACGAGTTCGCGTTGCACAGCGCGAGTCTCGTAGCGGGGACAAGCAATGTCCTGGCGGCGTACTTCCCCTCGCGCGGCATCGGCGTCCTCGGCGGCGCGGTCTACCTCGTCGACTACGGCGATCTCGATCGCACCGACCAGAACGGCAATACGATCGCGCGCATCGCGCCGCGCAACTTCGAATTCCTCGCATCGTACGCGACCAATCTGACCGGTTCCGTCGTGTTCGGCGTCAGTTACAAGCTCGTCCAGTTCCGCGTCGATTGCAGCGGCGACTGCCGGGACTTCCCGGCGGGCATGGGCGCGACCCACGCCCTCGACTTCGGGGGCCAGTTCAGCATCGGTGCCGGGCCAGGCGGGCCGCTACGCATTGGGATCGCCCTGCGCAACGTCGGCTTTCGACTGCAGGTCCAAAACCAGGCGCAGGCCGACCCATTGCCTACCCGTCTCGCCGTCGGCGCGCTCTACGAGATCCGACTCCGCCCCCTCAGTGCCACCACCGGTCACGCTTTAGATCAGGCCTTCGACGTGAAGCTCGCCGCCGACGTCGACAGTCCCTGGGGACAGGTGGGGCAGTCGGAGACGCGACTCGGCGTCGACATCGGCTACCAGCGGCTCGTGCGCCTGCGCGCCGGGTATGCGTTCGTCCAGGACGGATTGAGCGGACCCAGCGTGGGCCTTGGTGTGGAGAGTGGCTCGCTTGGTGTCGATCTCGCGCGCGCGTTCCTTACGGGGTCCGATCTGCAAGCGGACAACCCGACGTTTTTCTCGTTCCGGGTCACGTTCTAATGAGGTGGTCAGCGTGCCTCGCATTTCTCGGCACGCTGGGATCGGCCGCGCAGGCGCAGCGGCAGGAGCCTCCGGCCAGCGTCCTCGTCCGGCCGCTCGCGTCGCTGATTCTCCCGGGCACGGGGCAGTTGCTGGCACACCAAGATCGCGGGGCGGTGTACATCGCGGCTGAGGTCTATCTTCTTTCGCGCTACCTGCAGCTCCATCACGAGGCCAGGGTCCAGGCCCACCGCTTCCAGAACCTCGCGTTCGACGTCGCGCGGCACGCGTTCGCGCCGATCCGGCGAGACACCGTCTTCGAGTACTACGAGCAGATGGAGCGGTTCGCCGAGAGCGGCAGCTACGATGCGGATCCCGGTCCGGCCTTCATCCCGGAAGGGGATCCGGCGACCTACAACGGGTCGGTTTGGCTGCTCGCACGGCGTACCTTCTGGGAAGACCCGAACGTGCCGCCCGATCCGACCTCGCCGCAGTACTGGCGCGCGCTCGAGTTCTATCAGGCCCGTGCCGTCGGACCCGATTTCGCGTGGAGCTGGCGCAATCATTCGCTCGAGCACGAGGTGTTTCGCGACTACATCACGCGTAGCGACAATGCGTTTCGACGCGCGCAGAATCAGGTGGGGCTGTTGCTCGCGAATCACGTGCTGAGCGCCGTGGACGCGCTGATCTCCGCACGCATGACGGCGGCGGCGCGGCGCGGGGCGTCCATGCGGACGAACCTAATGCCGGGGCGTGCGGAGATTCGGTTTTCGCTCGAATTCTAGTCCTCCCACAACACTCTGCTATGAACCTCCTTACAAGCCCCGAAGCCTGGCTCGGCCTCCTCACGTTGACGGTGCTCGAGATCGTGCTCGGCATCGACAACATCATTTTCATCTCGATCCTCGCCGGAAAGCTCCCGGCGGCGCAGCAGGCACGCGCGCGACGCCTCGGATTGGCGGGCGCGATGGTGACCCGCATCGCCTTGCTTGCCGCGCTCGCGTGGATCATTCGCTTGACCGCGCCGCTGTTCCACGTCCTCGGCCGGCCGTTCTCGGGTCGCGATTTGATCCTGATCGCGGGCGGCCTGTTTCTGCTGGCCAAGAGCACGCGCGAGATCCACGAGGGCTTGGAGGGCGAGGCCGGCCATGCCGATACGCGCGTGCGCGCGGCGTTCGCCGCCGTCGTCGGGCAGATCGTCCTGCTCGATATCGTGTTTTCGCTGGACTCGGTGATCACCGCGGTGGGGATGGCGAGACACCTGTCTGTGATGATCGCTGCAGTGGTTCTCGCGGTGGGCGTCATGATGTTCGCCGCGACGCCGATCAGCGACTTCGTACACCGCCATCCGACGGTGAAAATGTTGGCGTTGAGCTTCCTCGTGCTGATCGGGGTGTCCCTGATCGCTGACGGGCTGGGACAGCACATCGCGAAGGGCTACATCTATTTCGCCATGGCCTTTTCGGTCTTCGTCGAAATGCTCAACATCCGCGTGCGCTCCCGCACCAAGCCGGTGGAGTTGCGCGAGGCGTATACGGCGGAAACACCGCCGCGGCGGAGTTAATTTGACACGGGAGGCGACCGGGCCTAAGTTTAGGCGGTTTCTACCCTTACGCGAGGAGTAAGGTGCGGTCGCGCCAAGCCATTCTCTTCTTCTCGCCGGCTGGACGTTCCGTACCTGAGTTTGTGACGGCCTGGGTCAACGGGAAGGGGCTTCCCGTGATCGCGCTGCCGCAGGCGGCGGGGGTGGAAGAGCGGGTGTTGCGCGCGCTGCCGACGCTGGTGGTCATCGACGCCGACAGCGCGGGTGATGAGGGTATACAGCTCTGCGCGCGCCTCAAGGGCGACGCCTATACCGCGATCGTGCCGCTCGCCGTCGTGACCAATCGTCATGCGACGGACGCGGTGCGCAAGTGGTTTGCGGCGGGAGCTGACGAAGTGATCACGCCGCTGTTCGAGCCGGGCGAGCAAACCGGCCGGCTCGACGCCCTGGTGACGCGGGCCGAGCGCGATGTAGCGGTGAACCCCTCGACGCGGCTCCCGGGAACCACGGAGATCGAGCGGGAGATCAAGCGGCGGATGGAGCTCGGCGAATTCTTCGCCGTCTGTTACGCCGACCTCGATCACTTCAAAGAATACAACGATCGCTACAGTTACAATGACGGCGATCGCGTGATCTATCTGCTTTCCCGGATCCTGCACGACGTCGTGCGTGGCATGATCGCGAAGCAGGGCTTCGTCGGACACATCGGCGGTGACGATTTCATCTTTGTGCTGCCGATCGAGAGCATCGGCCCCGTGTGCAGCGAAATCCTCGATGTGTTCGACACGCTCGTGCCGTATCAGTACAACGAGCAGGACCGCCGTGCGGGCTATTATTTCGGCAAGGACCGGCGGGGCCAGCTGCACCGCGTGCCGCTGATGACGCTGTCGATCGGCGTCGTGACGAACCAGCACCGGCGGTTCGCGCACCCGGCGCAGGTCAGTGAGTTGGCGACCGAGATGAAGAGTTACGCGAAGACGCAGGCAGGATCGGTGTTCGTGGTCGACCGGCGGCATGATCGCGACCAGGGCGACGAAGGAAGCGGAGACGAGGCGTGAACGTTACGTGTCCCTCATGTGAAACCGTGTACCGCGTGGACCCGGCCAAGGTCCCCGCCGGAGGCTTGCGCGCGCGCTGTAGCGTCTGCAGCAATGTGTTCGCGATCAGCCCCGATGGTGCCGGCGCACCGGTCGCTGCGGCACCCCCGGTGCCTCGCGCGCCTCCGCCGCGGACGCCGCCCGCAGCGCCGCCGCGTCCCGCGATGGCTCCGCCGTCAGTGGCCCGTCCCGCGATGCCCGCCGCACCGCCGGTTTCCGCTCCAGCGATTGCGCGGCCTGCCGCGCCCGCGCGACCAGCCAGTCCAGCTGCGGCTCGGGTACCCACCATGACAGCTCCGCGCGCAGCTGCGCCGCCACCGGCTCCTCCACCACCGTCACCGCGACCGCCACAGCCGACGCCACAGCCCGCTGCGCCACCACCGCCGCCTGCGACGGCCGGCGGCGGTGCGAGCACGCCCGGCAAGCGCGGCACAGGCCCGCTGCGGCCGGTGAATCCCTTCATGGTGCAGGATCCGAAGCAGAAGGCGCGGCGGCTCGCCCGCGCGTTGATCTCCGACATGCTGGTCTATCATCCCGAGAAGCGGCAACAGGGAATTCGCGACGGCACATTGCCGCAGCTTTTCAAGGATGAGATCGACAAGAGCTGGCAGGAGTATGTCGAGCAGGTCGGCCCCGAGCTGGCGCAGAGCACGCCGTTTTGGACCGAGGCTCTCAACGAAATTCTCGCTGGGGGAAAGAAGCTGTTCTAATGGGTCTGACCGACCGTTTTGCCGACTTCGATCGCCGGCTCACCGAGCTCAGGAGCTTTCTTTGACGTCGAGGGGAAGGCCGCGCGTCTGGCGGAGCTCGAGCAGAGAATGGCGGAAGGCTCCCTTTGGGCCGACGCCGAACGCGCCCGCGCGACGGTCGCCGAAGTCAAATCGCTGAAAGGGTGGCTCGAGCCCTACCACGCGCTGCGCAAGCGTGTGGATGAGGCGCGCGAGCTCAACGAGCTGCTCGAAGCCGATTCCCACGTCGATCTCGCCATGCAGCGCTCGCTCGAGACGGAGGCGGACGACATCGGCGGCCGGCTCGAGGCGCTCGAGATGCAGAACATGCTGCAGGGTCCGGACGACGCGCGCGACGCGCTGCTCACCATTCATCCCGGCGCGGGCGGCACCGAGTCGCAGGACTGGGCCGAGATGCTGGTGCGGATGTACACGCGCTGGGCCGAGCGGCACGGGTTCACGGTCAACGTGCTCGACATCCTGGCGGGTGAAGAAGCCGGCATCAAGTCCGCCGAAATCGAGATTCGCGGGCGGTACGCCTTTGGGCTCCTGAAAGCCGAGAAGGGAGTACACCGGCTCGTGCGGATCTCGCCCTTCGATTCGCAATCGCGGCGTCACACCTCGTTTGCCTCGGTGTTCGTCTATCCGGAAGTCGATGACGAGATCGAAATCGAAATCAAGGATGACGACTTGCGCATCGACGTGTTCCGCGCGTCGGGGAAAGGCGGGCAGCACGTCAACAAGACGTCGTCTGCGGTGCGCATCACCCACCTGCCGAGCGGCATCGTGGTATCGTGCCAGCAGGAGCGCAGCCAGGGGAAGAACAAGGCGACGGCGATGAAAATGTTGAAGGCGCGGTTGTATGAGCGCGCGGTCGCGGCGCGCGAGGCGAAAAAGGCGGAAGTGGACAAGCAGAAGACCGACATCGCCTGGGGCAATCAGATCCGCTCGTATGTGTTCCAGCCGTACACGATGGTGAACGATCACCGCACCGAGCTGAAGGTGAGCGACGTCCACAAGGTCATGGACGGCGATCTCGATCCGTTTATCGAAGCGTTCTTGAAGCGCTTTGGGAACAAGGCGGCGTAATGGCGCCGGGGTCGGGGCAACGCGGCTTCGTCGAGGCGGCGCGGCGCGACAAGCTGAACGCGCTGATCGCGCGCGGCATTGCGCCGTTTGCCTACCGCTTCGAGCGCACCGCGACGGCGCAGCAGGCGATGGCGGCCTACAAGAGCGACGACGATGCCGCGCGGCATGTGCTCGCCGGCCGGCTGGTGGCGCTCAGGCCGCATGGCAAGACCACATTTGCGCATCTCGAAGACCAGAGTGGGAAGATTCAGCTCTACTTCAAAGCGGACGAGCTCGGTGCCGAGACGTATGCCCTGCTGGAGCTGCTCGATCTCGGTGACCACCTGGGCGTCGAAGGTCGGCTCATGAAGACGCGCACGGGGGAGATCACGCTGCGTGTGGCGCGGCTCACCTTGCTCGCCAAAGCCTTGCGCCCGCTGCCCCTCGGTAAGGAAGACGCAAGTGGCGTAAAACACGGCGAGCTGACCGATCCGGAGCTACGCTACCGCCAGCGGTACGCGGACCTCGCGGTGCATCCGGAGGTCCGGGAGGTGTTCCGGCTGCGGACGCGGATCGTCCAGGGCATTCGGGCGTTCCTCGACGGCAAGGGGTATCTGGAGGTGGAAACGCCGGTGCTGCAGCCGCTGTACGGGGGCGCGACGGCCTCTCCGTTCAAGACCCATTACGAGGCGCTCGACGCCACGTTCTATCTGCGCATTGCCGACGAACTGTACCTGAAGCGCTGTCTCGTCGGCGGGTTGGAGAAGGTGTACGAGATCGGCCATGACTTTCGCAACGAGGGATTGTCGCGATTCCACAATCCCGAGTTCACGATGGCCGAATGGTACCAGGCGTATGCGGACTACAACGACATGGCCGCGGTGACCGAAGCGATGCTGTCGGGACTCGTCTTGGACTTGTTCAAGAGCAGCGTGCTCGAGCGTCATGGTGCCACGCTGTCCTTCGAGCGGCCGTTCGCCCGCAAGGATTACGATGCGCTGGTGCGCGAGCACGCGGGCGTGGATCTCGCGCGGACGAACGACACCGAGCTCCGGGGCGTGCTGCAGCGGCACCATGCCCCCGCCGCCGAGGTCGCCGCCTTGAGCGGTGCGAAGCTGGTGGACGAAGTGTTCAAGACCTGCGTCGAACCCAAGCTGGTGCAGCCTACGTTCGTGTTCGACTATCCGGTCGCCCTGTCGCCGCTGGCGAAGCCAAAGCGCGGTGATCCCACCAAGGTGGAGCGGTGGGAGCTGTTCGTGCAGCACCGGGAGCTGGCCAATGCGTTCAGCGAGTTGAACGACCCGGACGAGCAGCGCCGCCGCTTCGAGCAGCAGGCGGTGCTGCGTGCCGCCGGTGACGTCGAAGCGCAGCAGCTCGACGAAGATTTTCTCCGAGCCCTGGAGTACGGCATGCCGCCCGCGGGCGGGGTGGGGCTGGGCGTGGACCGGCTCACGATGATTCTCGCCGATCAGACGAACATCCGTGATGTGATCTTGTTCCCGATGCTGCGGCCCGAGTGATGCCGATCGCCGTTCTGGTGTTGAAGGTGTTGCTGCTGGTCGCCGCTGCCGCGGCGATCTTCGTCCTCGCGACGAACTGGCCGTCGCGCCTCGATCTGCGTGTGGCGATGCGGTATCTGCGGAGCCGCCGCTCGTCCCGGCTGTTGTCGTTGATCACCGTGATCGCCGTGGGAGGCGTCACGATCGGCGTGATGGCCCTCGTAATCGTGCTGGGCGTGATGAACGGCATGCAGAACGACCTGCGCGAAAAGATTCTCGTCGTGAATCCGCACCTCCGCGTGCTGACCTACGGCGAAGGATTGCGGCTCGACGATTGGGCCGAGGTGCTGAGGAAAGTGCGGGGAACCGATGGCGTCGTAGCCGCGGCCCCCTTCGTGCTGAGCCAGGGACTCATCTCCGCCGGGCACGATTACGCCGAAGGCGTCGCGGTCGTCGGCATCGAGCCGGACACCGGCCTCCGGGCCGTGACCAGTCTCGCGCATTACTTCACGCGCGGCGACCTCACGTTCCATACCACGAAGCCGGGCGTGGAAGGCGGCATTGCGATCGGGACGCGGTTGTCGAACAAACTCTCCGCGTATCTCGGCGATATCGTCACGATGGTCGCGCCGGCCGGGTCGCAGTACAACCGCAGTCTTGGGGCATTCATCCCCAAGTACCGGCGCTACGAAGTCACCGGGCTGTTCGAGACGGGGATGTACGACTACGACAACAGCTACGTCGTGATGTCGCGGCCGCTGGCCCAGGAGTTTGCCGGGTTGGGCGCCGCGGTAACGGGCCTCGAGGTGCGACTGGCGCACCCGGAAGCGGCGAATGTCTACAGCAAGCAAATCGAAGACCGGTTGGGGTACCCCTATCGCGCACTCGACTGGCAGCTGCAGAACCGCTCGCTCTTTTCCGCGTTGAAGCTCGAGAAGCTCGCGATGGGTCTGGTGGTGTTTCTGATCTGTGTCGTGGCGGCGTTCAACGTCGTCGGCACGTTGACGATGGCGGTGCGCGACAAGACGCGCGAGATCGGCATCCTGGTGGCGATGGGGATGCCGCGCGGCCGCATCCGCCGCGTGTTCCTGACGCAGGGCGTATTCATCGGGTTGACGGGGACGGTCCTGGGGGCCGTGCTTGGACTGATCGCGGGGTCCCTCGTGAACCGCGGCCAGCTGATCCCGATCGATCCGTCGATTTACTTCATCGACCATCTGCCCGTGCTCATCAATCCCCTCGACGCCGTGGCCATCGTCGCGGCGAGCCTGGTGATCGCCACGTTGGCGCCGCTCTATCCGAGCGTCCAGGCTGCCCGGCTCGATCCCGTGACGGCGATCCGGTACGAATGAACGCGCTCCTCGTGGGCCGGGCGATCCGGCGTGTCTTCGCGGGTGGCGACGGGCAGATGCTCGAGATCCTGTCCGGCATCGACATCGAGGTGCGGCGCGGGGAGTTCGTCGCGATCGTCGGCGCCTCGGGGGCAGGGAAGAGCACGCTGCTCCATCTCCTCGGGGCGCTCGACAGTCCGACGACCGGAGACATCTGGCTGGATGGCTCGCGCTATGCCGATCTCGACGCGCGCGGGGCGGCGGAACTGCGGAACCGGAAGCTCGGCTTTGTGTTCCAGTTTCATCATCTCTTGCGCGAGTTCTCGGCTCTGGAGAACGTCATGATGCCGCTGCTGATCGGCGGCTCGTCTCCGCGCACAGCGCGTTCGCGCGCCGAAGAGGTCTTGGCGGAGGTGGGCCTGGCAGGTCGCATGAGCCATCGCCCCGCCGAGCTCTCTGGCGGCGAGCAGCAACGCTGCGCGGTCGCGCGGGCCCTGGTGCACGACCCCAGCGTGGTGCTCGCCGACGAGCCGTCGGGCAATCTCGACCATGCGAATGCCGAGCGGTTGCACGAAATGTTTTTCCGGCTCGCCCGCGAGTATGAGACGGCGGTCGTGGTCGTCACGCACAACCGTCAGCTCGCTGGTCGGGCGGACCGGGTGCTCTTACTGGAGGACGGCCGGCTCACGTCGGTGAGCTCGGTCGATGCGATTCCCTGATGCTCTGCGATAACTGCAAGGAACGCGACGCCATCATCAACCTGACGCAGGTGGAGCACGACTCGAAGGTCACGCTCCATTTGTGCGAGCAGTGCGCGCAGCAAAAGGGCGTCGAAACCGGTGGCGCGGTGCTCAAGAGCCCCCTCGGCAACTTTCTGGGAGCGGTAGTCAAAGGCGGGGGCGGGGGTGCCGGGGCTCTCGTCCCGGCGGCGGGAGATGCCCTGCGCTGCCCGGCCTGCGGCAGCACGCTGCGCGACTTCCGCGATTCCGGGCGGCTGGGCTGTGATCAATGCTATGCCTCGTTCGACTCGCATCTGCGTGATTTGCTGCGTCGGCTGCATGGCTCGAGCCAGCATGTGGGCGAGCGCTACGAGGCGCCGGGCGAACGTGGTGGCGATGATCCCCGCAGCCGTCTCCTCGAGCTGAAGGCCCAGCTGCGCCGCGCGGTCGAGGGCGAAAACTTCGAGCTGGCGGCCGAGCTGCGCGACCGCATTCGGGTGTTGGAGTAATGGACCTATCCCTGCTTCCTGATGGCGGGATGCGCTGGCTGGACGCCTCCGGTCCCAAGTCCACGATTGTCCTGTCGACCCGGATACGTCTCGCCCGCAACGTCCGCGGGGTGCCCTTCAGCCAGCGGGCGAAGGACACCGATCGGACGACGGTCCTCGAGCGCGTCAGCGAGGCCGCGGCGTCCTCAGATCGCCTGGCGGCGGCGGTCGCATTTCACCTGGATAAGATGGATCGACCCGAACGGCAACTGCTGCACGAACGGCATCTTGTGAGTAAGGAGTTAGCCGGGCTCGATCGCGAGGCACGTCCCCGGCCGGGCGCGGCGTTGCTCGTCCAGGATCAGGTCGGCGTCATGGTGAATGAAGAAGACCACTTGCGACTGCACGGCATGTGGTCGGGATTCGATTTGGAGGACGCGTACGCCGCGGTGGAAGCGGTCGATGCCGATTTGGGCCGGCTCGTTCCTTTCGCCTTTCATCCTGAATTTGGCTATCTTACGTCCTGTCCGACGAATGCAGGAACGGGGCTCCGGGCCAGCGTTCTTATCCATTTGCCGGGCCTTGTTTTGACCAAAGAAATCAACAAAGTTCTGCAAGGACTGTCGCAGGTAGGACTGACCTTTCGGGGCTTGTACGGGGAAGGCAGTGAAGTTGTCGGAAATTTCTTCCAGTTGTCCAACCAAACAACCTTGGGGAAGACTGAAGACGAACTGATCGACCACCTCGGGAAAATCGTGCGGCAAGTTATCGAATACGAAGAACAGGCACGGGACGTGCTGTTGAGAACGGCGCCCGAGGAAGTGGAAGACAAGACGTGGCGTGCGTACGGCCTGCTGAAGCATGCGCGCCAGGTGTCGTTTGAAGAAACGATGAACCTGTTGAGCGGAGTGCGGTTGGGTGTCGGTCTGAATCTGCTTCCCGGGCCGGGGGTATATACGCTCAACAAGCTGCTGATCTACACTCAACCTGCGCACCTCGCGGCAATGGATGGCCGGTCCACCGGCGACCGGGAGCTGCCGACGGTGCGCGCTGCGTTTGTACGGCGCCTGCTCGAAGCGGAACCCAGCTGATCGGCGAAAGGTGAGTTCGAACTAGATGAACGGGTACAATTTCACGGATCGCGTTCGGAAAGTTCTGCAGATGGCCCGCGAAGAGGCGGCGCGTTTGCATCACGAGTACGTCGGCACCGAGCACATCCTGCTCGGCTTGATCCGCGAGGGCGAGGGCGTCGCCGCAGCGGTCCTGACCAATCTCAACGTCGATCTCGAAGAGATTCAGCAGAAGATCGAGGAGACGGTGAAGAAAGGAAAGGCCGCGGCCGCGGCCGGTCCCGACCTCCCCTATACATCCCGCGCCAAGAAGGTGCTCGAGCTGGCGATGAGCGAGGCGCGCGAGCTGAATCACTCCTACGTCGGCACCGAGCACCTGCTGCTCGGCCTGCTGCGCGAAGAGAAGGGCATCGCGGCGCAGGTCCTGACCGACGCCGGGGTGAACCTGGAGCAGGCGCGCGCCGAGACGCTGCGGCTGCTGGGCAGCGAGATGCCGGCGACGCCGGCTGGTGGCGGCACCGGCGCGCAGCCCACGCCGCCCAAGAGCGAAAAGAAATCCAAGACGCCCGCGCTCGACCATTTCTGCCGCGACCTGACGCAGCTTGCGGCAGAAGGCGCGCTCGATCCGACGATCGGGCGGCAAAAGGAAATCGAGCGCGTGATGGAGATTCTGTCGCGCCGCAAGAAAAACAATCCCGTGCTCATCGGCGAGCCCGGTGTCGGCAAGACGGCGATCGTCGAAGGCCTGGCCCAACTGATCTCGAGCGGGCAGTGCCCCGACGCGCTCAAGGATCACCGCGTGTTGTCGCTCGACATGGCGGCGGTGATCGCGGGCACGAAGTACCGCGGCCAGTTCGAGGAGCGGCTCAAGGCCGTCATCAACGAGATCGCGCAAAACAAGAACATCATTCTGTTCATCGACGAGCTGCACACGCTCGTGGGTGCCGGGGCAGCGGAGGGCGCGGTCGACGCGTCCAACATGCTGAAGCCGGCGCTGGCGCGCGGCGAGCTGCAGTGCGTGGGCGCATCGACGCTGAACGAGTACCGCAAATACATCGAGAAGGACGGCGCGCTGGAGCGCCGCTTCCAGACCGTGATCGTCGATCCGCCGACCGTCGAAGAGACGATCGAGATTCTCAAGGGACTGCGGAAGCGCTACGAGGATCACCATCGGGTCATCATTCCCGACGAGACGCTGATCGAGGCCGCCAAGCTGTCGGAGCGCTACATCACCGACCGCTTCCTGCCCGATAAAGCGATCGACGTGATCGACGAAGCGGGAGCCCGCGCGCGGCTGGCGGCGCAGGTGCCGCCGCCCGAGGTGGCCGAGCTGAAGGACAAGCTCGAGGGCATCAACGGCGACAAGGAAGCGGCGGTCCGCGATCAGAACTTCGAGCGCGCCGCGTCGCTGCGCGATTCCGAGCGCGAGCTGCAGGCGGAGATCCGGCGCAAGCAGGAAGAGTGGGAGCGTGAGCGCCAGACGCGCCGGCCGACGATCAGCGAAGAAGGCGTGGCGTTCATCGTGTCGCGCTGGACGGGGATTCCGGTGACACGCCTGCAGGAAGCGGAGACCGCGCGGCTGCTGCGCATGGAAGACGAACTGCATCAGAGCGTCGTCGGCCAGAACGAGGCGATTCAGGTGATCTCGCGGGCCATCCGGCGCAGCCGGGCGGGGCTCAAGGATCCCAAGCGTCCCATCGGCTCCTTCATCTTCAGCGGCCCCACGGGCGTCGGCAAGACCGAATTGGCGCGCGCGCTGGCGCGCTTCCTGTTCGCCGATGCTCAGGCGCTGATCCGCGTCGACATGTCGGAGTACATGGAGAAGTTCTCGGTGAGCCGGTTGATCGGCGCGCCGCCGGGGTACGTCGGGTACGAGGATTCGGGCACGCTCACCAAGGCCGTGCGGCGCAAGCCGTACTCCGTGGTGCTGCTCGACGAGATCGAGAAGGCGCACCCCGACGTCTTCAACATCCTGCTGCAGGTGCTCGACGAGGGGCACCTGACGGACAACTACGGCCGGCTGATCGACTTCAAGAACACCGTCGTGATCATGACCTCGAACGTGGGCGCCCGCGACGTCGTCAAGGGCAAGACGCTCGGCTTCGGCCAGCCCGATGCCAAGAGCGAGTTCGAGCGCATGTCCGAGAAGGTCAAGGAAGAGGTCAACAAGGTCTTCAATCCGGAATTCCTGAACCGGCTGGATGACGTGATCGTGTTCCACTCGCTGACCCGCGAGCACATCGCCCTGATCGTCGGCATTCTGGCGCGTGACGTGCAGAAGCGGCTGGGCGAAGAGGAGCTCACGCTACGGCTGACGCAGGGCGCAACCGATTTCCTGGTCGATCACGGCTACGATGAGCACTTCGGCGCGCGGCCGCTCAAGCGCGCCATTCAGAAATACGTCGAGGACCCGCTGTCGGAGAAGATCCTCGTCGGGGATTTCGCCAAGGGCGACGAAATCGAAGTGGACGTCGCTCCCGACAAGGAGCGCCTGGCATTCAAGGCGCTCTCCGGCTCGAAGGCGTGATCCGCCGGCTCACCCTCCCCATCATCCTGAGTCTCGCCGCCGTCGCCCCGGGCCTGTGCGTCGCACAGGCCGGAGCGCCCGGCGCGACCCAGACGTCCCCACCGGCCCCGGACTCGATCGCGGTCGTGGGGAACCGGCGCAACAGCGCCGTCACGGTCATCCAGATCAGTGGCCTCGTGCCGGGCCGCGCGCTCAACTATCGCGACGTCCAGCGCGCCATCCAGGCGCTCTACACGAGCGGCCAGTTCGACGACGTCGCCATGACACAGTCACGAACCCAGGGCGGCAAGAACGTGCTCGTGATCCGCGTGCACGAGCGGCCGCAGCTCGTGAAGTGGGCGATGCGCGGCGTACAGCGACTGCCGGAGCACAGCGTGCGCGACAAGGTGACGCTGGCCGAAGGACGGCCGCTCGACCTGGCGAGCGTCGAGCGCTCCCGGGCGCGGATCGACTCGCTGTACCACGCCCGGGGCTACTACCTCGAGCACGCGAAGCCGCTGTTCGTCTACGAGCGGGATTCCTCCGCCGTGCGCGTCATCTTCGACATCGACGAAGGCCGCCGCGTCGCGATCGCACAGGTGGATATGCAGGGCAACACGCATTTCACCGATGAGGAAATCACCGCGCAGATGAAGTCGCGGCCGGAGGGATTCTGGTGGTTCCGCTCCGGCGAATACAACGACGACAAGATCGCCGAGGACCTGCGGCAGACGCTGCCGGCGTTTTACGGCAAACAGGGCTACGTCGACTTTCAGGTGCTCGACGACACGCTCGTCGTCAGCGAGCAGACGGGGAAGGCCACGCTCGTCGTCCGGGTCAGCGAGGGCGAGCCGTACCGCATCGGATCGTTCGAGGTCGTCGGCAACCGGCGCTTTTCGACTGAGGAGCTGCAGACCTTCTATCCGTTCGCGGGCGAGCAGCGCACCGGCCTGCTGGGCCTCGGCGGCCGGCACCACCTCGACTATTTCGACGATCAGATGTGGCAGGACGCGACGCGCAAGCTGCAGACGCTCTATTACAACAACGGCTACATCTACGTGAACGTGCGGAACGACGAGATTCGGCGCACGGCGCCCGACGGCAACCCGGTGGTCGACCTGCGCTGGGTGATCACCGAAGGGCAGCCGGCGATCGTCAATCACATCGAGATCCGCGGCAACGACGTCACGCACGACCGCGTGATCCGCGAAGCGATCGTGATGGTGCCGGGGGACGTGTTCCGCCAGGATGCGCTGATCGCGTCCTACCAGCGCGTGTCGAACCTCGGCTTCTTCAATCAGCCGATGCCATTCCCCGATACCAAGCCTGCCAACGACCAGGGCGATATCGACGTCATCTTCCGCGTGACCGAGAAGCGGACCGGGAACATCAACTTCGGCGCGTCGGTGGGGCAGGGCACGGGGGTCGGCGGGTTCCTCGGCCTCGATGAGCCCAACCTGTTCGGCCAGGGCAAACGCGGCCGTTTCCAGTGGCAGTTCGGGAAGAACATCAACGATTTCGACGTCTCGTTCACCGATCCCGCGGTGCACGAGTCGCGCGTCTCCGCGACCGTCGACCTCCATAACCAGCGCGTCCGGTACGTGATCGCCGACGTCGGACGGCTGCGGCGGCGTGGCGCCAGCCTGCAGCTCGGGTTCCCGTTCTTCGGCGACAATTACACGCGGCTGTACCTCTCGTACGGCATCGATCAGCAGAGCTTCACCGGCTCGTCCACGAATGCCGCCTTTACGAGCGCATTCCGCTGCAACGACTGCGTGCGCTCGACCGTCGGGGCGTCGCTGATGCGCGACACCCGCATCGACATGCCGTTCCCGACCGCCGGGACGATGGTGCAGTTCGGGCTCTCCCAGAGCGGCGGGATCCTCGGCGGATCGGGGAACTTCCAGCGCGTCGATGCCGAGGGGCATTTCTACGCCCCGATCGGCTCACTCGGCAGTCCCGGCAGTTCGCAGGTAAAGTTCGTCCTGGGCTTCTCGACGCGGTCCGGATTCGTGTTCGGCAGCTCGCCGTTCTTCGAGCAGCTGTTTACGCTGGGCGGCACGCAGTTTTTCATTCCGCTGCGTGGCTACGACGAGGCCTCCATCACGCCGTTCGGGTATGATCCGAACGCGGCCAACAACGGCGCGAGCCCCAACGCCTTCGGGAAGGCGTTCTTCTCGATGACGGGCGAGTTCGGCATGCGCGTGTCGCAGATGCTGTACCTGTCGGCCTTCTTCGACGCCGGGAACGTCTGGTCCCGGCCGGCGCAGTACGATCCCACGCGGCTGTTCCGGGGCGCCGGCATCGGCGCCGCCGTGATTTCGCCGCTGGGACCGCTCGGAATCGATTACGCCTACGGATTCGACAAGGTCGATCCCTTCGGGCGGCCCGCGGGCAGCTGGAAGTTGCACTTCAAGCTCGGCAATTTCTTCTAAGCCACGCTCCACCACACCACGCCCCACACCCGGAGTTTTTGCGTTATGCAGCGTCTCGTGCTCGTTTCACTTGCCGCCGTCGCCGCAGTCATCGTGCTCGCGACGGCGCCCAGTCCGTTGTCGGGGCAGGGTCCGTCTTCGACCGCGGGCTCCGCGACGGCGCCGGTCGCCAAGATCGCGTTCATCAGCTCGCAGGAAATTCTGCGAAAGACGCCCGGCTACGCCGTGGCTGAATCGACCTACCGGAAGGAGTTGGCAGCGTCCCAGACGGAGGTGCAGAAGCTGCAGCAGCAGCTCGACTCCGCGGTGCAGGCGCTCGACCAGGCATCGATTGCCTTGTCGCCGGCCGCCCGGCAGGCGAAGCAGAAAGACCTCCAGGCGATGCAGCAGCGCATGGAGCAGCGCGGCAACGAGCTGCAGGATCGCCTGCAGCAGCGCGAGCAGGAGTTGCTCGGCCCGCTCCGCGCGCGCATCAACTCCGTGCTGCAAGGCATCCGCGCCGAGATGAACTATTCGCTGATTCTCGATGCGGACGCGGGGGGCGGATTCATCGCCGCGCTGGATCCCGCGCTCAACATCACACCGCGGGTGCTGCAGCGCCTGTCGCAGGCGCAGTAGCTCACCACGCGCACACTCGCCGCTAGTGAGATCGCGGCGCTCACCGGTGGGAAACTGGTGGGCCCAGGAAGCACGACAGTCGCCGGGATCGCGCCGCTCGAGCGTGCGGGTCCCGGCGATCTGTCTTTTCTTGCCTCGGCCCGCTACGCCCCCTACTTTGAGCGCACGAGCGCCTCGGTGGTACTGGTCGCACCGGCGCTCGAAGGGACGTCGGGCGGTCCCGAAACGCGCGTCATCGTTCCCGATCCGTATGCGGCGCTGCTGGTCGTGCTCCCCGTGTTGTATCCGCAGGCCGTGTGGGAGGCGGGCGTCCACCCGACGGCCGTCATCGGCCGCGGGGCGACATGGCAGGAGCCCATCGCGATCGGGCCCCATGCCGTCATCGGGCAGGCGGTGCAGCTCGGGCGCAACGTGCGCATCGGGGCGGGGTGCGTGCTCGGAGACGGCGTCGCCGTCGGCGATGACACGGAGCTCTATCCCGGCGTCACGCTCTACGCGGGCACCGCGCTCGGCAAGCGGGTGATCGTGCACGCGGGCGCGGTCCTCGGCAGCGACGGCTTCGGTTACATCCCCGGCAAGGACGGGGAGGCGCACCGGAAGATTCCCCACGTCGGGCGCTGTCTCATCGGGGATGATATCGAGATCGGGGCGAACACGTGCATCGATCGCGGCAGCGTGGACGATACGGTGATCGGCTCGGGCACCAAGATCGACAACCTCGTCCACATCGCGCATAACGTGCGGATCGGCGCGCGCTGTCTCATCATGGCGCAGGCCGGCATTGCGGGTAGCGTGCAGGTGGAGGATGATGTGATCATCGCCGGCCAGGCCGGCATCTCGGACCATCTCACGGTCGGGCGCGGCGCGCGGTTGCTCGTGCAATCCGGACACATCGCCGACGTGCCCGCCGAGGGGACGCTGTTCGGCACGCCGGCCCGTCCGCACCGCGAGTTCTTGCGTGCCCAGGCGACGATGTACCGGCTCGCGAAAATCGTGGACGAGCTCGAAGCGCTCGTGCAATCCAAACCCGAGGCTCCGCCCCCTGCCGTCACAGAACCCTAGACGCTCGGTCACGCGCCCCGCGTCCCTGCGCGGCACGGGACTGCACACCGGCGCCACGACGGAGGCGACATTCCTGCCCGCGCCGGCGGGACAGGGAATCGTGTTTCGGCGCACCGATCTCCCCGGCAAGCCCGAGGTGCCGGCGCGCCTGACGGAGGTCGAGGCCGTCGAGCGCCGCACGGCGATCGGGCACGGGGCCGCGACGATTCACACGGTCGAACATCTGCTCGCGGCCGTCGCCGCGCACATGATCGACGACCTGACGATCGAGCTCACCGGTCCCGAGCCGCCGATTTTGGACGGCAGTGTGCAACCGTACTTCGACGCGCTGGCGCGAGCGGAGCCGGCGCCGGTGGGTGGCGAGCCGTGCGTGCTGACGGTCACGGCACCATTCACCGTGACCGACAAGGATGCGGCGTATGTCGTTGCGCCGGCAAAGACGTTCCGGCTGACCGTTTCCATCGAATGGCGGCATCCGCTGATCGGGCGTCAGGCCGGCACGTACGAAGTCACACCCGAGAGCTTCGCGACCGAGCTCGCGGCGGCGCGCACGTTCGGGTTCACGCACGAGGTGGCGGACCTGCAGGCACGCGGCTTGATCAAGGGGGCGTCGGCCGCAAATGCCATCGTGCTCGACGATCGCGGGGTGGTGAATGGCGGGCAGTTGCGCTGGCCGGACGAATTCGTGCGGCACAAGGCCGCGGACATCGTGGGTGACCTGGCGCTGACGGGCGCCCGGATTCAGGCTCATGTGGTGGCGACGCGGCCCAGCCATGGCGGCAACATCGCACTGGCGCGCGCGCTCGCTCGCGCAGGGAGGCGCACCGGAATGCCGGCGATGGACATCAGCAAAATCATGGACTACCTGCCGCATCGCTATCCCTTCCTGCTGGTGGACCGGATCGTCGAGGTGGAAGGACAGAAGCGCATCGTGGGCATCAAGAACGTCACCATCAACGAGCCGTTCTTCCAGGGACATTTCCCCGGCCATCCCATCATGCCCGGCGTGCTGATCATCGAGGCGATGGCCCAGGTGGGCGGGATGCTGCTGATGAGTCACTTCGAAGGTCAGGATACGACGAACAAGGTCGTGTACTTCATGTCGCTCGACAACGTGAAGTTCCGGCGCCCGGTCGTGCCCGGTGATCAGATCCGGTTCGAGCTGGAGATGCTGCAATTCCGCGGCAAGACGTGCCGCATGAAAGGCGCCGGATTCGTGGACGGCCAGGTGGTGGCCGAGGCGGAGATGATGGCGATGGTCGTGGACCGGTGATTCACCGGACCGCGCTGATCGACCCGACGGCCGAGCTCGGCGCCGACGTCTCGGTCGGGCCGTATTGCGTGATCGGCCCGCGCGTGACGGTCGGCGAGCGCTGCAGCATCGCGGCGCATGCCGTCCTCGAGCGCAATACGCGCGTGAGTGACGGCGTGAAGATCGGCTACGGCACGGTCATCGGCAACGATCCACAGGACCTCAAGTACAAAGGCGAAGAGACGTGGGTGGAGATCGGCAACGGCACGATCATTCGTGAGTATTCCACGATCAATCGGGGCAGCACGGCGACCGGCAAGACGACGATCGGCGCGCGCTGCTTCCTGATGACCTATGTCCACATCGCGCACGACTGCGTGATCGGCAACGACGTGATCATCGCGAACGCCGTCCAGATGGCCGGGCACGTCACCGTCGACGACCGCGCGATCATCAGCGGCCTGGTTCCGATTCATCAGTTCGTGCGGATCGGGATCTACTCGTTCGTCGGCGGTGGCTCGCGGGTCAATCAGGATGTGCCGCCATACACCAAGGCGGCGGGGAATCCGGTGCACCTGTACGGACTCAATTCCGTCGGCCTGCAACGCGCCGGCTTTGCGCCCGAGGTCAAGCTCGCCCTGAAGCGCGCCTACCGGCTGGTGTTCAACTCCGATCTCACGGTGAGCCAGGGCGTGGCCCGCGCGCGCGGGGAGCTGCCGCAAGTGCCGGAAGTGGAGACGTTCCTGCGCTTCATCGAGGCGTCGCAGCGCGGGGTGATGGTGTGAGGGGAGGGGGGACGGGGGAGAGGGGAGGGGTGCGGAAGGTCCGCGTCGGCGTAGTCGGGGCGGGCGCCCTGGGCTTTCATCATATCCGGCTCTTGAAGAAGATCGACGGCGCGGATCTGGTCGGGTTCTATGACCACAATCCCACGCGGGCCCCTCACGTCGCGAAAGAGCTCGAAACCACTGCCTTTCCGTCGCTCGAGGCGTTACTCGACCGTGTGGAGGCGATCACCGTCGTGGTGCCGACGCCCGCGCATGTGGACGTTGGCCTGGCTGTCCTGGAGCGCGGCCTCCATGCGCTGATCGAAAAACCGCTCGCGGACACGTTGCCCGGTGCCGAGCAGCTCGTGCACACAGCCAAGGAGCGCGGGCTGTGTCTCCAGGTCGGGCATGTGGAGCGATTCAATCGCGCGGTTCGGGCAGCCGCGCCCTTCCTCGAAGAGCCGCGGTTCCTGCAGACCGAACGCCTGGCACCATTCCAGCCGCGCGGGACCGACGTCGCCGTCATCCTCGACCTCATGATTCACGATCTCGATCTGGTGCTGGAGCTGGTGCGCTCCGAGGTCGGCGAGGTGCGCGCGACCGGGGTCCCGATCCTCACGCCGCACGTGGATATCGCGAATGCCCGCGTCGAGTTCGCCAACGGCGCGGTCGCGATTATCACGGCGAGTCGCGTATCGCGCGAGCGCACCCGCAAGCTGCGGATCTTCCAGCCGACGGGATACTTCTCGCTCGATCTCGCGCAGGGGAACGGCCACTTCTATCGCCTGAAACCGGGTTGGCAGGACATGAACGCCACCCGGATGGAAGACGTCGTGGAGCATGTCCGCCTCGATGCCCCCGAAGCGGAGCCGCTCCAGCTCGAGCTCGAAAGCTTCCTGCGCGCGGTGCGCGGCGATGGCGACGTTGTCGTCACGGGCGCGGCGGGGCTGCAGGCGCTGACGCTCGCCTACCGCGTTGCCGACGCGATCAGCGCCTCGCCGCTCGCCGCCGCGCGGCCGTGACCCGGATCTACATCTCGGCCGGGGAGCCGTCGGCCGACGCCCACGCTGCGGCCGTGGCGACCGCGCTGCGCCGCCGGCTGGGGGGAGGACTCGAGCTCGAGGCCCTGGGTGGCCCGTCGCTCGAGCGGGCGGGTGTCCGCGTGCTCGACCGGATGGAGGCCTACTCCGTCGTCGGATTCGTCGAAGCGCTCGCTAAAATCCCGGCGCATTATCGTTTGTTGAATCGCATCAAGAAGTCATTCTCAGAAAAACGCTACGACCTCGTTATTCTGGTCGACTATCCGGGCTATCACCTCCGTGCCGCCGCTGCGGCCGCCGCCGCCGGCATTCCGGTCTTGTATTACATCGCGCCGCAGATGTGGGCCTGGGGTCCGAAACGCGTGCGCAAGCTCGCGCCGGTGAATCGACTCGCGGTGATCCTGCCGTTCGAAGAAGCGTTCTTTCGCGAGCGTGGTGTCGCGGCGACGTTCGTGGGCCATCCGCTGAAAGACCGGCCGGCGCCGCCGTCGCGCGCCGAGGCGCGCCGCCTCCTGGGCCTCGACCCGGCTCGCCAAACGCTCGGTCTGTTCCCCGGCAGCCGAGCGCAGGAAGTCCGGCGGCACTGGACCATCTTCCGCGAGGCCGCGGGGCGCGTCGCCGCCGCGCGCCCCGATGTCCAAATCATCGCCGCCGGCGCGGCCGCGAGTGGCGCCGTGTACCCGGACCCTGGACCAATCCGCGTGCATCAAGGCGATCCGCTGCTCGTTTTCGCCGCGTCCGACGCGGGGATATGCAAGTCCGGCACGACGACGCTCGAGGCGGCCATCGCCGATGTGCCGATGGTGATCACGTACCGCGTACATCCGATCTCGTCCTACATTGCCTTCCGCCTGATCCGCGTGCCCTGGGTCGGGCTCGTGAATCTGGTGGCGGGCTACGAAGTCGCGCCCGAGTTCCTGCAACGCCGCGCCACCCCCGACGCACTCGCCGGCGGCGTGCTGCCGTTGCTCGATGTCGACCATCCCACGACTCAACGGCAGCGCGAGGGCCTCCGCCTCGTGCGCGATCGCCTCGGCGCGCCGGGGGCGGCGGATCGCGTCGCCGATCTGGCCGCTGGGCTGATCCGGTGAAGCTGCGCTGGGCGGAGCCGCTCGCCGCGCGGGCCGGGTCGGCGCTGGTGCGTGCGCTCGCGGCCACGTGGCGCTATCGGATAAGCGGGTACGAACACGTACGGGCGTTGCGTGAGATGCGACGCCCGTTTGTCTTCGTTCTCTGGCACAGTCGCATCTTACCTTTGCTGTATCGCCATCGCGGGGAAGACGTCGTCATGCTGATCAGCCGGCACCGCGACGGCGGTTATCTCGCCGACCTCGGCGCGCGCTGGGGATATCGGTCGGTGCGCGGCTCTACCCAACGCGGTGGGGATGTGGGACTGCTGGGAATCGTCCGGGCGCTGGAAGGCGGCGCCGTTGTCGCCATGACGCCGGACGGCCCGCGGGGACCGGCGGAGCGCGTCCAGCCCGGCGCGATCGCGGCGGCGCAACACGCCGGCGTCCCGATCATCGCGGTGGGCGCGCGTCCCTCCGCCGCCTGGTATCTCGGCTCCTGGGATCGCATGTGTATCCCCAAGCCCCTTGCCGCGATTCACGTGGCGTATAGCCCGCCGATCCAGATTGCGACGGGGAAAGAGGGCCTGCGGCGGGGTATGGCAGCTGTGACCCAGGGCTTGCAGGACGTCTCGGAGATCCGATGAACGCGCAGCGTATCGCGAAATGGATATGGTGGAGCGGGGCGGCGCCGGCGCGAGTCGCGCGAGGCGTCCTGCTGCCGTTCGCCTTTGCATATCGCACGGTGATGACCGCGCGCGCCAGCGCGTACCGGAAAGGGTGGCTGCGCGAGCGGCCGCTGCCTTTACCGGCGGTCGCGATCGGCAATCTCGCGGTCGGCGGGGCGGGGAAGACGCCCCTCGCCGCCTGGACGGCGGCGTTCTTCGCGAACCGGCGCGCGCGGCCCGGCATCCTCTTGCGAGGGGTTGGCGGCGACGAGCAAGCCGTCCACCAGCGGCTCGTGCCGCAGGCGATCGTGGTCGCCAACCCCAACCGTCTGGCCGGTGCCGAAGCCGCCCGCGCCAAAGGCGCGCGCGTGCTCGTGCTCGATGACGCCTACCAGCGGCTGAACGTGGGCCGGGACGTCAACATCGCCGTTGTGAGCACGGAGAGCTCGCCGCCCCGCCACGTCGCGTGGCCGCTGCCCGCCGGGCCGTGGCGAGAGGATTGGAGCGCGTTGGGCCGCGCGGACGTCATCGTCGTTACGCGGCGGCGCGCGGCGGTGGCCGAGTCTCGGGCGCTGGCGGGCCGGATCGCCGCGCGCTGGCCGTCTGCCGTCGTCGCCGCGGTCCACCTCGCGCTCGGCGGCCTGGCGGGGCTCAAGTCGGGCCGGCGCGTCGAACTGACCAGCCTCGCCAAAAAGCGCGTGGTTGTCGCCGCGGGGATCGCCGATCCGGTGAGCTTTGCCGCGCAGGTGCGTGCCTGCGGTGCGAGTGTGCAACTCACAGCGTACCAAGATCATCACGCGTATCCCCCCGGGGATGTCGCCCGGCTCGCGCAGGCCGCAAAAGACGCCGATTATGTTGTAGTCACCGAGAAGGACGCCGTGAAGCTCAGGGGTCGCTGGCCGGCGGATGCACCGGAGCCGCTGGTTGCGGAGCTCGCCGTGCGCTGGGACCTGAACGGCGCCGCCGTCGAACGGGTCTTGGAAGGGGTACTCACAAGGGTGGTATGAGCGAACCTGCGATTATCCGTCCCGACAAACAGACCTTTCTCGCCGAGGAGAATCCCTTCGAGGCGATGATGGAGCGCTTCGACCACGCCGCGAAGCTGCTCAACCTGGATCGTGGTCTCTACAAGGTGCTCCGCAATCCCGAAAAACAGATCATCGTATCCGTTCCGATCCTGCGCGACAACGGCGAAGTCGAGGTCTACACGGGCTATCGCGTGCTCTACAACACCTCGCGCGGACCGGCCAAGGGCGGCATCCGCTTCGACCTCAACGTGACGCTCGAAGAGGTGAAGGCGCTGGCCGCGTGGATGACCTGGAAGTGCGCGCTCGTGAACATCCCGTTCGGGGGCTCGAAGGGCGGTGTGGTGTGCGATCCGAGCACTATGTCGATGGGCGAGTTGGAGCGGGTGACACGCCGCTACACGTCGAGCATCATCGAGGTCCTGGGACCCGACTCGGACGTTCCCGCGCCTGACGTGAATACCAACGAGCGCGTGATGGCGTGGATCATGGATACCTATTCCATGCACAAGCGCCACACCGTGACCGCGGTCGTGACGGGGAAGCCGGTCGAGATGGGCGGCTCACTCGGGCGGCGCGAGGCGACGGGGCGCGGCTGCATGATTGTCACGCGCGAGGCGCTGGCGAAGCTGGGGATGAGCTTCAAGGGTGCTCGCATCGCCGTGCAGGGGTTCGGCAACGTGGGATCGATCGCCGCCGACCTCATGGCAAAAGAGGGGGCGGTCATCGTCGCAGTCTCGGACAAATCGACCGCGCTGTACAATCCGAAAGGTCTCGACGTGCAGGAGCTCCTGAAATGGGTCAAGGAGCGTCGCCAGCTCGCCGGTTACACCAAGGCCGAAACGATCTCGCACGAGCAGGTCTTGACCGTCGACTGCGAGGTGTTGATTCCCGCCGCGACCGAGAATGTGATCACCCGCAAGAACGCCCCCCACATCAAAGCCAAGATCATCTGCGAAGGAGCGAACGGCCCCACCAGCGCGGCCGCCGACAAGATTCTCGAGGACAAAGGCATCTTCGTGATTCCCGACATCCTCGCGAACGCGGGCGGCGTGACGGTGAGTTATTTCGAATGGGTGCAGGACCGTGGTGGGTATTTCTGGGACGAGGACACGGTCAACCGACGCCTCGAGACGATTCTCGTGCGCTCCTTCGGTGAGGTGATGGCGATGGCGTCGCGGTACAAAGTGGCGAACCGGATCGCTTCCTACATCGTCGCCGTGGACCGCGTGGCGGCGATGCACCGGTTGCGCGGTATGTATGCCTGATGCGCTATCGCATCGTCGCGGTGGGGCGCTTGAAGAATGCCGCGCTCCGCGCGGTGTGTGACGAGTATCTGGAGCGCCTGCGGCATTATACGAAGGTCGATGAGCATGAGGTGAAGGACGAGGCGCGAGTTCTGGGGGCCGTTCCCGAGGGCGCGCGCCTCGTCGCGTTGACGCGTCGCGGCGACGAATGGTCCTCGGTCCAGCTCGCGGAGTGGACGGAAAAGTGGGACATGGACGGACGCGATGTCGTCTTCGCGATCGGTGGCGCCGATACCCTGCCGGACGAGGTCTTGCGCGCGGCGGAGCGGCTGTGGAGCCTGTCGCAGCTCACCCTACCGCACGAAGTGGCACGGGTTGTTGTGTACGAGCAGCTCTATCGCGCCCATACGATCCGTCGGGGAGAGCCCTACCATCGCGGAACCTGAGCTGACGCCTGCCGATCGCGCCGCGCTGCTCGCGCTGGCGCGTCGCGCGATCGAAGCGGCGCTCTGCGGACGCGCCCCTCCGGAATTGCCCGATGTCCCCGGGGCGATGTTGCAGCGCGGAGCGTTCGTGACACTGGAGGAGCGGGAGACCCACGACCTGCGCGGCTGCATCGGGCACGTCCTGGGTGACCGGCCGCTCGGCGAGGTCGTCCGCCAGGTCGCCGTGTCCGCGGCCCGTTCCGATCCACGGTTTCCGCCCGTGCAGTTCGATGAGCTGTCCTCACTGCGCGTTGGGATTTCCGTGCTCGCCGAGCCGGTCCAAGTCGAGATCGGCGATCGGTGCCGCCTGGTGATCGGGCGGGACGGGCTGCTGGTGCGGCGCGGCCACGCGCAGGCGGTGTTGTTGCCGCAAGTCGCGACGGAGCAGGGGTTCACGCCCGAAGCATTTCTCAACGCCGTCTGCCACAAGGCGGGATTGTCGCCCGGCAGTTGGCGGGAACCGGCCACCCAGGTCTTCACGTTCACAGCGGACATCTTCATCGAATGATCGCGCGCATCCTGTCCACGCCGATTCCCGCCAAGGCGGAGAAAATCCCCGCCGGCAAACCCCGCCGCATTGCTCCTGACGTACTGGCGGCCGTCCTGCCGGGACCGGGCCGTGACCGGCTCGCGAGCGGCGAAGTGCTGGCGGTAACGACTGGCCAACAGCCTGCGCTGTTTACCGGTCCTCTTTACACGATTCACAAGGCGCTCTCGGCGATCGCATTGGCGCACCGTCTCGAGGCCGAGCGGGGCGTGCCGGTGGTGCCGGTGTTTTGGGTCGCCGGTGATGATCACGATTTGGCCGAAGCGAATCACGCGTGGGTGCTGGGCCGCGACAACGAGCCCGCCAAGATCGTGCTGCGCGAGCGCGCGCACGAGGCGCCGCAGCTGCCGCTGTTTCGCGAGCTGCTCGGCGCCGACATCAAGGCGGCGGTCGACGCGTTCGACGCGGCGGTCCCCGAGTCCGAGTGCAAGCCGGACGTGCGGCAGTGGCTCGAGTCGAGCTATCGTCCCGACACGAATCTCGCCGACGCCGGCGCCGATGCGCTGAACCGACTGCTCGGCGCTCGCGGGGAAGGCCTGGCGATCTTTCGGGCGCATGACCGTGCGGCCAAGCGCGCCGCCGCGCCGTGGCTGCTCCGCGCGCTGGACGAGACGCTGGCCGACGGGCTGACGCCGGTACTCGTCGAAGGCCGGCTCGGTCGGGACCGGCTGCGGCTGGATGGCAAGGACTTCGTCACGCGGCGCAGCAACGAAACATTCTCGCGCGCGCAGCTGGAACAGGTCGCCGCCGAAACGCCCGAACGGCTGTCGCCGAACGTGCTGCTGCGGCCGGTCATCGAGGCGGCGCTGTTTCCGACACTCGCCTACGCCGGTGGGCCCGGCGAGATGGAGTATCTGCAAGACTCGGCGCCGTTGTTTGCGAAGCTCGCCGTCACACCACAGGCGCGCGTGCCGCGCTGGTCGGGACTCATCATCGAAGCGCGCATCGACAAAGTGTTGACCAAGCAAGGTCTGACGCCCGCCGACTTCGACGGCCCGCCGGGAGCACTCGAGGCGCGGTTCGCCCAGGCGGACCTTCCGCCCCAGCTCGCCGCGACGTTGGCGGAGCTGCGCAAGGACGTCGACGCGCGGTACGCGCGCATCAGCGGCCAGGTCGAGCAGCTCGATCCCACGCTCGAGCGCACGGTGCAATCGGCGCGCAACGCGGCGTTGGCGGGGACCAACGAGATCGAGAAGAAGCTCATCGCCAGCCTGAAGCGCTCGCAGGGAACGGTGCTGAGCCAGCTCGCGCGGGCGCGGGCGGCGCTGATGCCCGGTGGCAAGCCGCAGGAGCGCGTGCTCACGATTGCGTCGTTCCTGGCGCGCTACGGTGGCGCCCTGCTGGACGACATCGCCGCGGAGGTGGCGCGCTGGGCGCAGGCTCTCTAAGATCCGAGGCATGTGGGTGCTCGCCGTGATTCTGATCGTGGCGCTGATGATCCCAGTCGCCGCGATTCTGGTCGATTCGCCGCTCGGCCGATCGGTCGCGCGGCGGATGGAAGGCCGTGACGGCGGTACGGTGCCGCCTGAGCTGCGCGACGTGCAGCGCAAGGTGGAGATCCTCGAGACCGAGGTCGAAGATCTGAACCGCACGATCTTGGGGATGCGGGAAGAGCTGCAATTCATGCAGCGCCTGCTGGAAGATCCTCGCCGCAAGAAACCCACGTCTTGAAAGGCAGCAGGGGGGCGGGGGGGGGGCGTCACGCGGCACACGTGGCGGCCGGCATCCTCGTCACCCGCGTCCTCGGTTATGTGCGCGAGCGCGTCTTCGCGCACTACTTCGGCAACGGCGCCGCGGCCGATGCCTTCCGCGCCGCGCTGCGCATTCCCAACGCGCTCCGTACTCTGCTGGGCGAGGGCACGCTCTCCGCCTCGTTCATTCCCGTCTATGCGGCGCTGAACGAGCGCACGGACAAGCGCGCGGCGCGGGCGCTCGCGGGCGCGGTGCTCGGTCTGCTGCTCTTGGCCAGCGCCGTCCTGGCGCTGATCGGCATCGCGTTCGCGCCTACGGTGACCGCGCTGATCGCCCAGGGCTTCGACGCGCCCCGGCGCGAGCTCACCACCGTGCTGGTTCGGATCCTCTTCCCGATGTCCGGGCTGATGGTGGTCTCGGCGTGGTGTCTCGGGATTCTGAACACACATCGCCGGTTCTTCCTGCCGTACGCGGCGCCCGCGCTCTGGAACGTCGCCGGGATCGCGGCAATGGTCGTTGCCGCGGCGTGGCTCAGCGGCCGTGGCTTCCCGCCCGAGCTGCAACTGTACCGGTTGTCGCTCGCCCTCGCGTGGGGAACCGTCCTCGGCTCCGTCCTGCAGATCGCCATTCAACTGCCGTCGTGCTGGAAATTGCTGGGCGGTATTCCGCTGCGGGTGAGCTTCGTGCCGGAAGGAGTGCGCGACGTCATCGTCGCATGGGCGCCCCTGGTGGTCGGTGCCGGCGTCGCCCAACTCTCCGGTCTGGTCGATACGTTCCTTGGTTCGTATACCGGGGAAGGCGGAGTCGCCAATCTCGGCTACGCCCAGCTCGTGCAACAGTTGCCCGTGAGCCTGTTCGGGGTGGCCATAACAGCCGTGTCATTGCCCGAGCTTTCGCGTGATGCGGTTGGCGAAACGCCGCACGACCAACTGCGCGCGCGGATCGCGGTGGCATTCCGGCGCATTGCATTCTTCGTGATCCCGTCGGCTTTCGCCTTCGCGGCCCTTGGCCCGCAGATAGTCGGCCTGCTGTTCCAGACTGGCCGCTTCGGTGCCAAGGACACCGTGACCGTGGGCGGCGTGCTGGCCGCCTACGGGATCGGACTGCTCGGCACCTCGACCGTGAGGCTGTTTGCGTCCGGCTTCTATGCCATGCGCGACACCCGCACGCCGGTGCGGATCGCGAGCGTCTCGCTCATGATCTCCGCGCTCTTGTCGTGGCTCTTCATGCGGCGGTTCGGGCCCGCCGGCATCGCGCTCGGCTCATCGATCGGGCAATCGTTCAACACCGTGCTGCATCTGTATGACCTGGACAAACGCATCGGCACGATCCTGCAGCGCACCGATTGGCGCACGCTCGGCCTCGTCGTCGGCGCCGGGTTGATCGCCGCCTTGCTCGGCATGGGCGCAGCACACCTGGTTGCCGCTTGGCGACCGATGCTTCAAGGCATTACCGTGCTGGGTATCTTTGGTGTGGCCTACGGGGCGCTGACAACGGCGTTCCGCCACCCCGACGCGATACGCGCATGGCAATCTCTGACCGGCTCGCCCGCAAACTAGCGGCACTACCTACTCGCCCCGGCGTCTATCTCTGGAAGGACGCCGCCGGGGAGATCGTGTACGTCGGGAAGGCCGCGAACCTTCGCTCGCGCGTGCCGGCCTATTTCGCCGACGAGCAGGGAACCCCCGAGCGCGAAGCCCTGCAGGGACAGATCGCCGATCTCGAGACGATCATCGTCCCCAACGAGGCCCAGGCGCTGCTGCTCGAGAACACGCTGATCAAAGAGCACCAGCCCAAGTTCAACATCCGGCTGCGCGACGATAAGAGCTATCCGCAAATCGCCGTGACGCTGGGCGAGCCGTTGCCGCGCGTCCTCGTCGTCCGGCGCGTCACGATTCCCGGCGCGCGCTACTTCGGCCCTTACACCGATGTCGCGACGCTCCGGCAAACGCTGAAGATCGTCCGTCGCATTTTCACGGTGCGGTCCTGCTCGTGGGACTTGCCGAAGGAAGCTCCGGACAGGCCGTGTCTCGACTATCATATCGAGCGCTGCAAAGCGCCCTGCGTCGGATATCAGAGCGTCGAGGCCTACCGGCGCATGATCGACGATGTGTTGTTGTTTCTCTCAGGAAAGACGCTCGACGTGCGGGCCCGGCTGCGGGAGCGGATGCAGGAGGCGAGCAACGCCCAGGATTACGAACGGGCGGCGCAGCTGCGGGACGCGCTGAAGTGGCTGGACCAGCTCGAGCAGCCGCAGACCGTGGAAGTCGTGGGTGGGGGTGACGCCGATGCCATCAGCCTCGCGCGCGACGGCGATGATGCGGTGGGTGTCATCTTCCGCATTCGCGACGGCAAGCTCATCGCACGCGAGCATCGGTTCCTGGAGCACGTAGAGCACGCTCCGGAAGGTGACGTGTTGCGGACGTTTCTCGTCGGGTATTATCTCCCGCTCGAGCAGCGGGCGCAGCGGGTGGTGCTGCCGTTCGCGCCCGCCGATCTCGCTGCGCTGCGCGAGCTGGCGCCCGGCGTGGACTTCGTGGTCCCCCAGCGCGGCTCGGCGGCCAAGCTCGTCGAGCTGGCCGACCAGAACGCGCGCCACCTGCTCGACAGCTTCAAGATCGAAACATTCGACATCGACGAGCGCGCGGCCGACCCCGTCTTCGCGCTGGGGCGGGACCTCGGCCTGCCGATCGTGCCGCGGGCGATGGTGTGCATCGATATCTCGACCAACCAGGGCCGCGATACCGTGGGCTCGCTGGTGTGGTTCGAGGGCGGCCGGCCGCGCAAGGCGGAGTACCGCCACTATCGCATCAAAGGGGTAGAAGGGATCGACGATTTCGCGGCGATGAAGGAAGTTGTTACGCGGTTTCTCACGCGGCGCATCGCGGAGCACAAGCAGATTCCCGATCTGATCGTGATCGACGGAGGCAAAGGCCAGTTGGGTGCCGCGGTCGAAGCTGCGCAGGCGCTCGCGCAAGAACGTGTGCCCATCGTCAGCCTCGCGAAGAAGGAGGAGGAAGTCTTCCTGTCGAGTTCCAGTGAGCCGCTGCGGCTGTCACGCCGCAGCCCATCGCTCAAGCTGCTGCAGCGCGTGCGCGACGAGGCGCACCGCTTTGCCATCACCTACAGCCGCAAACGCCGCGCGCAGCGCACGATCACGTCGGAGCTGCTGCGCATTCCGGGGATCGGTCACGCGCGGCGGCGGCTGCTGCTCGAGCGGTTCGGTTCACTCGCCGGCGTCCGCACCGCGACCCCCGCCGAGATCGCCGCGCTGCCGGGATTCTCCACCACGCTGGCGGATCGTATTCTCGATCGACTGCATCAGAACGCGTGACCTGGACATTGGAGTGCTCGGCGTGCGTCCCCACGCGCACGCGTGACGCCGATGGCTTCCCGGGCGTCTGTGACGTCTGCGGCGCGCCGTACCTGGTGCGCTACGACACGCTGCCGCCGCCGGAAGCGAAGGTCCACTTGCGGGCGCGGCGTTGGACGATGTGGCGCTACGACGGTTGGCTCCCGCTGGCCGCCAACGAGCAACCCATCACGTTGGGCGAAGGTGGGACGCCGCTCCTCAAGATCGACCGCCTCGCGGCGCGTCAGGGCTTCGATGATCTCTGGGTAAAAGACGAAAGTCCGAATCCCACCGGATCATTCAAGGCGCGCGGGCTCGCGGCCGCCGTGACACGCGCGGTTTTCGCCGGCGCGAAGCAGTTCGTCGTTCCCACGGCCGGCAATGCGGGTGTCGCGCTGGCCGCCTACGCCGCGCGCGCCGGCGCGGACGCTCGCGTCTACGCACCGGCAACGACGCCGCGGACCATCCTGGAGCAGATCCGCGCCTTCGGCGCGGATCTCGTGCTGCTCGACGGCCACATCGGCGACTGCGGCATCGCGGCTCGCTTGCACGCCGACAACACCGGCGCGATCGACGTCTCGACGCTGCGCGAGCCCTATCGCATCGAGGGAAAGAAGACGCTCGGCCTCGAGCTGGCGGAGCAGTTTG
>WNGD01000917.1_pt1 | contig 33406 bp, 24 predicted proteins | sample 5400671 | NCBI WGS metagenome assembly WNGD01 (sample SAMN13153369, study PRJNA577476) | soil metagenome | isolation source: 40 cm soil or saprolite under grassland replicate 2 | place: USA:California | collected 2016-06-15 | reverse complement strand
GCCCTGGCGCTGCTGGCTGTAATCAGTCTTTTAGTCGCTGCGCCGACGAACGCGGCGCAGGACGGCCTCATCAGTGCGTCCGTGGCGGGCGACCTTCCCCGGGTCAAATCCTTGCTCGCCGCAAACGCCGACGTGGACGCCAAAGGGCTCGACGGGTCAACGGCGTTGATCGCGGCGTCATTCGCTGGCCACCTGGAGGTGGTGCAGACCTTGCTCGCCGCGAAGGCCGATGTGAACGCCAAGGCGCTCGATGGCGGCACAGCGTTGATGGGGGCGGCGGGGAGCGGACACGTGGAGGTGGTGCGGGCTTTACTCGCCGCGAACGCTGACGTGAACGCCAAGGATAACCATGGCATGACGGCGTTGATGATGGGGGCGTCTACGCCCATCTACGTTCGCGGCGACGAACGAGCGCGTGGCCACCTGGAGGTGGTGCAGAACTTGCTCGCCGCCAAGGCCGATGTGAACGCCAAGGATGCGAACGGCTACACGGCGTTGTTCAGAGCTTCGCAGTTGGATGTGGTGCAGGCCTTGCTCGCGGCGAAGGCCGATGTGAAGGCCAACGTCGGGGGCTTCACGGCGTTGTCGGTTGCCTCGGCGCGAGGCGACCAGAAGGTTGTGCAGGCGTTGCTCGCCGCGGACGCCGACGTGAACGCCAAAGGGCTCGACGGCTCAACGGCGTTGATCATGGCGTCATCCGCTGGCCACCTGGAGGTGGTGCAGACCTTGCTCGCAGCCAACGCCGATGTGAACGCCAAGTTGTTGGCCACTGGCGAAACGGCTATAAGTCTGGCCACAAAGCGCGACTTCGTGGAGATAGTGCAACTCCTGAAAGCGGCCGCATGCACTCCTAACAAATAAAGACGATTCCGGACTCACGCTGCGCTTCCGCAATTTCATAAATCTTGATTTTTGCACCAGTCGAACACCGTGACATCGCGCCGCTTGCGATCATTCACCGGCGTTGAGGCGTCATCGGCGTGCACTGTCGTCACCGCCACACACGGCCTCCGCTCTGATCGTTTAGGCGGGAAAGTCGAAGCGGCTTTTGATCTCAAGGCTCAGCGCCCCAGCATTTGGTTGACCACGGTTCGCAACTTTTGTGCACCGCGTGAGTCCGCTTCTGGCAGATTGTGTTGCAAAACTATTTTGCAAGAATCCATTCGCTCCGATTCGATTGTTGCATATTTTTATTCTACAGCCTCTCAGCGATGACTTTTGCAACACAATCGGCACATCGCGTCGGTTCGTTGCGACACACCAGTTCGGGCGCTATCGGAGGTACAGCGGACATATTGAGAGCGGATTTCAGGTGAACTAGACGGAAAGCCACTCCCGATCTGCATTCCAACGCCCGCTCGCACGCCAGGCGATCTTTTTCAGGCACCTCATGACGAGAACAGCCAAGAGCATCCAATCAAAAATTGAATTGTGTCCTGACGGATGGGAGCGCTTTCCGAACCACCGGGGTCGCGCAGACTACCGTTGCGCGGAAGGAATTGCTGAGCTGATGGCCGCTCAGGCCACTGACAGAGCCATTATATGATACCTAGGTCAGCTCGCTGCTTCCGGCCGTTGGGAAAACAAAGAGAGGCCAAGGATGGCATCAGCGATCGCATCGGGTTTGCTTGACGTTTGCGGTGCGACTTTATGATCAGTTTGGAAGATTGCGTCGCGTTATCCGGCTTGACCGAGGAACAGGTTCTCGCAATCGCGGAGCATGAGCATTTGCCGGAAATCGCCGCTACTGCCTTCGCTCAATATCTTTTGAAGCGAGAGCACGGCATGGAGAAAATCCGAGACATGATTGTGGATGACATTCGTCAGGCTCAACAGCGCCAGGACAAGGCGCACATTCTGACCCTCTTGCATGTGCTACACCATTTTCTGAAATCCCATCCTGAGGTCTGTCCGCCTCAGCATCCGTGGAGCGAGCTCTATTAGGCGTCAACCGTTCACGCGACCGGAATGACAGCGGGTGGACCCCTACACCAAAGAAGCCGGTGCCAGCGGCTACCGGAACAATCCCAAGAACGGGAGGTTCTGCCGCTGCCGGATCCTGGGATCGCGGTTGAGACGAGGCCCGGGGCCGGCTTCTGCTCCGGGCTCGTTGGACCGGCGGCGTCATCCGCTGTCGACGTGTGACACGGAAAAATGCCCAATCGCCAGAGGCTGGCGCGACTTTTATTCGGTTTCTTTCACCCTGGTGGAGCCGGAAGCTCGTGAAGAGCTCATCAACCGTCGGCGATGCGTTGATACCTCAATCAGACTGCCGAGAAACGTGAGACGGTGCGGCGGGTGTGGCTTTATGCGGTGCGTGCGGAGTCCACCCAAGAACGATGAGCAATGCACAGAATCCAACAACGTATCCAACAATTACGTGCCAGCCGTGTTTTACCCACAGAACGACAGATTTAGCCTCGGGGTACAAGTTCGATATCGCGACTCCAGCTGAAGAGCCAAACCATATCATCGAGCCGCCGAATCCCACGGTGTAGGCAAGCATACCCCAGTCGTACCCCCCCTGCTTTAACGCGAGGGCGGTGAGAGGAATGTTATCGAATACTGCGGAAACGAAGCCGAGGCTGAGCGCGGTCTGCCATGAGGCACTGGGTAATCTTTCCACTGGCATTAGTGTTGCGCACAGAACCAACGATAGGAGAAAGATGCTGCCCTTCACGCTTGCTGGTACGATTTCCCAGTCGGGTCGGCGTAACAATGTACTCACCAGAAGAGCGAGCGTCACTGATAGCCCAATGAACGGGAAAGCATCGGACCAAGCGGGAAATTGAAGATTGATGATGACGTTGGTCAGTATGGCCACGACTAGGATGAGAACGACTATCCCGAGCCGTGCCCAGTCGATGTGAATATGCTCGTGTTCGTGCCTGAGAATTGGCGAGTAACGCTGCTGCTGAATGGCTGCGGGAACACCGAGGATCAAGACCGCTACGCCAGCTCCCACATAGGCATGTAGGACGTCTTGTGGACTGACGCCCGCGATCCACATCATTGTTGTCGTCGTGTCTCCGACCACGCTCCCGGAGCCGCCCGCGTTAGAGGCAGCGACGATGGCAGCCAAGTAGCCGACATGCACCTTTGCTCGAAACAGCGTGTGCGCCATCGCGCCGCCGATCAAGGCAGCCGCTATGTTGTCGAGAAAGCTGGAGAGCACGAAGACGATAATGAGAAGCCAGAACGCCCCCTTCCAGTCATGAGGAAGAATGCGTGGGAGGGCTGCAGGTATACGAGTCTTCTCGAAATGGCGCGACAACAACCCGAATACAATGAGCAAGAGGAACAGGTTCGTCAGGATCACCCATTCGTCAGCGAGATGGGCAACTAGACCGCCAATCCCCGGCCCGAACTTGAATCCGGTGACAAGCAGCTTGTAGACCAGGATTACTGCGAGTCCGCTAACCGCGACAGCAAGAACATGACGATGGAAGAACGCAACGCCAAGCAGCGTCACCGCGAAAATCATAAACTCAATTGGGATGCCAAATAGGCTAGTGGGCATAGCACCCGCTGAGAATGATGGAGAGAGAACCCGGTCCTGGGCCGATAAAGCGGATCCCAGAAATTTTTCGGCTAAATAGGCCTGCCGGCGGCCCGCGCGCAAGGGGCGCCACGTTGCGCAAACCACGACAGCGATGGTCTCCCGCCGCAACCGTGCGCAGCGAAGATTCGCTTTGAATATTTTGACCGTGCGCAAGGGGAAACACTGTACGCCAGGAGGATCTGGGCGCGAATTAAGTCATTGGCGCCAGTAGTCTTTTCGTACATTCTTGCTGCAGCAACACATTTCATACAATTTGCGCTTGACTGCATATCGCGCCGATGCTACATCCACATCCATCCTTGCTCCTGAGGGGTGTCTTCTAGAGCACCTTCTTGAAGATGGAGCGAGGAGTGGCGTCCCGCGGCGGCCGGCTGGTAACCGCTCGCCTCGGGAGGCCCCGGACCCCGCCCTCCGGGCACTAGGACCCGGGTGCGAGGAACTCGCTGTGACCGATCCGGACGCAAGTCCGGTGAGGGAAGCGCGGCCCCCGGGCCCAAAATCGCCACGGTGGAGCGCCGAGAGGCGGGCGTCCCTCGCCGAGGGACGCAAGGCGCCTCACAAGCGCCTGGCGTGTCCGAACACGCCGAACGGGTGCTTCGCACGAGCGCCCGTACGTCTCTCGGTGCTCCGCCCACCCCTCATTCCGGGTGCGCGAAGCGAAAAAGCAAAACCCGGGCGCAAAAAACGCGCCGCGGGAACGAACTGGGCTGTTTGACAAGTGAATAGGACTCGCGGACACGGTTCAGCGCCGAGCCGCGACGGCGCGCGAGTCCGCGCGTGTTGAAGACTCGCGGCGGGCGGCAGACTCGGTCCGCTCCATCCCCATTTGCGTGGTGCGAAAGATTGGACCGAGCGCGCGGCGCTAGCATTCGGTCCCATTGTGGAATGTGTTAGTGGATCACCACCAATGAGCCCTAGATGAGGTGCTCGGCATGAGCAACGTCCCGTTAACCGGCGTGCAGGCCTGCGTGTTCGATGCTTACGGAACCCTGTTCGATTTCGCCTCAGCCGCCAAAAGCTGCCGCGATGTCCTCGGTGAGGCCATCGATACCCTGACCGCGCTCTGGCGTGACAAGCAGCTGCAATACACGTGGCTGCGGGCGCTTGAGGGCCGGCATGCGGATTTTTGGCAGGTCACGTCCGACGCGCTCGATTTCGCCCTGGAGACTTTGGCGCTGGACAAGCCTGGCCTGCGCGATCGGCTGATGAACCTTTACCTGACGCTTGAGCCGTTTCCGGAGGTTCCAGATGTCCTTGCGCGGCTCAAGAAGGCGGGCATGCGAACCGCGATCCTATCGAACGGCTCGCCCGCCATGCTCGACGCGGTTGTCCAAGCATCGCGGCTTGGCATGCTCATCGACGCGGTGTTCTCGGTCGAGGCGGTCGGCGTCTACAAACCGCATCCCAAGGTTTACCAGCTGGCTGCCGACCGGCTCGGGATTGCGGCCAGCGCCATCGCTTTTCAGTCGTCGAACGCGTGGGACGCCTATGCAGCCTCAGCGTTCGGCATGCAGGTCGTGTGGTGCAATCGGTATGGCCAGCGGCCGGAGCGGCTGCCGGGCAAGCCCGATCGTATGGTGCGATCACTGGCCGAACTGCCGGCCTTGGTCGGAGCGCTGTAGACCTCAATGGGCAGCGTCGGACCTAGGCCTCGATGACGATCTTCGGCGCCGCGCGGCCGGAGCTGCCACTCTTGATTTGCTCGTGCACCTTGGCGGCGATCTCGCGATAGATTTGTGCATTGGGGCTGTCGGGCTCGGTCGCAACCACGGGAAGGCCGGCATCGGACTTCTCGCGAATTGCCATATGCAGCGGCACTTCCCCGAGAAACGGCACGCCGAGCCGCTCCGCCTCCTGCCGGGCTCCGCCATGGCCGAAAATATCCGCGCGCGTGCCGCAACGCGGGCAGAGAAAATAGCTCATGTTCTCGACGATCCCGAGTACCGGCACGTCGACCCGCTTGAACATGGACACGCCGCGCCTGGCGTCGATCAGAGCAAGGTCCTGGGGAGTGGATACAATGACGGCGCCCTTGAGAGGCACCTGCTGCGCCATGGTGAGCTGGGCGTCCCCGGTGCCGGGCGGCATATCGACCACCATCACGTCGAGCGTGCCCCATTCAACCTCGCGCAACATCTGCGTGAGCGCGGAAATCACCATCGGCCCGCGCCAAATCATCGCCGTCTCCTCGTCGATGAGAAAGCCGATCGACATGACGGTGAGGCCATAACGCGTGATCGGTTTGAGCCGTGTGCCGCCGATCGTCTGTGGCCGCTCGCGAATCGCAAGAAGCTTCGGCAGCGAAGGGCCGTAAATGTCGGCATCGAGGATGCCTACTTTGAGGCCGAGCGCACTTAAGCCGAGCGCGAGATTGACCGCGGTGGTTGATTTTCCGACCCCGCCCTTGCCCGATGCAACCGCGATGATCGCCTCCACCCCGGGCACGCCTTGCATCGACTCGCCGCGGGGCGTTGCGCGCGCGGGAGACGGTCGCGAGCCCTGCGGCGGGCGAGCGGATGCCACGCCGGCTTTGCGCTCGGCCGTCAATGCCACGAGGGCGGATCGCACGCCCGGCAGCGCGCGCACGACTTCTTCGGCGTGCTTACGCACCGGTTCCCACGATTTGACGTCGGCGGCATCGACGGTGATGGAGAAGAACACCTTGCCGTCGCCTGCGACCACCTCTGACAGCGTACCGGTTCTCGGCAGCGGAGTTCCCCCCGGGCTCGCGACGCTTGCGAGAGCCGCAAGCACTTGTTCCTTATCCACCGCCATCGCACTTGCTCCGGTAACACCATCGAAGCGGCGCCGGTGTGGTCAACGCGATGAAGGTTGACGTGACCGCCGCGCCGTCGCAATCACTCTCGGATATAGGTATTCGCGTGCTCGCACGGCAGTGCTCGAGGGAGGACAGAATGGCGAAGGTGGCTTTTCTCGGTCTCGGCGTCATGGGCTATCCCATGGCGGGCCATCTCAAGAACAAGGGCGGTAATGACGTCACCGTGTACAACCGCACCGCTGCGAAAGCCCAGAAGTGGGTTGGAGAATACGGCGGGGGCAGCGCGGCAACACCAAAGGCCGCGGCCGAGGGCCAGGATCTCGTCATGTGCTGCGTAGGCAATGACGACGATCTGCGCGAGGTGACGCTGGGCCCGAACGGCGCTTTCCACGGCCTCAATAAGGGTGCCGTGTTCGTCGATCACACCACCGCTTCGGCTGAGATCGCACGCGAACTCTACGCTCAGGCGAAGGAGCGCGGCTTCACTTTCATCGACGCGCCCGTCTCTGGAGGTCAGACCGGCGCCGAAAACGGCGTCCTCACCGTCATGTGCGGCGGTGATCCCGAGCCCTATGCTCGCGCCGAGAAGGTAATCGGATCTTACGCTCGTATGTGCAAACTGCTCGGCCCCGCCGGGTCGGGTCAGCTGACGAAGATGGTCAATCAGATCTGTATCGCCGGTCTGGTGCAGGGGCTCTCCGAAGGCATTCATTTCGCCAAAAAGGCGGGGCTCGATGTCGACGCGGTGATCGAGACCATCTCCAAAGGGGCGGCTCAGTCTTGGCAGATGGAGAACCGCTACAAGACGATGGTCGCGGGGAAGTTCGATTTCGGGTTCGCAGTCGATTGGATGCGCAAGGATCTCGCCATCTGTCTGGGTGAGGCCCGCAAGAACGGCGCGAGCTTGCCAGTCAGCGGGCTAGTGGACCAATTCTACGCCGAGGTGCAGAAGATGGGAGGCCGACGATGGGACACGTCGAGCCTCATTGCCCGGCTGGAGCGGTGAGCGAGCGAAGGTTCGCATTCGCCTGCGCCACCATGTCATATCTCGATCACCGCGCCGTCCTCGGCGGTCAGCATGCCGGCAGCTCTGACCTCGTCGAGGTGCGCGAGCATGACCGGATTCATATGAGTCAGCATGATCCGGCGCGCACGCAAATCGGGCAGCCGCTTCTTGAGCACATCCCAGCTGATGTGGCCAGGCAGCTCGCCGGAATATGCGAAGCACTCGATGATGAAGAGATCGGCACCGTCGGCCACTGATACGAGCGCTTCCACCCATTCGGTATCGCCGGAATACGCGAAGCGCTTCTCGCCATCGTGGACCACGATAGCAGTTGAGGGCGCACCCGAGTAATGCAGCACCTCGGTGGTGGTGACCGAGTGCCCGAGCACGTCGGTCGGGCGGCCGACCTCGATCTCCATGACGCTCCAGGAAAACCGCCACTTATTTGTGGTTGATCTCGGAAAAAAAACTTCCAGGAGCTGATCGAGACGGGCGCGCGTGCCCGGCGGCCCTGCGATCAACAGTGGCCGCTCGCGCCGCGCAAGGAATTGAGCATCGAGCAGGAGAAACGGCAGCGCACCAAAATGGTCGCCATGCAAATGCGAAAGCACGATGGCATCGACGCGGTCCGGATCGAGGCCGTGCGCTTTGAGCGCGACCAGCGATGAGGCGCCGAAGTCGACCAGCATGGTCCCTTTGGCCGTTTCAAGAAAAAAGCAGGTATTGAACCGGCCGCCAGAGCCGAAGGCATCACCTGAACCGACAATGGTCAGCCGCATGGTCAAGCCGCTGCACTCGGCCGGGCAGCGATGTCGGCGTGCCAGCGCTTGAGATGCTTGAGCTCGTTCGGTACGGCAAGCTTTGCCGGTTTCATAAAGTCGACGGCGACGAGACCGGTGATGTCGGCCACGGTGAATGCGTTCCCCGCAACAAACGGTCGGTCCTTCAACTCTTCGTCAAGCAAGGCGATGAATTCCTGGATGCGTGGCTTGTTGGCCTCGGCCCACGCCGGCACCTGCGGCACTTCCATGTCTTTCATTGCGGGATGCGAGTTGCGAAACACGTGCGAGACCGGAAATAACAAGTGCAGTTCGAGGCGCCGATTCCACATTTCGATTCGTGCAACCTCCAACGCGCCGCGGCCGAACATTGGCGGATCAGGCTTAAGCGCCTCGAAATAGCGGCAGATCGCGATAGATTCCGTGATCACCGTCCCATCGTCGAGCACCAGCGCCGGGACTCGCTTGAGCGGATTGATCGCGGCATATGCCGGCGACGTCTGCGCCAGGGCCATGAGATCGACTTGCTGCGTGGGTAACGTGATCCCCTTCTCGGCCAGAAAGATCCGGGTGCGGCGCGGATTGGGTGCGCGACCTCCGTCGTATAGCTTCATGTCGGCACCTGCGCCCCGCGCCGCTACCAGATTGGATAATGCACCCAATCAGTTGTATATTCCATCGTCCACACCCCATCACGCCGATCGGGCCCTGGTCAAGCATTCGCCGCTTCGGCGCTGGCGCTTTCCTGCATCCGCACGCGAACGGGAATTCAGGACAAACCGATGCCGGCGAGAGGCCGCGAGCGTGGTTCGTGCTCGTGATCGGATCTTGACAAGTCTACTACGCCCGCGTGTGGTTCAGTGAACATAAGGATCTAGCGTCGGCCGAAGGACAGCATCGTGCGCCGCCTGCTCTGGATCCTGCTCGCGCTCCTCACAGTCTCGCTGCTTGTGCTCGTCTTGCAGCGCAATGAAGCAGCACTGGCGGAACTCTCCCGCTTTGATAGCTCGTCGTTTGAATCAAAAATCATGGCCGTTGCGCTCGTCGGCCTGATCGCATTAACGCTCTTTCGCCAGCGTTTTTCTCACGTCCTCGAGTCCCTCCTTATCTGGGCGATGCTTGGAGCGCTGTTGGCGCTCGGATACACTTACCGGGTCGAGCTGCGCGAGGTCGCCGACCGCGTGCTTGCCGAATTCATTCCGGGCTATGCCGCAACGAGGGGACGCGCGGTCGAGATCGCGCGCGCAAGCGGCGGCGGCTTTTCCGTGGCGGCGCAAGTTAACGGCGCGCGCATCCCGATGGTCCTCGATACTGGGGCGAGCGCCGTCGTGCTCACGCAAGAGGCTGCCAAAGCCGCGGGTCTCCCGCTCGAAGTGCTCAACTACTCCGTGAATGTCGACACCGCCAACGGCCGTGCGCGTGCGGCACCGGTCACGCTGGACCGTCTCTCTATCGGCGATATCACCGAGCGGTCGGTCCCGGCGCTCGTGGCGCAAGGCGGGCAACTTCGCACCAGTCTGCTCGGCATGACGTTCCTCAATCGGCTGGAAAGCTGGGAAGTACGCGGCGACAAGCTCATGATGCGCGGCTATCCGTGACCATCATCAGATCAGGCTAATGATAAATCGTATGCACGCGGCCAGCAGGAAGCAACCAAAGGCAATCTCGAGCCGGCGCTTTGACAGCGCATGAGCCAAACGCGCACCGTAAGGCGCGGTAAAGCTCGAAACTGGGGCCATCAGCACAAAACCGATGAGCGAGACGAAGCCGATCGAGAGCGGCGGCAGCAGTGGCTGCTGCGGGACACCAGCCAGCATGTATCCGATGGTGCCTGCGACGGTGATCGGAACGCCAAGCCCGGCGGAGGTTGCGACCGCCTTGTGGATTGATTTTCCGTGAAGGGTCAGGATCATGTTCGAGATCGAGCCGCCGCTGATGCCCATCAGCGAGGCGGCAAGCCCGACGAACGCGCCGTACAGCGTCATGCCGAGAGGGCCGGGTAGATCATCAGCAACCTGCCAGCTGTCGCGGCCGAACAGAAGTTTGAAGGCAATGACGGTCGCTATGAGCACGAAGGCAAGCTTGAGCACTGTGCCGGATGCGAAAGCTGCAATTATCGAGCCGGCCGCCACGCCGAACACAGCAGGCACCGCCCATGCGCGCACCACGTCCATCATCACTGCGCCTTTGCCACGGTGCGTTAAATAAGAAAGTACATTCGTGGGAACAATGATCGCAATCGAGGTGCCGACACACAGTTGGAAACGAACCTCGTCCGACACGCCGAGTACACGGAATACTTCATAAAGAACCGGGACAATAAGCGCGCCGCCACCGATTCCGAAAAGGCCCGCGAGGATGCCGGTGACTAATCCAGCGAGGATGATCAGGCTCGCGAGCAGCACGAGCTCGCTCAGGGGCACGCCCAGGGCCATCTCCTGCTCCAAAGGGATCGTCTAGGCTCAAGCCGCCGAGACGACTTGTGCGTCGACATGTGCGATGAAAGCTAGCGCCGCACGGAACGTCGCGGCGTCCGCGGCGGGTTTCACGGCTTCGGTCGCTAGATGCCGGCGAAAGGCGCGGGCTCCAGGCATCCCACGAAACAGGCCGAGCACATGCCGTGTTACCGCGTGGAGGCGCGTGCCGCGTGCAAGCTCGCGCTCGATGTACGGAAGCAAGGCCTCGGCCGCCGCCCTCGCCGACGCAAACCGCGCGCGCTCCCCAAACAGCACCGGATCGACGGCTAAGAGCCGCCACGGTTCCTGATAGGCTGCCCGCCCCATCATCACGCCATCGACACACCGAAGGTGGTTGAACGCTTGATCGACGGTTGTGATGCCGCCGTTGAGCATGACGCTCAGATTGGGATGCGCCGCTTTGAGCCGATAGACGCGCGCATAATCGAGCGGGGGGACGTTGCGGTTCTCTCGCGGCGAGAGGCCGTCGAGCCAGGCCTTGCGCGCGTGCACGATCAGCGCGGCAACGCCGGCGCGCTCGACGGCGCAGGCGAGCGCTTCGAGCGCCTCCCCCGGGTCCTGATCGTCGATGCCGATGCGGCATTTGACTGTTATGGGCAGTTTGACCACAGCCGCCATCGCCGCAACGCAGTCGCCGACGAGAGCAGGCTCTGCCATCAAGCACGCACCGAAGCGACCCTCCTGCACGCGGTCGGAGGGACAACCAATGTTGAGGTTGACCTCGTCGTAGCCGAACGCTTCGGCGATGCGCGCGCATTCAGCAAGCTGCCGCGGATCGCAGCCGCCGAGTTGGAGCGCAAGTGGATGTTCGGCAACGTCATAGGCCATGAGCCGCGCGCGAGGTCCGTGAAGCACCGCGCCGGTGGTGATCATCTCGGTATAAATGCGCGCACGGCGCGTCAGCAGGCGGTGGAAGAATCGGCAGTGCCGGTCCGTCCATTCCATCATTGGGGCGATGCAGAACTTGCGATCCGGATCGTTCGAACTCATGCGTTTTTCCGTTCGCTGCAACAGCTCAATTCAGTGTGTGCCTCGGCTAGTCGCGGGCTTAGTTCTTTCTACGACCATACTGACGCAAATTGGAAGTTGGATGTGCAGGCGCTTGCGCGTCATGCCGACCATTCATGCCGGCACTGCGCGGCCGAATTGGCCGGGAACGGCGAGAAAGAGGAATGAAAATCAAACTTGCTCGGCTCTGCTGCCGCACCGAGCCTCACATGCAACTCATTTGCATTCCCATGCTGCCGAAACGCATACCCGGCAACCACGACGGATGTGGGTTGCGCTGGATTGACGCGCGCTACCCCGATCGCTAGGTCGCAGCGGAGGCGAATGATGTCAGACATCAAGCAGAGGGTTGCACTCTCCTCGATCGCCGCGTCGGCGGGTTTGACGACGGCAAAGGGAGTGGTCGGGGTCATGAGCGGCTCGCTCGCGCTCCTGTCGGAAGCGGCCCATTCTTTCATCGACCTCGGCGCTACCGTAATGACCTATTTTGCCGTGCGAAGTTCGGGCAAGCCAGCCGACGCCGAACACCATTACGGGCACGGCAAAATCGAGAGCGTCTCCGCGCTCGCCGAGACTGCGCTGCTCTTCATTCTTGCCGGCATCGTGATTTGGGAGGCAGCGAAGCGACTCATGAGCGCGCAGCCGCCGGAGGTGGAGGCGACGCCGTGGGCTTTCGCAGTGATCTTGCTCTCGATCCTCGTCGATTTCCTGCGCGCGCGTGTGCTCTATCGCACGGCGGAAAAGACATCGAGCCATGCACTCGAAGCGGATGCGCTGCATTACGATTCCGATATGTGGTCGTCGTCAGCAGTGTTGGTCGGGCTCTTTGGCATCGCCCTCGGCTATACCTCCGCCGATTCGGTGGCGGCGATAGCGGTATCGCTGGTCATCTGCATCGCGGGCTGGCGACTCGGCCGGCGTACCATCGACACCCTAACCGATACCGCGCCGCCCGGAGCGGCCGGAAGGATCACTGCCAGCCTCACCCGCATCCCAGGTGTGGTCGGAATTGAGAGGCTACGTGTGCGGCAGGTCGGCCAGGTGCTGTTCGTCGACCTGGAGGTTGCGGTCAGCCGCACGCTGCCGCTCGACCGCGTGGCGACGCTCAAACAGCGCATCCTCGAGGCAGTACGCGCTGACAGTCCCGCCGCCGAGGTGACAGTCACCACCGATCCGCGCGCGCTCGACGACGAGACCGTGCTCGAGCGCGTGATGGTAATGGCACGCAACCGCGCGCTTGCGGTTCATCACGTCATCGTACATGCGATCGGCGGACGACTAGCGGTTTCTCTTGATCTGGAAGTAGACGGCGCCCTTTCCATCGGCGCGGCTCACGAGATCGCGACCGGACTCGAGGAGGCCATCCGCGAGGAGTTGGGCCCGGGTGTCGAGGTCGAAACCCATATCGAGCCGTTGCAGCCATTCGATGAGCCAAGCCGCGAAGCACCAGCCGAACGTGTTGCGGCGGTGCGCGAGGCACTGATCGAGATCGCGATCAAAGTGGAATTGGTCGGCGCGATTCATGACGTACGGGTGCGCGCAGCCGACGACGGAGAGATCGTCAATTTCCATTGCTTGGTCGGCCCCATGCTCAAAGTCGCGGACGTGCACGACAAGGTAGACGAGGTGGAACGGGCGCTGCGCCTGCGCTTTCCGGCGATCAAGCGCGCGATCGGCCATGCGGAACCGGAGCTGCCGCCGCACTAGCTCTGAGCGCGAGCGGGATGAGCCTGGGGCGATCAGGGTATCAGCACGGCTGCCCCTCGGAGACGCCCGCCGCGCAAATCGGCAAGCGCATCGTTGGCGGCTGCCAGCGGATAACGCATCACTTCACTTTTCACGCCGGCCTGCGGCACCAGCGCCAAAAATTCGCGCGCGTCCGCCCGTGTGAGGTTGGCGACCGAGACGATGTGCCGCTCCTCCCAGAGCAGCCGATAGGGAAAACTCGGAATGTCCGACATGTGGATGCCGCCACAGACCACGCGCCCGCCTTTCTTTACCGCCTTAAGGGCGAGGGGGACGAGCAGGCCTACGGGCGCGAAGATAATCGCGGCATCGAGTGGCTCGGGAGGCATTTCGTCCGAGCCGCCGGCCCAGACCGCGCCGAGAGATTTTGCAAATACTTGCGCCGCCTCATCGCCCACACGGGTGAATGCGTAGACGCGGCGACCCTGCCAGGCAGCGACTTGGACCAGAATGTGCGCGGCGGCGCCAAACCCGTAAAGGCCGAGCGCCTCTAGGCGACGCCCCTTTCCGGCTAGGTCCTCGACTGCATTTGCCATGCGATAGCTGCGCCAGCCGATCAGGCCTGCACATAAGAGCGGCGCGACTTCGGCGTCGTCCTGCCCGTCCGGCAGTGGGAAGCAGTAGCGCGCATCAGCGAGGGCGTGCGTGGCATAGCCGCCGTCGCGCGTATAGCCGGTAAATAGCGCTCGATCGCAGAGATTCTCCCGCCCCGCGCGGCAATAATCGCAGACACCGCAGGTCGAGCCGAGCCAGGGAACACCGACGCGCCCGCCCAGCGCCAATTCTGCCGCCCCCGCCCCAATCGCCGCCACGCGCCCTACGATCTCATGGCCCGGAATGATCGGAAGTTTCGGATTGGGCAGGTCGCCGTCGACAACGTGCAGATCAGTGCGGCAGACGCCGCACGCAGCGACCTCTATCAGGATTTCGCCGGTCGCCGGCACAGGCCCCGGCCGCTCGCGCATTGCGAGGGGCGTACGCGGCTTCTCCAGCACCATGGCGCGCATGAGCCATGTCCCATCAAACGAAGAAGATCGTTGCTGGCCATCCTGCCCGATGCGCGGCCATTTCGAGGGGGCGCTACTGCGGCGTGATGCCGGCCTCCTTGAGGAGCTTTCCGTAGCGCTCGGTGTCTGCCTTGTTTATGGCATCGAACTCACTTGGCGTGGTCGGTGCCGGAATCGATCCTTGCGCGAGCAACTTTTCTTTTACGTCCGGCATCTCGAGAACCTTGGCGATATCCTCGCTTACCTTCGTGAGGATCGGCTCTGGCGTGCCGGCAGGCGCGAACACGCCGAACCACGACTCATACTTATACTTGGGCAAGGTCTCTGCAACGGTCGGAACATCCGGCAGTTGCGGAACGCGCTTGGCGGAATTGATAGCGAGTGCTCTTACTTTCCCCGTTGCCGTGAGCTCCTGAGTCGCGGGGATCGGCGCAAAATACATTTGCGCGTCGTTGCGTATGACGGCAGTCGTGGCCTCAGGTGCGCCCTTGTAAGGAATATGCACTATGTTGATGTCGGCATCCTGCTTGAAAATTTCCGCGGATAGATAAGACGTGCTGGCAACACCCGCGGAGGAAAAGTTGAGTTGGCCCGGTCGCTCTTTAGCGAGCGCGATGAACTCCTTGAGTGTCTTGGCTGGAAGCTCGGGCGGGACGATGGCAACCAGTGGCACAGACGCCACCCGCGAGACGCCAGCAAAGTCCTTCACCGGATCAAACTGAATGTTCTTGTTGATCGCGCCGGCGATGGTGTGCCCATTCGAGGTGAGCATTAATGTGTACCCGTCTGGCGGGCTCTTGGCCACTCCCGTCGTGCCGGGTAGACCGGGCCGATTCTCTACAATCACCTGCTGCTTCCACATCTCGGCAAGCTTGTCGGCGAGAATGCGAGCCAGCCCGTCGGTGATGCTGCCTGCAGAGAAAGGAACGACGACACGCACCACCTGGTTGGGATAATTTTGTGCCAAGCTGTCTGTGGGCGTGCCGAGTAGCGGGGCCATCCCGGCCAAGACCCAGGAGATTACGCGCAGCGTCCTCATCATTTCCTCCCATGTCGTTGCCGCACCCATACAACGGCTTGCGGCTTGCTGAAAAGCGATTAAAGCAGGGCAGCATCTGCACGGCGCTCTCTCGGCATCGGTGCAGAGGCTTCGCGGAAGGTCACGGACTGCGGAACCGACGTGCGCACAGAAGAAGCCCGACCTGTACGTCTTGAGGATTATCGCCCGCCCGATTGGCTGGTGGAGGCGGTGGAACTCGACGTCTCACTTCATGCCACGGCGAGCCAAGTCCGGGCGACCCTGATGCTGCGCCCCAACGGGAGCGGGGCGCCGGCGCCGCTCGTGCTCGACGGTGATGCGCTCAACCTGCAGAGCCTGAAACTTGATCGGGTCGCACTGCCGCCCGATCAGTTCACCGCAACTCCGAACCGGCTGACGATTACGCAGCCGCCACAGCGCCGGTTCCGGCTGGATATTGAGACCGCCATCGATCCCTCGGCGAACACGCAACTCTCCGGCCTCTACCGCTCAGGGACGATCTATTGCACGCAATGCGAGGCCGAGGGCTTCCGCCGCATCACTTATTTCCTGGATCGTCCGGACGTCATGGCAGTCTACACCACCCGCATCGAGGCCGAAAAAACGGAGGCCCCGGTGCTGCTCGCCAACGGCAATCTCGTCGCATCGGGCGACGTGCCGGGTACCACTCGGCATTTCGCGGTGTGGCACGACCCCTTTCCGAAGCCGTCATATCTCTTCGCCCTCGTCGGCGGGGAGCTGGCTTATGTCGAGGATCGCTTCGTCACCATGTCGAGTCGGGAGGTGATGCTGCGCATCTATGTCGAGCCAGGCAAAGAGCGGCGTTGCCTCTATGCCATGGATTCGCTCAAGCGCGCTATGCGCTGGGATGAAACCACGTTCGGCCGCGAATACGATCTCGACATTTTCATGATCATCGCGGTCTCCGATTTCAACATGGGTGCAATGGAGAATAAGGGTCTCAACATTTTCAATGACAAATACATACTGGCGTCGGCCGAAACCGCCACCGACGACGATTTTGAACGCATCGAGGCGATCGTCGCTCATGAATATTTTCACAATTGGACCGGCAACCGCATTACCTGCCGCGATTGGTTCCAGCTCTGCCTGAAAGAGGGATTGACGGTTTTTCGCGATCAGGAGTTTTCCGCCGATCAGCGCTCACGTGCGGTCGAGCGTATTGGCGACGTGCGAGGTCTGCGCACCTACCAATTCGTTGAGGACGCAGGTCCGCTCGCGCATCCTGTCCGGCCCGCGGTCTACCGTGAGATCAACAATTTCTACACAGCGACGGTTTACGAAAAAGGCGCCGAGGTCGTGCGCATGCTCAAGGGGCTGCTCGGCCCGGAGAATTTTCGCAAGGGGATGGACCTATATTTCAGCCGCCACGACGGTGAGGCGGCGACGGTCGAGCAATTCGTGCAGTGTTTCGCCGATGTCGCGGGCGCGAATCTCACGCAGTTTATGCTCTGGTACTCGCAAGCGGGCACGCCCGAGATCGTCACCTGCGGCAGCTACAATGCCGACGCCAAAACCTACAGGCTCGATCTTTCGCAGACGATTCCCGCGACGCCCGGACAGCCCAGCAAGGCCCCGATGGTCATCCCACTCGCCATCGGTCTCGTGGGCCGCGACGGGCGCGACCTGCCGCTCAATCTCGTCGACGGCCGCACGATCGAGCGCAGCGTACTCACCCTGACCAAGCCCTCCGAGAGCTTTCTGTTCGCGAACGTTTCAGAGCAGCCTGTTCTTTCGCTCAATCGCGGATTTTCAGCACCCATCAAGCTTTTCGCCAACCTGGATCCCGATGATCTGCGGTTCCTTGCCGCACATGATGCCGATCCGTTCAACCGCTGGCAGGCGCTGCAGACGCTGGCCACGCGCCTGCTGGTCGACAATACGACCGCGCTCCGCGCCAACCGCGCGGTGCGCGAAGATCCGGGAGTACTGGACGCGTTCGGCGTGACCCTTAATGATGGCCTCCTTGAGCCCGCGTTTGTCGCACTGACCTTGACGCTTCCAAGCGAGGCCGATATCGCGCGCGAGATTGGTCGCGATGTCGATCCCGATGCCGTGTTCGCGGCCCGCACCGCGTTGCGCGCCGCACTTGGCGAGCACCTCGCCAGCCTCCTGTTCGGCCACTACCGTCGACTTTCCGAAGGCCGACCTTACCGACCCGACGCCGCCAGCGCCGGCCGCCGCGCGCTGCGCAATATTTGTCTCGATCTGCTGGTGGCAACGCGCCGGCCAGAGGCCATTTCGATTGCGGCGCGACAATACGAGCTAGCCGACAACATGACCGATCGCATGGCGGCGCTTTCGACGCTCTCGCTCTGCGAGGTGCCACAACGTACGGCCGCGCTCAAAGACTTTTACGGTAGATATGCCGACGATCCTTTGGTCATCGACAAATGGTTCACGGTTCAGGCAATTATTCCTGAGCCGGCGACACTCGACCGTGTCAAGGCTCTGACCGAGCATCGGGCCTTCTCGTTTGCCAATCCCAACCGCGTACGCGCGTTGATCCACGCCTTTGCGCTGGCGAACCAAAAGGAGTTCAACCGCGCCGACGGCAGCGGCTACGATTTCATCGTGGACATAGTGCTTGCACTTGACCCGCGGAATCCCCAACTCGCGGCCCGACTTGCCTCGGCCCTCAAGAATTGGCGCATGGTGGAGCCGATGCGGCGCGCGCGGGCGGAGGCCGCCCTGCAACGGATCATGAAGGCACCTTCGCTCTCGCCTGACGTAGATGACATCGTGCAACGTGCACTTGCCCCGGACTGATCGGCCGGAGGCACGAAACAGGAACGCACGTTTTCCCACGATGCGGCCGAAATGCTTTGGCGATCAAAGACAAAGCTCGGATTCATCATTCTTGCAAATTCGTTAATGAGCCTCTCGACAAATCGCCATCTTTCGATTCCAATGAAAACTGATTCGGAGAGATGCGGCACATCCTTCGATGAAGGTGATGGGGACCCGAACGGAGGCGAGGCATGGCGCGCGCCGAAGTCGCGAGCGCGTCTGTAAGTTCTGATTCCATCAAGGGACTAGCTCAGTCGATCGCGAAGCCCGCCTATCGGCGGTTGCTCACGGCCGAGCCGGCGTTGCGACGCGCGGTGCCGGCACTGATCATCGCCTTTTTGTTGACGATCTGCGTCGGCGCGGTCGTGCAGGTGCTCGATCATCGTCGCGAGGCAATCAGCGAGCTCATCAAGCAGATCGAAAGCACCGCTGATCTCCTCGTAGCTCGACTGGAAGCGCTGGAGCAGCCGAAGGGCGACAAGCCCGACCGCCGGCTGCAGGGCGAGCTCGAGCGCTTGATGCCGTCATGGGCGCGTGCGCCCGGGCGTCAGGTGCTTCTCGCCAACGGCGACGGCGTGATCGTCGCCGGCATCCGTCACGAGCTTGTCACTAACGCGAACGGCAGCGCCAGCGCCACAGCGCTCCTCGAGGCTGGCGTGGTCGGGCGTCGATTGATCGACGTTCTCGGTCCCACACAGCCGCTGACCACGTTTGGCGCTGCTGCCGGCGTTTTGGAAATTCCGCTCGCCGATGGCAGTTTGGCCTACGGAACTGTGCGCGGCCTTTGGTCTAACGGCGAGCTTGCGATCTTGCATGGGCGCGCTGATGCGTTGGCGGCGTGGGCGTCCGACACAGCGTTGACCGTCACGCTGTCCGCCACCACCGGGTTCGTGGTGCTCATTCTCGGCTTCGCGTTCCACTGGCAGGCGACCCGCGCGAGGGAAGCCGACCAGATCTACGAGACGGTCCGCTCGCGTATCGATACTGCGCTCAACCGCGGACGCTGCGGGTTGTGGGACTGGGATCTGGCACGCGGCCGTTTATTCTGGTCGCATTCCATGTTTGCGATCTTGGGGTTAAAGCCGCGCGACGCGCTGTTGAGCTTCGGTGAGGTCAACGGCCTCGTCCATCCGGATGATATCGATCTCTACGGACTCGCTGGCCAGCTCACTGATGCCACAGCCACTCTGGTCGATCATGCCTTCCGCATGCGTCATGCCAACGGGAATTGGGTATGGCTGCGTGCCCGTTGCGAACTGGTCCAACAATCCGGCGACAGCGGAGCGCATCTCATAGGCATCGCCGTAGACATCACCGAACAAAAGACCCTGGTGGAGCGCACCGTCGAAGCGGATCTGCGGCTGCGCGATGCTATAGAGACCATTCCCGAGGCATTCGTTGTATGGGACGCCCAGAATCGGCTTGTGTTGTGCAACTCGAATTTCCAGGAACTCCACAACCTACCGGACGAGTCCATCAAGGCTGGCGCTTCCTACGAATCCGTTGTGGCGGCGGGACGCAAGCCAGTGGTGCGCTCAAAAGTCACGAGTGAGGGTCAAAGCCCTGGCGCGCGTACCTTCGAGGCTCAGCTGGACGACGGGCGCTGGCTGCACATCAGCGAGCGGCGCACCAAGGATGGCGGCTATGTCTCGGTCGGTACCGACATCACGAACATTAAGCGGCACGAAGTAAAGCTCATGGAGAGCGAGAGGCGCCTGATGGCAACGGTTGCGGACCTGCGCCACTCGCAACAAAAGCTGGAGCGGCAGGCCGAGGAAGTCGCCGATCTTGCTGAGAAATATGCCGAGGAGAAGACGCGCGCCGAGGAAGCTAACCAGGCAAAGTCGAAGTTCCTCGCCAATATGAGCCACGAATTGCGGACCCCCCTCAATGCCATCATCGGATTTTCCGAGATTATGGGATCCGGGATGTTCGGTCCCCTAGGCTCTGATAAGTATCGAGAGTATTGCCATGACATCCATCAAAGCGGCCAATACCTGCTCGACGTGATCAACGACGTCCTCGACATGTCCAAAATTGAGGCCGGACGCATCCGGCTCGATGCCGAGCCAGTCGACCTCGAGCCGTTCCTCAATGACGCGATGCGCGTTGTGTCCGGACGCGCCAACGACAAGCGCCTGAAGCTTACCGCCCGGATCGGGCGCGGTATCCGGTTGACGGCGGACCACCGCCTACTCAAGCAGATCGTACTGAACCTCTTGTCGAACGCGGTGAAGTTCACGCCGGAAGGCGGCCGCATCACGATACGGGCGCGGGCGACGGCTGCCGGCTGGGTCAGCGTCTCAATCGCCGATACTGGCATCGGCATTCCCGAAGATGCGCTCGCGCGGCTCGGGCGGCCCTTCGAGCAAGTCGAGAGCCAGCTCACCAAGAGCCATCAGGGTTCGGGTTTGGGGCTCGCCATCGCGAAATCCCTCACCGAGCTTCATCAGGGCACGATGCGCATCCGCTCGACACCGGGGCGCGGCACGATGGTGCTGCTGCGGCTGCCAATAAGCCGGGCCATCGTGCAGAAGGAGGAGCTCGCCGAAGCCGCGGCTTAGTCAGGAGCCAGGGCGGTCGTGGCCGGACCAGGCAAGAATCGCGGTCATCGTCGGCCGGGCTTCCTCGACCAATCCTACCGATTACAGTGAGGCGTCGAGGATCCGACTAAAGCTTGCCCGCACTTTTACTTGCATCTCGGCCAGGAATGCATCGAGTGTGGCAAAGTCGGGCACGTCTGCAGCGCGCGCCAACAGGCTGGTGAGGCCCGGTGCCGCCGTCTTCGGATCGAAGGGTCCAGATAAGCATAGGCGAAGAATCTGCGTGAGATCATGATAAAGCCGCACTGCCCGGCGCAGCACCTCGGCGTCCTCAGGCTCGAGCAGTCCAAGACGCCATGCCTTATCAAGTACCTGAGTCGTCGATGTGTCCAGAATATCGGGCATATGCGCCGCGTGAATGAGTTGCAGATACTGCGCGATGAATTCAATATCGGTGAGCCCTCCCGCGACATATTTGAGATTCCAACGGTCGCTATCGCCTTTCTCCGCTGCGATCGCCTGGCGCATTTCCACGACATCGCCGGTGATCGCATCTGCGTCCCGCGCGCGGCATAGCACGGCCCGGATGACTCCTTCGACCCGCGCCGCGAATTGCGACGGAGCTGACACAACGCGCGCCCGGGTGAGCGCCAAGTGCTCCCAGGTCCAGGCCTCGTTCTCCTGGTATGCCGCGAAACCATCGATCTGGGTCGCAACTGGGCCAGAGCGCCCAGAGGGCCGCAGGCGCATATCGACCCGGTAGAGGACGCCGTGATTGGTCTGTGCGGTGAGACCGCTGATCAGCCGTTGTGTCAGTCGCGAAAAGTATTGTGCGCCATGGAGCCGGCGAGGGCCGTCCGATTCCGGACGTTCCGCGTCGAAGTCATAAACAACGATGAGATCGAGATCCGAGCTTGCCGTCATCTCGCGGCCACCGAGTTTTCCGAGCGCCAAGATGGCAGTCTGCTGGCCGGCGATGCGGCCGTGCAGGCGCGTGAAATGATCCTCGATGGCGCAGTGGAGTGAGCGGACGAGCGTATCTGCGAGCCTCGCAAAAGCTTCGCCCGCCTGCTCAGCCGAGAGTGTTCCCGACAGAATGCGAATTCCAATCAGGAACATGTGCTCTTGCGCGAAGATGCGGATGCGATCGAGAAAATCCTCGTACGATTCCGATTGGCGCAGCGACCGCTCAAGCGCGGCTGCAAGCTCGGATTGTTCGGGCAGCGCGCCGAAGAAGCTCGGATCGATTACCGCATCCATCACTTCCGGAAATTGTGCCAGACTGTCCGCAAGCCGTGGCGCTGTGCCAAGCACGAGCGCCATCAGCGCGATTAAATCTGGATTTTGCCGCAGCAGCGAAAACAGACGTCCGCCGCCGTGCAGCCCGGCCAGAAACCGGTCGAAACCAATAACGGCCTTGTCCGGATCCGCCGAGCGGGCAAAATGTTCGAGCAGGACCGGCACGACTTCCATAAGCTGACCGCGCGCGAACGCGCTCTTGAGCGAGCCGTAGCTTCCCGTGTCCCAACGCCGCACGAGGCCGGATATTTCCGGTGGACGGGGAAATCCCATTTCGGCGAGGCGGTCGAGTGTTTCGCGATCGTCCAACTCGGACGGAAATAGCAAACGGCGGCGGCCGGCCTCGATAATCGGCGCATTTTCGAACAGCGTCGCATAATGGCGTTGCACGTTGAGTAGATGAGTAAGCAGCGCCTGGGCGAAAGCCTCTCGATCGTGAAAGCCAGCGAAACGCGCAAATCGCTCCAGAGAATCCCGATCGGATGGCAAGGTATGGGTCTGCTCATCGGCCACCATTTGCAGACGGTTTTCCAGCACACGCATGAAGCGGTAAGCCGCGCCGAGATCATCGCGCACGTCCTGGCTGATCCAGCCGCCGTCAGCGAGTGCGTCGAGCGTCTGCAGGGTCGCTCTTATGCGCAGCTCCGGATATCGCCCACCCGCGATGAGTTGCTGCGTCTGGACGAAAAACTCGATCTCGCGAATGCCGCCGCGCCCGAGCTTGATATTGTGTCCCTCGACCGCGATTGCATCGTGGCCGCGATAGGCGTGGATCTGGCGCTTCATCGCATGCACGTCGGCAACTGCCGCGAAATCGAGATATTTGCGCCAGATGAAAGGCGAGAGCTCGGCGAGCAAAGCCTCGCCAGCCACGAGATCGCCCGCACAGGGCCGCGCTTTGATCAACGCGGCGCGTTCCCAATTCTGTCCGCGGCTTTCATAGTAGTCGAGCGCTGCCGCCGTGGAGATGGCGATATGAGTTGAGGCAGGATCCGGCCGCAGTCGTAGATCGACACGGAACACATAGCCGTCCGCAGTGCGCTCGTGCAACAGCCTCACCAGCGACCGCGTCAGCCGCACATAGAATATCGCAGGCTCGGTTCCCCCGGAGAGAGCGGCAGCGTCATAAAAGATGATGAGATCGACATCGCTCGAATAGTTGAGCTCGCGCGCTCCCATCTTGCCCATCGCGAGCACGATGTAGCCAGAGCCCGTCCCAGGAGACGCGGGATCGACGTTGAGCGGCCCCCGCCGCTGCGCGCTCACCAGCAGGTAATCCACCGCGGCGCCGATCGCGGTATCGGCGAGCGCAGTCTGCAGTTCGATCACCCGCGTTATCGGCCAAACGCCGCCGATATCGGCGAGTCCAAGCAGCAGCGCCGCCTCCGCCTTCATGCGCCGAAGGATGCGCATTACCTCGGTTTCGTCGGGCATCGCGGCAATCCCGCGCTTTGCCTTCGCGAGAATGTCCGCTAAGCAGCGCTTGGGTTCGCGTTCAAGCAGCGTGAGAAGCCGCTGCGGGGAGGCCCGCACGAGATCCCAGAGATGGGGCGAGCCGACCGCTAGGCCCGCCAGCACTCCTTCAAGTATTGAGCTGCTAGCACAGAGACCCGCCAGCGTTTGTCCAGCGGGCACATCGGCGATTTCGGCGAGCCAGTTTGCGAGGCGTGTCCGCGCCTCAACGTCTGTGTACAGGCATGGCGCCGCTGCGAGCCGTCGCACAAGCGAATGGTCAGATAAGCCGTGCACCGAGTTCATGTCTCTAGGCTCGGATTTCGCTGTGAGGTCTCGAGCGGCTCAAGGGGTTGCTGTGGGGGCACGCCCAGTTGGCGCCCGATGCCGCAGATCTGAGCAATTGAAAGCCACAGTCCGCAGCGCCGTTGTGGCGTTATCCTAAGGCCTCAAGCCGCGCGGGGTTCGGTGTTGCGCGCGGCAGCGAGATCACGGTCTTGAGGCCCGGATGGTTGTCCTCAAGCTTGAGCTCACCGCCATGGAGGCGGGCCACGGCGGAGGCCAAACTCAATCCTAGGCCCGAACCCGGTTGCGAGCGACTCTGTTCGAGGCGCACGAAGCGCTCCACCGCACGACCGCGGTCAGCTGCAGGAATACCGCGGCCGGTATCGGTGACTGCGAGGAGGATGCGATCGCCCTCGCCCCGTGCGGTCACGATGATCTCTGCGTTGGCGCCATTTATCCCGCTCCCGTACTTGATGGCGTTGTCGACCAGATTGGCAAGCGCCTGGCTGATGAGCTCCCGGTTGCCGTGCACCGGGGCTGCCGACGGCGCTTCGACCTTAAGATGGATACCCTTATCATCGGCGAGGGGCTCGTAGAGCTCCCCCACCCCCCGCGCGATTTCGGCCGCATCGATTTCGGTCATGCCGTCGCGCGCCTGGCCTGATTCCGCACGTGCAATCATGAGCAGGGCATTGAAAGTGCGGATCAGCGCCTCCGACTCGTCGATCGTGCTCTCGAGCGCCGCCCGATACTGGGATTCGTCCTCGGCCAGACGCAATGCCTCTTCGCAACGATTGCGTAGTCTTGTCAGCGGTGTTTTGAGATCGTGCGCGATGTTGTCCGATACCTCCTTGAGACCGCGCATGAGCGCCTCGATGCGCTCGAGCATGGCATTGAGATTGGTGGCGAGCCGATCGAGTTCGTCGCCCGTGCCGGCGATCGGCAGGCGCCCGGCCAGATCGCCGTCCATGATCTTGCGGGTCGTCTCCGTCATAGCATCCACGCGCTTGAGAACCCGTCGCGTCACGAAAAATCCACCAGCGACACCGAGCACGATGACGATCGCCAAGGACCATCGACCCGCAGCGAGCACGATGTCGTGCAGACGCTCCCGCTCTTCGAGATCGCGTCCAACCAGGAGACGAAAGCCAGCCGGCAATTGAAACACACGCACGAGGGCGTGGTGCTCTGCGCCGTCGGGATCATCCAAACGCCTATAGGCGGTTTCCGTCCAACCGGCGCTTTCGAGGATGCCGGTCGAAAGCGATCCGACGTTGCCCGCCAACCCCTCGCCCGCGCGCGTGGTCACGAGGTAAAGGCTCGAGCCCGGCCGACGCGATCTCGCATCGACAACGAAAACGAGGCGGCGGATGCCACCCTGGCGGTATTGCTCAGCCAAGCCGGTGATCTCGGCATCGACCGTCTGCGTAATTTGCTCGGTGATCAGCCGCCGCGTGTTCCAGGCGAAATACGCAAGTAGGAAAGCAGCAAACAGCGCAAATACTGTGAGATAAACCAGCGTCAGTTTGAACGCGGTCGTGCGCAACAGCTTGCCAAGCGCTGTCATCCGTCACCCCCGCGTGTCATCCCGCGCCAGGCGGGGAATGACGACGTCATTTGCCGTCGCGAATCATGTATCCCGCGCCGCGGACCGTGTGCAGCAGAGCCTGCGCGAAACCTTTATCAATCTTCGACCGTAGCCGCGAGATGTGCACGTCAATGACATTGGTCTGGGGATCGAAATGGTAATCCCACACGTTCTCGAGCAACATCGTGCGCGTCACGACTTGGCCGGCGTGCTTCATGAGATATTCGAGCAGGCGGAACTCGCGCGGCTGCAACACGATCTCATCGCCTGCGCGTGTAACCTGGTGCGATAGCCGATCGAGTTCGAGATCGCCCACACGATATACCGTTTCCTCCCGGCTGCCACGCCGACGGGCGAGAGCCTCCGTGCGCGCGAGCAGCTCCGAGAACGAATAGGGCTTCGGGAGGTAATCGTCGCCGCCGGCCCGCAGCCCCTTGACCCGATCGTCGACTTGGCCCAGCGCCGAAAGAATGAGTGCAGGAGTCTCGATGCCTTTGCCTCGCAGCGTGCCGATAACCGCCAGCCCATCAAGCTTGGGCAACATACGATCGACAATCAGCACGTCATATTGGCCGTCGAGCGCGTGAGCGAGCCCTTCCTCTCCATCCACTGCCAAATCGGCAACATGGCCGACCTCGCGGAATGCCTTTACCAAGTAGTCGGCGGCATCGCGGTCATCTTCGATGATGAGAAGACGCATGATGAATCCACCGTCTCTCGGATAAGCGACGTTCTTTAACGTAGAACCGTACTGGACTGCATCAATCATAGCGGCACTATTTCACACTGTCCTGACATCGGCGCCATCGAGGACGCGAAGCGAAATGCGAGGGACTGCGCGCCTACCCTGCCACCCCCGAAGAGGATGGGGACGGGCATGAGGCCCGTCCCCCTGGTACGAACCGCCGGCGGGGGCGACGGATGCCGACGGTGCGCCCCATTCTCGCTCAGGCCTTGCCGAGGCGCAGGGCGACGAACCTCGTCGCGTCACCCGACTTCACCCGCATGAGGATCGTGCGCTTGCCCTCTTTCTGCGCTTCCGTCAGCGCGGTGCGCACGTCGGAAGGGCTGGCAATCTTCTTGCCGCCCACCTCAAGAATGACATCACCGGTCTTGACGCCCTGGTCGGAGGCAATCCCATTAGGATCAACTTCGGTGACGACCACCCCTTCGGAGCCGCTACCGGCGACTTGGCCGGCCGGCGCCACCGTGAGGCCGAGCCGCGGCACATCGGTCCCCTCTGGACTGGAGGAGTCCGGCATCGTGTTCCCCCGCGCCTCACGCTGATTTGGCAATTCGCCAAGGGGAACTGAGAATGTCTTCTCCTCACCCTTGCGCCACACCGTCAGCTTCGCGCTCGAGCCAGGCGCCAGGTTGCCGATCTGCTTCGCGAGGTCTCTGGCGTCCTTCACCGGGCTGCCATTCACGGCCGTGATCACGTCACCGGCCACGATGCCTGCCTTGGCGGCCGGGCTATTCGCCTGTGGTTCGGCGATCAGCGCGCCGTGCGGGGTTTTCAGACCAAGATTGTCAGCAATCTCCGCGGTGACGGGCTGGATCTGCACGCCGATCCACCCGCGGGTCACTTTGCCGTTCTCCTTGAGCTGGCCCACAACCGTCTTCACGGTCGGAGCAGGAATCGCAAAAGCGATGCCAACCGAACCGCCCGAGGGGGAGAAGATAGCTGTGTTGACGCCAATCACGTTGCCGTCGACGTCGAAAGTCGGTCCGCCGGAGTTGCCTTTGTTGACGGGGGCGTCGATCTGAATGAAATCGTCGTACGGTCCCGCCCCGATATCGCGGCCCCGCGCCGAAACGATGCCGGCCGTCACAGTGCCGCCGAGGCCGAACGGATTACCGACCGCCAGCACCCAATCCCCGATGCGCGGCGACTTTTCGGCGAGCTGCACATAGGGGAAATCGCCGCGGCCCTCGACTTTAATAAGTGCAATATCGGTGCGCGGATCGGTACCGATTACCTTGGCGGTATAGGTTTTCCCGTCATCGGCAATAACTTCGACTGTACTGGCCTTGTCGACAACGTGATTGTTCGTCACGGCGTAACCATCGGCGCTAATAAAGAAGCCGGAGCCTTGGCCGGTCACGAGGCGCTCGCGCGGGCTGGTGCGCGGTTGCTCGGGACTGAGTCCCTCCGGCAAGCCGAAGCGGCGGAAGAACCGTTCGACATTTGGCGGCAATGGCGAATCACCCTCGAAACCCATCATCGTGGCGCCGCCCGCAACCTTAACGCGGACTGAAATGACAGCGGGCTTCACCTTCTCGACGATATTGGCAAATCCCACCGGGCGCTCGACGCCTTGCGCGTAAGCGACCGCGCTCAGATCTGAGTTCGTCGGCTGCGGGAGAAATCCAGCGCCGCCGATTAGCAGGGTCGTACCAAGGCCAGCGATGCCGGCGAGCAATACGAGACGATGCGCGGAGAGGATGCGCGATTTCGGAGCGGGAACGCTCGCAGTCATAAGGTACTCCATATGGTTCTGTGCGGCGGGCACCGAGCGGCGCCCCGTTGCCACAGCAAGATGGGGAGCGCTTCCTTACAGGGCGGTGTCGGCGAAATTAAAACTTCGTAACGTCGATAAGGCTAAAAAATGACGATACTGCAATGACTTATCTCGAGATCGCAAGCGGCTCAGTGTTCGCCGGCGCGCAAAATTTCTGATACCCGGGCCGCTTCCGCCGCCGTGAGCCCTTCGTGGTTTGCGGCCGATCGACCAACTTTGGCTCGATAGCGGCGTGCCAACACGAGCACCCCGCTTGCTCCAATGATGAGGATCGCTAACGGACCGAACCACAGCAGCGCTGTATGCCATGAAAACCGCGGCCGCAGCAGCACGAACTCGCCGTAACGTGTGACCAGAAAATCGACGACCTGCTGATCGCTCTCGCCCATCTGCAATCGTTCGCGCACGAGGACGCGCAAGTCGCGCGCCAGCGGCGCCTGCGAGTCGTCGATCGACTGATTCTGGCACACCATGCAGCGCAGTTCCTTGGACAGCGCGCGGGCGCGTGCTTCCAACACACTGTCCGAAAGGATTTCGTCGGGCTCGACTGCAATCGCTGTCGGCACGACCAACAGCGTGAGCAGTGCTATGACGAGGAGACGCCTCATGGACCCTACTCCGCTGGCAACAGGGCGGTCTTGGTCCGCGCCGGCTTGGGGGCGCCCACGCGCAGACGACGGTCCGAGAGCGACAGCACGCCGCCGATGGCCATGCCCACAGCGCCGAACCAGATGAGCAACACCAACGGCTTGTAATAGAGTCGCACCGCGAGCGAACCATCCGGATTTGGCTCCCCAAGCGACAAGTAGAGCTGTGAAACTCCTCGTGTCATGAGCGCGGTTTCGGTGATGGCGGTACCGCGCGAAGGGAAGCTGCGCCTTGCCGGCTCCATCGCTCCGACTATCTCGCCATGACGCCGGACCGTGAAATGGGCGGTAAGATCGCGGTAGTTGGGACCTTGCCGCGTGGTCAGCCCATCGAATTGGAAATCATAGCGCCGGATCGAGATCGATTGTCCCGGCCTGAGTTCCGCGATGCGCTCAAGGCTCCACTGCGTCTCGCCGATAATCCCGAGCAGCGCGATGCCAAGGCCAAAATGCGCGAAGGTGGCGCCCCAGGCCGAGCGCGGCAACCCTTTTGCACGCGCAAATGCGGTCGCGAGCGGCACTTTGAGCAAACCCGTGCGCTCCACGACTTCGGTCAAGGCACCGGCCATCACGTATAGGGCAAGACCGATCGCGAATGGCACCAGGATTGGCCCACCCCCTTCCATGGCGAAAACGACTGCGACAGTGATTAGGCCGACCCCAGCAGCGCCGACAAGCCGCTGGGCAACACCCAGCAGGTCGCCTCGCTTCCAACCCAGCAGCGGACCGAACGGCACGGCGATCAGGAGTGGAATGAACAACGGGACGAAGGTGGCGTTGAAGAACGGAGCACCGACCGAAATTTTTTCTCCCGTGAGCGCCTCCAGCGCCAGTGGGTAGAGTGTACCGATGAATACGGTCGCACAGGCACTCACCAAGAATAGATTGTTGAGCACAAGCGCGCCTTCCCGCGAAACCGGCGCGAACAGCCCTCCCTGTTTGAGCAGGGGGGCACGGAGTGCGAACAGTGCGAAACTACCACCGATGAACACCGCCAGGATCATTAATATAAATACGCCGCGCATCGGGTCGGTGGCAAACGCGTGCACTGACGTGAGCACGCCCGAGCGCACGAGAAAAGTGCCAATCAGGGAGAGCGAGAAAGCCAATATCGCAAGCAGGGTCGTCCATACTTTGAGCGCATCCCGTTTCTCCATTACGAGGGCAGAGTGAAGCAGCGCCGTGGCCGCGAGCCAAGGCATGAAGGATGCATTCTCGACCGGGTCCCAGAACCACCACCCGCCCCACCCGAGCGTGTAATACGCCCAATAGGAGCCCATCGCGATACCGAGGGTCAGAAATATCCAGGCGAGCAGAGTCCACGGCCGTACCCAGCGCGCCCAGGCGGCATCGATGCGCCCCTCGATGAGCGCGGCAATCGCGAAGGAAAACGAGATTGAGAGCCCGACATAGCCGACATAGAGCAGCGGCGGATGAATGGCTAATCCTGGATCCTGCAGTATAGGATTGAGGTCGCGACCCTCGAACGGCGCCTCGGAAACGCGCAGGAACGGATTCGACGTGATCAGGATGAAGAGAAGGAACGCAGCCGCGATCGAGGACTGCACCGCGAGCACGCTGGCCTTGAGGCGTGCCGGCAGGTTGGCACCGAACAGGGCAACCAGCGCGCCAAAGACGGTAAGAATGAAGACCCATAGCAGCATCGAGCCTTCGTGATTGCCCCACACGCCGCTGAGTTTGTAGACGAGCGGCTTTGCTGAATGGGAGTTTTCGAATACGTTGAGGACGGAAAAATCGGACCGCACGTAACAAATCATGAGCGCGCCAAACGCGAGCGCAACGAAACACCATTGCGCGACTGCCGTCGGTCCCGCCACAGCCATCAGCACGGGATCATTCTTGCGCGCTCCAACGAGCGGGACGGTCATTTGAACAAGCGCCAATGCAAGCGCAAGCACGAGAGCGTAGTGGCCTGATTCGGCGATCATCGTCTGCCCGTTGGATCATTCCGCGCGCGAATACGTGAACGCATCATTGCGACCTCACCGGCGTCACGGCGCCAAGCTTGTTTGCGTAATCCTCCTTCCAATGGCCCTGCTTCTTCAAGGCGTCTGCGACGTCCTTCGGCATATACGTTTCATCGTGCTTGGCGAGCACGCTGTCGGCGCGAAAGACCCCGCCTGAATCGAGAGCACCTTCGGCGACGACGCCCTGACCTTCGCGGAACAGATCGGGCAAGAGACCCTGATAGGCAACTGGAACGCTACGTTTCCCGTCGGTCACCTCGAAATGCACTGCAAGACCCTCACCGCGCGACATACTGCCCTCCTTCACTAGGCCGCCGATGCGCATGCGCGTCCCTGGTTTGATCTGCTTTTCGACTAGCTCGGTCGGTGAATTGAAGAAGATGATGGATTCGTTGAGCGCGCTGAGCACCAAAGCAACCGCGAGCGCAAGCACGCCAAGCGCCGCGCCGATAAGCGAGAAGCGTCGTTGTCTGCGGGTCATCTGCTTGTCATCACGCGCGCTTTAGCCCTTCAGGCCAAGCCCTTTGAGGAGTTCATCCAGCCGCCGCAACTTGGTCGCATCACCTTCGAGCGCGCGCCGCGCATCGACGGCGGCGGCGCGGGCTTTATCGGGTTGGCCGATCACCATGTAGGAGCGAACGAGCCGCAGCCATCCTTCAGGATCGGCGCCGTCTCGATGCAACCGCTCCGAGAGGCGCTCGACCATGCCTTCAATCATGGCGTTGCGTTGGTCAGGACTTAGCTCGGGCGAGCCTGGGATCTTTTCTTCGCTTGCTTCTCGCCCTGCCGCGGCCGTCACCTCGACGCGGGCGAGCGCGCCTCGTAGTAAGTCGATCCACGGCGCATCCGGCGGAGCCGACTCGATCAGTGCGCGCCAGGTCGTGGCGGCTTGCGCGCGATCACCATCCTGCTCGGCTGCAAGTCCGAGAAAGTAGCGCGCCTGAATCACATTCGCGTCGAGTGCGACCGCCCTCTCGAATGCCGCTTTCGCTTCGGCGGTCACGAGACCATTGGCGGCGAACACCAGCGCCTCGCCCAAGGCAGTCTCGCGCTCGGCGCTGGCACCATTTAGGCTGAGTGCGTTGCGACGCGCCTTTACCGCGTCGTCGAAACGACCGAGGCGCAGATACACCGGCGCGATGATCTCCCAACCCCGGCCGTCACCCGGGTGACGAGAAAGGTGCTCTTCTACCCGCGCCACCATCGTCTCGACGGATGTACTCTCACGCGACGCGGCAAGGCGCAGCGCAAGCGGCTGATCCGGCAATGAGGGCGAGCCCAGGGCGAGATACAGCGCTGCCGCACCAAATGGCATCAGGACCAGCGCCACAATGGCGACGGATCGGCGTTGCCATATCACGGAGGACGCGCTGCTCGCAGATGCGGTTTGCGCATCGGCCGCGGCAATGAGCCGGCGCGATACTTCGACGCGCGCAGCTGCTGCCTCATTATCCCCGATCAGGCCGGCTTCACGATCGCGCTCGAGCTCCGTGAGTTGTTCGCGATAGACCGCGACGTCGCTGCCTGAGCGCAATTCGCCTCGCCGTCGCGCCAGCGGCCAAAGCACGGCCCAAACGGCCGCCGCAGTCATTAATGCGAGGCCAAACCACAACGCCATCGGAGGAATCCGTCGGGTTGAACCAGCTTCGCCGCGGTGACGCAGCGAAAAAGCGGGGATGCCGCTGATCGGGCGCGCCGAGCGCGTTTACATCACGCCAAAAGGCCCCCCTGCAACGGCGAAACGCCCATCGAAGCCGCGACATGGGGAAGCGGGAACTCGTAAATTTGCCGTAACCAGAATAGCTTTCGTGACGACGCGACGAGAGGCCGCGCTTGCGTAGCTACAGCCCAGTCTCGGGTCCGCGCGCGGAAGGGGCCGCGATCAGCCCACGGCAGTCCAGGTACCATCCGGATTGCGGCAAGCGTTACCGCGCGCAACTTGCGGCTGTCCATCGATATAAATCGTGTGGCTGTAAGGACGGCACTGCAATCCGTTTGACTGATACGCAGGACCCGGGACAACGGATCCATAGCGGCCGGAATCGGGGTTCTTCCAGGCCACCGCCACACCCGATTTCCCGGATTCAAGCGCTTGCATCTGTGCCGCATAGGCGCGCCGCTTGTCGTCGTCGTCCATGCCTGCGCCAATGCGATTGCCGATGAGGCCGCCGATCGCGGCGCCCGCAAGACCCGCTGCGATACGCTCGCCGGTGCCGCCGCCGAACTGCGAGCCGATCAGACCGCCAGCAACAGCGCCGACGAGCGTGCCGGTGTTTTCCTTCGGTCCCTGGCCGGTTTCGGGAGTACCGGCGCATGCCGCCACCCACAGCGCGATAAACGCGGCAGCACTCAGGCGAACGAAAGACATGTCACAAGCCCCCACGATGATCCCGTCAGCGACTTCAACGGATCCGCGTTCCCCATTTTGGCCGATGCCTGCTTTTCAGCTAATCGCCAAAATTGGGGCAAAACTCTGTTCCCACAGGATTAATCGCCTGTTACCTCAAGCGATCATGCCCCCGGCAGCACCAGCTCCGCGCGCAGACCGCCAATCGGTGCGGCGCCCAGAGCGAGGCCACCTCCATAAAGGTTGGCGAGTTCCACCACGATTGAGAGCCCAAGTCCGGAGCCCGGCTTGGTCTCGTCGAGACGGCGCCCCCGGCGGGCCACCTGCTCGCGTTGCTGCGGCGAAAGGCCCGGGCCATCGTCATCGACGACGATTCGTATGGTGCGGCGATCATCTCTTGGATCAGGTCTTTCCGAAAAAGCTTCGATCGCGACGCGGGATTGCGCCCACTTGCAGGCATTGTCGACGAGATTACCGAGCATTTCCTCGAGATCCTGCTGCTCGCCACGGAAGCGAGCGTT
>WNGD01000854.1_pt1 | contig 33430 bp, 34 predicted proteins | sample 5400671 | NCBI WGS metagenome assembly WNGD01 (sample SAMN13153369, study PRJNA577476) | soil metagenome | isolation source: 40 cm soil or saprolite under grassland replicate 2 | place: USA:California | collected 2016-06-15 | reverse complement strand
CCCGAGAACACGGTCTTCTCGATCAAGCGGTTCATGGGCCGCAAATGGGACGAGGTCTCCGAGGAGATGACGATCGTTCCCTACGAGGTCGTGAAGGGACCGAACGGGGACGCGCGCGTGAAGGCGGGCGGTAAGGAGTACGCGCCGCCGGAGATCAGCGCGATGATTCTCCAGAAGTTGAAGGCGGACGCCGAGGCGTACCTCGGAGAGCCGGTGAGCGACGCGGTCGTCACCGTCCCCGCCTACTTCAACAACGCGCAGCGCGAGGCGACGAAGGACGCGGGCAAGATCGCCGGTCTCAACGTCGTTCGGATCATCAACGAGCCCACGGCCGCCGCACTGGCGTACGGCCTGGACAAGGAAAGCTCAGACCAGACGATTCTCGTCTTCGACCTCGGCGGCGGCACGTTCGACGTGTCGATCCTCGAGCTCGGCGAGGGCGTCTTCGAAGTGAAGGCCACGAACGGCGACAACCACCTCGGCGGCGACAACTTCGACAAGGCGGTCGTCGACTGGATGGTCGGTGAGTTCAAGAAGGACCAGGGCATCGACCTCGCGGCCGACCGGATGGCGCTGCAGCGTCTCTACGAGGCGGCGGAGAAGGCAAAGATCGAGCTGTCGTCCACGATGACGACGCAGATCAATCTCCCGTTCATCACCGCGACGCAGGACGGTCCGAAGCATCTCGACCTCCAGTTGACGCGCGCCAAGCTCGAAGAGATCACTGCCGACCTGCTCGGGCGCACCGTCGGCCCGACGCGGCAGGCGCTCGCGGACGCCGCAATCGACAAGTCGAAGATCGATCACGTCGTGCTCGTCGGCGGCATGACCCGCATGCCTGCGGTGCAGGCGAAGGTCAAAGAGCTGATCGGCAAGGACCCGCACAAGGGTGTGAACCCCGACGAGGTCGTTGCGGTCGGCGCCGCGATCCAGGGTGGCGTGCTCAAGGGCGAGGTCAAGGACATCCTCCTGCTCGACGTGACGCCTCTGTCGCTCGGGATCGAGACCAAGGGCGGTGTCTTCACGCGGCTGATCGAGCGCAACACGACCATCCCGACGAAGAAGTCCGAGACGTTCACGACGGCGGAGGACAACCAGCCCTCCGTGGAAGTGCACGTGCTGCAGGGCGAGTCGGAGATGGCCGCGTTCAACAAGACGCTCGGCAAGTTCCAGCTCGTCGGCATTCCGCCGGCGCCGCGGGGACTGCCGCAGGTCGAGGTCTCTTTCGACATCGACGCGAACGGGATCATCAACGTTTCCGCAAAGGATCTCGGCACCGGGAACCAGCAGCAGATCCGGATCGAGGGCGGCTCGGGCCTCAAGGAGGAAGAGGTTCAGCAGCTGATCCGCGAAGCCGAGGCGCATGCCGACGAGGCACGCCGCCTACGTGAGGTCGCGGACACGAAGAACCAGGCCGAGCAGTTGGCCTACCAGACGGACCGTTCCTTGAAGGAGCACCGTTCTGCGCTGGACGAAGCCGACGCTGCGACGATCGAGGGCCGGGTGATGGAGCTCCGGCAAGTGCTCGAGGGCGACGACGTCGGCGAGATCCGGGCGAAGACGGAGGCGCTGCAGGAGGCGTCGCACAAGCTCGCAGAGGCGGTGTACGCATCCGCGCAGCAGCAGACGACGTCTTCGGCTTCCGCCGGCGGTAACGGCGGCGCGTCGGATGAGGAGGTCGTCGAAGAGGGTGACTACGAGGTCATCGACGAGGAGCAGGAGGCTCCGAAGGCGTGACTGACGAGTCTCAGGTGACAGAGGGGGCGCAGCCCCCTGTCCGCGGCAGCGGACCAGTGGAGGGGGTTCGGGGGAACCGGGAGGTTCCCCCGACGGGCGCCGCGCAACCAAGCGTCGACGTCGACGCTCTCCAGGCTGACCGCGATCAGCTCTTCGACCGGCTGCAGCGGCTCGCCGCTGAGTTCGACAACTTCCGCAAGCGGAACGCACGCGAGCAGGCGGCGTTCGTCGAGCGGGCGAACGAGCGGCTCGTGAAGGAGCTGATCCCGATCCTCGACGATCTCGGGCGGGCGCTCGAGGCCGCGGCGGACCACGAAGAGGCGAAGCTGGAGGACGGCGTTCGGCTCGTGCATCGCTCGCTCGCGGACCTTCTGCAGAAGCAGGGACTGACCGAGATCGAGACCGACGGCAAGTTCGATCCGCACGTCCACGAGGCGCTGCTCTCGCAGCCGTCCGACGCGGAGGAAGGCTCTGTGATCGAGGTCGTGCAGAAGGGCTACAGGCTCGGCGACAAGGTGCTTCGGCCCGCTCGTGTCGTCATCGCGGCGGCTTCGGAGGGATAAGTGGCGACCTTGTACGACACGCTCGGGGTGAAGAAGGGCGCCTCCGCGGACGAGATCAAGAAGGCCTACCGCAAGCTCGCCGCCCAGTACCACCCCGACAAGAACCCCGGCGACGACGACGCCGAAGAGAAGTTCAAGGAGGTGCAGAACGCGTACGACACGCTCTCCGATGCGGAGAAGCGCAAGCAGTACGAAGCGTTCGGCTCGGCCGACGGCCGGCGGACGACAGGGTTCGATCAGCGCGATTTCGGCGGGGGCGGCAACTTCACCATCAACGACCTCGGCGATCTCGGCGACCTGTTCGGTGGGATCTTCAACCGCGGCCAGGCAGGACGTGCGCGGCGGCCTCAACCCGAGCGCGGCGCCGACATCGAGATTCCGGTCAGCCTGTCGTTCGAGGATTCCCTCCGCGGGCTCGAGACGAAGATCCCGGTCGAGGTGACGACCGCGTGCCGCGAGTGCGGCGGCACGGGCGCCGAGCCGGGGACCTCTCCCGTGATCTGTCCCGAGTGCAACGGACGCGGTGTGATCTCGGAGAGCCAGGGACTGTTTGCACTGTCGCAGCCGTGTCCCCGCTGTCGCGGAAACGGCACCGTCATCGAGAAGCCGTGCAAGAAGTGCAAGGGCTCCGGCCGCGAGCGGCGCACCCGGCGCTACACCGTCAAGATCCCGGCGGGAGTCAAGGACGGCACGCGAATCCGGCTGAAGGGCAAGGGTGAGATCGGCGAAGGCGGTGGGCCTGCGGGCGACCTCTACGTCGTCACGCGCGTCGCGCCGTCTCAGAAGTTCGAACGCCGCGGCGCGGATCTTGTCATCGAGGTTCCCGTTACGTACACAGAGGCCGCGCTCGGCGCGACGGTCGAAGTGCCCACGCCCTACGGGGAGCGCGTATCGCTGAAGGTTCCCGCGGGAACGCAGGACGGCCGGCAGCTGCGCATCCGCGGCTACGGCGCTCCGAAGCTCGACGGGAGTGGCAAGGGCGACCTGATCGCGCGCCTGCGTGTGAGCGTCCCGAAAAAGCTGTCGAAGAAGGAGCGCGAGGCGCTCGAGGAATTGCAGAAGCTGTCCCGCGACGATCCACGTGAGGCGTTGTTCTCGTGAAGACCGCGGCGATCGTCCTGGTCAGTGTCGGCACGGTCGGCGTCCTCGTGACGTTCGTGATCATGCGCCGCAAGCTCGAGGCGCTGCGGCGGTTAAAGGATGGCGAGTGATGGACGACCGACCGCGCTACATGATCTCGGTCGCCGCCGACCTCGTCGGCATGCATCCACAGACGCTGCGGATCTACGAGAACAAGGGCCTCATCCGCCCGAAGCGCACTGCCGGGAACACGCGCCTGTACTCCGAGGTGGACATCAAGCGTCTACGGCTGATCCAGCAGCTGACGAACGAGCTCGGCCTCAACCTGGCGGGCGTCGAGCAGGTACTGGAGCTGCAGGACGAGGTTCAGCGCATGCGGCGAACGCTGGACCGCATGGAGCGCGAGATGCGCGAGGCGGTCAACCAGGTGCATCGCCAGTATCGCCGCGACCTCGTCCCCTGGACACCGCCCCGCGACCTGATTCCGACGCGTCACTAATGGTCACGTCCCGGTGTCGGACACCAGCCGTTCGAGTAGTCGCGCACGAGACGAGGTCACGGTGCGGTGCGGCTTCGCTCCGCACGCGGACCTGTTCCCAAGACCCACGTCCTGGTGTCAGACACCGTGACGAAAGCGTGACGAGCAATCCACAGGTGACATGGACTTCAACAAGCTGACGATCAAGAGCCAGGAGGCGGTCGCGGCTGCGCAGGAGCTTGCGCGCCGGATGGGGAACCCCGAGCTCTACCCGGAGCATTTGCTGCTCGCGCTGCTCGACCAGGAGTTGCCGCAGCAGCTCGTACCCGACCCCGCCGAGTTGCGCGCGCAGGCCGAGGCTGCTCTGCGCGCGAAGCCGTCCGTGCAGGGGATGCAGCAACAGCCGAACGTCTCCGCCGCTTTCTCGCGCGTGCTCGACAAGGCGGCGGACGAGGCGAAGCGGCTGGAGGACGACTACGTCTCGACCGAGCATCTGCTGCTCGCGCTCGACGTCGTTCCGCGCGACCAGCTCGAGGCGAAGATCAAGGCGGTCCGCGGTGGGCAGCGCGTGACGTCCCAGGATCCCGAGGAGACCTACCAGGCCCTGGAGAAGTTCGGCCGCGATCTCACCGCCGCCGCGGAGGAAGGGAAGCTCGACCCGGTCATCGGCCGTGACGAGGAAGTGCGCCGCGTGATCCAAGTGCTCTCGCGCCGCACGAAGAACAACCCCGTCCTCATCGGCGACCCGGGCGTCGGCAAGACCGCGATCGTCGAAGGGCTCGCGCAGCGCATCGTCGCGGGTGACGTGCCCGAAGGCCTCAAGGGCAAGCGCGTCTGGGCGCTGGACATCGGCGCGCTGCTCGCAGGCTCGAAGTACCGCGGCGAGTTCGAGGAGCGCCTCAAGGCCGTGCTCAACGAGATCCAGTCCGCCGAGGGCCGGATCATCCTCTTCATCGACGAGCTGCACACGATCGTCGGCGCCGGCGCCGCGGAAGGAGCCGTCTCTGCCGGCAACCTGCTCAAGCCGACGCTGGCGCGCGGCGAGCTGCGCGCCGTCGGCGCGACCACGCTCGACGAGTACCGCAAGCACATCGAGAAGGACGCCGCCCTTGAGCGGCGCTTCCAGCCGATCTTCGTCGGCGAGCCGTCCGTCGCGGACACGATCGCGATCCTGCGCGGCCTGAAGGAGCGCTACGAGGCGCACCACGGCGTGCGCATCCGCGACGCGGCGCTCGTTGGCGCCGCGGTCCTTTCCGACCGCTACATCACCGACCGCTTCCTACCTGACAAGGCGATCGACCTCGTCGACGAGGCGGCGTCGCGCCTCCGCATGGAGATCGACTCGAGCCCCGTCGAGCTCGACGAAGCCGATCGCCGCGTGCGCCAGCTCGAGATCGAGTTGGCCGCAATGCAGAAGGAGTCGAAGGACGTTCGTCAGCCGCTCGAGCGCGAGCTCGCCGAGGCGAAGGAACGGCATACTGAGCTCGCCGCCCGCTGGAGCCACGAGAAGGAGGCGCTCGACCGCGTCAAGGAGATCACGCAGCGGATCGACGAGCTGCGTTCTGAGTACGAGCGCGCGGAACGCGCCGGCGACTTCAACCGCGCCGCTGAGATTCGCCACGGCGAGCTTCCCCAATTGGAACGCGAGCTCGCCGAACGCGACGGTTCGCAGCCCGAGAACGCGATGGTGAAGGAAGAGGTTGACGAGGACGACGTCGCTGCGGTCGTCGCGCGCTGGACCGGGATCCCGGTCGACAGGCTGCTCGAGGGGGAGACGGAGAAGCTGATCCACATGGAGGACCGCCTGCATCAGCGCGTCGTCGGCCAGGATGAGGCCATCGAGGCGGTCGCCAACGCACTCAGACGTGCACGCACAGGCCTACAGGATCCGAATCGCCCGATCGGCTCCTTCGTCTTCCTCGGGCCGACCGGCGTGGGCAAGACCGAGCTAGCACGCGCGCTGGCGGAGTTCATGTTCGACGACGAGCGCGCCCTGGTGCGACTCGACATGTCGGAGTACCAGGAGCGGCACACGGTCGCGCGGTTGATCGGCGCCCCGCCCGGCTACGTCGGCTACGAGGAAGGCGGTCAGCTCACGGAAGCGGTGCGCCGGCGCCCGTACTCGGTGATCCTCCTCGACGAGATCGAGAAGGCGCACAACGAGGTCTTCGACGTCCTGCTGCAGATCCTCGACGACGGACGCCTCACCGACGGCCAGGGCCGCACCGTCGACTTTCGCAACACAATCCTGATCATGACCTCGAACCTGCGCTCGCAGGAACAGATGCGCGAGGTCTTCCGGCCGGAGTTCCTGAACAGGATCGACGAGATCGTGGAGTTCGTGCCGCTGACGAAGGATCAGCTCGCCGACATCGTCGAGCTGCAGCTCGAGCGGCTCCGCGTGCGGCTCGCCGACCGCGGCATCGAGCTCGAGCTCACCGACGAGGCGAAGCACGTACTGGCCGAGGCCGGCTGGGATCCGACATACGGCGCGAGGCCCCTGAAGCGTGCGATCCAGCGAATGGTCGAGAACCCGCTGGCACTCCGGCTCCTCGAAGGCGACTTCGGCGAAGGCGACGCGGTCCGCGTCGACGCCCAGGACGCCCAGCTCGTGTTCGAACGCGCCCCCGCGCGCGAGCCGGCAGTCGCCTAGGCGGCGACTCGGCGCCTAGGCGGCGACTCGGCGCCGCCGCATAGAGGGCGTACGGGCTCTGCCCGTGCGCCCGTCCCTAGCTAGAGCTCGACGTCGGCGAAGAAGTCGGCGCCCGCCTGCTCAGGCGGAGCGCCATAGATGTACATGACCAGTTCCTCGCCGCTCTCGTTTCGCGCCTGGAGCGGCGTCCCCGGCTCGACAGCGACGACGCTTCGCGGGCCCACGTCGACCCGTTCGGGCGGCTCGCCGAGCAACATCGTCAGGGTCCCCGAGATGACGACGAAAACCTCCTCCTGTGCCTTGTCGGCGTGCCGCCGTCCGCGCGTCCCCGCCGGGTAGCGCCAGATCCGCCCGCGCGACTGATTCAGCGCCGCGGCAGTAGTGACATCGGCCGCCAGCCGGGGCTCGAGCCCCTCGGCCGCGGGCGGCCGCTCTTCCCATTCCAGCTTCGAACCGTCGGCGACGTGGTAGCCCACGACCGGAGCATAAAAAAAGGGCCGCTCCCCACAGCGGCCCTCCGTCTCGCGGCTGAACTCATCCTGGACGTGGATTGTTTGGTGCTGGTGAGGTTTCCCTGAGAAAATCGCGATGTGGGTCTCTACAGCGCCGCCAGCCGGAAGCTCCAGGACCGCTTCGACACGAGGCGTCTCGCCGACCGGATCGAGGAGCGGATCGTTCACGACCGGATCGACGAGGGCGACCGCGCGTTCATCGAAGCGCGCGACATGTTCTTCATCGCGACGACCGATGAGGAAGGACGGCCGCAGTGCTCCTACAAGGGCGGCGAGCGCGGGTTCGTCCGCGTGCTCGACGACGTGACGATCGCGTTCCCGATCTATGACGGCAACGGGATGTACCTGACGGCGGGGAATCTCGTGGCGACGAAGAACGTCGGCCTGCTCTTCATCGACTTCGAGGGCCGCAAGCGGATGCGCCTGAACGGCGTCGCCTCGGTCGATGAAGCCGACCCTTTGCTCCCCGAGTACCCCGAGGCGCAGCTCGTCGTGCGCGTGCACGCGACCGAGGTCTTTCCCAACTGCCCCCGCTACATCCACGAATACAAGCTGGTCAAACGGTCGCGCTTCGTGCCCAAGGCCGAGTGCGAGACGCCCGTGCCGCAGTGGAAGCAGAGCGACTGGGCCCACGACGTGCTGCCCGAGAACGATCCCGCCAACGATCCGTCGCGGGAGGTCATCCCGCGCGGGTGAGGCAATGACAGGGGTCTCACGGCGCGAGCTGCTCGAACGGGCGACGGCACTCGTTGCGGGCGCCGCGGTGCTCGACCAGCTGCCGCACGCGCTTCGCGTCCAGGGGTGGATCGAAGATGCGTACGCCACCCCGCCGAACGTCGTCCAGCAGACGATGAACGGGCTCGTCGCCTTCATCGTTCCCGGACGCGACCGCTACTCGCGCGCGCAGGGAACGAAGACGCGAACACCCGGTGGGATCGAGGCAGGGACGACGCCAGTCCTGATCCGCACGCTCGACCGCTTCCTGCCGGGACCGCTGCCGCTGTCTGCGACCGCCGCGACCATCCTGAACGAGTTCGCCACACAAGTCGCGCCGGTATCGCGCGGGATCCACTGGTTCGCATCGCCGTTCGCGAACCTCCGGGTCGCGCAGAAGGCGCAGGTCTTCCAGGCGATCGAGGGCCTGCAGGCCGAGAGCACCGGGTCGATTCGGTTCCTCGTCGGCAACCTGCCGGACCTGGTCGCGTTCGTCGCGTACGGGCGCCCGCTCGGGAGACGGCTGACGAAGTACGCCGGGGTCGCAGACGGACGCAAGGATCTGAAGGGCTACTGGCAGGGCAGAAAGGCCGCGAATTCCAGTGCGTGACGTGATCGTCGTCGGCGCCGGCGGCGGCGGTCCGGTCGTCGCCAAGGAGCTGGCCGCGCGCGGCCTCGACGTGCTGCTCCTGGAAGCCGGAGCCGCCTTCGAGCACAGCGAACGCGAGTGGTCACATGAACCGAGCGAAGCGAACAACCCGGCGACCGGAATCTTCCGTTTCGGTCCAGGTGACCGGACGCTCGCCCCGTGGGCGCGAGACCTGCCGCAGAATTCCTTCGTCTGGCAGACGGCCGGCGTCGGCGGCTCGACCGTCCACTACTTCGGCAACTCGCCCCGCGCGATGCCGGGCGTGTTCTCCGACTACGCCGGAGCCGATGCTGACGCGTACGACCGCGACCACGCGGTGCCCCTCGGCTACCGCGAGTTGATCCCCTACTACGAGTGGGTCGAGCACACGCTGCCCGTGCAGACCGCGGCGATGGGAACGAAGGAAGAGCGTTTTCTCCGGGCTGCGGAAAAGCTCGGTTGGAAGGCGCAGACGTCGAAGGACATCACCGGGACCTCCTTCCGGCCGCAGGAGAACGCGATCCTCCAACCGGATGGAACCGCAGGGCGTACGGCCGATCGCAAGCAGCTCGTCTATCCGCGTGCACGCGGCTGCACCTTCTGCGGGCACTGTCCGCAGGGTTGCATCGAGCCGCTGAAGTCGCCCCGCAACCTCCGCGCGAAGCGTTCGACGCATACGAGCTACGTGCCGATGGCGCTGACCGCCGACCGGTGGGCGCATGGCAAAGCCGTCACGCTCGTACCCGACGCGTTCGCGACGAGGATCGAGACGATCGGCGGCGCGGCTGCGGGCGTCGCCTGGCGGAACGTCCGCACAGGAGAGACGACGACCGAGCAGGCGAAGGTCGTCGTCCTCGCGGCGGGGGCGATCGAGTCGCCGCGCCTCTGGCTCAACAGCGGCTTGCCAAATCCGAACGCGCAGGTGGGGAGAGGGCTCACCGACCATTACCTCGACTACATCGTCGGCCGAGTGCCGGCGTACACAGGGTCGAGCAAGGGTCCGGCCTCCGCGGCGCGCGCCGACTTCCCCGGTTACGGCTCGATCGAGCAGATCGGCGTCGCGCCGGCGCTGCAGGCGCAGTCCATGGGTGCGAGCGACGCAGGCATTGCCGGCTTCTACGACAACGGCAAGGGGTCGCGTGCCGGAGCCGACGCCGCCGGACGTCTCGTCGGTGAACGGCTCAAGCGGTTCCTCGGCAACGTCGACCGTCTGCTCGGTGTCGCCGTCCTCACGGACGACGATCTCCTGGCGGAAAATCGCGTCACGCTCTCCACGGTGATGAGCCCGGACGACCATGGGCCGATCGCGCGGGTCAGTCTGCCGCGGCGAAGCGCACGCACGCTCGCGAATCGTGAGTACCTCGCGGCGCGCGCGGTGGAGCTTCTCCGCGCAGCGGGTGCGCGCGAAGTCGTCAGGCTCAACTGGGCGCCCGTGCTGCTCCACATCCACAGCACCATGCGAATGGGCGTCAGCGCCGCCGACTCGGTGCTCGACGCCGACGCAGAGGCGCGCGCGATCAAGCGTCTCTTCATCGCCGATTGCTCGGCCCTGCCGAATAGCCTCGGCGGGCCGAACCCGACGCTCACGATGCAAGCGCTGGCGACGCGAACCGCGGAGAAGGTCTTCGTCCGCTACTTCGGCGGCGACCCGTGGGTCGGGCACGAGTCACCGGTGTCGTCGGTGGACGACACGGTGACCCAGGCGGTGATGGCGGCCGGTCTCTAGAGGCAGTGGCGCATGGCGCGGATGAGCGCGCCTGCGTAGCGCATGCCCTCGGTGTCGGGCTCGCGGCCGAGGAAGCGCCACCGGCGCTGCTCGTACCAGAGGCAGGCGCGGAGCTCCTCCAGCGTTCGCGGGACGTCGCCCGTCCGTCGCCAGCGTGCGAAGGCGTCGCTGGCTGCCTCGGAGCACAGGTCCCGGTCTCGCGGGGCGAATGTCACGGCGAACTTGGCGTAGTCGCTCCACTCGCCGTAACCGGGCGGTAGATCGGTCTCCCGCAGCTCCCCCGTTTGGATCTGCATGGCGTACATCTCATACCTCCGAAATACGCAAAGGGCCGCTGCCGCGGCCCTTTGTGGGAATGGTTTGCCCCTTCGGCCTGCGGCGGGCCTCGGGGGCGGCTTACTTGTTGTTCCTTTCACTCATAGACGCTCGAAGTCGCCGGATCTTGCCCCGGTATCGAGAAATCCCCCTTCAGGGTGACCCGGCTGTGAAAGGCAAGAGCCGCCCCTGCGGTGGGCGGCTCTCTGATTGTCATCGCCGCTTTGCGGCCTGCGGCGGCGAAGAGTTGCGGCTACAGAGTGAGATGCCGTCGCCGGCCGAACCTTGCACAGGTTCACCCTTTGGGGTGACACGGCTACGGTTGACCGGGATGATCCTCGTCGTCGCCGCAACCGAGCGCGAGCTCGCAGCTGCCGCTGGGGCGGCGACGCTCGCCTGCGGCATCGGCCCGGTCGAGGCGGCCGCCTCGACGGCTCGCGCTCTCGCGCAAGGCCGGCGGCCCGGCGCACTGCTCCACGTTGGCATCGCGGGTGCGCGAGGGATTCCGGTGCCTCAGGTCGTGATCGGCTCGGAGGCGGTCTACGAAGACGCACTCGCAGGTGGCCTCGTGCCGGCGCGCGTGCTCCCGGATCCGCGCCTCGTCGACGCTGCGCAGCGCGCCCTACCCGACGCGCGCGTCCTGCCCATCGGCACGAGCGCGCGCGTGGACGGGACGAGTGACTGCGAGGTCGAGGCGATGGAAGGCTTCGCGGTGTTGCGGGCGGCCAAGCTTGCGGGCGTCCCTGCGGTCGAGGTGCGTGCCGTCTCCAATGAGATCGACGAGCCGGATCGAGAGCGCTGGCGTTTCGACGACGCGCTCGCCGCGCTCGAGGCGGCTCTGCCGCGGCTGCTCTCAGCGCTCGACGGATGATGCGAGTGTGGTTGCGGGCGGCCGCGCTCGCGGTGGTCGTCGTCGGTGCCGTCGCCGGTCTGACGGTGTACTTCAGCACCGAGAAGGTTCCGCGCTGCCTCGTGTCGGGAGCGAAAACCTGGCGCCCCCCTGCAGATGGTGCGACGCACCGCTACGAGGTCGTGATCCTCGATCGCTCCGCGTGCTTCTTCGACATGGATCGGCAGCAGCGTCTGGTCGGGGCACTGGATGTCGCGCAGGCGAAGTGGCTCACTGCCGCAGCGCCTACCGAATCCGACACGATCCGTGTCGAGGACGCCGAGCACGGAGTCGCCTTCGTGACGCAGCGTGGCCTGCTCGGCGTTCGTATTCTCGACCTCAACACGAACCGCAAGCTCTTCGTCACGCACTTCAAGGGCTTCACCTGGAACCCCCGCTTCGGGCCGGACCCGCCGAGCCACGGGGGCTCGCTCGCTCCGGACCGCCCCGAGCTCTGGGTGCTCGACGCACCGAACAGCGTCGTACACGTCTTCGACGTGAGCGAGCTCCCCGGCCGGCCGCCGCAACCACTCGAAGACATCCGCCTGTCAAAGCCGATTTCCGGCGACGAGAGCCCGTGCCCGCATGCGTGCGGTCGCATCGGCTCGCTCCAACACAGTGCGAACGGTCGCTTCGTCTACGTCGGCGATGCGGGAGACGTGATCGACACGCGCACGCGCGAGATCGTGGCCAATCTGGAGGCGCTCCACAATTCACGGGTGCAGCTGGAAGTGGACTGGGTCGGCGGCAAGGCGGTCTTCCCCGGGCGTAGCTAGTGCCCCTACCGGCAATACACGTCGGCTTGTGGCCCGCGATCACGCGGCGCCAGAGTCCACCCTCGCCCTTAGCAAGGCAGACCAGCCTTGCTCCGGTCGAGTGCGGCCTCTGGCTTGGTGCTCGCGACCCACAAGCTCGACAGCATCACCGGCAGGAGCACTAGATTCGAACGCATGCCTCGTCCACCGCTCCCGGCGCCGCTTCCACCCGAGACCCGCACTGTTGGGCAGCTCGTCGCCGAAGCCGTGAAGCTTTACGGCGCACGCTTTTGGCCCTCACTGGCTCTCGGCATCGGGCCGGCGCTGTTCGGTGTGGCGGACACTGAGCTGGAAGGGGCGGCGCGGGCCGTCTTCGACCTCGCCCTCGGGCCCCTGGTCTTCGCCGCCTCGTATGGCGGCGCGGTCGCACTGGTCAGGCCGATCGGCCGTGGCCGCTTCGTGGTCGCCGCGCTGGCGGCCGGCTTCGTCGCATTCCTGCCGATCTGCCTGGCGCGGCTCTTCCGGGATTTTCCGGGGATCAATCTCATGGCGGTCGCCTGGCTCGCGTTCTTCTGTCTGGCCGTGCCTGCGGCCCTTGTCGAGCGCCGAGGCTTCGTCGCTGCGCTGCGGCGAGGTGTGCAGCTCGCTCGTGCGGACTACGTCCACGTGCTCGGCTCGCTCGCAACCCTCCTCATCACCATCTTCCTCACCGGCCTCGTGCTGTTCTTCTCGCTGCGCGCGCTGAGCGACCAGGCGCTGCGCGTGGCGGCCTTGTTGGCGCTGCTTGTCCTTGCGCCGATCTTCATGCTCGGTGCCGCGATCCTGTACGTCGACCAGGAAGCGCGAGTAGAGTCGAGCCCCCGACCGAGGAGGAAGCGCGATGCCGACGTACATTCTGCTTTCGAGTCTGACGGCTCAGGGCGTTCAGACGCTGAAGTCGAACCCTGACCGTCTCCGCGAGGTCAACAAGGACGTCGAGGAGCTCGGCGCCAAGGTCCTCCACCAGTGGGCGACGCTCGGCGACTACGACTTCGTGAACATCGTCGAGGCGCCGGACGCGGCGACGATCGCCCGCGTCTCTGTTTCGCTCGGTGCGCGCGGCAGCACGAAGATTCGCACGCTCACCGCGCTGACGATCGACGAGTTCCTGACGGCGCTCGGCTAGCGCCTTTGGTCAGCGTGCTCGCGGAGCACGGTGATGCCCCAGGCGCGCCCGGACTCGAACAGCTCGTCTGGATCAACCTCGTCCGCCCAGCCGAGGAAGTGCTTCTCCGGCTGTTCGTCCGTCGAGCCGTAGACCGCGCGTCGTCCCGGGGGATGGGGTAGAGGATCGATCGGCTCGCCCCGCTCGAGTGCGTCACGGCGCGCTTCCGCTTCCTCGGTGACCGGTCCTTCCTCGTAACCGCGTGGCACAAGAGTGAGTGTACGCTCGCCGTCGTGTCCGCAGCGCTCGCCGTCAGCGGTCTTGTGAAGCGCTACGGCGCCATCGAAGCACTCGGAGGCGTGGATCTCGAGGTCGGCGACAGCGAGCTCGTCGGCTTGCTCGGGCCGAACGGCGCCGGGAAGTCCACGCTCGTCAAGATCGCGTGCGGCCTGGTCCGGCCGACGGCCGGGCGCGCGGAAGTGTGCGGCGCTCGTGCAGGCTCGCGGGAGGCGCGGGCTGCCCTCGGGTATCTCGCGGAGCTCTTCCGTTTTCCCGGCTGGATGACCGCCGACGAGTTGCTCGAGCTGCACCAGCGCCTGGCCGGCTCGCGCGACGGTGAACGCGAACGTGTCGAGTTGCTCGAGCTCGTCGGCTTGCAGGACGCGCGGAGGCGACCTGTCGAGGCGATGTCGAAGGGAATGCAGCAGCGCCTCGGGATTGCGCAGGCGCTTGTCGGCTCGCCCCGGCTGCTCGTCCTCGACGAGCCGACGAGTGCGCTCGATCCGGTCGGCAGGCGGACGGTGCGCACGTTGCTCGAAGAGCTGCAGCGGCGGGGCGTCTCCGTGCTGCTGAACTCGCACCTGCTCAGCGAGATCGAGCTCGTCTGCGACCGCGTCGTGATACTCCTCGGGGGACGCGTCGTGACCGCTGGGACGCCGGCCGAACTGGCGAGGCCGCGCGGCGTCGAGATCGAGACGGACGCAGGCAAGCGCACATACCCGGAGGCTGGGCGCGACGACATGCCTCATCTCGTCGCCGAGCTCATTCGCGATGGGAAGAGCGTGTACGGCGCGCGTCTGCTCACCTCGACGCTCGAGGACGTTTATGTCGAGGCCGTAGGCGGCGAGGGCTCGTGACAGCGATCTGGACGATCGCCGGTTACGGGCTGCGCGAAGCGCTACGCCGCAAGGTGTTCGTCGTCGTCTGCTTCCTGACGATTGCATTCCTCGGCCTGTACTGGCTCGGGGCGCGCTATGCGTTCCACCACGTCGCAAATGTGGCGCCGCCCGAGGGTGTCGATGCGCGGACGTTCGCCGGCGCGTTCCTCTTCGGCATGGCGATGTTCGGGACGCTCTTTCTCGGCGTGGTCCTGGCCATCTTCCTCACCCTCGGGACAGTCCGCGGCGACGCGGAGCGCGCGCTCCTCCAGCCGCTCGTCGTTCGCCCAATCGGCCGGTCGACGTTGCTCGTCGCGCGTTTCCTCGGCGCTGGGGCAGTCTGTGTCCCGTACGTCTTGATCCTCTACTTCGCCGCGATGGTGCTCACGGGTCTCGAAGGCTCCTGGTGGCCGGACCGGATCGTGACGCCGGGGCTCGAGCTCGCCGCTGGCGTTCTGATCGTCGCTGCGTTGTCGCTCCTCGGTTCGGTGTTTCTGAGCTCGATCGCGAACGGGATCGCGATCTTCATGCTCTTCGGCGCAGGTCTCGTCGCCGGGCTGCTCGGCAACATCGGGCATGTCCTCAACTCGCCGGGCCTTATCCACGCGGCGAAGATCGCGGCCTGGGCAATTCCATTCGAGGCCCTCTATCAGGACGCGCTGCGTGCGATCACGGAGAAGACGTCGGGGCTGACAGGCTTCCTCCTCCGGCTCGGCCCGTTCGGCGGCGCGGAGCAGGGCGGTGTGGCGCTGCGTCTCTGGGCCGTCGCGTATCTCGTGCTTGTCGGTGTCGTTGCCGTTGCCGGCTTCGGGCGGCGAGATCTGTAGCGCCCCTGTCCGAATCCCGAGTCGGACCGCGGCGTGCCGCCGTCAAATGTATGCGCCGTCGAGCCGAAAGCCGCGTCCGGAGGATCCGGCTGTGCAAGAAAAGTCACACGTTCGTCACACCCATCCCGTCCGGAACCGCCGAGCCTCGGACGTGACTGGCTCGGCCATGGTGGGGACAGTCCCCGGCGTGGCCTAAAGAGACGCGGCCACTTCAGCGGCGAGCGCGGCGTTCGCGACAACGAGGTCGCGGTTCGCTGCGAGCGTCCTGCCGCCGCTGTGCTCATGCAGGTACGTCAGGACGAACGGCGTCACGGCTTGACCCGTAACACCATTGCGGGCCACCGCTGCGAGCGCTTCTTCGATCAGCGGTTCGACGTCGTCGAGGCTGTTGTCGGGCGGACGCGCGAGCAGGAGCCCGCCGCCGCCCAGGTCCCAGTGCGCCCGCGCAACCTCGGCGGCCTCTGATGCGGACTCCACGCGAGCCGGAACGGCCGGCCCGCCGTGCGCCGAGTAAAACAGCGGCAGCGTGTCCGTGCGAAAGCCGAGCACAGGCACGCCGAGCGTCTCGAGCACCTCCAGGGTCGCGGACACGTCGAGCAACGACTTGATTCCGGCGGAAACGACGAGCGCCGTCGTGCGCGCGAGCTCGCCGAGATCGCCGGAGACGTCAGGTGGACTGGGAAACCCTCGATGCATGCCGCCGAGCCCGCCCGTTCCCATGAAGCGAATCCCCACGGCGCGGCAGACTGCAAGCGTTCCGCCGACGGTCGTCGCGCCGACTGCTCTCTGCACCACGCAGGCGGCGAGGTCGCGCGGGCCGGCCTTGCGCGCGCTCGCGTCGAACCGCCCGAGCTCTTCCTCCGAGAGGCCGACGCGGATCTTCCCGTCGAGCACGCCGATCGTCGCCGGCACTGCGCCGGCTGCGCGAACCTGACGCTCGGCCTCGAGCCCGACCGCCAGGCCGTCGCCCGCGGGGAAGCCGTGCGCGACGAGCGTCGTTTCGAGCGCGACGACGGCATCCGCCTCCAGCACTTCGTCCGACGCGACGATCACGGCATCGCTCCCGGCTGAGCAACGCAACGTGCCGCAGCCTCGAGCGCAAGCTCTGCGCCACCGACGAGAAAGCCGGCGGCCAAAGCGTCACCGGCACCGGTCGCGTCGACGACCTCCGCGTCGTGCGCCGGCAACTCCACACGCTCCTCGCCAAGGACGAGCAGGCCGCGGGCGCCGCGCTTCACGACCGCTGTCGGCGCGAGCCCGTACGCCCCGCCGACGATCTCCCACTCCGCCTCGTTCGCGAAGATCACGTCGGGTTCGAGCTGCTCGAGCTGCCCGCGGAAGCGCACCGCGCCGTGCTCGCGAATGCGAGTCCACGCGGAGAGATCGACGCTCACGCGCGCACTGTGGCTGCGCGCCAAGGTCGCGGCGTAGAGCGCGGCGCCGTCGATCGGCGTGGCCAGCAATGCGTAGCCGGAGATGTGGAGACAATCGCACGCGAACCACGCGGGGTCGAGGTCGGCCGGAGACAGCTCGGGCGCGACGCCACGATCCGACGCCATCGTGCGCTCACCTTCTGCGTCCACGAGTGAGACGACGATGCCGTTTCGGCCCGCGAGCGGTCCCACGAGCTCGACTCCGCGTCCCTCGAGCTCCGCTGTCACCAGCTGGCCGGCCAGGTCCTCGCCCCGCCTCGAGACGGTCCGCGCCTGGGAGCCGAGCGCCACCACCCAGGCGGCGACGTTCGCCGCCTGTCCGCCGGCGGTCGTCTGCGTGGTCGACAATGCATCCGCTCCTGAAGCGAGCGGCTCGCCCAGACGCACGATCACGTCCAGAAGCGCGTCGCCGAGGGTTACGACCAACACACCTACAATCGTCCCATGGACAGCGAGCACAGGGGCGGCCGGCTCGGCTCGTTCGTCGTGGGCGGAGTGCTCGGCGCTTCCGCAGCCCTTGCCGCGGCACGTCGCAGGCGGCGCCGGATCGAGCCAGAGCGGCCTGTCTTCCAGGGCCTAGAGGCATTCGAAGGCGCTCCGTGCTATCGCGAGATCGTGGAGAAGGAGCGTGACGAGTTGGATGGAGGCCTGATGTGAGATTCCGCCGGGTCGGATGACCACCAGACACGGCGCCGGATCAGCACGTTCGCCCGCGGCACGTAGCGCCGCTACGCACCGCGAACGACCGCACTGCCCGACTTGGTCTGGAGCGCCCTCCGACGACGGCCGAATTTCACACCAGACCTCTACAGCCGTGACGTTACAGCCGTGACTCTGCGCGCAGCAGCGCGCGCAAGTTGATGTCCGCGTCACCGATCTCGAGCGTACGGCCGAGCCGCATTACTTCCTCCGAAACCGCGACGTAGTTCGCACGCGTCCCCAGCGGTTTCCGCGAGCGAATCACCAGGAACGGCCCGTAGGCGCGAGCCTCGAACGCGGCCTGCGGAGCTGGTAATGCATACCGAATCGTCTGTCGCTCCTTCACGTTCGTGGTGTCGCTCGCGTCGAAGACCCAGACGCCGCGACCGAGCGGCTCCGGAATGTCCTTCAGTGCCGACGCGAGCAGGGCCGGATCGGCTCGCGGAAGCGCGTGGCCCGAGAACGCGCGGTTCTGCTCCCACGCCTGCAGGTACACGGGCTCGTACCCGAGTAGGACGTCGCTCGGCCGATACGTCGACGCGAGCCACGCCCCTGCACCGTCACGCGCCTGCGCCTCGCCCGGCGGATCGCCGTCGAAGATCGGCGGCGTCTTCTCGTGCGTCCAGCGCACCTCTCCGATCAGGAGCACCACAACTGCGGTCGCCGCAACGGCCGGCCCCAGGCGTCCCCCGCGGCGCCCGAGCTCGACCAACGGCACGGCGAGCAGCACGCTGAAGAACGGCAGCGCGAAGATCAGGTGACGCGCCTCGGGCGACGCAGTCGAGTTGAGCGTCGCGAGCATGAATGCGAGGCCCGGCACGGCGACGACGCACGCGAACAGCCCGACGCTTTCGGGGCGGCGGCGCCAGAGCAGGATCGTTCCCACGAGTGCGAGCACGAGAACGGGCGTCGACCACCCGCGATGGCCGGCGCTGAAATCGCCGGCGACCCACCAGAAGTAGTGGAGCACCGACGTCGGTGATCCGAGCTCCGGCCCGCCGCCGCCGACGCCGACGTCGAAGCGGTCGCGCAACACGAGGTCCGCCCACCAGAAGGGGATCCCGGCGATCCCGACCGCGGCCAGGGTCAGGAGCGCCGGGCGCAGTCGCCTGCGCCGGAGGACGACGAACAGTCCCTGCGCGGCAACGACGAGCGCTGCGTAGGGATGGCTCGCGAGCATCAGGAGCAGCGCGAGCCCCCAAACGGCGAACCGGCGCCGGCCGCCACGGTCGAGCGCGGACAAAAGCGCCAGGAACGAGAGCAGGCTCGTGAACAGGAACAGGCTGTACATCCGCCCGTAGATCCCGTGGAACATGAGTACCCAGCTCCCCGAGGCGAGCGCGGCGGCGACGAGCCCGACAGCTCGGTCGGCGAGTCGCGCACCGAGGAGTGCGATCAGCGGGACGCTCGCGACCGCGAAGAGCAGTGAGACGAGGCGGAGGCCGGTCAGCCCTCCGCCGAGGTGCACGACCAGCCACGCGAAGCCGAAGTGCAGCGGGGCGCCGCCACGTTCCGCGACGACCGTGCGCAGCACGTGGCCGAGCGAGCCGCGACCGACGAAGAGCGCGAGCGCCTCGTCCTCGTGCGGCGGCCACGTGCGCAGGAACCAGCCGAGGACACCGGCCAGCGTCGCTGCCACCGCGGTCGTTCCGGCCCAAAAGGCGTCCACCTCCCGCACACGCGTGCGGGCGCGCGCGAGCGGGGAGGGGTCGGTCGCGACCTCGATCACGGGCTTTGTCTTGAGGCTGTCCAAGCCGATAACACTGCTAGCGTCCTAAATCTCGTGCCCACGTACGAATACAAGTGTCCGAACGGGCACGTTTTCGAAGTCTTCAAGCGCATCGCCGACCCGCCCCCTGAGGCGTGTCCGGTGTGCGGGACGTCGCCCGTCGAGACCGTGCTCTATCCCGTCCCAGTCCACTTCCGCGGCTCCGGGTTCTACTCGACCGACTACGGGCGCGGCGGTCGCAAGAGGGACCGGGCGAAGGAGTCCTCCTCGGAGTCGGGGTCGGACTCGGGGTCGGGCGACAAGAAGGAAAAGAAGGACGCGTCAACCGAGAAGAAGGCCGCCGAGGGCTGACTACCGGAACTGCCGGTTCCCGACGACGCAGCCGGGGCCGTACTGGCCCGATCCCGGCTGGGGCGGCTGAGGGGCTGCCCGGCCGGTGACCATCTGTACGACGGAGATGTTCTGCTCGTCTCCGACGATCACCGAGGCTCCGCCGATCGAGGTCGCCGTCCCGCCGAGGCGGCAGTGCAGCGCGTTCTTCTGGCCTGCGCGCTTCAGCACCCAGCCGAGCTGGACGAACTGCCAGGCGGAGAGATCGGTGGTCAGGGGCTTCAGGAGGGAGTCGCCGTTGAACGGCAGGCTCACGACGGTCCCAAAGCCGAGCAGCTTGGCCATCACCGCACGCATCACCGCCTGCTGGCGCAGCCCGCGTGTGATGTCGCTGTCCGCCGGGTTGAGCTGGTTCTCACGGATGCGCGAGTAGATGAGCGCGCGCTGGCCGTTCATGTGCTGCGTTCCCTTCTTGAACCGGTAACCGTGCCAGCCGGCGCAGCGTGACGCCTTGTACGGGCAATCGAACTTGTTCGACAGGATCGGCGCCGGCACGTTGACGTCGACGCCGCCGATGTTGTCGATCAGGCTCTTGAAGCTGCGAAAGTCGACGATCATCACGTGATTGATCTCGAGCCCGGTGAGGTTCTGGATCGTCCGGATCGTGAGCGCCGCGCCGCCCAGCGGGAATGCCGAGTTGATCCGGTTCTCGCCGTGACCCGGAATCGGCACGCGCAGGTCGCGCGGGATCGACAGGTACACGAGCCGGTGCCGGCTCGGATCCGTGCGCAGGATCATGATCGAGTCCGAGTTGTTCAGCCCAACGCGCCGGTCGGTGTTCTCGTGATCCCGACCGATCAAGAGCATCGTCGTCGGGTTCGACAGCATGAGCCCGTTCTGCTTCGAGAGCACGGGAAGCACGGACTGGTCGAGCCGGGCGTTCGCCTTGTCGACTCCGCTGCGGAAGGACAGGTAGCCCGCGATTCCCCAGACCACCGCGACGACGAGCACGACGATCAGGCCGAGGCCGAGGCGCCGTTTCCAACTCCAGCGGCGACGGGGTCGGCGGATCTTCGGCTCGCGCGGGCCGCGTCCGTTCCGGTCCGGTCGCGCCTGCTGCGGACGCTCCAGCGGGACCTTGCCCTTGACACGCCCGCCCCGGTAGACGCGGTAGGGCTTCTCCTCGGTCGGCATCAGCCAGAAGGGTAACTTCAGGCCAAGATCGCGCGACGCTACGCCGTTCTTGCCGTCGGCGTCCCCTTTTTCGAGCCGTCAGTTGATCGAGGGGCACTCCGTCGGCTGGGGCTGGTCGACTCTGATTCCCGTGTTCGGCGTCCCGGGCGGGAGGACGTAGAGCGTATCCACGACGAATGGGACCGCCCCCTCGTTCCGGACGACGTGACGCTCGGTCGGCATCTGAGCGAAACCCGCTCCGGCGACAAGCTTCGTGGCTGTGCAGCTCGAACCGACCACGCGATACAGCGTGCCCTCGCCCTGGACTACGGCGACGAAGGTCGCCCCTGGGTGCGTATGCCAACCAGATGACCCGCCCGCCTCAACCCTCGCCTGCTGAAACGCCGTGTCGCATGGGTTCGTCGGTGCGCATGTGATGGCTCTCAGGACGGAGGCAACCTTGAACTTGACCGTCTTCGTGACAACACCACTCTTCGTCTTGATGCTGACCTTCCGCTTGACGGTGATTTGCGTGGGCGTTCCGAAGGTGAAGTTCTCGCCGAAGATGCCGCGGGCGAGGATCGTGGTCGAGAACCCGACTCCCGGCGTCGCCGAGGCAGTCCCGTCGGAGAAGATCCTGTCGGCCGCCAATCCTGCCGCCGCTAAGGCGACAACGACGAGCGCAACTGAGGTGAGCGGTGGCTTCATCGACGACCTCTCCTTGTCGCTGGGCATGGATCCCGATTGTCTCAACCGCTGTCCCTACCCACAAGGCTGCGAGGGGGGACCTACGTTCAACGTTTCGCGGCGCTAGAGTCCCCAGGGTCGGATCGCGACGTTGGGAGGAGACGCGATGAACCAATTGTTGTCGGGGATCCTTGACGAGAAGGGCCACGATGTGCTCCAGATTGACGCAGACGCCTCGGTGTTCGAGGCGGTGAAGCGAATGGTCGAGGCGAATGTGGGAGCGCTGCTCGTGACGGAGAGCGGCGAGATCACGGGGATCGTCACCGAGCGTGACTACCTTCGCCGCGCCGCCCTCGAAGGGCGCCCGGACAAGGAGACCACGGTTCGGGAGATCATGTCTTCGCCGCTGCTCGTGGCCACGCCGGAGACCTCAGTCGACGAGTGCATGGCGCTGATGACCGACAGGCGCATCCGCCACGTACCGGTGGTCGACGGCGGCAAGGTGGTAGGGATCGTCTCGATCGGGGACGTCGTCAGGTTCAAGTCGAAGCAGCAGAGCTTCGAGATCCAGTTCCTGCACGAGTACATCACCGCAAGCTGACCCGTCTGCGAGGGCTTTTGGGATTGTCGCCGAACTGACTTGCAAATGCTCTCCGACGGAGCGGGCGTACTGGCTCGGGGAGAGCAACGAAGGAGGCACTCCAAATGCGGTCGTTTACCAAGGCTTCATCGCGTAGCCGGCGCGGGCTCGGGCTCATCGCCACCGTTTGCCTGCTGGCAGGTGCGGCACTCGCTCTCTCGTCCACAGCATCGGCGTCGTCCATCGTGTCCGCCGGTCCGTTGACGTCGATCACCATCAGCCCCGACCTGAATTGCAACGTCCTCCACACGGGCGACGCCTTTCCCGAGTGGTTCGCCGGCACGGCCTGCGGCACGCTTGCGGTCGACCAGTCGACGGCGACGCTCTACGGTCCCCTGAGCATCCCTGCCGGAGGTGGCGCGACTCCAAGGACGGCGTTCACGCCGATCAGCCAGGTGGGCCCGACCGGGACCGGCACGAGCTTTGACCCGTTCAAGATCGTGACGGTCGTTGGCCTTGGTGTAAGCGGGCTGACGATCACCCAGACGGACTCGTACGTCGCCGGCCAGGAGTCGTACCGCACCGACGTGCAGATCTCGAACTCGAATCTCACCTCGAGGTCCGTCCGGCTGTACGCGGCCGGGGACTGCTATTTGCAGAACTCTGATTACGGGTACGGGCGCGTCGACGGTAGTGCGATCGCGTGCACGGCAACGTCGAATCCGGGCAGCCGGATCGAGCAGCTGTTCCCGCTCACTTCCGGCAGCAGCTACATGGAGGCCATATACAGCACGATGTGGTCGCAAATCGGTGCACAGGCTGCGGGGCCGAACACGTGCATTTGCGCCATCCTCGAGGACAACGCGATCCTGCTCAGCTGGGACGTGACCGTCCCCGGCGGCGGCTCGGCCACCGTTTCCCACCTGACGACGTTCTCGCCGCTCGGTTTCGCGCCGCTGTCGACGACCAAGACCGCCGACTCGTCCACCGTAGCCGCCGGTGGACCCGACGGCTACACGATCACGATCCACAATCCGAACGCGTCCCCGGTGGTCCTGAGCTCCGTCACGGACGCGCTCCCAGCCGGGTTCGCGTATGTGGCGGGCTCGACAACCGGGGCGACCACGGCAGACCCGACGATCTCAGGTCAGACCCTGACCTGGAACGGCTCGTTCAGCGCACCCGCGGGCGGAGACGTCACCTTGCATTTCAACGTTACGGCATCGAGCACGCCGGGGACGTACTACAACAATGCAGGTGGCGACGCCGGAGCGGTGGTGGTCGTGGCGACCGGCGACACTGCTCCGATCACGGTCGAAGCAGGCGACCAGCCAATCACCGCGAGCGGGACGACCGTCTCTGCAACCGAGGGCGCGAGCTTCAGCGGCGAAGTCGCGACCTTCACCGACCCGGACGCCGCGGCAACGGCGAGCGAGTACTCGGCGACGATCGACTGGGGCGACGGCTCAGCCACGACGGCCGGGACGATCGGCGGGTCAGCGGGCAGCTTTAGCGTCTCGGGGACACACACGTACGCGGAAGAGGGGCCGTATTCCGTGACCGTCACGATCACGGACGTCGACAATGCGGGCAACACGGCCACGGCGAACTCGACGGCCACTGTCGCGGACGCCGCGCTCCACGCCGGTACGTTCACGGTGCCGTCCTCGACGTCCCTCGGGAACCCGACGAGCGTCTCGTTCGGCTTCAGCGACGACAACACAGGGGCGCCGACGAGCGACTTCACAGCCACGATCGACTGGGGCGACGCCTCCAACTCGACCGGCGTCATCGGCGGCTCGGGCGGCAGCTATACGGCCGGCGGTAGCCACACCTACACCGCGGCCGGCCCGTACACGATCACCGTGACGGTCGTCGACGACGGCGGCAGCACGACCGGCGCCACGGCCGCCACCTCAGTCGTCGTCGTACCGCCGGCGGAAGCTCTCTCGGCGGGCTACTGGAAGAACCATCAGGCACACACGACGTCGCTGCTGTCGATCACGCTCGGCAGTTACACAGTAGGCACGTTCGCGGATGTGACGGCAGTGTTCGCCAACATGAACTGCGGCAAGTCGTCGGCGAACGACGCGGCCGGCTGCCTGGCCGCACAGCTCTTGGCGGCGAAGCTGAACGTGAAGAACGGTGCAGGTACCTGCATCGCTCCGACGATCGCGAGTGCGGACGCGTTCCTGGTCTCGATCGGCTACACCGGGCCGAACGCCACCTACGTCCTGACGGCGGCGCAGCGGGCGCAGGCGATCCAGCTGAAGGACGTGCTCGACACGTACAACGACGGGCTGGGTTGCTAGTTCCGACGCTGCCCGGAGGAGCTCGAAGCTTCTGCGCAAGGTGAAGGGGGCCGGCTCGAACCGGCCTCCTTCACCGCGGCACGCCCGGCTGTCAGGAACGCAAACAGCAAGAGCCAGTAGGGTAGCCGCGCGCTTTGAACGAAAAACGCGTCATCGGCGTCGACATCGGCGGCACCAAGATCCTGGCTGGGGTCGTCGACCGGGAGGGGCACGTGGAGCACCGGCGCGAGCATGCGACCCCAACCGCCTCCGAAGACGAGTTTTTGGCGGGCCTGGACGAGGCAGTCGACGAGCTCCTGACGGAAGAGATCGCCGCGCTCGGGTTCGGCATCCCGTCTCCGATCGACCAGCGCACGGGCCGGGCCCTCCAGGCCGTGAACCTCCCGCTCACGGACATCGACTTCCGCGACAGGATGAAGAAGCGTTTCGGCCTGCCAGTCGGGATCGAGAACGATGCGAACGCGGCGACGTATGCGGAGTTCCGCTTCGGCGCTGCGCGCGAGGTCGACTCGATGGTCATGCTCACCCTTGGCACCGGCTGCGGAGGCGGCGCGGTCGTCGACGGGCAGCTCTTCCGCGGCTGGGCGGAGTTCGGACACATCGTGATCGTGTACGACGGCCTCCCTTGCCAGGGCTCGTGCACGGGGCGCGGGCATCTCGAGCCGTACGTCACCGGGGTCGCGGCAACGAAGCTTGCGCAGGCGGAGTTCGGGCCCGCGGTCGACGCGCATCGGCTCGTCCGCCTGGCGAACGAAGGAGAACCCCGCGCGATCGAGATTCTCGACGGCATCGGTCGCCACCTCGGCGCCGGCATCGGCAGCCTCGTGAACATCTTCAACCCCGACCTGGTCGTGATCGGCGGCGGCTTCGCGGCTGCTGGTGACTTCGTGCTCGACCCCGCGCGCGAGATCCTCCGCCGTGAAGCGCTTGCGCGAGCGGGCTATCGAGTGCCGATCGTGCGCGCAGAGCTCGGGACCGCCGCGGGCCTGATCGGCGCCGGCCTCGTCGCGTTCGACGTACCCGGGTAGCACGTGCCGCTCGCCGTCTGCGCGACGCCGATCGGAAACCTCGACGACGTCACGCTGCGCCTGCTCGAGGAGCTCCGCTCCGCCGACGTCATCCTCTGCGAGGACACGCGACGCACCCGCGTACTGCTAGACCGGCACGGGATTTCCGGCGCGAAGCTCCTCTCCTACCACGAGCACAACGAGGCCAAGCGGACTGCGGAGCTGCTCCCGCGGCTCCTGGCCGGCAAGCGCGTCGCTCTCGTCAGCGACGCGGGGATGCCCGGGATCAGCGATCCAGGCGCGCGCTTGGTCGGAGCCGCACTCGAGCAGGGTGTGCCCGTGACTGTGCTGCCCGGCCCATCCGCTGTCGACACGGCGCTCGTCGCCGGGGGGTTTGCAGCCGACCGCTACCAGTTCGTCGGCTTCCTGCCACGGGGCGCCGGCGCGTTGAGAGCTCTGTGGCGCGAGCTCGCAGGCTGGGCATATCCCGTCATCGCTTTCGAGTCGCCCCAGCGGCTGCCTGCGACGCTTCGTTCGCTGGCGGCCGCGCAGCCCGGGCGGGAGGTGGCCGTCTGCCGCGAGCTGACGAAGAAGTTCGAGGAGGTCGTGCGCGGATCGGCCGCGGACGTGTCCGCCCGCTTCGCGAAGCCGCCGAAGGGCGAGATCACGCTCGTGCTCGGGCCGGGCGAGGAGGAACCGGGCCTGCCCGGCGCACTCGAAGCGGTCGCCGAGCTTGTCGCCGCCGGAATCCCTCGCCGACAGGCTGCCGATGTCGTGTCGCGGCTGACCGGCGCATCCCGCAACGAGCTCTACCGCCGTACTTTGTAGCCAGTATTGACAACAACGACCGGCCTTGCTACGGTCGCGTTGTTCTCAAAATTGGCAACAAGGAGGGAACTGTGCGGCGACTTGCGGTCCTGATCATCTGCGCGTGCGCGTTCCCGGTCACCGGCGCCCGCGCCTGGACGTGGCCCGTCGACGGTCCGGTGCTGCGGCCGTTTGCGTTCGACCACGCGCACCCCTACGCGGGCGGCCAGCATCGCGGCGTCGATCTCGGCGCTCCGAGCGGCAGCCCCGTGCTCGCCCCGGCGAAGGGAATCGTTTCGTTCGCGGGAACGGTGCCGACCGGCGGCAAGACGGTGTCGATCGAGACGGCGTTCGGCTTCACCGCCACGCTCGTCCACCTCGGGTCGATCGCAGTGGTGCGCGGGGCGGTCGTGGGAGAAGGCTCGGTCGTCGGGACGGTCGGGCCGAGCGGCGTGGTCGACCTGCCGGAGCCCTACGTCTACTTCGGCACGCGCGTGACCAGCGATCCGCAGGGGTACGTCGATCCGCTGACCCTCCTGCCTTCGCGCGTTGCGCCTACGCCCTCGCGGGCCGCCGAGCCCGCGGTCGCCGCTGTTCCTCTGGAAACTCGAGAAGCGGCGCCCGAGGCGACGGTTAGCCCGTCGCCGGCAAGCGAGCCGAGCAGCAACTCGGAACGAAGCACGACGGAGAGCACCGCAGTGTCTCCATCGCACGAGGCGGCGGCAGTCGAGCCGACGATCGCGAGCGGCCAAGCGACGATGATTCGGCCCCAGAGCTCGCGAGTTGCTCCCGACGTGGCTGCGCCCGAGTCGGTGACGCCGGTGAAGCGGGCAGAGGTGCGCCCACGCTCGCGCGCTGCGAGCGTCGCAGCGGCGACGCCGCTGGCTAAGGTGCAATTGCGTCGCGCTCGGGCTTCGGTCCGCGACGCGCACGTGGTTCAGGCACAACGGTCGGAACGGCAGACGGTCGACTCGCGACGGGCGGGGATCCCTCGGACGTCGCCCCGATCGGCCGGCGGCAGCTGGCGACTCCCGGCAGGTCTCGCCGTTGGCGTCACTGCGGCTCTGCTCGCATTGCGTCGTCGTCTACGCCGGAAGCCGCTCGACACGCTCCCTATCATGGATTCAGGTGAACAGCTTCTACATCACGACACCGATCTACTACGTCAACTCGACGCCTCATATCGGCCACGCGTACACGACGATCGTGGCCGACATCCTCACGCGCCATCACAAGCAGCGCGGCGACGAGACGTTCTTCTTGACGGGAACGGACGAGCACGGCTCCAAGGTCTACCGGGCGGCCGACGAGCAGGGGCTAGACCCGAGGACTTACGTCGACCAGATCGCCGAAGCCTGGAAAGAGTTGCCTAGGCGGGTCGATGCCGACTACGACTTCTTCATTCGCACGACTGATGAGGGACACAAGCGATTCGTCCAGGAGTTCGTCCAGCGGATCTACGACAACGGCTACATCTACCAGGACGTCTACTCCGGTCTCTACTGCGTCGGCTGCGAAGAGTTCAAGGCGGAGGCCGAGCTCGTCGACGGCAAGTGCCCGATTCACGGCACCGTGCCCGAGCGAATCGAGGAGACGAACTACTTCTTCAAGCTCTCCGCCTTTCAACAGCCTTTGCTCGACCTGTATGACGCGCGGCCGGACTTCGTCCTGCCGCGCTTCCGCTACAACGAGGCGCGCTCGTTCATCGAGGGTGGCCTGCATGACTTCAGCCTCAGCCGCGCGGGCCAGCCCTGGGGCGTCCCGGTCCCGTGGGACGAGAGCCAGGTCGTCTACGTTTGGGTCGATGCGCTCATCAATTATGTGAGCGCACTGACCTACGCTCGGGAGGGCGAGGACCTCCGCGAGAAGTTCTGGCCCGAGGTGCGCCACCTTCTGGCCAAGGACATCCTGCGTTTCCACTGCGTGTTCTGGCCCGCTCTGCTTTTGGCAGCGGGCTTCGAGGTCCCGAAGCAGCTCTTCGTGCACGGCTACCTGCTGCTCGACGACCAGAAGATTTCGAAGTCCGTCGGGAACATCATCGACCCGCTCGATCTCGTCGACGTATACGGCAGCGACGCGGTCCGGTTCTGGGCCGTGCGTGCCGTCTCGTTCGGGCAGGACGGAAACGTGACGCTCGAGAGCCTCCACGAACGGTACGAGCGCGAGCTCGCAAACGATCTGGGCAACCTCGTCTCGCGCACGACGGCGATGATCGCCCGTTACCGAGAGGGACAGATCCCGGCGGCCACCGGAGAGAGCAAGGTGTCGAACGCGATCGAAGCGGTGAAACGCGAGGTGCCGGCTCGGCTCGACCTGTTCGACGTCACGGGCGCGGTCGACGTGATCTGGGATCTGGTCCGCTCCCTCAACAAGCACGTGGAGCAGACGAAGCCCTGGGAGCTGGCGAAGGACGACGCGCACGCGGGCGAGCTCGATCGTGTGCTGTACGACCTGGCCGACGGGCTGCGTGTCGCCGCGGTCGCGCTTTCCGCATATCTACCGCGGACCGCGCCACGCATCTTGCAGGCGCTCGGCCAGCCCGAGGACCTCGCCTGGAAGAACGTCGAGCCGGGCCGTACGGTCACTGCAGATGGGATCGAGCCTGCGACGCCGCTCTTCCCGCGCGTTGACGCTGCCACCGCCGCTGCGTGATCGACACGCACGCGCATCTCGACGCGCTCGACGAGCCGGCAGCCGCAGTCGCCCGCGCCCGCGATGCCGGCGTAACCCGGATCGTCACGATCGGAACGGATCCGATCTCGTGGGCCAAGATGCTCCCGATCGTCGACGAGCACGACGGCGTTTACGGCGTCGGGGGAATCCATCCCCATGCGGCGGCGTCGGAGTTCGACTTCGACGCGCTCGAGCGCCTGCTCGCGCACCCCAAGATCGTCGCGGTGGGGGAGATCGGGCTCGACTACTACCGCGATTACGCGCCACGCGACGCCCAGACCAAGGTGTTCATCTACCAGCTCGGGCTTGCGAAGCGCGCGCAGCTGCCGGTCGTGATCCACAACCGCGCCGCTGACGACGACACGGTCTCCATCCTGCGGCAGTGGTTCGACGGTACGGTCGTGCTGCACTGCTTCTCGTCGCTCGCGCTGCTCCCTGAGGCTGTCGAGCGCCGCTGGTACGTCTCGTTCGCCGGGAACGTCACGTACGGGAACGCGGAGGACCTGCGCAACGCCGCCCGTGCCGTTCCCGCCGAGTTGATTCTCGCCGAGACGGACTGTCCGTATCTGGCGCCGCAGCCGGTTCGGGGCAAGACGAACGAGCCCGCATACGTGGTCCACACGGTCGCCGCGCTTGCGGAGGCTCGTGGTGAGGAGTTGGACGCGCTCGCCGCGCAGATCGACACGAACGCGACCGTGGCCTTCGGACTGCCGTGAGGCGACGAAGTCGCCTGTCCGCGAAGCGGACCAGGGGAGGGGGTTTCGGGGGAACCGGGAGGTTCCCCGGGGTGCGACGATGAGCATCAATCCCAAAAAGCGCCTGGGGCAGAACTTCCTGGTCGACGAGAACATCCTCGGCGTCATCGGTCGCCTGGCGCAGCTCGCCGAAGACGACGTCGTGCTGGAGATCGGGCCCGGTCTCGGCATCCTCACCACATATCTCGCGGATCGCGTGTTCCAGGTCTACGCGGTCGAGTTGGATACATCCCTGGGGCCGCAGCTCATCGAGCGGCTGGCCGGCCGGCCGAACGTCCAGTTGCGTTTCGGCGATGCCGTGAAGCTCGACCTGGCCGAGGTGGCGCCGGGCGCGAAGAAGCTCGTCGCCAACCTTCCGTACAACGTCGCGACGCCGTTGATCGCCGAAAGTCTCGACCGCCTGCCGGGGATCGAGCTCTGGACCGTGATGGTGCAACGCGAGGTCGCCGACCGATTCTTCGCTGCGCCCTCGACCAAGGCGTACGGCGCGGTGTCCGTCCTGGTGCAACTGGTGGCCGAGCGGACGGGCTTCCATCCCGTGTCACCAACGGTGTTCCGGCCGCGGCCGAACGTCGACTCTGCGCTCGTCGCCTTCCGGCGCACCGGGCTCCCTCACGACTTTCGTCGCGTCAAGCGAGTGGTCGAGGGCTCCTTCGCGCACAGGCGCAAGCGCCTTGCGAACTCACTGGAGCTCGCGGGAGTCGCGGAACGCGGTCGCGCAGAGGCTGCGATCGCAACGATCGGCAAACAGCCGAACGCTCGCGCCGAAGAGCTCGCGCCTCATGAGTTCCTCGCGCTCACCGAGGCCCTGAAGTGACGCGCGCCCCCGCGGCCGCCAAGATCAACCTGTCGCTCGTAGTCGGCCCGGTGCGCGGGGACGGGAAGCACGAGGTCGTCACGGTCTACCAGCGCGTTGCGCTCTCCGACCGAATCGCTGTGGAGCGTTCGCCCGAGCTGAGCGTCGCGGGGTTTGCGGGCGACACGCTCGTTCGCCGTGCGCTCGAGTGCGTGGCGGACGGCGACGGCGTGAGCTTCGCCGCGCGGATCCAGAAACGCATTCCTGTGGCCGCTGGACTGGGCGGCGGCAGCTCGGACGCGGCGACTGCGTTGCGCTTGGCAAACGGGCTGCGAACCGATCCCTATCCTGCCGAGCGCCTACGCGCCTTCGCGCGCACGTTGGGGACCGACGTTCCGTACTTCCTGGAGGACGGGCCGCAGCTCGGCACCGGCGACGGCACCCACCTCGAGGCACTCGAGCTTCCCCAGGATTACTGGGTCCTGCTCGTTCTGCCGCGCAAGGCGGTGAAGAGCTCCACCGAGCGCGTGTACGCCGATTTCGACGCACGCGGAGGCGAGCGCGGCTACGGGGAACGGCGCGCGGCGCTGCTCGGCGCGCTGGAGCGCATCAAGCGTCCGCGTGACCTCGCAACGCTGCCGTCGAATGACCTCGCATCGTCCCCGCTGGCGCGCGAGCTCGTTGCGCTGGGCGCTTTCCGAGCAGACGTCACCGGTGCCGGACCGACGGTCTACGGGCTCTTCTTGCACGGTCACCAGGCACGAGCAGCGCAGAAGCAAATCTCCCCCGAAGGGCGTACATGGCTCACGGCACCTGCGTGGTACCGTTGATCAGATGGCGTACAGCCAGCCGATGATCGAAGGCGGGAGCACGCGCATCGGCCGGTGGCTCCGCGAACGGCGACTGCGTCTCGCTCTTTGGGTCGCCGTGGTCGAGGGGCTTCTCGTTGCGCTCACGCCCGACCTGACGAAGTGGACCGTCCTCGTCATCGGCGCGATCCTGCTTGCCTTCTACATCGTCGCGGGTCGCAGCATGCGGTGGGACGTCGCGCGTCAGCTGTCGTGGATCGCCGCGGCGTCGCAGGCGCTAGCGATCCTCGTCGTCATCCTCGCCTTCGTCCTCAAGCTCGTGGCGATCGTGGCGGTCGTACTCTTCGCGCTCATCGCCCTTGTGTATCTCTTCTCGGACTCGCGGCGCACCTGAGCTCCAGTTCGTTTCGGGGCCGACTGCGTCGTGCATCCTCTGAGAACTCGTTTCACGATGCCCCAGCCTGCGCCTCCTCAGGAAGAGGGGCGGGTGGTTGCCGCCCCTCTCGAGCTGCGCTCGAACCCGACGGTGCTCTCATTTAGCTCGGAAGCAAGACCAAGTGTCGTTCCGCGGGATGTAGACGTACTGCCCATTCGGCTGTTGCGGACACGGCGGCGTGCCACGCAGGTAGATGTCGGGCCGTAGGAGGTGCTGGACGCCGATGAACTCGCCCGTCGCGAACGCGAAGACCAGGAGCTCGTATGAGGGTCCTCTTTCGGCAAAGCCGGGTGTGCCCGGAAGCGGGGGCAGGCCGAGGCCCGGCGGGGCGCAGATTCGCCGGGTCGGGTCTGCCAGGGGCCGGACGCAGGTCCAGCCGGCCTGCGTCAATTGATCCGGCGTCACCCCTGCGCTACTCGGGGCCGCCGTGATGGCTAATACAGCTGCGAGAGTCGCGGCCACGACAAGCAGCGAGCGCATCGCGTGCTTCATCGGAGACCTCCTCCATCTCCCTGCATACAGAAACGCCGCAGCGTCTCCCCTTCGACCGATTCTCCCACGACGACCCAGGCCTGACAACCTGAGAGGGCAGGTGCTGATCATTCTGAAGCGAGTTCTACGTATCGTTGCGAGTAGCAATTACCAATTGGGGCGTAGCCAAGTGGTAAGGCAGCGGGTTTTGGTCCCGCGATCCCAGGTTCGAATCCTGGCGCCCCAGCTCTGATGACATCAGATCTCGCAGCGGTCGTCATGGCGGCCGGACTCGGCACGCGGATGAAGTCAGCGACGCCGAAGCACCTGCACCCGCTGCTCGGCCGGCGGCTCGTCGACTGGGTCATCGAGGCGGTACGGCCGCTCGGCGCGGACCCGCTCGTCGTCGTCCTCTCGCCCGAAGCAGCGGGCGCGCTCGACGGGGTTACCGTCGCCGTCCAGCAGCGGCCGCTCGGCACCGGCGACTCTCTGCGCGCCGCCCGCGAGAGCGTGGGGAACGCAGAGACGCTGCTCGTCGTCTCGGGCGACCATCCGCGCATCAGCTCCGACTTGCTCAAGCAGCTCGTGGCAGAGCATCGCTCCGCCGGCGCGAGTGCGACCGTGCTCTCGTTCGAGCCGTCCGATCCGCTTGCGTACGGCCGCATCGTTCGCGCTGCCGACGTTCGCCTGAAGGCGATCGTGGAGGATGCGGATGCGAACGACGCCCAGCGTGCGATCGGAGAGGTCAATTCGTCGATCTACGTCTTCGCGGCCGACAAGCTCTGGCCCGTGCTCGACCGGATCGAGCCGGCGAACGCGCAGGGCGAGCTCTACCTCACGGATGCAGTGCGGCTGCTGGTCGAAAGAGGAGAGGAGGTTGTCGTGTTCAAGGCTCCAGATGCCGATGAAGTGGAAGGAGTGAACACGCGGGTGGAGCTGGCCGACGCAGCTGCTTTCCTACGCGCGCGCGTGAACAGAGAACACATGCTGGCAGGCGTCACCATCGTGGACCCACAGACGACCTGGATCGATCCCGACGTCGAGCTCGAGCCCGACTCGACGATCCATCCGTTCACCGTGCTGCGCGGGCGCACCCGAGTGGCGGCCGGCGCAGAGGTCGGACCGCACGTGGTCGCCGACGATGCCGAGATCGGCCCAGACGCCAAAGTGGGCCCCTTCTGTTACCTCCGCCCCGGGACGAGGCTGGGGGCCGGCGCGAAGGCCGGGACGTTCGTCGAGATCAAGAACTCCGAGATCGGCGCCCGGACGAAGGTGCCGCACCTCTCCTACATCGGCGATGCGGAGGTCGGCGAGGACACGAACATCGCCGCGGGGAATATCACTGCCAATTTCCCGCACCAGCCCGATCGGCCCAAGGGGAAGACGAGGATCGGGCGGAACGTCCACACCGGCATTCACAATGGGTTCGAGGCGCCGGTGGAGGTCGGGGACGACGCATGGATTGCAGGCGGTTCGTACATAACAGAAGATGTCCCTCCCGAATCGCTCGCTGGTTTCCCGCCGAAGCAGATCACGAAAGAGGGCTATCTCCGTG
>WNGD01000853.1_pt1 | contig 33433 bp, 53 predicted proteins | sample 5400671 | NCBI WGS metagenome assembly WNGD01 (sample SAMN13153369, study PRJNA577476) | soil metagenome | isolation source: 40 cm soil or saprolite under grassland replicate 2 | place: USA:California | collected 2016-06-15 | reverse complement strand
ACGCGACGCCCGCGAAGGTGGTGCTGGCTTCTAGGACTCGGGAGCCGACGAAGCCCAGCGCCACCCCTTCGTTCTGCCTCTTGAGCACCGGGTACAGCGCGACGGCGGTGCCGATGCCGGCGAGGGCCACGATCATCTCGAGGATGCCGCCGAAGACGACGCCAGTGTCTGGGCCAGGGCCGACGATGTACTTCGGATCGTGCACCGGAACGTAGAGAAAGAGGGTCGGGATCGAGATAAAGGTGAGCAGGTAGAGCACGCCTGCGACAAGCGCGGTCTTCCGAAGTTTGTCCATCGGGACTCGTTTCGTTGCCTTGTTGTCTTCGGTTGACATCATAGAGACTCCTTTCTGAATTGGTTCCATTCTAGAATGCGTGTGTGTACGAAACTGAGAGAAACGACTCTATGCTTGAAAAGAGAGGGTGCCATGAGCTAGTATACCTGAGAGAGACTATCATCGCAATGAGCACGCAATCCAATTTCGCAAGCTCTTTGATGGTTCTGCTCTTCATGTACAAGGGTGCCTGAAAAGGCTGGGGGGTAGAGCGAAGCTACAAGCAATTGCGGGGAAAGAGTCCTTGCTTCTGGATGTTATGAACCTTATCAAAAACAAATAGGGTGAAAGTTCGGACTCATGCGCGGAGGGAGCTCATGCCAGAGATGCTCTCTCCAGCAATTTTGAATACATCAATGCCTTCGACAGCCGGTGCGACCATCCGCATCCCTCCTGCAAGAGCGGCCTCTGGAGCTTATCCTGAGGGCGCGTACCGTCTCGCGATGAAGAGCGCAATGTACCACTTCTAGAGGGAGTAGACCAGATGGGGAGCGGTTTTTCCAGGCGGATGCATCTGAAGTCGCTCACTCTTCGCGCCGATTACCAATTTGATCAAGTAACTATTCGTATATTTTTCATTCCTATCACACTTTTACGGACAAATCTTGGTGATACCCTGGCTCAGGGGCAGCGCGAGTGCCGTTGTCGGCGTGTGTTCCCTGACGTTCAATTTTTGTTATCCAATGTGATGCTTCACCCACTTTAGAGCGAAGGCTTCACATGGTCTATCCCATCACTCTTTTGGTACGCCCGAAAACTATGGCGAGCAGTAGAAACGCTACAGGTGCCACTACAGCGTAACCGACGACTCCAATGTTGCGGACACTAAACCAGTACCCCACATTCATGATCGCGAGTGGCACACCGATCAGACCGATCAGAGATAGAACTCCGCTAGCAACCATCAGATACCGCACTACTTTCTGTAGTCCGCCTCCTTTGAAGACAGGCGCAGCGAAGAGCATTGAGAGGGCAAAGAAGAAGTCCCACGCAAGTATGTCTAACGTATATGCCACCGATGGCCACTTGAAAGAAAAGAACAGAGGAGCCCATGTCAATCCAGTAGATTCAATCTGACGGCTCACAGTTAGGACAACGAAGTGGACGCTAGACGTAGTTCCCGCTAGGAGGATCATGAAGGCGAGTGCCGTGAAACTATATGCTTTGTCCTCGGGAGATGCGTAAGCGTGAACCGCGACCATACTAACGACCATCAATGGTGCCAAGAGGATAATGAGCAGTTCCAAAATCGAGAAATATGGATCACCGATTGGTTCCTGAGGCGATTTGAGGGAGAGAAATCCGAGAACCAATGTAACTGTGTATATCACTGACACGGAGAATACAGCCCAGGCTGCCACTCTTCCAAGTGTGCGATGTTTTGTTGTGAAACTTTCGTTGGACATTTCTACTCCTTTCATTTTTGTGTGACTCGCTGAGCGGCGTAACTCTTGATAAAAATGCTGCGCCGAAACAGAACAGCCAGGAGAAGAGGCGCAAGTGACAGTAGAACTGCCCCTGCAATGAAAGCGGCAAATAAAGATTACAAGCGGCAAAGGGATAAGTGGATCGATAAATGGGACAAGACCAGTTAGCCCCCTGCCGAAAAATGTCCAACGGGTCCACCTCTCCAGCTTGCCTCCCTTAAAGACCGCAGAGGCAAACAGGAAAGACACGCCAATAAGGGGTAGTACCAACGTTGCTGTCACCAAGTATCGTTATGTCTCAGAAAACCAGCGTTATATAAAACTGAGCAAGTAAGTTAGCTTGATAAACCAAGCTATAGCTAAAAGCGCGTCTCAATAAGTCGTCTCATAAATCAGTGTCTTGTTTACAAATATTTGATGTGTTTATGAGACAAACGAAAAGAGACTTTTAGCCTCAAACGTCGGCTCATGACAGCAACGTTCGTACTAGGCCAACTGGCTACAGAACGGCTGCCGGATACTTCCAGCCGTACCCGTCTTGAAGCTGGGAATCCAACCCGAAATGGAGCGGCCCGCAATTTTGAACAGATCAATGCCTTCGACAGCCGGTGCGACCATCCACATCCCTCCTGCAAGAGCGCTCTGGAGCTTTCCAACGGGAAGTGCCGTCTCGCGACGATGAACGTAATTTACAATGTTCGGGAGAAGTATACCAGATGGGGGGCGGTTTTTCAAACGATTAATGGTTGTGCTGCTCACTCTTCGCGCCGATTGCTCACTTGTCACCTGAAACCCTGCTCACTTGTCACCTTATTTACCATGTGGTACTCACATACGGGCCAAATCGAAAATAAAGAGGAAGTGAGGGGGTATGAAATTCTTAAATCATACTGAGGAGATCATGCCTCCTCACCTGAAATCTCACTTGAGCGAGCTGGAACGCCGTGCTGCGCTCGTACCTTAGTTCTTCATTTACAAGATACCGATGGCAGAAGCTAGATAGGAAGCGCTTTTTCAAACGGCAATGATTATGTTGATCACTCTTCGCGCTAATTGATCACTCGTGGCCTCAAAACTTGACCACTCTTGGCCTTATTTACCAGTTCTGTAGCGGCATGAACCGTGGGCTGCTACACTCCTTGAACGGGAACGGAGATCAACGAGATCTTTCAAGGGATGAGTCAGGGCGCTACGGGAAGCTAGTACGTACTACGACGACGTACCACGGGATCACCTAAACCGTGCGAGCGGCAAGGTGACAGAGTCGCCATACGAGTCGTAGGAGTCACGACCTACCAGGGAGATCGGGAGATCCGATCACAGGGCAAAGGGCGACAGGGGGAACATTTCAGCAAAGGTATGGAGTTGGCAGGCCGCGTAATGCATAAGTCCTTCCTTATTCTCTCTGCTATGAAATGGGTTCTCTGGAAAGCGGTATGCTCGGAAACGGGCCCGTACCGTTTGAGAAGGGGGCAACGGAAAAGGTCCGAGAGGAACCTCGTCGGTGCCCTACTTCATTCATTCTGTATCGCATAGCACAGCAGGTGAACGAGCAGGTATCCTGCCAGACAGATCCATCCAGAAAGCATGCTCGGCGCGAGATGGGCAGGTGGATACTTGAACGCATACTGAAGAGAATGCCCATACATCACGAGCCCGTAGATGAACCATACCAGTAACGCAACCACCACTGTCGCGAGAAAGGCAATAAACCCCTCCCCGAACTCCACATCACTGTATCGGTGTCGGGTAGCGACCATGGTGCCGATCAACAATCCAAACAGTGCCCCTGCGCCCAGGAAGAGCAGGAAGGTGATTCCCCCTACCGTGTATATGCTCCCTGCAATGTAGCTAAAACACCTCCGATAAAGCTGACGATCCCTCCGAGAAACCCGAGCACGTCCCCCAGCACGATGCCATACGCCGGAAACGCATTATAGAGAAGAAGACACCCGCGCTCCATCTTTCCGTTTCACCTTGGCCGACGAGCAGGCACGGGCATCTTCTGTTCATCAGTCGTAGCCAGTCGGGCAATTTTGTGCTACAATGGTGGGCAGATAGACGTGTTCACTCAGGGCCGTTTTCACTGTCATTGCCGTGCTATTTCATTGGTTCAGACGCGTTGGTAGTGCAAATATCCCCAGGTCAAAACCCCGGCAAAACCCCGGCAACCCCTTGCCTGGTTTTATTTTTCGGTCGTTTGCCGAGCGCGAACAGTTGGAACCATTTGCGAGCGTGGAGCGGGTGTAAGCTTATACCGTAGCTTATGCCACTGAGCGCGATGAAAGCGCCCCCACGTTTCCCGACCTTCTTTCTAATTACTCTTATATTATTATTACTCATTCCCTATTTGCTGTTTGCCAGCATCTTCTTGGCAGGCGGCGCGTCACCCGGCTTTCGATAGGAGTGAAACGGTAGACGGAGGTATGTGAACGATGCCAGGCAAGAGATCATCAAAGCAGCCTGCCCCAGCAACGGAGATCCAGGACGATCCGGGGGACATGCCTGCTGCTGAGGAGGAAGAAGAGTGGGTGCGCAAGACCCGTAGCGATGCCGATCAACCTCGGATGTGGCAGCGGGACATCGGGGCTTTCCGATGGATGGGGGAGCAGGGAGCTGCGAGCACCGACGACCTACGGGAGCTACTGGGCCGTGAGGCAGCAGGCCCAACAAAGCAACCGGGACTCCTCTCGAAAACCCGTGTTCGCCACATCATTGAGGAGCGCTGGGAACCGGCAAAGATGGTGTATGCTGACACCATGCTGAACAAGAAGTGGGTCTGGCCGACCAAGAGGGCCTTGCAGCGAGCGGGCCTGCCGTTTGCGCCACATCGGCCCGCTGACATCAATCTCAATCACATTCAGCAGTGCAATCGCATTCGCCTCTACCTGGAGGGGCACTACTGGAATAGAGGACTGATGGGGAGCTGGGAGAGTGAGCGCATGATCGAACTCAGCAAAAAAGAATGGAAGGCAAAGCAGAAGGCTGATTCGATCACCTACATCCCCGACCAATACCGGATACCGCACATGCCCGATGCCATCTTTACCTACCACAACACCAAGGAGCAAAAAGATGACTGGTGGGTCTTCGTGGAGGTCGAGGTCTCCTTGAAACGGCCTGAAAAGCTCAACGATATTGTGTACAATTTGGGGGTGTATGGCCTCACCTGGTACTACGTCGATATGGACCCAAAGAAGGGCATCTACGATGGACTCATGGATGCTCTCAACACATTGACAGGCCGACAAGAGCGGCTCAAGTCAAGGTTCTGGATCTACGATCTGGCCGAGCCAACCAAGTTGGTATATCACTACGAGCGACCGAAGCAGCAATCGGGGTAGGCGACCTGATGACCAGCGGGCACCTCGCCAAGCTTAGAGTTGCGTCACGACATTGTGTTGAGCTTTTTGTTGTTTCTGATGCATCCAGATCGCGTGGAACTGTTCGACCTGGCTGCGCAAGAACATCTGCGTTCCCTTGACAAAAAAGGCCGTCAGCCTCTCTTCCTCGGCCCAGTCGTAGATCGTCTGGCGCTGCACACCAAATAGCTTCTGCACCTCTGAGGTACGCATCCAGGCACTGGCTGGATGGTAGCGAGCGAAGGCATCGAACATCAGCTCGCCCAGCTTCGTCTTGTGAAATTTATGCGGCAGGCGAAATCCGGTTTGCGAGAGTGTGTGCCCAAAGAGCGCCCTGGCAATGCGGGTCAGGACGATGGTAATATCCTCTGAGGATGAGTATCCTTCCACATAGCCGGCGACGGTCACGAGATCACGGCCCAGCGGGCTATTCCACAACATTTCGTGCGTATACTGCGGCGGGTTCTTGCCGGGTGGAATAGCCAGGTTCTTGTTCCATTCGAGAGCACGCGCATAGGCAAGCTGGAGCGTAGTTTCAATGGTTTGCTGATGGTCTGGAGTCATACTCTTTCTCTCTAGGCGTATACCAAAGCATACACACGCTTTCTTTACACAGCAGCATGCACCTGTCAAACAAGACGCAACGGCTCATTGGCCAGGTGCGTGCGGATCTCACTCTTCTTCAATGATACCGAGATCGTGGCGTTCCTGCAACTTGCGTGCGCGCCGTGCCTCATACAGCCTCACAATCCCCTCAGACAGATTCGCGCGAATGCTGTCGGGGATCTCCATAGGAACCCCTTCATCCATCACGCCATCCGCATCGTCATCGTCTGAGTGAGCGCGTCTTCGAGGGCAGTCACAAAGTTGTACTGAGCACCATGCAAGCTGAGAGCCTGCCACTGGTGTTTTTGCGAGGCGAATTGTCGACAACAAGTTAGTAACAAATCCTGCCAGCTCACGAACATGCCATCGGAAATGATAGTCGAAAAATCCTACCACTCTGAGGGCAATTATCGATCTCCCCTCATGCAGCAATGTCGTGTAGAAGCCGACTCATGCCATTGCTAACATCGAGGACGCATCTCTCTGTGGCTAACAAAGATGTGCGACCTGGCTGGATTTTTCGACTATCATTTCCGGCCAGTTTGGCGGCCAGTTGGACCATCAAAAACAACTGGTACTCTGCACTAAAAGCGGCATTTTCATGGCGCGTGATGGTAATGGGTGCCACCTTGAGATCACGAAGCATGGCGATGATTTCTATCTCCAGCTCGCCACGGCTAACCTGGCGCGTCTTGCAGATTCATCGATCATCTCCTTTATTTCTTTGAGAGGACTGGCAGGCCAAATGAGACCTCCGTAAAATGGGACGCAGGGCACTGGCATTCGTTTCTCTTACCAGCCAATGAGGAGAACGCAAAGGCATGGCAAAACGGGTCACCCAGTGCCAGGGGATCATCGCCGAGGAGTGGAACACCACCATCCCTTCAGGCCAAAAGCAGTGGAGAGCGCTGCTCGTGGAAGGCAGCAGTGTTACTTTATCAAAATCCCTACGTTCTACTGTGGTAGAACGTAGGGCGCGATGCAGGATAGTTACCCCAGACTGAACTTCTACAAGATAGTCCTATGCTGCGAGAATACCACGAAACCAGGAGACAAACCTCCTAAAAGCTAGAAGGCCATCCACAACCATACCATGCGGAACCATTTTTACAGCTTTCTGGCGTTCCAGAAAACCAGAAAGTAGGACTCATTTTACCTCTCAAAAGTAACAGAAACATACTTCTATTTCCCGTTCTCCTTTTTTCGCAGCGAAACCGGTCTATCTCAGGGTTGACAAGTGTAACTTTACACATGTATACTTCTATTGTGATACCTGTTTCTACTGGGCTCGCCCTCAGTAGCAACCACGAAAGGACCGGACACCATTGCCTACCTATGTTGTCTTTGTGAACCGAAAGAAGCGGCATGACGAGACCCTTGATGAGTATTATCAAGCCATCACTCTGGGTACGCTCGATGCCCCCAATCCTCCGAAAGCCCTCGTGCAGGGGGCCACAACGTTTCATCAGAGTCAGATCACTATCGATGTCGTCGCACTACGGAGAGCTCCGATCTTCCAACAGCAGGTTCTTCAGCGCCGACAGAAGGAATCTCAGCAAAAGAAGGTCCAGCGACCGCCAAGCACTGCTCGTACGGTTCCTCCTCGAGCTAGATCTCGTTCTCGTAATGCGGACTCGAAGCAGTAATCCCTGGTGAGGCAGGTCTCGCCGCTTGCCTCATCGCTATCCCGAAAGGACTGGACACATTTCATGGAGTTCAGCTACGAAACGATCAAGCTGCTCGCAAAAGAAACTGGACGCAAGGTTACCGATTTGATCGCGCTGGCGAGCCAGAACGATCCATTTTATCAAGGAACACCTGGTTCTCGCAGCCTGGCAGAGTGGTTCGCTGAAATCTACTACCGACAGAACTGGCAACGTACACGCGTCCACATCCGGCGTGCTCATTACACCATCCTTTCACTCGGTTCTACGCTCCCGAATGGCAAGCCATATGAAAACACTGAAGAGTGTTGGAATACCTTGCTTATGGCTTCTAAGGCTGCCCGCTACCTCAAACTAGTCGATGTGACTTCATTCGACGACCGGAAGAATGATGATCCGGTCAGTTATGACGACAGCAGCCGAAATGAGGCAGAGCTGAGAGTGGATGACTACCTCTATACCAGTGACCTGGAGGTCCCAAGGTTTCCAAGCTTGCCATTCTACACTCTCGACAACTTTCAAGCTAGTCAGCGCTACCATCTAGAAGTGTGGTGTGAAAAGACTTCGATGAATGATGAGCTGATTCCCCTCTGCCAGAGCTATGGGATGACGCTGCAAACGGGGGCAGGTGAACTCTCCATCACACTTACCCGTCTCCTGGCTGAGCGCATGCAGCAGAGCGGCAAACCCACGCGCATTTTCTATATCTCCGATTTTGACCCGGCTGGTCAGTCGATGCCGGTGGCCGTCGCGAGAAAGCTAGAGTACTTCGTACGTACGGATCATCTCGACGTGGATGTGCGGCTCTTCCCAGTGATCTTGACTGCCGACCAGGTGCGTCAGTACCAACTCCCTCGAACGCCTATTAAGGAGTCCGAGAGAAGGCGTGCAGGCTTTGAGGCTCATCACGGCGAGGGCGCAGTCGAGTTGGATGCCCTCGAAGCATTGCGACCTGGTGAGTTGCAGCAAATCTTGCGCGGCTACATTGAGCGCTATTATGACTACGATCTCGACGCTCGAACCAGGGAAGCGCGTGCAGAGTTGGAGCGTGATTACAACCAGATCAGCCGCGAAGTGGTGGACAACTACCAGGATCAGATCGGCGATCTGCGTTCCCTGTTAGAGCAGATCCATGTCAAGGTTGCTCCTGAGATGGAGCAGTATGCCGAAGGCGTTCGTGCTTTGTGGGAAGAAATTTCCGATGAGCTGAAGGCCCGCGCGCCAGATCTGGATGCATACGTGATCCCAGAGGCAGACGAGGCGAACGAGATGGGCGAGGGCCTCTACAACAGTCAACGCAACTACCAGGAGCAGTTAGAGGCATACAAAGCATTTCAAGGAAAGTAGAGACGGTTGAGGGGAAGCGCGATCTCGCCATCGCGCATTCCCTGACCCCGCCAGATCGGACCGGACAGGTGACCTGACGGTTACTAGCATTATAGGTTGGAGGATCAGTTCATGCAACCGTTACAAACGCTCTGGGCTCGCACGCGCGTTGACCCTCGCCACCTCGATCCAAGATTGCTGAGGATCATGCGTATCCTGGTGATCCTGGGCATCTTTACCATTGTGATGGTCGTCGTATCCATCGCATTCTTTTCGATCACCTGTGCACTCCAGACGCTTGATGGCATCCTTCTGACTCTTCAGGCGGTGCTGTTCACCATCGAGCATGGAGACGTGTTCTTGAAGGCAGTGTTGTTCGCGCTCACTCTTCTTATCGTGATCACATTCGTGACCGGGCGGTATGGCTCCTTCTTGCGCCGCCTATTCCATCTACCGTCACATTAGCACCGGAGGGAAGACATGACCACTGAGCATCAGCGCATCATCGACCTGGTTCTACGCGTGGTTTCTTCGCGCACCACAGAACTGGCCATGATGACTAAATACGTTCCCAAAGATGACGCTGAGATCGACACCAGCAAAGAGAATCTACGCCAGTCGATGCTTGGCTACCATCTGGCCCGTATCGCACGCTACGCCGAGTACGAGGAAGATGTGAGTGCCGAGAATGCCCAGGAGTCGATCAGTACCGTGCTCAAGCTCATTTTCCGCAATCCATTCCAGGATAGCAGCCAACCACCAGTAGGTTTCCATCGGAGTGAGCTGGGGCAACTCATGAACGAAGCATACACACGCATGGTCAATATTGCGGATCTCATCAGCCCCACCGACGCCTATCGGCTGCTTGGCGTCTCCAGGCAATCGGTCTACGACATGATCGAGGATGCCAGACTGACACCGATTTATGTGGGCGGCAAGACTATGCTCAAAGTCCAGCAGGTGGAGCAACTCAAAGCGCAACGAAGTGAGCGCCGACGCGAACGGCAAACAAGCCCTTGAGCATTCTCTTGTCCCTGCGGAGGAATACCAGTATGGCCAACAAAAAAACTATCGCTTCGACCCACCTTTCAGGAGAAACATCGGCACTACACGCTGGATATCTTTCCTGAAGATCGTGTGGGGAGCAGTGCTTCACAGGAGAAAAACAATGCAATTGATTATGGCACGACGCATCGACCCGCGCACCGGCTGGGAGGCTAAGCACTACAAGGATGAGCCGCGCACCATCCAGTTGATGATCCGCGACAACGGCGAGCTGCACACCCGATGGGGGCCAGTGATTGCGCAGCGCGTCGAGGGGCAAGAGGTTCACATGCGCGAGCGCTCCAGCTCCAATCTGCGCGAAGAAGATTTTGTCATTCCCCTGGCCGAGCTGGAACGCCTGCAACGCGCACCCGACTGGCCGCGCCTGCCAGACGCGCGGCCAACGGCCTACTGGCGCAAGTTGTTCAGAGAAAGATACGCGACGCTGGCACTGTACCCAGATCCAGCCGGTCAACTCCGGGGCGACTACAACCTGCTGACAAAAAATATGCCGAGCAAGCAAAACTCCATGATGTCAGTCCATATGACTTGCGCCACCGCTTCGGCTATCGCATGGCGGGGACCGTCCCATTACACCGACTTGCTCAACTCATGGGCCATGATTCACTAGATACCACAATGCTGTATGTGCAGGGAACGAAAGACGATTTACAGCAAGCAGTTGAAACGATTGCTTGGATATAGGATCGGAGAAGATGGAGCAACAACAGAGTAGCACGATAGCAACTTTCTGCTGCTATGCACATAAGGATGCCGATCTCCTGCATGAGCTAAAATCGCATCTCAGTCCGCTTCAGAGGCTAAACGTGGTGAATATGTGGGATGATGGTGACATTAACGCAGGAACAGAATGGGCACCGGAGATTAAGAAACATCTGAACGATGCCCAAATTATCTTACTGCTCATTAGCGCTGACTTTATCAACTCCGATTACTGTTATAGTACAGAGATGCAACACGCCTTGGAGCGGCATGAGCGAGGAGAAGCAAGGGTTGTTCCTATTCTTCTCCGACCCGTGAGTGGCTGGGAAAAGGTTCCTCCTGGAAATATCCAGCTCGGTGAGCTTCAGGCACTCCCGAAAAATGCAGAGCCTGTTACAGCGTGGATCGACCGCGACGCTGCTTGGAAAGATGTGGCAGAAGGGATCGGCAGGGTTGCCAACGAGTTATTGAAGAATCAACAACGACCTGAACCAGAACACGTTGCACAATCCAATAGGCAAAAACAGAGAGCTTTAGACAACGTTGAGAAGTTAGTTCCAGAAGTAGATCTTTCTCTCTATGTAGATACATTTGGTAAGCCAACATTTATAAACCATAAGTCACACTTTACAAATCCCAATGATGAAATGAGAAAATTTGTTGAGTACGTTTTTGTTGATGCATACTTCTATCTCGATGCGATCGCAGATCCTAAAGGGAAAGTACTGTATTTTGCGGTAACGATACGAGACAAATCATTCAATCCAACATTTAAGAATCAGCTCTTTCAAGTAACGTTAGGAAGAAGTAAGTACAGCGATATACCTGATGGGATGTGCTCTGCGCAGGGCTGTTTCGGAGCAAATTGGTTTGCGTACTACGAAACAAAGTATTTTGGGAGGCCTGGAGCGTATGAATACTTTGGATTTGGGTTTAATTCCGCAGGATATTCTACAGAGGGGAGTGTGAAGGCTTACAGAGGACTATTGAATACAATGCACAACTGCCATGGGACGTTAAGCAGCCAGGAGATTGAACAAGTGAAAGAATTCAGCGCAGATGAGGTTTTTAATACCTATGCGGTTTCAGCTCCTGGCGTGCAAATTACCGATTACGCTTACATCATTTTAGGAGTAAACTATGATCAGGTAAGAATTCTCAACTTCTAACAGGTACTACTTGGTCTTTGCCCATGGTTGGAACAGTATCTCGGAATAGAGAACCGGACAAATAGGCCATCTTAACCATCGAAATTATTATCAGACATTTGCCTTCTTTTTCGTACTCACAGCTCTTCAGCTGGCATCTGATATGTAAGATTAGCAGAGAAAGGTCATAACAGCTTGACAGACCCATATGGGCAATTATTATATGATAATTGTCGTTTGCGAAAGTAGCGAGATGGAGAAAAGGATCTTGCAACAGAAAAAAATATGAATCAGAAATCTGTAGTACCGCAAATTATTTCTCTTGCTAATAGTGCGATCACTGAGCAAGAGCAAATTAGTCAGGCTATGAGCGCATCTTTTCGTCTTCGTCGTTTGATAAACACTGGTGATCTTGTATTTCTGCTTGCTGATGACGCTGTTAATGCATATGAAAAACTTCTTGAACAATTGCTACAACAAGAACGATGGCAGGAAAAATACTCTGTAGAGTATCTTGGCAAAGCAATACAAAGAATCATTGCAACCCTTCTCAAGGAAGAGCAAACCGCCGAGTTAGCAGGCCGTCTCTTTGATCAACTCAAAAGTGAATTTGATACTTTTTCTAAAGAATATGTTATTTATACACCTTTGGAAGGTATTAGTTTGCTGACAGATAGCTTTCCGATGGGCAAAATCATTTTTCGAAAAATGACGGATGCTTACATCAATGATCTATTTGGTCGAATAAAAGCCATTACTTTACTCACTCTCAGCCCGGTGGGAGCAAAGGAAGCAAGCATTTCTTGGACAAAGCAAAGAATTGACAGCCTGCGAGGAACTGTGTGTGCCGAATTTTCTATCTGTGCTGAACCACAAAGAGCCAGAGAAAGAGCAGAAGAAGAAGTCCGACATATTCTCGATACATTGAGATATGCAATATCCGTTCTTTACTCTAGAAATTTCAATATTGCAGTCGGCTTACAAGGAGAGGTTGTGTCTGCTATACGTATCATACCCACCCTTGCACTCGATGAACAGAGCTATGAGCTTCCCTCCAGTTGTGTAGGCCCTCTGCAACCATTTACATTCTCATCAGAGAACATTCAAAAGATGGAGCAGATTGGGATATTCAAAATCGCAGAGATACTAAAGCACCCAGATCAAACAACAGATTTCGAGAAGACACTTCTGCGTGGTATTCATTGGTTTGCAACTTCTCAAACACAATTTGAGAAAGAAAACGACTTCTTGAACTTGATGACTTGCTTGGAAACATTTTTGACTTCTTCCGGAGCGACTTTCATTGGTCCCTCACTTGCCAATCAGGTTGCAGAAGGAGTAGCACGCCTTCTTGCAATAGAATTAGAGGATCGGAAGGCACTAAAGAAACGAATACAGAAGTTGTATGGGGTGCGAAGTGGAACCTCTCATGGAGGGCAAAAAACTATCCTAGAAACAGAGCTGGCAGACTTGAGAAGCATTGCTAAGCAACTCATCTTTCAAATGATTCAACGCAAAGATGAGTTTCCTACTCACAAGGCCCTCTTGGACTGGCTAGATGAGCAGCGGTTGGTCGGATAAGACAACAATAGCTAAGATGCTTTTGAGTAGATAATTTGTAATCCACCTTCAGACTCAATTGGCTTCCTGATCTAAATGAGTTGTAATGCTGTTTCATCCAGTAACTCAAGTTGCAACGTGTGCTTCCAAGAACTGCGCTTCTCTAGCCCAGCAGGGCTACATCTTTATTCCAAGATCCTGTTCCAACCATGATACTGTTGCCCAATTCGGAATTCTAGGGATAGTTCATCGCGCCGTGCCGTTTTCTGGTACATTTGTGATAGCCTCTCCCCACTTATAGGTAAAAATAACCCATTTTGTATGAGTCATTCCCCACTTTTTGAATTGAGCAACAGTATCCAACCATAAGCAAAGGCCAATACTGTACCTGCTCAGGAAAGAGGGAGACACTTTTACTGTTTCTACCCGTTTCCCCTATGTCCTATTTTTAGCGTATCTCGGCCTTGGGTCTCTGGTAGATTGCACCAATTCCCGAACAGTCCTTGTACGAAAGGTCGAACATTTGCATGAAATCCTGAACAGCAGCGCTTTTACGTGGCCTACTCTTCCATAAAAGCGCCTAAAACCCGATAATTCGCGACCAAAAGTGAGTGAGCAACATGGTTTTTTACCGGCATTACGCCATCCTACCGGCTCGGTTTCGACACGCTCGCAGGCAAAAGGCGTGCCAACCGGCTCCCTTTCAGTCGCCTTATTTGTCTCTTGAACGCTCATCACCCGCTCAATCTTGGCCACTACAGCCTTGGGATTATCGGGTTCTAGCGTGTTTGAGGTTGTACTACTCTGCATAAAAGCTCTGCTGTTCGGGGTTCTATACAAGTGTTCGGGGTTTCGTACAAAAAGTGTTCGGGATTTGGCACAATCTACCAGTCTCAGTGGCATGAAGGCGCAAGTCGATGCGCTGCTAGAGGAGGCGAGCCAAGTCAACGGTCCAGAAGAAGACTTTCAACTTTCAGAGGGTTTCAGGCGGGCGGTTCTCGATGAAGATGAAGAGATCGCGCGCGACTTGCAGCCTGAACAGAACGAGCGTTCTATCACACGCAGCCACTTCGACAGTCCTGGCGCGTGGGAAGATTGGAAGGTCGATCATCCACAGTAAGCTCTAGAATTATGAAGATAATCTCACAACGGGCGCTACTCTCCGGAGTGGCGTCTTTTTCAACCGAGTTCAAAGCACCATTTCCCCCTTGCCGTCGTCCGCTCTTTTCCCCTTCTCGTTCCTCTCCTCTGGCTGGCACAGCCATGTTCACCGTCGCAGAGAATTCCTCGCGAGCGACCCGAATCATATTCGGGGAATTATTTTCGCCCTCTTCCTGCCTTCTTCCCGTGTCTGCCTTGCATGCGTCACAATTCCGTGTTACGATTGATAAGGAACGTTACGCATGGCTACAAAATAAAGGGAAGCGAGCAATGAGTACCTGTCAGAGTTGCGGAAAAGAGATTGAACAGAAACCGGGCGGGCATCCACGACGGCGCTACTGTAACGATGCCTGCAAACAGAAGCGCTATCGGCTTGCGCGCGGTGATGAGTCTGAACGCTCGTTCTCTGAGCGGTTGGAAAAAGAGCTTGCAGAGATCCGGGCCGTGGTGCTGGTGCAGGAACGCGAGATCCAGGAGGCAACGGCGGCGATCGCCGATCAGGCGGACACGATTGAAGAACAATCACAAGAGATCACGCGACTCCGGAGTCTCCTGGATATCGAGAAACGAGCGCTGGACATCACGCCGCGCTACTTCAAGTCCTGGCTCAAGAAGCAACCCTCATCGCCGTTCGTCTCGAAGATGTTTGCCGATCCCAACTTCCCTGCTCGCGGGCCGCGCTCGCTCTACGAGGCGCGTGTGAGATACCTGCACTGCTCAGATGAGGAGCATGAGGACTTTGTGCGCCTGTGGAAACTGCTGTTACTTGAGCAACCGTAACGTTACGGTTCTTCCAGACGCGGCACCTGTGCTCGACGAGGCCCTCAACATACCGCCGCCGCTCATCCCTGGCCCACGACGGGAGTTCGCCGCTCTGCTCGCCCGCGTAGATCTCCTGCTGGTGCAACTGAAGAAAGTCGAGCAGCTGCGCAGCGCTGGCGGCGCTCAGCAGATCCTGGCCGTGCGCGGTCGTGATCAGGAGCTGCTGGCCGTCATGCCAGCGGAACGAGACGCCATTCAGATTGATACTTTCCATCGCTTCAATGCTCTCATGCTCGCCGATCGTCGTTACGGCTTCTCCTGAAACATGCCCATCAAAAACTCAAGGCCCAACTCGGCGTCACTCTTGCTCATCACTTTCTCGATCGTGCCTTTACTCAGTTCCCTGGCCAGCGCGAGCACCTGGTGATCCACCTCACGCAACCGGCGCATTTGCTCCACCAGGCGCGCGACTTCTTCGCGCTGTTCTGGCGTGAGCCGCTCGGCCTGCCAGCGCTGCAGTTGCTCATCGAAGAGCCAGAGGTCCGCGATCTGTGTGGTGAATGCCGTGATCACCCGGTTGACGGTGTCGTCATCGAGCACGTGGGGCTTCGGCTTCGCTTCGAGGAGCGTCTCGTATTGCTCGCTGCTTGACTCGAGCATCCCATCGATGTGCGGCGCGAGCGTTGGGAGCATCGTTATAGGTTGCCAGCGCGGTTGCGCCGTCTGTTTCTGGTGTGTGTGCTTCGTCTTTTTGTTCTTGGGCATGCCTGTATCCTCTCCTGCTGTTTTGCTCAGTATAAAGCGGTCGCGAGCAGAAAACGAGAGAGAAGGGACTATTGACTCATCTGCCCAAGTATTTGCCTGGCATTTCTTCAAGCACGCACCTATGACGATCAAGCGGCGTGTGAGGCTGCTACGAGAGATCATCGGTATCGAAAGCTCTTGGGGTGTGGCAAGAGGGGAACGTTTTCAGGAGAATCCTTGTCGTACCTCTTTCTGTTTTTCCAGAAAGCCAGAAAGAAGGAAAAGAGGATACCCATAGGTCTTGTTGGCTGGTTTTCTGGCTTTCTGGCTCAGAAGGGCTTATACTACCATCAACACCACTTCACGGTCTTCAACCTCTAGACACAGGTCAAGATGCTCAGAGATCGGGGAGGTGAGAACACAGGGAAAGGACGGAACCGTATGCTAGAATTAGTATTTCCAAGCCTGGAGGAGGCCGAAGCTATCGTGAACGCCTTCACGATAGCGATGCAAAAAGGAGGGGTTGGGAAAACGGTTGTCACCATTTGCATCGCAGCTGCGGCAGCCAGGCGAAAACTGCGCGTCTTGCTGGTGGACATGGATCCACAAGCCAGTTTGACTATTTACTTTAAATATCTGCTGAAGGATAAGGTGACGGCACACCTCTATCACCTGCTGGTAGAAGGCAAAGCCATTGAACCCATCAAACTGGGCAAATGGATTAGCCTCTTGCCCGCTCACAATGATCTGGCGGCCATTCAAAACCTCTTTACGATGCTGCCAACAACCAAAGACCGCCCCAACATGGTACTGGCACGCTATTTGCAGCCGTATGCGAGCCGGGCCGATATCGTCTTGATCGACTGCCCACCGTCGCTCAACTTACTCACCAAGAATGCCCTGGCCGCAGCACGCAATGTGGTGATCCCATGCGCAACCGATGAGATGTCATTCGATGTCTTGCCACAAATCCTCAATACGATTAAGGACGTGAGGAGCGATACGAGCAACGGAGCCAATCCCCAGCTGGCGGTTCGTTGTATCCTCCCAACGCTCTACTCGACCGTGAGCCGTGATGCCAACGATGTCTTACGCGATCTCAACGAAACCTATGGGACAGAGTACGCGATCTATCCACAGCCGGTCAAGCGCTTAGAGATCTACAAAAAGGCCGTGAAGGAGAGTGTGGACGTAGGGGCCAAAGACGCGGAACAAGGGGCCTTCTGGGATAGGTTTGTCGAACAGATGATTCTCCAAGAAAAGATCGTTGCCTAGAAAGGGGATGCCAATGGCTACCGGCAAGAAAAAACAAAATGTCTTTGCGGATGAAGACGAGGAGCTGCAGCCTAACGACGCCTTTAACAAGGCCGTTGAAGCCGCCAGGAGTGCCACTCTGCCGAAAGCTGAAGCTACGAGAGATGAGGCGAACTCAGTGGCAGGCACCACAGTACCCGAGCCAGCAGCACCAGCTGCTGGCGTGCAAATGGACCAGGAACCACCGCCGGCAGCAAGCCAGCCTGGCAGCAAGCTAGAAAAACAGAAACCAGATCGCGCCGGTGACGGCTACACCAAGGCAACGTACCGCGTTCGCAATGAGGCCACTGATGCGATCGAAGATATGCGTTTGTTACTGAAACGACAATATGGCATCAAAGCATTGCGCGAAGAGATTGTCGAGGAGGCGATCCTGGCAGCCCAACGTGACCTGCTGGAAAATCGAGAGGCCAGTTTCTTGGTAAGCCATTTCAGGGAACCAGAAAACCAGTAAGCCAGAAAAACAGAGAAGGGGTGCAATCGCTCAGGATTGCACCCCTTCTCTTCTCATGCTTCATGATCAATGACAATGACGCCAGACCCATCTTGCTCCAGGAGCAACCGCCAGGAGCCAATGCCAGTGAGCACTCCGCTGGGATCTTCGTCACATGGCGCACCTGACGCTCGCTGATGATCCTGCTGCCACAATCCCCTGAGCGCGTTGACCATGTTCGGATTCCGTCGCACGATCCGCCGCATCTGGACCCGGCCCTGAACGCTCCAAACCCGATACAAATGAACAATCGCGGCAGCTGCCTTCACCGTGGAAGGCAGCTGCCGCTTTGTGACTTTCATACCTACCCTCTTCATGAACGCCATCCACCAGGTCAACACTGATTCTGGTAAGCCAGAAAACCGGCTCTCTGGAAAAATGGCTTGCTTGCCATTCTTCCGGTTTCGTTCGTGGATAAGGAAAAAGGTGACGCTAAGATCGTCAGATGGGGTGGATCTACGAGTGACTAAAGAGGGTAAACTGGTGTGTTGCGGCAAAATCAAAGACAACAACCAACTCCTGGAGATCGTAGAATGTGATATCGAAGAACCACCCTGCTGCACTTCTCCAGACCAGAGTATCGAGCGCAGCTCCCTGATGCTGCGCGAGGTAGACACGCAAGGCGCTGGCGATCTGCTGAATTGCGGAGACCTCAAGGACCTCCTGGTAGAGATCACACCTGATTACGTAAAGTAGGAAGGGTGCATACTTGCGGCCACGAAACGAGTTCAACTCACCCAGCACCGCCATTCGCCGGAAAGCGCGCACCTTGTTGTGGGTGAAAGTAACAATCAAGGCCCACCGTGCTCTCTCCTCTCACGTTCGTCTGTTTCCGGCTCCGGAAAACCCCACTGTTTCCTGAAGATCTCGGCCTCAAAATGCACATCAAAGAGGGTAATACCACCTGGCACGAAGGAAAGCACAGCTACCACTTCGACCAACTTCCCCATCATTTCAGCGGTCTTATGCTTGACCGAAAAGAGGATGGCGTCGCCGTGAGCCCCTATATCAGTGGCATATGATCGAGCTTGCGCAAACATCAGGTCCGTTACTCCCCCACTCGCCAGGATCTCCCGAATGGTCAACGGGACAAATGTGCTGAGGTGCAACTGGAGCAGTTCTTTCTTGAACTCGTTCCCATCATTCACGAGGTTTGCTCCTTTCAAAGGTCACAAGAGCGAGCTGAACAGGAGGTCCTCCGGGCACCTCCGCGATTTCTTGCACCAACGTTGACAGGACGTGCTCAAACTGCTTCAGGAGGGACGCCAACTGTGAAGCCAACCTCTGCTCCAGGAGAAAGGCGATAACGACGCCCGCCTGTTCTACGTAAGTCGCAAACGCTTCTAGCAATCGTGTCCCGAAACGGAATTGGTCGCCTTCCGGCGTGACATCCGCCTGCATTGGTTCAGCGATGTGTTGTGTCTTTTCAACGAGGCGTTGGTAGATCTGACTTTGCTGTTCGGTTTCGCTCAGATGAGCACAGAACGCTTCGGTCAATTGGGTAAACGCCCAAAGTGTTTCGCCCCCAACAATATCAGCTGGATCTCGCAGGGCGGCGGCCAGGAGCGCAGCGCCTGCCTGCACGTATGAAGATGATATGCTCATTGCACTTCCTTTCGCCTATAGGGGTGAGAAGCGTTGTCGCTCTTGGCACAGACACATGGCAACGCCTCGCCCCGTGATCTCACAGGGAACTTACTCCAATTGATGAAGCTGGTCTGCGATCATCGCTATCGCCACGTCGCCAACCAGTGACTGTAACTGGTTGTGCAACTGGCCTATGTTCTCCATACGCGTGGTGATAAAATCGTGCCGCGAAGTGCCGGAAGAAAGCCCCGAAAGCCCGCGCTGGGCTGCTTCGTACTCTTCGCTGATCTGTGAGAGCAGACGGGCGACTTCACTTCGCTGGGCGTCGGCTCCAAGCATGTGTGGAATCCTCCTTTCGTAGAAGATGGGTGAGTCTTTTCAAGGTCTGTAGTGACGGACCCTTTAGGAGTTTATTGTTCCGCCCTCTCCTGAAAATAGCTATTTTCATTGGTGGTGGCGAACGCTAGTTCATGAGCGACTCCTCTGAAAATAGCCATTTTCATTGGCAGTGGTGAGCCCCCGACTCATGGGGACTCTTCTGAGAAATCCTCCTGAAGGGTCCGTCATGCTAAAAGAGTCGCGCTCCATGAGTGACATCACGTGGTGAGCCTTTAGACCCTGCGTTCCTTCCGGGGGGTCTGGTCAGTTTGCCACGCGTGTATGGTACTCGCGGCCTCTTGAGGACTACATACTTCGGTGAGCACCTGGAAAGCCCCCTGTACTGTGACTTCATCTCGCGTCCACCTCATGTAGGTGCTCATCAGCACTTGCCTTGCGCGTTCATCACCTGATGGTGGCATTCGCCGTTGTGGCATCGTTGACTCCTTTCGACTTGCTGTGCCACACTACCCCCGTTTTAAATCTTCATGTCGCGTTACCCGTTTGTCGATGAATGCTCGCGCTGCCTCGTCGGTAAATGGACCATGACGCAAGGTATGATCTTCTATCTCGACGTCGCGCGCATACACCCAGTACCTCCCGCGCTCACATGCGAGCCTGTATTCGTACCTGCCCAGCAAAAAGACAGGTTCGTCGGTTGCAGGTGGAGCGTACGCCGAGCGGCAGATCTCATCGAGCTTGATGGTCAAAACATTGGAACTGGCCTTTGAGCGTACATCCGCAAGGTACGGATAGGTCCGTTCGATCGCGAACACCGCATTTTCAATGGTCACCACACTGCCACGTGCCGCGACCTCGAACCACTTCTCGTATCCGATGCACTCGCGTGTCGAGACCGATGCAGAGAACTGGTGGAGGTCGGGGAAGGCCCTGGACTTCCCCGCGTCCATAAAGCACGCGGGGAAGCATCCACAAAAACCGCAGTAAAAGTTCCCTGCCAGATCGTGAAACCCGGCCAGGTAGATTTCCTGCTCTATGAGCATGATCTCTCGTGACGTGACGCCGTGACGCTTGTAGAGCACCTTGAGCCGCTGTTGGTATTCGCTTTTGTGGTCCTCGTCGGGGATCAGCCAGCGAGGAGTCCAGTGTTTGTGAGCGCGACGCGTGCAACATTTGTACGAAGAGATGCACGCTGCAAGGAATGGCCCAGAGGAGAGCCTGGTCTCCATCTTCTTTCCCCTACCCTGCTGGATAGGTCGCCAGCAGCTCTACATCTGTCTATTCGGACCAGAGAGCAACGCTCGCCATCACAGTGATGAGGACAACGACCATCCAATAGAGTATGCTTGCCGCCACGCTTGCCGATGAGAGGAACGTGAACCAGATCACAACCACCGGTAGGCAGAAACATTCAGCCAAGCCGTAGAAGATGTCTGAGAACGTCATATGCTCGTCTAGGCTGTTGGGTTGATCTCGCCGATCACTACTCCGCTTGCTTGTTCTGTACAGGGAAGACAAACGTTGCTTGAAGCGCCTCGTCTTATTGGCGTGATAGCCACAGAGTCCGTCGCCATGGCTGCCAGGGCAGCACCAGCAAGAGTCGAGCATGTTCGTTTGGCGTGTCTCGGGGGTAAGTTGAGGGGAGATCACGTAGAAAAGGACGTTTAGTTCACCCTCTTCGGCCTCCGTCATCTCACCTTGTTCGCGCAACTCCTTATGCCGCTGCTGCTCTACCTCCGAGCCGGTCGCAGTGGGAAGACCGGCGAAGATCTCCTCCCAGGTCTGCGGCCAGTTGGCTTGCCTGTTTTGCCTCATCATTTCCTTCCTTTCAGGTCGTTCATCGAGAGAGCCATTCTCTCGCGTCTGCACACCCCTCGCCAGAGCGATGTGCAGAAACGAGGAACACTCCTACCAGACACTCATCGCGATCATCACACACACGGCTGAACCGAGAAAGATCAACGCGCAGCGTGCCAATCGGGAAGTCTCCGTGCTCATCTGGCAGCAGATGCTTTCTTTACTTACGCTCATTGCAAAAGTGTCTGGCGCAACTCTCACCGCGTCAGGAAACCTACTGCGCACATACAGCGGGAGATCGTAGACCCAATCAACAAGCATTCGCTCAGTGTTCTTCGTCTGTAGATCGAGAAGAACAGCAACTGGGAGATCTCTCTCGTTGCGTTCAACCATGTAGATTTTCATTCCCATTCCTTGACTTTCAAGGCCGTGGCCTTGTCAGTCCTTTCTCACTTAGAATCCGCTGGTTTTGGCGATAATGAACGCACCGACGATGGCGATAAGAAGGCACCAGGCCCAGGCACTTGAGGATGGTTGATTGCCTACCCAGCCATGTGCAGGAGGATCTTTCTGAGTTGCACGCTTCTGCCAGAACGTCTCTTCGTTCTTTTTGCTGGATTGATCGAGGACGGCAAAGCCGACGACCACGGCGATGATGGAGAGTACGAATGGGTTCATGGTTCCAGTCCTTTCTGACTGCTTTACCAGTCGAGTATTGGGAACATTTCAGACGTGTCACCGTAGATGATCTAGAGAACAGCGTCCTCAAAACTGACCTGTTCGGTGTGCATTTCCTCTAGGAACTTGATAGGAAGAAGACCTCGCTTTCGTACGCTCCGTTTTCAGGCGTCTACGCACCGCGACTTCAATGCCTATCCCCAGGCATATTCCCGATGCGGGGATACCCAGAAGTGCCCAGCTGGGCACCAACGAGAGGAGGGTAGGATCACTCACGAGCAGGCTCCCGGCGGTCCAGGCCAGGACGAGCGCCGCAAGATCAAGAACCCAGGGCAAACGTTCCATGACCGTGGAGATCAAGGCGCTCCCGGTGAGCATCAAGATCATGCTCAATAGCATTCCGGATAGCAGCGTTGGCTCATCATGTGCTAAAGCCCCGACCGCGAGGATGTTGTCGAGGCTCATGGTCACATCGGCTAGCACAATGAGCCGTATGGCGGCCCACAGTGTTTCCGTCTGCACTTTCTTTTTTTTGTCGGGGGTCACTCCTAGACGGTCGCGTCGCAGGTTGAACACGACCCAGAAGAGCACGACCCCGCCAACAAGGCGGAGAAAGGGGATGTGCAGCAGCAAGGTGACGGCCAATGAGAAACTGAGTCGTATGACGATAGCGCCCACTCCTCCCAGGAGCAAGGCGACAGTGCGTTTTCTACGCGGAAAGGGCGCGGCGACGGCCCCGATCACCAGGCCATTATCGCCGCTTAAAGCCAGGTCGGCCACAATGATTCCGCTTATGGCCGCCAGTTCAACAAACATTATTTTTCCTCTCTCGACGATCAGGGAGCGGTCGCTCCTCGTGGAGGCTGCCAATGCTCTGCCTGGTTGGAGTGGTGGTTCCTCATGTGGCGGAGTATATTGCGTAAAGCCGCTACGACAAGATCAAGGCATTGCATCGCTGCCACGCGTGAGACACTACCAGCCGACGGCCATCTGCACAGATATACTCATCCATTGTGATCCTAAAGGGCTGCTGATGGATGATGTGTGTATGGTCATCTGGCAAATCGATCTGATAGCGCTTGTGCTTGCGGGCTCTTGGGGTCAGATCAGTGACGGGAAACACCGTCCTGACCTGCTCGGTCACTGCTTCAACAATGAGTTTCATGAACCACTCCCCCGCTCTTCATCGTTTCCACCTTTCGTGAGCTCTTCCTCATCGTCAGTTTGGCCACTGGTCGCCAATTCACACGTCCAACCATTCTGTGTATGTTGCCACTTGTTTCTGCGCCAGGTCGTAATGCTCTGCCATATCGGAGAACCATCGGCCATCTAGCCGACTCAACCGGTGCATGGTCTGGTTGATCGCCAGGCGCTCGCCATGGCGACTGAGAATCCAGAGCTGCCGCTCTTGCTCCTGCTCGAAGAGAGCAAACAGACGCTCGGCGACGGTGCCGGAGCTACAACTGAGCACATGGTCCTTATAGACCATCCAATCAGCAGGTCCTCGATACCAGGTGAGCTGCGCGTTACGCCGAGGTGGGGTAAAGGCGATCGCTGGGAGGTATGCCTTCCACGAAGAGCGGATCTCCTGAGAAACTTCTTTCGTGAGTGTGGGAAAGCGTTTGAGAAATGTCTCTTCGATCCGCTCGTGTGTTATTGTTCCCTCAAGCACCTCGAAAAAGAGGGCGGCTGATTCATGGGTGTTGAAGCACACGAGGGAAAAAGGCGTCGCTTCTGGTTGAGGCTGCAACCAGATCAGGATCGTTGGCTCCATTCGATACATGGCTATGCGGTAGCCGAGCGCTGCAGCCCGTTGCTCAAATGCCGCTTTGGTGAAACCATTGTACTTCAGGTAGTCGCTGTAGAGACTCATGTCTCTCTCCATACGTGCGCTATGATTGCACCTCATGTTGCAGCCCAGGATCGGCTTCTCGCGCATGCTGCTCGCACAGAGCGATCTTCGTCTGTAACGACGTGATGCCAGGTGCCAGTGCCGGGTAGCAATCGTAGCTCGCCAGCTCATCACAGTCAAAGATCTCGCATTCGACGACAAGCGTGTCATCAGGACGCCGTGTACAAATGTTATTTGCCATCTTTTCTCTCCTATGCGCAGCCAGGACCGGGTTGGCAATCCGGCGCTGCTTTCACCGGCCATAGCAACGCTTCTGCCATTTCTGAGACCAGCGTCTTTCTACGATCTCGACCCGCTCCGGATCGACACCGTGGATACACGGTTCTCCGCTGATCGAGAAGCCATCACCATAGGTGGTATTGATGGTAAAGGAAGTGTGTTCGTGGGTCACAGTACTCAGCGTGCCGCCCTGGATGATACCCTGAGCGACGACACGATCTCCATCGTAGACTGCGATCATATCGCCTAACCGTGGTTTGTTCATAGCTCTGCATTCATTCAGGCGAGAGCTCAACGAGGCTCCCACCTGAATGTCCTCCTATCAGAAACTGCCTAGATGTTGGATCACCCAGGTAATGGCCGCTTGCTTCACCGTTTGAGTGCGCGTTCCAAGCACACGTTCGACGAGATTGGTTGCGAATTCGCGGTCTTTTTCCCCCGTTACCTTCCCGATCTGCTCACGAAGAGAGGTATCGTGGAGTCGCTGCTGATCGGTGGCAGCGAGAATCTCCTGGTCGTGCATCGTCACGTTCCTTTCTCTGGTAATTCGGGAAATCCGTGGAATGGACTTCCACGGAAATCAACAAACGTTACACATGCCGGCTCTGTGGAACCGTCTCTTTTCCGCTCGTTGCAAACTGTGCCAAGATAGGCTTCCCTTGAAAGTAGTCTGACCAACGCCAATACTGGCTGAAGAGCACATAATCATTTCCGGGTATCTGGATTTTACCGTTGCTGTCCGGTTGCTTTGAGCGGAAGGCCGCGAACGCAACCCGCCTAGGAGGCCACCTGGCCCCTCCATCCTGTAGCAAGGAGGCGGTACAAAACACGCTAGAATCCAGATACCCTCATTTCCATAGCGCGCAATAAACTGGCGCTGACGTTCTTCCCGTGCCGCTTGAACTGCATACGGCTTTAACTCTTCCAAAGAATTACTGGCAAGAAACTGATGGGTAGAGACCGATCTTGGAAAACCTTGCTCATCGAGGATGGTCGGGTACAATCCTATCAGCATAGGACGCTCCTTTCAGCACATCCGATCTTATCTGGATCGGTCTCCCAGTGGCCGCCAGGATAGTGGTAGAAGCAGGTCGCGCTACATCACAATCTGCGCGATGAAGGTGAGTACTTCCACGAGCTCGTGCTGGTGGCATACGCGGAGCACGGAGCTGGTATAGGGGGGAAAACACTTGATGTAGGTATCGAGCACCTGGTACGAGGTTCGCCCCTCTCGTAAATTCATGAGGAACACGTTCGTGTCATAGGAGAGTTGAGCGAAGTTGTGGTGATTTTGCATCATCTCTGCCCTGACACGTTCAAGGTTGATGTCCCGTCTCGCATCCGAACGTTGCATGGCCGCTCTCCACTGCACCTCGTGACTACTCATCTTCTTTCCCTTTCCACTCTCAAAGAAGGTATGGCGGCTTCCAGTGTGCTCCTAACGCCCCCAGGACTCTCGCTCACTCTGGGGGCATTCAACGAGAGGGGTATCTCTCAACATCTGACGGCCATTCCAGAAGGATCCCGTTGGTGCCTCTGGCGCTGCGCGCTCGCACGGCTCATCTGCGCGGTGAACGCCATTGGAATGCGCCTCACGCAGAAGCGTGCGTAGCGCGGCAACGGCGCGGGCATCGTTGGGGGTGAGCATCGGACAGGTCCAGGCGTACTGTCGTGCGCGCCGATTGGGTAGCGCACGAGAGGCCCAGCCGTCACGCCCGTCGATCAGGATATGAAGCGCCGAGGGGGTGAGTCCGCTGCGCTTCAGACGGAATGCCCCTGCGAGGCTGTAGGTGCCCAGAGCCAGGCCCTGGCGCGTGCAATAGTCCAGAATGGTGCAAAACTGCGCCACAAACGCGGATGCCTGCTCATCGTCGTGATGCGCAACGGCTGAGCGCCCGTTCTCGATCGCGAGATTGAGCGCTCGCGTGTACAGGCTTGCGTCTAACATCGCTTCTTTCTCTTTCTTGCTCGTGAAGGCTGGCGCGTCACACGGCCATGCCTTCAACGTTCTGGGTTTCCGGCACCGGAAACGTAGAACCACGCGGCTCACGATGCCTTCTTCTCTCTTTTCGCTTGTTGAGCCTGACGATACAGCGCCGTGAGCCGCCCGATGGTTTCTTTCGCTGCGGTGTAGGAGAGCTTCTCGTAATCCATCGGGGTCGGCTACCCCAGGGCTGTGCAAATCTTTTCAATGCTGGTGCGCTGCTGCTCAGTAATCATCTCTTGCGCCACGGACTGGCTCGGCGCAGCTTGCGGCGATGCAGGAGTCGAGACGGGGACGGTTGCCGCCGGTGAGGGTGTCGATGGCGTGGCTACGACCGCCTGGATCTGTGGACGTGGGACGCCCGCCAATCCTTTGCTGAGATGTTCGGAGAGCGCCTGCTGTCATCCTTGCGGAACTGCCATTGCTTTGCTGCCTTTCTCTCGGGTGAGACAGGATGCCCGATGGAGCATCCTGCCATCCCGAGGCCGCGCTACCGACTGGCTTGCACCAACGCAGTAAGCCCCTGGAAACGACGTACGAAGCCTGAGAAAGTGTCCTGGTGACGAGCGTACCAGTTGAGCGCGACGGCAATCAGCAGGCTGCTCACGGCGACTTTCACCAGATGCTTGAAGAGCGTGATCATAGAAATCCTTTCCGCCCAGATCGGGCACTGCCGAGAGAATTGTTTCCCTCGTCTCTGCTCACTGCTGCCAATGAGCAGAGACGAGGGAGCAGGTAGGCAGTCATGCAAACCTGCTCATTTGGCTATGCTGTTTGTTGCTGATGCAACTGGGAAATGGCGCGATCGAGGATAGCATGCTCCTGGCGCTCCTCATCGCTTACATCCTCGGGATTACCTTTCGCCTCAATCGCCTGTTGTCTGCGCTCCAGGTTCTCCAGTGATAATGCGCCTGCATGAACGAGCCTCACCAATTCCTTTTCTGTCAGCATATCGTTAATCCTTTCTGCCCTGATGGGCAATCATCGAGAGAAACCATTTCCCTCGCATCAAGGTTGCTTCCACAACCCTGGTGTGAGGGAGCCGCCACAGGGGCGACTCACCCATGCTAAGAATTGAGCCCTCGGTCTCCGGTAAGCGACTACGTAGGAGTGGCAGAAGCCGCTCGGTTTCAACCGAAGCGGAGTGTCACAGTCCAGACAGAGTGAGCCGGGCGTAAAGCAGAGTCCGGTACAATCGGGCGTGACGCACTCATGGCGATTGCGCACAGCCCATACGAGGATGATCAAGAGGAGTGCTAACGCTTGCTTGAAATTCATGGGTGTGCCTTTCTGGCCTCACGAGAGTAATGAGAAGAGAGGCGACGTGCCTCTTCCCGTTCCCCGCGCGCCTGTCGCTCTTCTCGCAGCTTCTGAGAGTAGTAGCAACTCTCCTCGTGTGTGAAGTTCCATGCCCTCACGTTCACTGAGGGATGCCGATGTTGACAGGTGCACTTACTCTTGCTCATTGTCGAATCCTTTCGACGAGGGAAAGGCTGGCCAGTGGGCGCGTCAACACGGCCATGTCTCCGAGAAACGACGATGCCGCGCTCCTTTTCCTCGCCCGCGACGAGGCTGGCCTCCAATCTAATGAAGGTAGGTAATTTTGATCGGCGCCAGGACCGACCGGCTTGTATCCCAGTGGCCGCCGGGTCGACGATAGACGGCAACTGACCGGCCCTTGTACTGAATGATCCCGGTTTCGCCGCCGGCAACGGCCTGGATCTGGTGAACCTGGCGGTGAAGCGTAAAGGTGCTCCCGCCATACCGTGGTTTCTGCTCACCGACATCGCCATACTGGGCGTAGATCACAGAGGTCATCTTATGCCGCCTCTTCGACCAGCGGATAGAAGTCCGTGGCGTATTTGACATAGTACTCGGGATGGTTGTTCACGAGCGTTTCCCAGGCACGCAGATCCTCCTGCTTGCGCCCCTCCTCAACGTTGCCAGATCCATCGAGCACGCCCCAGAGGCGCAACTGCTCAGCACAGTTCGCATCGAGCCAGGGCATCTCGTACTCTTCGTAGATCGCACTACGAGCAGAGTAGAGCAATTGTTTGGTCACCTGGTGGTTGTCGAGGCCATCAGCTGCGGTGACGGTCTCGAACAGATTGAGAACGACCGCAAGATCGTCGAAGTACACATCCTCGTCCTCGATGTCCTCACAGCCCTCGTCTGGAACCACCAGGATAGCGAGGTGATCAATCACGGCCTGTGTGAACTGATGCGCGAATAAAAACTGCTCGACCTTCTGGCGGTCGATCGCGATGTGTTGAGTCTCTGGTGTGCGTAAAATCTTCATCGTTGTTTGTCTCCTTTCAGAACCATTCGAGCCAGAGAGCGACGCTCGCGATCAATGTCACGAATGCAACGACCGTCCAATAGGTCATGCTCTCTAGAAAGCTTGCAGATGAGAACCACGCGAGCCAGATCATGCCTCCCAGCGGAATGCTGAAGCACCCGGCCAGGCCACCAAACACGTCTGAGAGAGTGATCTGCTCATCTAGACAGCTTGATTGATACATTCGGTTGATACGAGGTCTGTTTGTCCTGTAAACATGGGACAAGCGCTGCTTGAACCGCCTCGTTTTATTGGCATGATAGCCACATACTTCGTCACCGTGGCCGCCAGGACAGCACCGGCAAGGGTCGAGCGTGTTCCTGTGTCGTGCCTCTGGATTAAACTGTGGGTAGATCACGTAGAAGAGGATATTCAGTTCGCCCTCTTCGGCCTCCGTCATCTCCCCTTGTTCGCGCAGCGTCTTGTGCTGCTGCTGCTCCGCCTCTGTACCAGGAGCGGTGGGAACACCAGCGAAGATCTCCTCCCAGGTCTGTGGCCAGTGCACTTGTCGGTTTTCCCTCATCGTGTTTCACCTCCCCTGACGCTGCTGGAGGAGATTTTGCTGAACGGGATACCAGCCCTCTTGCGGTGATATCCCCATTTCCGCTAAAGCTCTATAGGCGATGGCGATTTTGATGGTCCATCGCGGCGTGCCATCGATCAGGATGACCGCGCGCTCCTGATCGACGCACTGCACGCTGATGTGTCCATCGTGATGCCGTACGGCGTAGTAGGGGCTTTGGTGTATCGCCTCATTGATCTCCTGCCCATAGGTCTCTATCGGGCAACTCCACCCACCCTCAAGGCTGACCCCATGCGATCGAAGTATCTGCTGCACTTTCGGGCTTGGGAAATCAGCATAAAAGCCGTCGCGGTCTACCACTAACCGGGTAATGCATCTGCCATTGACAAACACGCTCCCTGGAGCGTCGAGCGACGGTTGCTCGTAATAGGCAGTCGTCCCTAGGGGATCGTTATACCAGGCAACGCGGGAATGCTTTAACACCCGGATCAATCCGCCGGAAAGGCGGCTGGGGTTGTTACTCTTCATCGTTTTCTTCTCCTCTGGAGGGCTGGTACCACGGGATAACAATCCCCATGCTGTTGGTGTGCTGCGGTTCCTGGTTTTATGTGAGGAGTGTCATTCCAGAAGGTGAATCCGAGCTGGACACATTCCGCACAGAGGTCGTGTTGCTGTTGACGATGTTCACCAGTATAGATGCGGTCACAGACGTGATCGCCAGGTATAACGCAATGACACACATCACAGGTTCCATCAGCAGACTGCGTTTGGTGAATCCGTCGAACAGGAATGTTGGTCATATGTGTTCCTTTCCGTGTTACTTGTTTTGCCAGGCAGACAGAACCCTCTGCCACAGAGCAAGCAATCCGTTGCAGTTTTTGCAAAGCCAGGTTGACCCACTCCAGTAAAGATCTGTACCGCAGTTGGCGCTGATATGGGTTCCCGTTTTCATAAAATTCCTTCTTTCTCGGAAACCCTCCGGTTTCAACCAGGGGAGGAGAGAAAGGCGGACGCTTTGCTCCGCTCCCCTTGCGGCTCTATCACCGCTTTTCGCGCTTATCAAAAAGAAGAGTCAAGTAGTCCAGCCCACAAGCGAAGGCACTCTCGCCAGTCGAGAGAAACGGTTTCGCGTATTGGAGAACTCCAACACCGCTTAGACTGGTACTTTGCATGGATCGGCAGGAGAACCAACGTTCTGTACGCTAGCCCAACCTGTGTACTCCTTTCCATGTGGGGCGGAGAGCTACGTCTCTCAAGTTGCTGGTTGGCAACTGTCACCCGTCCTATTGCGTCGCGCACTTAGGGACTGCTGGCTAATCAGCATCCTGGTGAAAGGGTAGATGCAAGCCACTGGGCTTTAGCCCAGGTGGTCTGGTGACATGAAATGTCCTTTCTATCCGTCGTAGCGGATCAGCTTGACGCTCTGGCACGGGCCGCACAGGGCACCCTGGATGGCCCAGCGTTTCCCACATGACTGGCAGCGCCGGCGTCGTGTGCCAGGCTGCGGCCTGGTCATAGCGATGAGCAGAATGATCATCAAGAGAAGTAGGAGGAGGACTCCTGATAGGGCGATGAGCATGGACTCTCCTTTCAGAAAGTTGCGATGCAAATGGACATCTCGCGTTACTGAGAAGATGGGTACCGTTGTTCCATTTGGCGTTTGAAGGTGGAGGCTGCCCGGAAAATGATCTCGGGATCGTACACGTCGCCAATAGGTGGAATGCCGATCATAAGCACACCTGATTGTTTGCTCAACGTTCTATACGCGCTCATCGCAGACCGTTCTCGTTTCTGAGATCGAGGCTGGGCCACGACCTGCTCGATCGTCTCGATGGAAGTCCGAGCAAGGGTAAGCGCCCGTAGTTTTTGAGGACTGAGAGGAGCTTGTGCCCTGGTCTCGGCTGTTTGTTTTCTTCGTGTCACTATCGTTTCTTTCCTGTATCCTGACTGGCATAAGGCAGCCAGCAAGCGCTCCAGAGTACGCACTACGATGCAGGTTCTTCCTGAAAATCTCAGAGGTGAAGCTTACGTATGGTACACACGGAAAAACACCTGCTTCGATGGATCGGGCGGTTGGAGGTCAGGACGACTGCGCAGAATCTCCTGCCAGGCGTCTTGGGGCGACTTGCCACGAGCCCTGTACCGACGGTACAGAGCGAGCGTGATAGGTTCCTTGCTCAAGGTGTGTTCAACGATTTGATCAGTCAATAGTTTCCTCCTTCATGAGATGCTCTCGAATATACTCAATACTGAGGTAGGACTAGGATGCCTGTAAAATCCTATCACAAAGCAATTTGTTATATTTTAACAAGACAGAGATTCCCGGTAACTATTCAGAAGGGCTATGCAGTTGCGGATGCTCGGCTGATCTGCTAGAGTAGCAGCATGACGACGCAAGAAGAACTCGAACAGCTCCGAGAAGAGAATAAGGCATTGCGCGAAGCAGGGCGACGCAAAGACGAAGAGCTGGCACAGTTCCGCCAAGCGACACAGGACTTACGCGAAGGACTCAAACAAGCCATCCAGGCGATTGAGTATCTGCAAGAGCGTGTGAAAGCGCTCGAAGGGCAGCAGGCCAAGGATAGCCACAATAGTAGTTTGCCTCCCTCCACCGATCGCTTTGTTCGTCCCCCCAAGAGCTTGCGCAAAAAGAGCGGCAAGAAACCTGGTGGGCAACCAGGCCATCGTGGGCATCATCTGCAACAGGTGGAGACGCCCGATGAGGTGCTCCTTCATCCTGTCGAGCGCTGTGAGCACTGCCAGCACGATCTGCGGGCTCAACCAGCAGCACTGCCAGAGCGGCGTCAAGTCATCGACCTGCCCGTCAAACGGCTTTGGGTCACCGAGCATCGAGTCGAAGAAAAGCAGTGTCCGCTGTGTGCGCACCTGACACGAGCGTCCTTCCCGGCAAGCGTGTCGGCCCCCGCCCAGTATGGGACGAGCATCCAGGCTCTGGCAGTCTATCTGGTGGAAGGCCAAGCGGTTCCTTACGCTCGTGCCAGCCAACTCGTGCAGGATCTCTTGGGGGTCCAGCTCTCGGTCGGCAGCATCGCCCGTTTTGTGAGCAGCTGCCATCAGCAGTTAGCCGCGGTGGAGACCTTGCTCAAAGCGGCGCTGGTGAAGGCGGGGGTGATCCATCAGGATGAAACCGGACTGCGCGTGGCCAAGACCGGGCAGTGGGTCCACGTCTGCTCGACAGAGCGCCTCACCCATTATGCCGCCCATCGCAGTCGTGGACGTCAAGCCCTCAAAGCCATTGGCATTGCTCCCCGCTTCCAGGGGACCAGCGTGCATGATGGCTTGGTGAGCTATCAGGGCTACACTTTCACGCAGGCGTTGTGCAATGTGCATCACTTGCGGGAACTGACCTTTCTGGAAGAAGAATGCCAACAAGCTTGGGCCCGCAAGATGAAAGACCTGCTCTTGGAGATGAAAGCCGCGGTGGAGCAAGCCAAAGCCGTTGGCCAGCAGGCATTGGATCTCTTGGTCTTAGCACGGTTTGCTCGTCGCTATGACGCCATCGTCGCAGAAGGCTACCTGGCCAATCCGGCTGCCCCGCTCCCGGAGAAACGAAGAGGCGGTCGCCCCAAACAGCATCCCGCTCGCAATCTGCTCGATCGACTCTCTCAGAGGAAATGGGAAGTGCTGCGCTTCCTGCACGATTTTGCCGTGCCCTTTGACAACGATTGGGCTGCATACTGCACTCCTTCCGCATGGTTAGCGTGTTCTTTGATATTTGTGAGCATTCTTCTGAGGAGCATGTTCATCGGGCGGTTCAAAAACAGCCATCCCATGATCATTGGTTCGATGCATGGGAATCAAACCTGCCCGTCCCCAGTCCATGAGGGTTTGTCGGCACACTCCATAGGCTTTGGCGGCCTCATCGGCGAGTAACAACCCGCGTTCGCGCAAGCGGGTCCCATAATCTTTCAACTGGTAATCGCGTCGTAAGGATAACACCCGTCTGGCGTGAAAAGGTTTCCCTTCATAGGTACGCCACCCACGTTGGTTGAGCTGCTCGGCGACCTGAGCATCGGTGCAGTCATCGAGCAACTCATCGATGAGCGCAATGAGGTGAGGAGCCGTGCGGCGCCCGTGACTGAGAGGAACCGTCATGGTCTGGGTCGCTCCCCCTTTGAAGCGCACATGAGCGGTAATCACCTCATCTTGCAGGACGGTCACATCTTCAAGCAGCAGCCTCGTCATCCGCTTGCGATCTCGATCCGAGGTACGTGGATCTTTCCACACTCGTGGGAAATCCTCGACAAGCTCTTTAATCGTCTGCTCTTCGAGGGCAGACAGCTTGCGTTGTTCTGCTTCTTGCTGCCGTTCGACTTCTTCCTGGACCTGTGCCAGTTCGCGCAAGCGAGCATTCCAGTCGGCTTCCA
>WNGD01001285.1_pt1 | contig 33439 bp, 29 predicted proteins | sample 5400671 | NCBI WGS metagenome assembly WNGD01 (sample SAMN13153369, study PRJNA577476) | soil metagenome | isolation source: 40 cm soil or saprolite under grassland replicate 2 | place: USA:California | collected 2016-06-15 | reverse complement strand
AAATTCGGCGGCGAGCAGTTGGTGATCGGCGAGGACTGGCAATTCGATATCGCGCCTCTGCGTCAACACCTCGTGCAGTCGGCGAGAAAAGTGCTGACCTTTCTGAAGCGGGATCGCCAATAGCACGGCTACGGCTCTGACGAGCTGCTGAAGAGCTGACGGTGCATGGCGCTCAGAACGGCTGCCTTGGCGGCAACGTTCTCCTGGAACGTGCGCCTGCCGAGGCGGGCATGCCGAACCCAAGGGAACAATTGACTCGCGCTCCAAAGTTACTGCAATCACTGTTTAACATCTCTCCACGCTCAGAGAAATCGTGCTAAAAGTGATCAATGTAGTGGGTGCGCGTCCCAACTTCATGAAAATGGCACCCATCATCGAAGCGATGAATCGGAGCCCGGAGCAATTCCGGCACCTTCTTGTCCATACCGGGCAACACTATGACGAGAAGATGAGTAGGTCGTTCTTTTCGGATCTCGCCCGGACGGCGAGGGCGACGCCGCGCTTATGGACTCGGCTATGGGATGCGAGAAACGGGGGCAAGGTCACTATGTTGAGGGAGCCTACCGCTCATCATGAGTAATCAGGGTCGTTCTTTATATCTTGTACGAAATGCCATCGCGAATTGGACCCTATTTGCATTCATTGTGCTAGTTAGTTTTTTCCTGTCGCCAGTTGTCGTTCAATATCTTGGGGCGACTGGGTACGGTGTCTGGTCGCTGCTCGCGGGACTGATCGGTTATGTCGGGCTCCTGGACTTTGGTATTCGAAACGCGGTGAATCGCTATATCGCGCACCATCGAGCGGCAGACGCCCACGACGAATCCTCGTCTATTGTTTCCGCAGCGATAAGGCTTTACGGATTCCTGAGCATCCTGGCGATTCTCCTATCGGGAGTTTTCGCATACTTGGCGCCTATCGTCTTCAATATTCCTGAGCCACTTGTTACCGACAGTCGGATTATCGTTGTTCTCGGAGGGCTGTCAGTCGCGGTGTCCTTGATTGGTGGGGTTTTTGGGGGGGTAGTTTCGGGGCTGGAGCGATTCGACATCAATTGTTACCTTGAGATGTTTGTGACGGCAGTTCGTGCGATCGCAGTCGTACTCGCCCTTCGAGAAGGATACGGTCTGGTTTCGTTGGCTTGCATCCACCTTGCAGCTTCGATTGTGTATTGTGTTCTATTTTGGGCGGCTGCACATAAGCTGTATCCGGAGTTGTCTCTTCGATATAGAGGTCCCTTGTTTCGGCAAATGCGAACAATCTTGTCGTTTAGTGTGTCCCTGACTGTGCTTTATGTTTTCACCCAGTTCATTTATTACAGCGATGCTCTGATTATCGGGGCGTTTCTTCCAATCGAGGCGGTGACCTTCTTTGCTATCGCTGGGAATTTAGCATCGCAGGCTAGCGGTGTGGCGAAGTCGCTGGCCAATGTGATGACGCCTCGTGTGAGCGCGTTGATATCGATGGGTAGCAACAGAGTGGGGGAGGAGGTTTTGGCGGTAGCCAAAATTGCCACCCTTGTTATGACGCCAATAGCCGCCACGTTCATGATTCGCGGCGAATCGTTCATCACTCTTTGGATGGGACCCGCGTACGGGCCGGCGTCGGGAGAGGTTCTCCGAATACTTGCGATTGTATTGTGGCTAACGGCGTCGCGCTCGGTCGCAACACAATCGCTGGTCGGGATGGCCAGGCACCGCATGCTTATTCCGGGCTTCGCGGTCGAGGCAGCATGCAATCTGGCACTGAGCCTCATACTTGTTCGGCCACTTGGAATAGTGGGAGTGGCGCTAGGTACATTAATTCCGAGCGTGGTGGTGAACTTGGGGTACATCCCACTTTGTCTGTCGAAAGCGATCGGAGTTCCTGTCAGACTTTTCTATCGCAGCGCCTTACTGTTGCCGACGGTTGCATGCGTACCGTTCGCGCTAGCGAGCGCCGTGATCGAACGATATCCTCCGGCCGAGAATCTGGCCGCCTTCTTCATGCAAGTCATACTGATGTTGCCACTGGTTCCCGTAACCGCGTGGTTCGTGTGTCTAACATCCAGGGAAAAGGAGCAAATCGGTTCGGTGCTGCGAGGGATCGTCGGACCGTAGCTGCGCGGAGCGGTAAATCCTTATCCCGTGTAGTTGTGGGTGCCGACATCTATCAACACGTCCCCGGCGTACTCTTCGAGGAGCTGCGTCGCGCGCCACTCCCGTGCGACATCGGAAGCCTTGTGTCGAGTGACTAGGAGGTATTCAGGGCTACTGAAGCAAGTTCACTGCGCGGCGTACGTCTTTTCCGCCAGGCGCGTGACTGTTATCACGCAACGCGCTTGAAGACGTACTCAACACAGCCCACGGAGCCGTACTGGGTATTGAGATTCGTGAGGGTAAACCCTTCGCGTTTTATGGGGAAGATAACGGCCTCGGGCTTGGCTACCTCAAACGGATACCCGCCGAGCCAGTCATGCCAGTCGTGCCACATTGACATGCCGCGCCCGCGCCCGTACGTGGTCATCGTATGCCAGGGTGACCGCAAGCGAATCATGTCGGATGTCGCGGATCGAAATGTCCAGTACGGCAGAATTACCGAGGACACTGCGATCTTGCCCAGTATACCGGAGCAATAAATCCGTTTGACCCTCTTCCAGCGCCTCGACCACACGCCCTGATCATTGTAGAGGGCGATGAAGAGCGTCCCGCCGGATCGTACCATCGGCAACACATTGTAAATCCCCTGCCACATGTTGCCGGTGTGGTGCAGGACGCCCCACGAATAGACGATATCAAATATGCCGAGTGTTTCCAGGAAAGCCTTGTCGAGCACGGAACCGTGCAAGACGCGCCAGTTCGCGCTGTCGGCCGCGTAGCGATCGCGCATCTCGCTGGTGCAGCCCACTGACGCAGGATCATAGTCGAAGGAGATGACGTCCGCGCCGAGACGATGTGCCGCCAGGCTGAACAGCCCGCTCCCGGAGCCGACGTCGACGAAGCGTTGGCCTTCCAGCGTATCGACCCCGAGTCTGTGTTTCAAAGACTCGACGGCCGTCGCGATCCGGGTTTCATCGACCATCCGGAGAAAGTCACGCCAGTTTTTCCCGAAGCCAAATCGTTCGCCGGAGCGGATTTCACTCGCGTGCTGTGACGCGAGTGAGGTATCCAATCCAGGTGAATTCGTAACTCGACTCCTCATTGATCGTAGGCCATTGTCAAAACAAAACATCCGTGCGGGCACCGGACAATGCGTCGGGGGAGCGGCACAGCACTGATCATTTTAATGTCGGACGTCCGGATGCGGACAGGACATTACCCGGATCTGTCACGGAAGCACCTCGCAGCCCCGTTGAGCCCGAATGTTACACTTGTTCCACGTGAATTGTCGCGCGAGTGTTTGCATGCGGCGCAAACTTTCGGTTCATGCCCGCGGCGGACTTCCGAAGTCGTTCTAGATCGAGTTTCCGGTAATGACCGAGAAGGGCCAGTTTGAAGGACCCTAAGCGCGAATTTACATGCGGACGAGATGTGAAGGAGCTCATGCGCTTGATGTGTGGCTTTGAGTATTTGGTAACGGTACGATCCTGAAACGCCGTGTCCCGTTCTGTGAGTAATATGCCTGCACCGCGTCGCATCCGAGTGGCTTATTGTCTCGATTCGTTCGCGATCGGGGGGACCGAGCTGAACGCGGTGCGAACTGCAGAGGTGCTCGACCCTGATCGGATCGAGTTGTGCGTTTTTCATCTTCAGACTCAAGGATCGCTGCGTTCGCGCTACGAACGGCTCGGCGTCCGTATGACGCACGTCCCGATCCCGAATCTATATTCACCTAGGACCGCCCTTCAGGGCGTACGGCTTGCCGGACTACTGCGGCGCTGGAACGTGGATGTGGTGCACTCGCACGACATCTACTGCAATATCTTTATGGTGCCCTGGGCGCGAATGCTGACTAGGTGCTCGATCATCGCCAGCCGCCGCTGGTGGTACGTGACACCGCGTCCGGAGCTAGTGACCGCCAACCGCTGGACCTCCGTGCTGGCCCATCGCGTCCTGGCGAACAGCAGCGGCGTGGCTGGACTGCTTGCTCGCGAAGAAGGGGTGCCGCGGAAGAAGATTGTCGAAATTCCCAACTTTCTGGCGGAAAATGCCTTTGAGGTTGTGGACGATGCGGTGCGTGTTGCGCAGCGCCGAGCCTGGGGTCTTCCCGATGGAGCATTCGCCATCGGAATAATAGCTCGATTGTCGCCGGAGAAGAACCACGAGCTGCTCCTCAAAGCCGTGGCACAACTTGACGCGCGATTCCATTTGGTCGTGGTTGGCGATGGCGCGTCTCGGACGAGCCTCGAGGACCTGGCCCGACGGCTGCGTATCGGATCTCGCGTGCATTTCACGGGCGAGGTGGTGTCGGCTTACAATTTGCACCAGTTTCTCGACGTCAGTGTGCTTTGCTCGTTGAGCGAGGGATTCCCGAATTCAGTGATCGAGGCTATGGCAGCGGCCAGGCCCGTTGTTGCCACGCCAGTGGGAGGAGTGACCGATGCTGTCACGCACGGCGTTACGGGCATACTCGTACCTGTCGATGACCCAGCGCCGCTTGTGGATGCGTTACGGATTCTTGAGGCGGATTCTCTGTTGCGCACGCGGCTCGGCGAAACGGGCCGGGAGTCGGTACGAACGAAGTTCCGTCAGGAGACCGTGATTAAAAAACTAACGGCGCTCTACGAACTACTCGCGGATCGCCGCCCAGCGGGGACATCGGGGCGTGCTGATGGGTGAGACTGTACGCAAGCTTGAGACAACCGTTTATGAATCCATTCTCAGTACACGCGACGGCATTATGCTAAGAGTCATCAATGTGGTAGGTGCGCGCCCAAATTTCATGAAGATGGCACCTATTATTGAAGCGATGCAAAAATATCCAGAGCAGTTTCAGCACCTTCTGGTTCATACCGGCCAACACTACGACGAGGCGATGAGTAAGTCGTTTTTTGCTGATCTCGGCATGCCGAAGCCCGACCTCAATCTCGAGGTTGGTTCAGGCTCTCATGCTGCGCAAACCGCCCGGATCATGATGGAATTCGAGAAGGTCTGCCTGAACCATGCGCCCGACCTAGTCATCGTCGTCGGGGACGTCAATTCCACCATGGCGTGCACAATCACGGCCAAAAAGCTCGGCATAAAGGTCGCTCACGTGGAAGCCGGATTGCGCTCGCGCGACATGTCCATGCCGGAGGAGGTCAATCGACTCTGCACCGATGTCCTGTGCGACTATCTGTTCACGACCGATCACTTTGCTGATGAAAACCTGATCGCCGAGGGAGTTTCCACAGAGAAGATCTTCTTCGTCGGAAATGTGATGATCGACACACTGTTGAAACACCAGGAGCTCGCGCGAGGGCTGGGCCTGATCGAGAAATGGGGATTGAAGCCTCGTGGCTTTGCCACATTGACTCTGCATCGCCCATCGAACGTTGACGATCCGGCGATTCTTCGTGGCATCCTGGACGCATTGAATGAGATTGGAAAAGAAATCCCGATCGTTTTCGCCATCCACCCCAGGACGAGGAAGATGGTCAAGCAATTCCAATTCGGAGAGTACTTGTCAAGTACCGAGAAGCCTCAAGGTTTGTGGGTGACCGACCCACTTGGCTACCTTGAATTTCTTCACCTGAACATGAACGCAATGATGGTTATCACCGATAGTGGCGGTCTGCAGGAAGAGACGACTGTTCTTGGAGTTCCATGCATTACGCTGCGCAGCAATACCGAGCGTCCAATTACCTGCGAGGTGGGCACGAACGTCATTGCGGGAAATAGCAAGGAATCTATTCTGCGCCACGCGTTCAGGGTTTTGAAAGGAGATATACCCCGCGGCAAGGTGCCGGAGAAGTGGGACGGAAGAGCGGCGGAAAGGATCGTGCAAATCCTGGCGAATCTGGATGCCAGGCCGATTGAGCCGCATAGAATCGTGGGGCCAATGCTGTAACGCATGAACGCCAAGCGCGCGGGGTCACTGGTCGGAGAAATGTAGAGTTGATTGAAATCATTCTTCTAGCGGTCCTGGCGGTGTTGGCATACACCTATGTTGGATACCCATCGCTGATCTGGGTGCTGGCACGGTGTTTCCCACGCGGGGTCCATCGTGCCGCGTATCAGCCGCGCGTCGTGGTGATCATCGTTGCCCACAATGAAGCAGCGCGGATCGGCCGCAAACTTGACACCTGTACTGCGCTTGACTACCCGAAAGAAAAGCTTCGCATCCTGGTGGCTTCAGACGGCTCCGACGATGAAACTAATGAGATGGTGACCGCGTACGCGGATCGCGGAGTGACCTTGCTCGCATTCCCCGTGCGCCGTGGCAAGGCGGCGTGTTTGAACGATGCCGTGGCCAGTTGTGACGATGAAATCGTCGTGCTCACCGATGCACGACAGCGGCTCGACGCGTACGCCATCCGGTATCTGATCGAGAACTTCGCGGATCCGTTTGTCGGTGCAGCAAGTGGGGAGCTCATGTTCGAGACCGAGGGTAGGACTGAATTTGGCGAAGGAGTTGACGCGTACTGGCGTTACGAGAAATTCATCCGCAAACAGGAGAGTCGATTGCATTCCGTGGTTGGTGCGACGGGAGCCCTCTATGCACTGCGGAGAGAGTGTTTCCGAGAGATACCGGGGGATACCATTTTGGACGACGTAGTCATTCCGATGAACGTAGTTATGGCAGGTCGCCGCGTTGTATTCGAAGATCGCGCGAGGGCATACGATCTGCCATCACGCGATCACAAGCAGGAGAAGCTGCGCAAGATCAGGACAATCGCAGGCAACTATCAGTTGATGGTAGCGCATCCGGAGTTCTTCGTGCCGGTGCGCAATCCGATACTTTTTCAGTTAGTGTCACACAAGCCGCTGAGACTCGTTTCACCACTGTGCATGACGTTGTTGTTGATCACGAATGTCATGCTCGCGCCGCGCGCATCGTTGTATCAGTGGTTACTTGCGGCACAAATATTGGCTTACGCGTTGCCCGCGATGGGTATCCTGTGGCCATTTTCCGGCAGGTGGAGAGTCGTTAAACTTGCGACGGCATTTCTGTTGCTTAATTGGTTCGCGGTACTCGGGTTAGTGGAGTTTCTGCGGAATCGAAATGTCCATTTGTGGAGGTCAAAGCAATCGACCACCTCCAGCAAAACACCAGGCTAAGAGGAGCAGGAGCGAAGGGCGGACATGCGTGTTATTTACATCGCTAAGTGGATACAATGGGGCAGTCTGAGGTTCGATTTGATGGTTCGCCCGCCGGTGCTCGAGCCATGTTGAGCCACCGGGGCGCCAAAAATTGGGTAATTGAAAAACCATGGAATTCCATAGAGGCCCAAATTCGTCAGCATCGCCGCCGACCGCAGAACAAGATATTTCGCCTTCACTGCTGCGACGTCAGGCGCTAGTCTCCTGGTTAGGCCTGCCACGCTTCGACTGGTCGCTGACGCTGCTCGGATTGTGTGTCTTTACTGTCGCAGTCGTTACGGCTCGTTTCCCTATTGCGGAGGTTGGTGTTGCAATCGCTGCAGTGGGGTTAGTCTTGCAGCGAGACAAGGTTCGCTTACCGCCGCCAGTATGGCTTTACGGGGCCTTCCTCCTCTGGGCGCTCGTCGCATCGCTGAATTCGCGATACCCCGAAATAGCCATCGACCAGATCCTGGAGCGCCTCAAGCTATGGGTGATCATGATCATTGCAGTCAACGCCCTCCAAACGGAGGGGCGGCTTCGCTTTTACCTTCTGTTGTTTCTTGGCTGTTTCGTCTTGTTTCCAGTCCGCGGAACACTGGTCAACTACCTAATAGTAGGCTATACCCGGTTTGGTCGAGCCCTCTGGAACTACATTTACGCGAATTCAAATGATCTCGCGACGCTTTCCCTGGTAACGCTTGGCGTCGCCATCGGCCTTGCTAGTTCCTTGAACTCTCGAACACTTGTGCGGATCGGTGCTGGAATTAGCGCGATCCTGCTGTTGGTCGTGCTCCTGCTTACACAGTCACGTGGAGCATTCTTCGGCTTAGTAGTGGGCATGGGTCCCGCCGTCGTTCTTTCAATCCTAAAGCGACCAATCCGTCTTGTGTCCGCTCTCCTGCTTGGGTTGGCCATTGCTCTAGTGGTTCCCGAGACCGCGTGGGAGCGATTGTCGGGCATGGAAAAACTGACCGACACATCGACAATCGCGCAAGCTGACCCAGAGGGTTCCGCTGAGCAGCGCTTTGAGATCCAGAAAGTTGGATGGCAGATCTTCGTTGATAATCCTGTGTTCGGTGTTGGACTCGGGGCCTATCCGCTTGAGAACGCGAGGTATTCCCCGGAGTTGGGCATTAGAGACACGCACAATACCTATTTGAATCTTGCAGCGGAGGTTGGGCTGCCCGGATTGGCGCTCTGGTGCGCATTGGTTTGGTTAGTGCTGCGCCATGCCTATCGCAGCCGGCGGTTTGCCGCGCCGGGGGATTTGGCGACCCAACAAGCCTGGATCGAGCGAGCGCTCTGGGGATATCTCGCGGCTGGCTTGTTTGGCACTTACGCGGCGCTCACTTTTCCTTACCTCATGCTCGCGGTACTGTGGTGCTCGGCGAATCTGCTGGCTTCTCCGCCGCGCTCCAAAAACGACGATCCGCCAACGAAGGCATAGGGTATGTGCGGCATAGCGGGCTTTGTGGGGATGCAGATGCCCCGCGATGAGGCGGCCAAGCGTGTGCGCGCGATGTGCGATGCCATAGTACATCGCGGCCCGGACTCCGACGGTTATCACATAGCAGACGGAGTGGCACTCGCCATGCGCCGACTGAGCATCATCGATGTCAGCGGAGGTCAGCAACCTATTAGTAATGAGGATGGCTCAATCACCGTAGTGTTCAATGGAGAGATTTACAATCACCGTCGTCTGCGCCGGGAACTCGAGGTCTCCGGACACCGCTTCCGGACACACAGTGACACGGAAGTGCTCGTGCATCTCTATGAGGACTTTGGACGCGAGATGGTCTCCCGACTACACGGTATGTTCGCTTTTTCGATCTGGGACTCACGGAACCGGATCCTGTTAATCGCTCGCGACCGAACCGGCATGAAGCCGCTCAGCTACCTGGCGTCGCCGGAAGGGTTGATTTTCTGTTCCGAGCTGCGCTCGCTGTGGGCCCTCGACTCCAGCCGATTGCGGGTTTCACCGAGTGCGGTCATGCAATATTTGGCATTTGGCTATGTGCCCGATCCTGCCAGCATCTTCGAGGGCGTAAGAAAGCTGCCTCCGGGCCATCTTCTGCTGTGGAGCGCGCACAAGGGCACAGAGGTGCGCAGATACTGGGTGCCCCCACGCCCTGAAGGCCCGGCCATCGACGAAAGGGAGCTGGTGGAGACGCTTCGCGCGAAGCTCGATGCAGCCGTCGCCTCACATCTCGAAGCGGAGGTTCCGCTCGGTGCGTTCCTGTCGGGCGGCCTGGATTCGTCAACGGTCGTCGCATTGATGAGCCGTCATGCGTCGGGGCGGGTCCGGACGTTTTCGATCGGCTTCGCCGAAGAAGAATACGATGAATCGACGGCGGCGCGGACGGTGGCGGCTGAACTTGGCACCGATCACACTTCACTGGTCCTGCGGCCCGAGGTTGAGGATACTTTCGAAGCAATTGCGGCGATGTTCGACGAGCCCTTCGCTGATTCATCCGCTATTCCCACGTTTCTCGTGGCCCAACTCGCGCGACAATCGGTGACCGTCGCGCTCTCGGGCGACGGCGGTGATGAACTCTTCGGTGGTTATACACGGTACCGTAAGGCCCTTGGGTACAAGGCAGGGAGCGGCGGTGGCCTGCGCCGTCTGGTGTCTGCTTTGGGCCTCATGTTGCCGCACATTTTTCCTGGGCGAAATCGTCTTGTTGATTTCGGGCGCTCGAGGTGGGGTCGATACGCCGCGACCGTTGTTGAGCCCTTATGTCTGGATGAAGGGGGGGTTGCGCGTGCGGATCAGCCCGGCGGAGACGTGTATCTCGCCGATCAACTGCGAGACCGCGTTTGTTTGGAGTTAGGTGATGATTTTGCCGCCGCTATGATGCAGCTCGACCTCCAGACCTACCTTCCGGGCGATATCCTGACAAAGGTGGACCGGACAAGCATGGCCGTCTCTCTGGAGGCTAGAGTACCGCTATTGGATTGCGATCTGGTGGATTTCGCTTTGCAGATCCCGGGAAAATGGCGGGTTACTGCTAACGAGAGCAAACGGCTGTTCCGGCGTGCCATCAAGGGGATTGTTCCGGAGTCGGTGCTGTCGCGACCGAAGAGAGGTTTCGAGATCCCGCTCGGCCGCTGGTTTCGCGGGCCGCTCCGCCATCGCGTTGACGCGCTCCGCGACCCGTCGGCAGAGTTGCGTCAGTATGCGGATGCGAGTGCCGTTCGGCGGCTGGTCTTTGAGCACGCGGTCGGCCGCAGGGACCACAGCGTCATATTGTGGCGTCTTATGGTGCTCGATTGCTGGCTCTCGGCACTCAGGCGGGGGTGCCTCGGTCGCCCACCAAGCGTTACGTTTGCCGGCCCGTGACGGGGCTATGACAAGGCAGCCTAATAATTCACGTAATAAAAGACACTCTTCACGTACTCACCCGCTACATCTCGCCATCCTTTCCATGTCAGCCACCAGTAAAACGCCGGCGGCGTTTGCTGTCCGGTGATAGGAGACACAATGCCAATTTCCGTTCCAACGCCATTGTTAGCGAATACGGTCTCAAACGTGCGGAGCGCCCGTCGCGTGTGATAGGCCGATGTGACGATCAACAGAGATTGCCAGCGTCTTTCTGCAGCTTTCTTCACTAAGATTTTAGCCTCCAGAATTGTCCCCGAAATTTCCGGCGCCAGAATTTCGATCGCATTATCTGGAACACCTTGAGCAACGAGCTCTCGCCTGGCAAGTTCAACGTAGGGAGGATTTCGCTGTTCCTTTTGCGACCAGCCGGCTTGCCCCCCGTCATTCGTCAGAAGGACCTTCGGCGCAATGCCTGTTTTATAAATGAGCGCTGCCTTACGTGTTCTTTCAAAATAAGCAGACGATCCCGCCAGAACCAAAATCGCGTCAGCATGATCAAGAGGTCTTTCGACAATCAATCTTTCAGCAAGAAAAGGTGCGAGAAACGACCACACCGGCAGCATCGCGAGAACAAAAATCATTGATTTGAAAACTGCACCTCGCCAACTCACTTGTTGCCTTTGCCGTTCTTGGACATTATTGAATGAAGTCAATCAATTCGCCATTCCCAACTCTCACCCCAGCCCGCCGGCTAGGTTGCGTGATGACGCAGCCAGAGCTCCAGCACCGACGCTCGCCACAGCGCTTCGCTCGCTGAGCCTCGCGCGTCCGCCACCCGCACCTCGTCGGCAATGCGCGGCGCCAGCCACCCGTCCTGCACGGCGCGCCAGGCGCCTCCGTCCGCAGGCAACAACGAGCGGAGAGCGGGCCACCCGGCTCGCTCCACCGGCACCGTGAAGCCGCGCTTGCGGCCCTGAGCGACGCGTTTGCTGATGCGGCGTTCCGCCAGCGCGCGCAACACGGCCTTTAGATGACCGCCGCGAAGGCGCAGGTCGAAAGGCAGCGTCGTCGCGAACTCCCACATCCGGTGGTCGAGAAACGGCGACCGGGCCTCTAGCGCGTAGTGCATTGTGCTGCTGTCCACTTTCGTGAGGTACTCTCCGACGAACTGCGTCCCTAAGTCGTACGCGAGATACTCCTCAAGTGCCCGCCGAGCGCGCAGCATCGAAGGAGCGACTGGCCGGCCCTGACGGGCTGCGCCTTCGGTTAGCCGGCTCCCGCCGAGACCGCCGGCCAGCAGGCGCGCAAGGCTGTCGTTGCCGCGCAGGAACGCGGGGAGGCCGCCCACCGTATAGTCGATGAGGTGCCGGAGCCGGCGACCTGCGCCGTCCGTCGGTAACACTCCCCGGGCTCGCTCCCAAAGCGTCGTGAGGCCGCTCGGCAGCGCGCGGGCGATATAAGAGGTGCGAAGGAGCATCCGGTGCCGGGGGTACCCGAGGAAGACATCGTCGCCCCCGTCACCCGTGAGCAGCACCGTGAGGCCCGCACGGCGGATGGCGCGTGACACGACGAGCATCCCAAGTGCCGACGAGCACGCGAACGGTTCGCCGCAAGCGACGGCGTGCTCCAGGAAATCATCCGCCTCGAGCGCCTCTCCAGGCACGACTTGATGGCGGATGCCAAGTTCACTCGCGGTGCGCGCGGCGTCTGCACTCTCGTCTGCGTCGTTGCCTCGCGCGCTAACGGTGAACGCCTCGACATCGCTGCCAAGGGCCCGGGCCGCCCAGCAAACCAGTGCAGAGTCGATGCCGCCGCTCAACAGCGTACCGACCGGCACGTCTGCCTCGAGCCGGAGTTCGGTCGCCTCGACGAGTAGCCGCTCGGTTTCGGCGACCGCGGATTCGAAGGTGCGCGCGATGACCGTCGTTGGCAGCGACCAGTAACGGCGCACGGTGAACGCGCCTGCGTGCCAGGTGAGCAGGTGGCCCGGGGGCAGCTTGCGGCAGCCGGACCAGATGCTTCGCTCTTCTGTCACGAAGCCCAGCTGAAAGAGGTCCGCTACCGCGAGGGCTTCGATCTCGCGTGCCGGCAGCGCGCGTGCCAGGGCGGCTGCGGTCGAGGCGAAGACGAGCCGGCCGTCCAGTTCCGCGTAGTGCAGCGGCTTCACGCCGAATCGATCCCGCACGAGGTGCAGAGTAAGGGCGGCGTCGTCCCAAAGGGCGAAGGCGAACATGCCGCGCAGGCGGGAAAGGAGGCCGTCGATCTGCCAGGCATGGTAACCGTGCAATAACACCTCGGTGTCGGTTTGACTCCGGAAGGCGTAGCCGAGTGCCTCGAGCTCGCGGCGGAGTGTTTTGAAGTTGAAGATGGCGCCGTTGAACGTGATGCCGATTTTTCCGTCGTCGGTCATCATCGGTTGCCGCCCGGCCGCGCTCAGGTCGTAGATGCTGAGTCGGCGGTGCCCCAGTACAGCCTCAGAGAATCTGTGCAGACCCTGACCGTCTGGACCGCGGCGCTCGAGAGCGCGCGTCATGCTGGCGACAATGTCTGCCGCCTGGGATGAGTTCGATCCCACCACGCCGGCGATGCCGCACATCTCAGGCCCCCCTTTGACCGCGATCAATACGTGCGTTCGACATGAGAAGAAATCCGCGCCCTCGCTATGAAATCACCACCTTTCGGCAGAGAAGGTATGTACCACGTCGACGCGCAGCTAGACAAATTGCACCACTCTGTCTCTCTTGTTCGTAATAACAATGGGCTGATACAGTATAACTCCCGGATGTAGACTCGCCTCCAAGAATGGACGCGATAAGTCAATTGCACCGGCTTTCTACACAGATGAACCAACTGTTCCCTCTTGTTTGTATTACGAGCCGAAAGGAGTTTGTACAGGTCTGTCAGGCCCGTAATCGTTCACAGTCCTGACCTGTCTCTATGCGCGTTCTGCACGTCCTGCACACGTCACTGCCATATGTCTCCGGCTATAGTATCCGTAGTGACCGGATTCTTTCCTTGCAGCGCGAGATGGGTATCGATGTGGCAGTCATTACATCTGCGCAGCAGCCTGACAACCCGCCAGATGAGATTCGTGCGGGAATACCGCACTTCCGCACGCGCCCGCCGAGTCTGGCTCGCTCGCCAGTTCGTGAGATCCAACTCATGTGGGCGCTGGCACGCCGAATAGCCGCCGTGTACGACCAAGTCAGGCCTGACGTCGTCCATGCGCACTCGCCGGTGCTTGTAGGGCTTCCAGCCTACTTTGTTGCAAGACAGCGCGGATCGCCATTCGTGTACGAGGTCCGGGATCTTTGGGAGAACGCGTCTGTCGATCGAGGCAAGTTCGCGGCATGGTCGGTTTCGTACCGTGCGGCTCGTGGCCTCGAGACGTGGCTTCTGCGACGCGCGGATGCTGTGGTGACGATTGGCGAAACGCTCCGCGATGAACTCCAGGGGCGAGCAAAGCGTGAAGTCACCGTTACTCAAAATGGTGTCGACCCCAACGTGTTCCGGCCTTTGGAACCGGAGCCGGAGTGGATGCGGGAGTGGAATCCCGGCGGGAATCGGGTCATCGCTTATGTCGGATCGTTCCAGCCATACGAGGGTCTAGAGATCCTCATAAGAGCCATGAGGCAGATCGTTGCGCAGCGGGATCGGGTTCACCTGCTGATCGTTGGCGCCGGTCCGGGGCGTTCAGGGCTCGAGGCGCTCGTGGAAAAGGAGAAACTTCAGGCTCATGTGACGTTTGCGGGGCGTCTACCGCATAGCCGCGTGAAGGAGATCTACGCCGTTTCCGATCTGCTCGTTTACCCTCGTATCGCGACGATGACCACACAGTTGACGACGCCCCTCAAACCGCTTGAGGCCCTCTCGATGCAGAAGGCCGTGCTTGCGAGCGATCTTCCGGCGATGCGCGAACTCATTTCCGATCAAGAGACGGGGATTCTGTTCGAACCCGGAAACCCCTCGACGCTGGCGGAGCAAGCGCTGAAGTTACTTGGAGATCCCGCCATGCGGACCAAGCTCGGGAGCGCCGGCCGTTCCTGGGTCCTTAAGGAACGACGATGGGAGTCATCAGTCGCCAGGTACAAGCCGATATATCTCGAGCTACTTGCGAATCGAGCGCCGCGCGGCTAACCCGATCGCCGATGCGCGAAGCCAAGGACGCGTTAGCCTATTGTTCGGGAGCGACCGCATCGTAACTCTAGATCGGCGACCCTTCTTGACAGAAGGTCGTCGTAGGAACCCCCCCTCGGCAGCAACCCGGTTCAGGACCAGTTTTAGAAACCGATTAGATCCGCTCGCGTTCTTACCGGGCAGTGGTAGTGAAAGGCCCGATGTTCCTGAAGGAAATTGGTAGAATCGCTACTTGCGCGAGACAACACATCGTTATTCCAGTCTCTGAAACGCGTTACAACAAAAGCGTATGCGTTGGGTACATAGAATCATCTTATAACGTACTGGATTGTCGCTTCCGTGAAGCAAGTTATCCGTAGAGGTTTAAGCGAGATCATCGTTGCCGAAGTCGCTGATCCTGTGGCGACGCCGCACCATGTCTTGGTGCGTCCCATTTACTCTGTTATCAGCGCAGGGACTGAGACCGCAGACATACACTCCGGCAGCATCGTCAAGGAAGTCGCAGAGAACCCTTCGCATCTCAGAAAAGTCTGGGAAGTGGCGAAGCAGGCGGGGCCGCTCAGCACTATTGTCGAAGTGCGCGCGAAGTTCAGCGAGTACGCTGTGCTTGGTTATTCCGGCGCTGGCATAGTGATTGACAAGCACGAGACTGTGACTGATTTGGAAGTTGGCAACCACGTCGCCTACGGCGGCGAAGGCACTGGACACGGTGAGACGATCTTGACCGGGCGCAACTTGGTCGCCAGAATCCCTGCCACGGTTCCCTTCTCTGACGCTTGCTTCACCACCCTCGGTAGCATTGCTTTGAACGCCGTTCGCATTGCCGACATCAGTGTGGGCGATGTTGTCGCGGTGATAGGTCTGGGGCTTATAGGCCAACTCGTTTCGCAGTTAGTTCGGGTTCATGGCGGCGTGGTGTTGGCAATTGATGTGAAGCCAGACCGCGTAGAGCTTGCCAAACAGACTGGCGCGGATCACGGCCTTATCGGCAGCGAGTCAACGCCGCAGCAGATTCTAACTCTGACAAGAGGGAGGGGCGCAGACTGCGTGATCGTTGCGGCGGCATCCAAGTCTCCGCTTCCCGTACATCAGGCGACCCAGATGAGCCGTGACCGCGGGCGCATAGTTGTTGTTGGGGCCGTCCCCCTGGATTTACCGCGAGACCAGATGTACATCAAGGAGCTACAGGTCTTAATGGCGCGCGCTTACGGGCCGGGCAGCTACGATCCCGATTACGAAAAGCGCGCGCGTGATTACCCGCTGGCTTACGTGCGCTGGACTGAAAACCGCAACATGGAGGAATTTCTGCGGCTCATGGCAACCGGGCGCATACAGCTCAAACAACTCATCACCCACGAGTTTCCGCTAGACGAAGCAGCTCAAGCTTACCAGACGATCATGAATCCGCATATGAACAGCCTGGCAGTCCTGCTGCGTTATCCTGCCGCGGGCGCACCCGATGAAGCCGCTGCGAGTTTTGTGCCTGTGCGCAAACTGGCAACTGGTCGAGCCTCAGCAACGGGAAAAGACACTCTGCGCGTTGCACTGGTTGGTGCGGGTAACCTGGCGAAGTGGGTGCACCTGCCGAACCTGAAAAAGATTTCCGGTGCGGTGCTGCACGCAGTCTATTCCAACCACGGGGCGCGCGGTAAGAGTTACGCGCTACGTTTCGGGGCTGCCTACAGTTGCACGGACTACGGTGAAATCCTACGTGACAAAGATGTTGACATTGTGTTGATTGCCAGCCGTCATCAGTACCACAGTGCACAAGCTTTGCAGGCACTGCAAGCGGGCAAGCATGTCTTTCTGGAGAAACCTTTTGCAATAACGGAGGAAGAATGCCGCCAGCTTTATCGGATGGCGCAAGCGACGGATAGGCAATTGACTGTGGGCTTCAATCGCCGCTTCTCGCCATACTACGTAGAAATGAAGACTTTGCTGATGCGGCGCGTTGGTCCAATCGTCATCAATTGTCGCATGAACTCGCCGGGACTGTCAGGGAATTTCTGGGCAGCAGACCCGCAGTTTGGCGGAGCGGTTATCGGCGAAGGCTGTCATTTCATAGACCTATTGTACTGGCTACTGGAATCAGAACCCGTTAGCGTCTTCGCACACAGTCTGCCAATCGGCAAGCAAGATCCAATAGGCGAGAACAACATGGCTGCTACTTTTCGTTTCGAAGACGGTTCAATCGGAAATCTGACCTATTGCACCGTCGGCAGCACGACATCTGGCGGCGAGCGGGTGGAAGTCTTCGCGCCCGGTCTCGGTGCCGTCACAGAGGACATGAAGCGACTTACGGTGAATGCAGCTAAAGCAAACACAAACTCGCGTTGGTTCGCGGACAAAGGCTATATGGCGCAGATGGAGGCGTTCATTCGTGGTATTCAGATGGGCAACCCACCGAGCGTGACCGCGCGCGACGGCGCCCGTGCCACCATCGGTGGTTTGCTTATGCTTGAATCCGCACGAAATTTACAGCCGCGCAAGTTTGATCTTGACGCGCTTTTGGAAGGATAGTACTGAATTGCGCAGAGGTCTCCGGGAACTGCTTGACCGCACCAGACAAGCATTGCACGCGACGGCAGAGGGCGTCCCGTACTTCAGGAAATGGGTTCTGCCAAGCGTCGAGAAGTGCTTCGCGGATGACTCTTCACAGTCTGTCGCATTTGCTCGCCTTTGTCAGTTGCTGCCAATTTCCTGGGAGGGCGGAGCCAGAGATCAAGCCGTTTCGGAGGCTTGGGAGGCGGAAATGCTCCAACGCTCGGCGGCTGGGGCTTTGGAAGGCTATTTCGACCTATTGGGATTCCAGCAACTATTTTTCGGACAACCGGTCGACTGGCACCTTGAGCCGACGAGCGGCCGCAGAAGCCCTCGGGTGCCGTGGAAGCAGCTTGACTCATTGGACCCGACGCTGACCGGCGATAAGAAGGTCGTGTGGGAGCTCAATCGGCATCAGCATCTGCTTACGCTCGGTCGCGCCTTTTTAAGCACTCGCGATGACCGCTATGCTGCCGCCGTCGAGGAGCACATTGCCTCGTGGATACGAGAGAACCCACTTGCACAAGGCATTAACTGGGTTAGCAGCCTGGAGCTGGCGTTTCGATGCATAAGCTGGTTGTGGTCGTTAGCGCTGATTCGGACCTGGAGAAAATGGCCGGCGTTACCTTTGGCCAATATCGCGCGAGCGCTGTACCTCCAAGGATGTCACATCGAGACATACCTGTCGACCTACTCCAGCCCTAACACTCACCTGACCGGTGAGGCTCTTGGTCTGTATTACCTTGGTACATGCTTGCCCGAGCTCAAGCGCGCTGAGCGCTGGCGTAACCTCGGGCGGTCGATCTTGCTCCAGCAACTTGAAACCCAAGTTCGACCGGATGGCGTCTATTTCGAGCAGTCCACCTGGTATCACCGCTACACGGCAGACTTTTACATGCATTTCATCGTTCTCGCTGGGCGCGCTGGCGATGCGCTCCCGATGCGTGTTTCTGAGCGTCTGATCATGCTTCTCGACTACTTAATGTGGATCAGGAGACCCGACGGGACCTCACCGTATCTTGGCGATGACGATGGGGGCAAGCTCGTGAAACTGGAAGAGCGTGCGCCCAACGACTGGCGTGCCGTGCTGTCTAACGGCGCGATCATGTTTGGCCGCGGCGATTACAAACACGTTGCCGGCGAGTTCGCAGAAGAGACCTATTGGCTCTTTGCGCCGGATGCAAGGGCGAGGTTTGAGCGCATCTCCGCCACACCGCCTACCGTGACCTCGCGCGCTTTCCCTGATGGCGGCTTCTATGTAATGCGCGGTGGGTGGGGCCCAGGTTCGAACTATCTACTCATCGATTGCGGTCCCCATGGCACCATGAACTGCGGTCATGCACATGCGGACGCTCTTGCCATCGAGGTCGCCGCACTGGGGGCCACCGTCTTGGTTGATCCGGGTACATTCACGTACACGGGTTCCGCTGATTTCCGGGACCTGTTCAGGTCCACAGACATGCACAACAGCCTCACGATCGACGGTCTCTCATCTTCCGTCCCGGCGGGACCTTTCAAGTGGAGACATGTCGCGAACTGCACTGCGCACTGTTGGCACGATCACCCGGCGTTCACTTACTTTGACGGCAGCCATGATGGGTATCGCCGGTTGCCGGATCCGGCAATGCATTCGCGGAGCGTGCTGTTTGTGAATCGAGAGTACTGGATAATGCGCGACCGAGTGGAGGCAAAAGGCGACCATGAACATGTAGTGCATTTCCACATGGCTGCAGGAGTTGATGCGACCGTCAACCACGAGACCGGGCGTCTCGAGGCCCATGCGGATTCGACGATCCTGGATGTCGTTTTTCCTGAGAGACAGGGAATCTGGAAATTAGGCGATGGTCTTGTTTCGCCGTGCTACGGAGCCAAAGTAACGGCTCCATATGGGACATACTCAGTGCGGATTAAGGGTTCGGCGGAACTGCTTTCCGTGCTGTTTCCGAGAGTTAACGGCCAGTTGCCCCCACAGATCCGGAACCTCAGTCCAAGGCAAGGGAAGGGCTTGATTCTCACTACGCCCCGATTCGATGATCTCGTTCTTTGGTCAGGAAACCCTGTTCCTGAAGAGGGCCTCCACGCGATCGATTTTGAGTGGGTGTGGGTGCGTCGTTCACCAAACGGTCGCCCTCTCGAACGGGCAGTGTTACTGCACGGGACCTGCTTTTCAAGCGACGAAGTCGAGGTGAGAACGGAACGTCCTGCCGAATTTGTTGCAATCGCCGTGCAAGACAGGGCGCTCTGGATCGATGTTTTCCCTCCGGTGGGAGTTCGAATACTCCCGCCAGCCCATGCCGACCGCGTTGCAGTCAACGGTCGAATGCACGTGACGGGACCTTCTGGAGCATTGGTCGTGGTGGAAGGCGACGTGCCAACGCTGGCCATGCCGCGAGACCGGACCGACTACTGTAGACATGTGCGGCATTAGCGGTATCGCCCACTCGTCCCGACGCGGGATTGATGTGAGCGAGGCAGTGCTCATCCGCATGCGCGGCATATTGCGGCACCGCGGCCCGGACGATGCAGGCATATCTTCATCGAAGGCCGGATCGGTCGCACCGCCGCCTCAGCATCGTCGATCTCGCTACGGGGCACCAGCCCATGTCCAACGCGGACGGTTCGGTCGAGATCGTCTTCAACGGAGAGATCTATAACCACGCGGAGCAGCGCTCAAGCCTCGAAGCTCGTGGCGACGTGTTTGCCACGCACTCCGATACGGAAGTCATCGTGCATCTGTGTCCTAACTTAGTTTTCGGCCATACCTGAGTTCATTACCCCACACTTCCTTAACGAGCATTTTTAATGGCCGAACTTTCAAGTGCACTGGGTCATTATAATTTGTCTTCTCTCTGGTAAGCTCATTATCGTACTGAAAATCCAGCACCGTTCCTAATGCGATCAAATCCTCCCGCATAATGCGATTCCAGGCATTAAGATGAGCGTCCTGTATCAGTTGTTGCTCTTCAACGTGGGTAGGGAAAATTACGAAGGTAAGTTCAATGTTGCTCTGCCGACAATACTCCGAGATCTTCTGAATTTCTTGCTTGTACTTCCTAGGGGGTGAGTATCTCGAGTAACTGAGCCTCATTATATCCAACTCATACTGCCAAAATGATTCTCGGTCGAGCGTCGGAATCCCGAGCCTAGTGTTATTCTTCGTCAATTGCTTATAAACGACATAAAATGCCGACTCCCATACTGTTCGATTAACGAAATACAAAGCAGGGTTCTGTTTGATGCTCGGATACATCTGCGTTCGATTAGAGATATCGTAATCATTGTAGGTGTTTAGGTTTACCGCAATAAATACCTTGCGCAGCCGGGTTCTTTCGGCTGCGAACCAAAACGTATCAATCGCCTCGCGCAACGTCCCACCCCCGTAGGCCATGTTCACAAAGGTCTCCCCCGTGACCTCACGTACAAAGGCCGGCTTGATTTCCATCATACGGGAATCTCCCAGGAGAATATTTTCGTTTGGCTCGCGCTCAAACTCGATCATTTTCCAGAAGCAGACATTTAACTCGGGTGACACAGCCATCTTAACGTCACTGGAGAAGGCGGACGACAATTTCAAGTAATCAAAAGGATCGACGAGAACAATAAACACGAGTGCAACGACGAATGGTAGACCGAAGAGCATTCCTCGCCTAATGAGCTGCAAACAGTCGTGTAATTCAGAACTGGAAGTAAATAAACGCCTGGGATTCATTGTATGCCCCCAGAAACAGAATCGCGCAGAGGATTGCGTAATAGAATGCCCACCGGACGTACACATTCTGCCGCCCCAAAAGAGCGCGGCCGCTTTCTTTGCGTTGCAATAGATGTGTTACCAGCAAGAAAGCAATTGCGCTAACGGCAATGATGAAATCGAACTTGTCCCGCCCTAACAGAATGTTCAGTTTCAGGAATGGCATACTGAATAGATCCACGGGCAGCCTGTTAACACCCGAGAACAGGTGGGTCAAGATATAGCCCGCGTCCGTGATCGTCTTCGCCCGGAAAAGGATCCACGCCAGACATATCATCCCAAACGTGAGGAGAACCTGTCCTCCTCGAAATACCAACAAGCTAGGTCCGTTAGTCAATCTTGGCACAATGTGCTTTTCAATCAGAGATTGATATTGAAGCTCGGCGATAAGGTACAACCCGTTGATCGCACCCCAGAGAACATAGGTCCAATTTGCGCCATGCCACATCCCGCTGATTGTGAAGGTGATGAACACATTAAAATAGCGCCGCAGCGGCGAGACACGGTTTCCGCCAAGCGAAATATATAGATAGTCTCGAAACCAGGTTGAAAGCGAAATGTGCCACCTTCTCCAAAACTCGCCAATCGACTTGCTGAAGTAAGGGCGGTCAAAATTCTGCATGAGTCTGATTCCCATCACCTGAGCCGACCCCAGTGCAATGTCAGAATACCCCGAAAAGTCGCAATAGATCTGAAACGCAAAAAATACGGTAGCAACGATCAGCGAAATCCCCTCGTACATCTGGGGCTGGCTATAGACTTCGTTCACAAACGGTGCGAGTCGATCCGCTATGACCACCTTCTTGAACATTCCCCAAAGCATTAGCTGCAGACCGGAAACTACCCTGTTGTATTCAAAATAATGCGTCTTCTTGAGTTGGGGTAAGACATGATGCGGACGTTCAATCGGACCGGCGACGAGTTGCGGATAAAACATTACGTACAGGGAAAAAACTCCCAGATGCCGTTCTGCCGGCGTGCGTTTGCGGTAGACTTCAATCGTATAGCTCATAGATTGAAACGTATGGAACGATAATCCTATCGGCAGCATAATCTGAAGGAATGGCGGTACAGGTAAATTCAGCCCCGTGAAACCAAGAAAGTCATGCCAGGATTGATTGACGAAATTGTAGTACTTGAAAACTGCCAAGACACCGACGTTGGCAACGATGCTGGCTATTAAAAACCATTTCCGCCGTTGCCCTTCTGACTCTTCGATCTTGATTCCAGCTACATAGTCGACAAGAATAGTAAAACCCAGAATGAGAATGTACACGGGTTTAAAGACCATATAGAAGTAACAACTTGCCGCCAGCAACAGGGCCCACCGCACCCGTTGCGGCACCAGAAAATATACCGCCGAAACAAATGGAAAGAAGATGAGGTAGTGAACCGAATTGAATAACATGAGAAAATTTGTTCTCTGAGGGGTTCAGTTTATTTCGGAAAAGTGGTCATCGGATTAACAAGTTGGGCCTAGCGAGCAGAACGTCCTGACAAACACGTCATGCGGGGAAGCGACCGGATCCGGCAAGTCGTCGACGACAATGTCCTTGAGCCTTTTCCGAAGTACTTACTTCATGCGCGGTCTCCCATTAACTCTTCATATGCGTGCAGCCAATTCTCTCGTACGGTAGGCCACGCAAAGCGACGACATGACTCGAGCCCCGCGCGCGCGATGCGCACCGCGAGCTCGTTGTCTTCAAGAAGTCGAATGGCGGCGCGGGCCAGCGCCTCGTGATCTCCCCGAGGGACAATTAACGCCGTCCTCTCGTGAGTAACGATGTACGGAACCCCTCCGGCATCTGTCGTCACGACCGGCAAGCCGCACGATAGGCACTCAATCACCGACCCCGGCATGTTGTCGAGATCCGTCGCTGTGAGATAGACGTCGGCGGCGTCATAGAGCGCGGGCATCTGCTCGAACGGCACGCGCCCGACGAACCTCGTGTTCTGGAGCGAGAGCTCGCGCGCTAGGGCTTCGAGTTGTGGACGCATCCAGCCATCTCCGGCAACGGTCAGGGAAGCTTCCGGGAAATGCTGTTGAATGATGGCAAACGCCCGCAGCACGCACGGAACATTATAGAGCGGCTCAAGGAGGCGGCTGGTGAGGAACACGGGGCGAATCGGGCGCCGCTCCCGGTAGGGGAAGGCGTCGAGCTCCACGACGTTGAAGATGGGCCGCGCCTGAAGGGCGAAACGTGCGAACACGTCCACCAAGTAACCGGACGGCACAACGATCATGTCCGCCAATCGCATGACGGGAATCGCGGTGAGCTTCCACCTTCGAAGATGATCTTCGGCTTCGCCGCTCCGATAGTTCAGCACAACCTTCTTGCCGTACAACTTCCCGATTAGAATGGCCGGCATGACGCAAAGCAGGTAAGAGAAGTACGACGCCGAAAAGATGTGCACCACGTCGTATTTCCACAGCCGCGTCACGAGCTGAATCCAATAGACCAGGGTCGTAAGCACCGTCCGCACGTACTTGATCCGTTGCAGGTGCCGGAGCAGCCCCGGGAATCGCGGATCGTGCGCCAGAAATGAGATCTCGGGGCCCGCCTCACCCTTCAAGCCTGACATGAGGCGCACCGCCTGGCGCGACTGCCCTCCCAGAGTGTCGAGGGAGGGCGCGAGAATGCAGATTCGAATCGGCTTCGAGAGAACCCCTCGTGATGGCGTGGAGGATCCCCGTATTCCTGATGCCGATTCGGGATCATCAGGCATCGTTCTGGGTGCAGGCGTGCAAAGGAGAGGAAATTCAATCCCGGCGCAATACCGGTGCATCGAGCTGACGCGCCGGGGGCGGGTGTCCCCGACTGAGCCTAGTGGATATTATGTTCATACATCTTTCCCTCTGCCTGTGAGATGGCCGCGATCCGAGGTGGTTTTGCGCGGAATTATTGGCCGGGCACCGCGCAATCTATTCTAACCACCAGAGCGAAGCAAGCTCTTTCCCGCACCTCGGCTGCTCTGAGGTGCTTTTTTTTCGCAAACCCTGCGGATCAGCCGCCACGCCAAGGCCCTTTGTCAGGGAAGCACCACGAGTGAGGTGAACGATGTCGGGGGAAGCACATAAAGCCTACGCACTCGGTTTTTCCCGACCCGCCAACCCTCGCGCCGCAGCAGAATGTGGAAGCGCTCGTATCCAAACCGCGCCGGCTGTAGGTGAGCTCCCGTATGCGCATGCGCAGCACCGTCTGGTCCTTGGCGCGCGAGCGGTAGTAGAAGGTTGCCCGCTCCGACAGTGTTAGCCGGCACGAACGCTTCTTGCTCACTTGGAACGGCTCGTGGATCCACAGGGCAAGCTCGCGTCGCCGTGCCGGCCTCAGGTCTTTTTTTTGATGACCTCCTGCAGAATATGCCGATCCAGCGTTAGACCGGCTACTAGGCGCTTCAGGCGCGTGTTCTCGTCCCGTAACTGCCCTGGCTGGCGCAGCTCGGTCACACCCAGATTCCCGTACTTCCTCTTCCAGACGTAGAACGTGGCCTCACTTATCCCCATTTGTCGACACACGTCGGCCACCGGCATCCCGAGTCCACCTGCCGCAGCGCAAAGGTGATCTGCTCCTCCGTAAATCTCGACTTCTTCATCGCTTCTCCTTATCCTCACAAGGAGCCTCAGAAGCGACCTTACTCTAGTTTCAACCTGTGCCGAAATTCCGGGGTGACGTCACTGCAGGGGCGACGCTATCGCCCGACGGAATGGAGCGAGAGATGACCGTGGATAACCCTCAACCCGTGGAGATTCCACTTAAGAAACCCTTTCGGACCGTCTTAACGAGTGGGGCCACTTCTCGCTAAAGAGAATTGGTGACGCCCGGACCGGCGTGGACAACGAACCATGTGTGGAATGTGTGGCATTGCAATCCCAAAGCAACTGAATCGTCCCGTTGACGAAATCGCGTTAACGCGAATGCGCGATGTCATCATGCACCGCGGTCCAGACGATGCGGGCATCTATGTGAACGGCAACATCGGTCTCGGCCATCGTCGTCTTTCTATCGTTGACGTCTCCGGCGGGCATCAGCCCATGACCAATGAAGACGGGACGGTTCACATTGTCTTCAATGGAGAGATCTACAATCACCTGACACTTCGCCTAAAGCTGCAAGCGAGTGGCCACCATTACGCCAACAACAGCGATACGGAAACAATCGTTCATTTATATGAAGAACGCGGTCTAGAAGCAATCCAGGAATTGAGCGGGATGTTCGCCTTTGCGATATGGGACGAAATTCGGGAGCGATTGGTCATGGCCCGCGACAGGCTGGGGATCAAACCGCTTTATTATTATCACGCAGACGATGGAACACTCTATTTCGGATCAGAGATAAAGGCCATTCTTGCTTCGGGCGCAATTTTGCCTGAGGTGAATTTCTGTGCGCTGCCCGACTACTTGGCCAATCAAGCTCCATCAGGAGAAGAGACTCTTTTTCGCTGCATCAAGCGCCTACCCGCAGGGCATACCTTGATCTGGGAGAACGGCAAACTCCAGATTCGCGAATATTGGGATGCCCGATTCGAGCCTGAAGGCGGCGTTCAAGCTGTGAGCGACCAGGAGTACACCGAACAATGGCGTGAGAAATTCCGTGACGCAGTGCGTACGCATTTGATGGCTGATGTGCCGCTAGGGGTCTTTCTTTCCGGCGGCATCGATTCGTCTGCAATCGCTGCGATGATGAGCCAGCTTGTCAAAGGGCCAATCAAGACCTTTTCGGTCGCCTTTTCCGAGCGCGAGGCCAACGAGCTGGAGTTCGCGCGTATCGTTTCGCGCGCATACAGAACAGATCATCACGAGATCGTCGTCTCGCCCGAGGAATATTTTGCCTCCTTACCGAAGATGATTTGGCACGAAGACGAACCGATCGCTCACGTAGCAAGCATCCCGCTCTACTATGTTTCGAAACTTGCAGCCCGGCACGTCAAAGTCGTCCTGACTGGGGAAGGCAGCGACGAATTGTTGGCAGGATACGGAAAGTATCGGACGACGGTTTATAACTTGGCATTTGGAGGTTTCTATCATCGTTGGACAACGGCGGGACTGCGACGGCTGGTTCGCGGCGGTTTGTCTCTCGCGTTGCCTTCCGGAGTCGAGGAAAAACTTCAACGGACATTCCTCTGGCGCGACGCAACGATCGAGCAACTCTATTTCGATAATTTCGCCGTATTTTCGCACTCAATGCAGGAAAGACTGCTGACGCCACAGACCAAATCGCAGATTGGAAGACTCGATCCGTACCTGAAAGTGCACGATCTACTCAATGCCACGGACGCGCGGACGGTTCTTAACAAATTGCTTTACGCCGATCTGAAAACGTACCTTCAAGAATTGCTGATGAAGCAGGATCAGATGAGCATGGCCGCATCAGTCGAAAGCCGCGTCCCTTTCCTGGATTGGGGGCTAGTCGACTTCACCACACGATTGCCAGAAAGAATGAAGCTTCATGGCTGGACGACAAAATATGTTCTACGTCAAGCGATGAAGGATATGCTGCCGCGGGAGATTTTGACGCGGCCGAAGATGGGTTTTCCGGTGCCCGTTGGAGCATGGTTTCGGGGAAAGTTTCGCCATATAATCAACGACTGCGTCCTCGGAGAGCGAGTGCGCGAGCGCGGCATCCTGAACCACAAGGCCTTGGAGCATCTGGTCGCCGAACACAATTCGGGTCAGAAAGATCATTCACAGCGATTGTGGTCGCTGGTCAATTTGGAACTCTGGCTGCGGCAATCCATCGATGGCGATTCGGTTCTCGATAGTGCGGCGCATGTTGCGAAAGTTTCCGTCCAGTAGAAAAACTGCTCTGTTTCCCTTGTATCACGAGGTAAACCTAACATGAGAATTGTGATGTTTGCGCGCGTGCCCGGTTGGTATTCCTTTAATCAGGATCGTCTGGCGAGACGGTTGCAGGCTGAAGGGCATGAGGTCGTAGGCATAGTCGTCGAAAAGACGAGGACGCTCGCATCTTTACGAGAATGGTTACACAAGCTGGGGCCACGCGTGATGATTCAAAAGATCTTCAAGCGGCTTGTCCATGGGGGTTCAAGCGGGCAAACGTGCGCGAATGGTGTGCATCGCATCGTTAACTATCCGCACTGCACCGCCCAAGTCTATCGCATTGCGTCGCATAATTCGGACGAGTGCCTCAAAATAGTTGACAAACTACAACCCGAAGTTCTTTTCTTACGAGGTTGCCTTATCATTAACAAGGCCGTTTTGCAGGTACCAAAATTTGGTACGATCAATCCTCACTACGCGTTTCTGCCGGCATATCGCGGAATGGAAGTGACCGAATGGTCTGTGTTACACGGTGACCCGTGCGCAGTAAGTGTGCATTGGGTTACGGAGGTGACCCGTGCGCAGTAAGTGTGCATTGGGTTACGGAAGCGGTGGATGCGGGTGGAGTCATTGTGTCGCGGCAGATTGACGTGAAGCGCGGCGACTCATTGGGTCAGCTGCGTGAGAAATGCGCTGCACTTTCGGTTGAACTGATTGTAGAGGCGCTGAAAAGGATCGAGGTGGGGAAGATCCGACCTACCGTGGTACCGCTCAGCGAAGGTCGCCAATATTTTGTGATGCATCCACGGCTGTACGAACTGGCGGAACGACGATTGAGGTTAGGCTGAGCGACAGGCGCAGATAGTCGATTGCGTGCCAGCTGCAGGAGCCGCACTCTTGCCAAAGTCATCGTGGCGTCACGCCCTACCTGTTCACAAGCTGAGCTCGATTGAGGATCAACGAAGGACGATGGGCTCGACACTGGAAAAACTTAGACAGCTACCTTTCGTCACTCTCGCGCGCACAGGTGCGCGGCTCTTGCACCCTTCTGTCGCAGGTGTGCTACTCAGAGACAGGCCGATTTGGCGATCGAGGCCGCACTCCTCCCGCTACCATTTGGACGCTACCATGGAATGGATCTGCCGCGCGCACGACCAGTGTGGCGGCCAAGGTGTTTCGCTCGGATTCTCGTTACTGCACGGATGGTTTCCGCCGTATCCCGAAACGACCGGCTACATCATCCCAACCATGTTCGATTACGCGACACTGACCGGAAAGGATGAGTATCGTAGCCGCGCCGTTCGTATGGCTGACTGGGAGGTCGAGATTCAGCTCCCGACGGGCGCAGTGATGGGTGGTGTTTATCGAGGCCCTGACTACGAACCGAGGCCCGTTGCCTTTAATACCGGTCAAGTCATTCTTGGATGGACGCGCGCATATGTCGAAACGAAACGCGAGCAATACCTGGCGGCCGCGCGACGTGCAGGTGATTGGCTAATTCGCGTGCAATCGCCCGACGGGTCGTGGCGATTGCCCGGCCCAAAAGGCGAAACGCTCGTTCACGCGTATGACGCTCGGACTGCATGGAGCCTCTTGGAGATTCACACCTTAACGAAGGTCGATAGTTATTTGAAAGCCGCGCGGCTCAATCTGGATTGGACAGTCGCCCAACAACAAGAGAACGGGTGGTTTCAGGAGAACGCTTTTTTCACGGCATCGAAATGGAATGTACCGCTCACGCATACCATCGCCTACGTCATGGAGGGTCTGCTCGGATCGTGGAGGCTGATCGGGGAAGAGCGTTATTTCGGAGCTTGTCTCAAGACGGCCGAGAAGCTGCTCCGAATCTTCGAATTGCGAAAGTTCATGGCCGGCGAATTTGATGGTTCTTGGAAGAGCGCCGCGACATATAGTTGTCTGACCGGGAACGCACAAATTGCGGGCGTTTGGCTGCAGTTGTTCGAGATCACTGGCGATACACGATACTTGAACGCGGCGTTGAAGCTCAACGACTATGTGAAAATCACGCAGCAAGTGAAGGCCTTTCATCCCGGAATTCGTGGCGGAATCAAGGGATCTCAGCCGATCTCAGGACGCTATACGCCTTACACATACGTCAACTGGGGTGCCAAGTTCATGGCGGACACCCTGATGCTTGAGGACAAGATCATGGCGAAGTTTGAAGCTGCGGTCTCACGCGGAGAGCATCTAGGACCGGACGACCTACACGAGAAAGCTCAAGCAGGGTCCCTCGCAAGGTCTAAGGATCGATAGGCGGCTTGACCGCGTCAGGGTCCGCGAGGGGTCGTGCGGCGGAAGTCAGACCAGGACCGAAAGCTCGAGGGAGGATCGCGTCGCGCGTAGAGATAGCCATGCAGAACCGAAAACTAAGAATTGGTCTTCTTCTAGACGGCATCGAGGTTGCCGCATGGGCATATCGCATGGTCCAAATAATCAAACAAAGCGACTATGCCGAGATCTCTCTTATTGTTCAAAACACTCTCCCTGCCGAGGAGCGACGGCTTACTCTGGCAAGCAAGATCGCAAGCAAGATTAGAGCGGGGCGGGTTTGGACCACCGTGATCCAGTTAGCGTTGACCACCCTTGAGCGACGCCTGATTGGCAAGCCCGGCAGCTTGCCGGACGCGTCCAAGCAAGTCGATGGCAAGGAACTTCTCGCCGGCGTTGAAGTGATCAAGGTGAACCCGCGACGTCAGCGATTTTTCGATTACATCGAGGGCGATGACCTGGCACGCATCCGCGCGCGCGGCATAGATGTTTTCATTCGGTTGGGTTTTCGAATTCTGCGGGGCGGTATTTTGGGCAGTGCGCGCTACGGTATCTGGTCTTATCACCATGGCGACAACCGGGTCAACCGCGGTGGTCCTGCTAGTTACTGGGAGGTTATGGAGTCATCGCCCGAAACTGGCTCGCTCCTTCAGATACTCACGGAGGATCTCGACGGTGGCAGGGTGTTATATCGATCCAATTCCTCTACCGATGACATGTCCCTGGCAGACAACAATAGTCAGGTGAAATGGAAGAGCTTGCATTTCATTCCTCGCAAGCTCAAAGAGTTATACGAAGAGGGCGAAGAGACATTTTTCGCCAGGGTGAAGGAAGAGAACGCCCACCCGCAGTTCTATGACAGACGGCTGTACAAGGCTCCGACCAACGGTGAACTGAGTGTTCTTCTATGGAAAAAACTGTTGCAGAAAGTCAGGCGCAAATGGGACGACACGTTTTATTTTAGGCAGTGGTTCCTTCTCTATGATATTCGTGACGACATTTCCACCTCTCTGTGGCGCTTTAAACCGATCATCCCGCCAAAGGACCGCTTCTGGGCCGATCCTTTCATCGTTGCGCGTGACAACAAGTACTACGTTTTCATCGAAGAGTTCCTATATGCCACAAAGAGGGGCCACATCTCCCTCATCGTGATGAACAAGGACGGCAGCTTTGAGCCGCCAGTGCGTATACTTGAAGCCCCGTATCACTTGTCCTATCCATTTATTTTCGAATGTGAAAATAGCTTCTATTTGATTCCGGAGAGTTTCGAGAACCGCACTATCGAACTTTATAAATGCACGGCGTTCCCCTTCAAATGGGAGTTTCAGAAAAACTTGATGGAGGACTGCAGGGCGGCCGATACCACGCTGTTCCAATGGCAGGGTAAATGGTGGATGTTTACCAATCAGACAGAAACAGATGGGGCTTCATTTTGGGACGAACTATTCCTGTATTACAGCGATAGCCCATTTTCTGGAAATTGGACACCTCATCAAAGAAACCCGATTGTCTCGGATGCAAGATCGGCGCGCCCCGCAGGTCGATTGTTCGTGCGCGATGGCCGTCTATACAGGCCATCGCAGAACAGCTCTGGACACTACGGCTATGGTTTCAACATCTGTGAAATCACGAAACTCACGGAGACCGATTACGAAGAGAGGATAGTCTCGAGAGTGGAGCCCAAATGGGACAAGAATGTCGTCTCCACCCACACCATCAATTATGAAGACGGCTTGACGATTATTGATGGTCAGTTACGTCGCAGAAGATAATCGACGTCGTCGGCAGTCGCTTGGCTGCCCTCTGCCCGGTGGAATCCGATAACCAGCGGCAATCAGCTTGGATGTTCTGCGCCGAGCCGGGTACGGCCCATTCGTTTTCGTGCTCGGAATGTTCCTCGCTTTGCCTATGTGGGCTCGAAGCTCAAACTAATTGACCCGCAGGTTCCCGGGAGCGGGGGGCGGGCCAGAGGGTGGGGGCGAGCCCGCCAGCGGAAATTGAATCGCGTAGAGGTCCGCATACCCTGTGGGCGAGCCGATATTGAAATTGCTCGCCCACATGACAACGGACCCGTCCCAGGCGCTGCTCACGCGGGGAAAGTTCGAATAGTTGACCAGCACGCCACGCGACCGATGCTGGGCGAGCCGTCTGATCTCCAGGGTCACCACGTTAACGGCGAGAATTTCCTGCTCGTATGCCGTCCAGCCCGCTGTCAACGAATCGAAAGTATCGATAGTGGACTCTGTCGAAATGAACACCCAGTCCGCAAAGGCCCCTTTGGAAACCGCGGAGATGTGTCCGGCGTCATTCCACGTAAGGGGTACCAACAACCGATTAGCAGCGGATTGCTGCGCGGGTGTAGCCCCCGCTTGATTGAGGGTAATGTCTACGGCATAGACGGCAGAGATATTATTGCAATTAAAAGTGACGAAATAATTCTTGCCATTTGAGGCCGAAACGAGGGCACCGTGATCTCCACACAAGCCCCAAAACTGCGTCGGGGTGCTTCCGATGCTCTGCGTGCTGTGGTCGATCGGGTAGGAATAGTGTTCTATATTGGGTGATGCAGACGGTCCAGCCGCAGTGACCATGTATTTAGCATCCGGCGTGATCGAGACCCACCCGCCGAGATCCAGTGGTGTTACCGAGCCTGAATAAATGGTATCGGTTTGGCTGTCCCAGACCTTGTTCGTTCCCCCGTACCGGACGGTGAAGTAGCGACCATCCCTAGATTGAATGTTAAGCGACCCGCCGTTTGCCTCCAGCGTGGCGGGGAAGGTCTTTTTTATGGTATCGGTCTGCAACGCCAGATTCCGGCGCACCAGGTTGGCTCCACTGAAGTAGTAATATTTGTCAGGATCGAGCGCGTCCCAATAATTTTCGCTCGCGTTAAGCCCAGAAGGCTGATTGCTGAAGACTTCGACTCCCGTGGCGACATTGACGATTTGGGGGCCCTGGCAAAATGCGCCCACTACGCGGGCGGCAAATGCAAACGTCCCGTTGGCATTGGCCCAATGGTGCGCATAGATGTCGTCGCAATTGGCGTGGCCCGTTTGATTCGTCAATCGCCGCACAACTGTGCCAAAGACGGGATCGGTATAGGTGCCCCCGACCGCGGGAAAGCCTGGCGTGCCAGGCATGAATGCATTGTAGGCGTAGGGGCCCGTCATTGGCGGAACATGGATGCCGATATCTGTCAGGTAGGCATACGTGGTGCCTGTCAAAAGGATGGTTGAAAACAGGAACCAAGCGAGACCCCGGCTGAGCCGATGTTGCGCCATCCAGTGAGACAGCTTCATTTTCATTGATTTGCTCCCGATCGAAGACAAATCAGGGAACGGTCGTGGAAACCTCGTTCGAGTAACCACTTTCAGTGTTCGCCGTATCATAGGCCGTCGCTCCGAAATAGTACGTTGTCCCGCTGCTCAGTCCCGTCAGCGTATAGGTTGGAACATTCCCTACGCTGAGTCCTTCCCCAGGGGCTTGGAGATACGTTCCCGGGGCGAGCCCATAATAAAGTCGGTAACCGACAAGACTCGGGTCGATCACGGCATCCCACGCCAAGGTAACGCTGTTGGGCGGCGTCGGACCCGGCCTGCTGCCCCCGCAGGCGATCAACAGGCTGGCAATTGCCAATACCAGCAGCGCACCTGAATAGCGTCGGACGGGGCTCTCGCAATCCGCAGCGCGGGAGGGTGTTGTGCGTGCTCCATGTCGTTTCCTTCGCGCGGTCCCTTCGGTTCCATTTCCCTGCGAAAATCGCCGGTGCCTGATCTCGTGCTCGTTCCTTCCGAACGTGTAATTGAAGCACTCTTTATGCACCTGTCATACTCCGCTGCATTCGTTGTGCGGCAGAATCGCACACTCTATGTGAGATAGTCGATCGGCAACTTCGGCGACAGGCCGGCGATTGCGGCGGCCGCGCACTTCGGCCAGAGCCCGTAGGATGGGGTGTGTCAGCCGGTATTTTTTCGGCGGTTGGAAGTCGGTTCAGAATTCGGTTCCCCCGCTCCCCTTTGGACAAAGTTCCGCAGGGACGTCTCGATTGCCGCCAGGCTCACTCTGATGGCGGCGAGTATCGGCGGCAGGTTCTCGAGCTTGCCGACCTGCTCGGCAATCGTCGCCAACGACCGCGACTGCTCGCTCAGGACCTCGTGCAGCCCGCCATCAAAGAGGCTTGGGGCCGCCTTCTGGCGACGTTGGCTGACGCGTTCGGAGTAGGAAGGCCATTGAAGTTCGCCCGCGGCTGCCTCGACCAGCGTCGGGGTGATTCTCGGGAGGCTGTCGGCGTAACCGCAGGTCAGCGCCGCATCGCACAGGGTGTTGATCAGGCGCGGGGTACCCCCAGCGTACTTGTAGACAACGGGAAAGGTCCCCGGCAGGAACAGCATACGGTCCCCCGCCCCTGCGGTGCTCAGCCTAAA
>WNGD01000851.1_pt1 | contig 33455 bp, 24 predicted proteins | sample 5400671 | NCBI WGS metagenome assembly WNGD01 (sample SAMN13153369, study PRJNA577476) | soil metagenome | isolation source: 40 cm soil or saprolite under grassland replicate 2 | place: USA:California | collected 2016-06-15 | reverse complement strand
CGCCGCCTGGCCGGAGAACCCGGTTTCGCCGTTGATCAGCATCACGTTGCCGTACCGGCCCATCGCGACGAACGTCGGCCCGGACTTACGGAACGGCGCGATCTGCCCGTCCTCCACCAGCAGGTCATCCAGCGTGAGCATCAGCTGCCGGTCGGCGGCCGGCCAGTACCCCGGGTCGGACGGCTCGACCACGATCGTGCCGTACAAGCCCATCTCCAGGCCGAAGTCCTCCCGGATGTGCGGGTGATACCAGTAGAACCCCGGGTCAGGGAAACGGACCTGGCAGGTGTACGTCCCGCCGACCGGGATCGGCACCTGGGTCTCATCCGGCACCCCGTCGTAACGGTTCTCCAGCCGCAGCCCGTGCCAGTGCACGGTCGCCTCGACATCGCCGTCGTTCCGCACCTGCACGGTGATCTGCGACCCCTGATCGACGTGCAGGACCGGGCCGGGGATCGACCCGTTATAGCCGAGCATCCGCAGCTCGGCGCCGTCGATGTTCTTGCGCACCGGGCCGATCCGCAGGTCGAGCCGGTCACCGTCGCCGAGCCGGGTCACCGCCGGGCGCGACACCTCCGGCAGCCCGGCCGTCTCCGTCGTGAACAGGTCGTCATGGTCATCTGGTCTGCTCTGGTCCATCTCGCCTCCACCTGGGCGACATGCGCACTCATCCGAGAGCATCGCTTTGCCTGAAATGTTATCGTCGCTGTCAAGAGCAGTGCTCGCATACGTTGCCACCCATCGCGTCACGCGGCAGGATGTGATCATGAGCCAGACCGGGCCGAGCCGGCCCTCGGTGCTGCGGGCCGCCCGGGAGCGGACCCGCGCCGAGATCACCCGCCAGATCCTCGACGCCGCGCGGCGCCATCTGGCGACCGACGGTGCTTCCGGGCTGAGCCTGCGGGCGATCGCCCGCGAGCTCGGCGCGTCATCCTCGGCGGTGTACCGCTACGTCGCCAGCCGCGACGAGCTCCTGACCATGCTGATCGTCGCCGCCTACGACGCGCTGGGCGTCGCCGCCGAGGCCGAGGAGGCGGCCGTGGCCCGCGGCGACCTGGCCGGCCGCTGGTCGGCGGTCTGCGACGCGGTGCGGGGCTGGGCGCTGGCCAATCCCAACGAGTACGCCCTGATCTACGGCACGCCCGTGCCCGGCTACGTCGCCCCGGCCGCCACCATCACGCCCGCCGCCCGCGTCGCTGGCGTGCTCCTGGGCATCCTCACCGACGCCGCCGGGCACCTCACGCCCGCGGTAGCCGAAGACACCGTGCCTCCCGGCGACCGGGAAGCGCTCGCGCCGCTCCGCTCCATCGCCGGGCCCGAGGTGCCCGACGCGCTGCTGCAACGGGGGCTGATGGCCTTGGCGGCGCTGTTCGGCACCGTGTCGTTCGAGCTGTTCGGCCAGCTCCACGGCATCGTGGGCGAGCAGCCCGGCGACCGCGAGGCATTCTTCGCCGAGTCCGTCCGGCGCTGGGCGGAGCAACTCGGCATCTCCCCAGGCCGCAGCGACCCCGCCCCGGATGCCAGGCAGCTCAAGCCTGCCCGGGCAGCAGAGACGGCCGTCAATTCCGGGGCCACAGAAGACAGCAGCCCTATTGCGAAAGAAGCGAGCACATGAGCTCAGCGGTTCCCGGAGAAGCCAGGGCACCACGAAGGCGCCTCGACCCCAAGTACGCTCCGGTCCTGGTCCCCGCCATCATGGCCATCGCCATGTCGCTGGTGATGTCCCTCGTCCAGACGATCGCGCGGCTGGGGTTCGCGCCGAATCTGGCATCTGCGTGGCTCACCTCGTTCGCCATCGGCGTGGCCGTGGCGATACCAACAGCGATCCTCGTCGCTCCCCGTGCTCAGCGGCTCGTGGGCCATCTCACCGGCGCACCTCGCCGCCCGCCGCCGCGGCCAAACGCTGAACCTCCAACTAAATCCTTGAAGCCCTCGTCAGACGGCACGCCGCTGGCCGCCGGTGCGCCGCAGGACACCGGCAGGCAGGCATCCCGATGACCGCGACCGCACGCGAGGACTTCTTCACCCTGATCCACAAGGGACAGCGCCGGGACGGTCTGATCCGCGCCACGCGCAGGTGATGAAGATCGGCGCGGCTGCCGACGCCCGGTCATGTCGAACATGGTGCCTTGCCTGGGCTGGCGGCCCCGGGTCCGCGCTTGCCCGTTCAGCCAGCTGGAGATCGAGTCGACGCACCTCCACTCGCGAGATAGCGTTCACCAGCCGCCCGTGGGAGGGCTGATGGCAGCCGGGGACATCTCTCCAGCTGCTTTCATGCGTTCACTTGCCACGTGCCCACTCCGGCGGGTCAAAGGTTGGGTCTCATAGGCCTCCGGCGACCGTCAATGACCAGCCGATAGCCCGGCATCAGCGGCATGCGCAAGCGCTGAGGGTGTCCGGCAACCGACGATCGCCGGCGCCTCGTGTATCAGTTCGTCGTTTTCGAGGGCCGCTACCATGAACAGGGCGAAGTCCACGCGGCGCGTCATGTTGCTCTTGAGGATGGGGTCACCCACGTGCCGGCTCCATACGGGCAGGCCCTGGCTGTCGCCCTCTTCGAGGTCGCTTCCGCGCACGACGGTCCACCGCGTATCGCTGGCGAATACGCGCCGGCAGGCTTCGACCTGATCGTCCAGGTCCACCACCCGGGCGAGCTTGGCGATCCCCCCGAGGACAACTACCTTCCACTTGAGCCTCCACGAGTAGACGTCCTGGCCGTCACGCGAGATGTGCCACCCGCAGGAGAACACCAGGCGCGCGCCCGGTGACGCGAGGTCGAGCACCGCCTGAGCCGTCCCACTCGAGTACCCGTGGACACCGAGCGGGGCCAGCACGGTGAGGACCCCGTCGCAGCCTGCGACCGCTTTGCTGATCACCTCGCGGTTGTCAGTCGCCCCGGGTATGACGGTCATGCGCCCCTTGAACGCATCGAGTTTCGCCACGCTCTCCTCACGGCACACGCCGACCACCTGATAGCCCCGGTCCAGCGCGTGCTGCACCATGTACTGCCCGAGCTTCCCGGAGGCCCCGACTATGCAAACTTTCATGTTGGCGGGGTCACGGGCTCTTCCCAGGCCTTGTGCTGTTTCCATGTCTTTCTCCTCACGCCTGGAGGTTGCCGACCCAAGACGAGCCGGTGGCCCAGGGGCTGCATCGTTACTTCGGTGTTGCGCGATGACGTCACGTCTCAACACGGTGCGCGTCGCTGACGAAGAGCAGGCACGGAAAGCCAGATGCCGCCATATGTCACCCTCGGCTTGGCTGCGCGCAAGGCGCTACGGAGGTCCAGAGCAGCCGGAAGGAATATCGACTTCGTCCACACGCAGGATGGACGGGTACACCTTCCTGCTTCGGACGCTATGCCCAATCCGCCGACGAGACAAGGACGCCGGTTGGTCTGGGCCAGGAATCCGGCTGCCGGACGCTCAGGCCTCACGGCGCGGACAGCCATCAGCACGGCGCAAGCGTCGGCGCGGCGAGAATAGCTGCAACAATCACCTCGCAGGTGTCAGGCTCAGCTCCTGCGCGGCCCTCGCCCGTCTGGATGCGGAAGATCCGGGCGAACCTCATCTAGGGATCGTCGCCGTCGTGGCGATCCTGTCGGGCGGTGTCGTATGTAAGGCGCTATCCGGGCCCATCTCGCACCGCCTCATAGAGGCGTCACCGGCCGAGCGATGCCCTTCAAGTCGAACTCGCCGACCTTGCGGGGGTCGAATCCGAGAGGAGATCCGCGCTGCAAGGTTCACTGCCCTGCCGAAGTAGTCACCTTCATCGTAGATCATCGGTAGTCGACGGAGAATTGCACGGGTAGCCGCCTTAACTCTGTATGTCGGTGAGGTATTGATGGACCGAGCCGACGGTGACAGATCCTTCACCAACCGCCCCGGCGACGCGTTTGACCGAGCCGTGCCGGATGTCTCCGGCCGCGAACACGCCAGGCATGCTCGTTTCGAAGGGCAACGGCGCGCGTGCTAGCGGCCAGAGTCCCCGGGGGATGTCACGGCCGGTCAGGATGAACCCGCGATCGTCTAGCTCGACGGTGCCGCGAAGCCATCCGGTGCTGGGTTCAGCGCCGATCATGATGAAGACGGCGGCGGCGGGGACCTGTTCTCGCTGGTCGGTCTGTGGATCTTGAATGGTGAGGGCCTCTAGGCGGGCTTGGCCGTGGCCGTCCACAACTCGGGTGCGGAGCCGGACTTCGACCTTGGGGGTGGCCTTCAGTTGGGTGATGAGGTAGTCGGACATCGTGGCTGCCAGCGACTCTCCGCGGACTAGCAGGATGACGTGGGCGGCGTATTTGGCCAGGTGCAGGGCGGCCTGGCCGGCGGAGTTCGCGCCGCCGACGACGCAGACGTGCTCTCCGGCCAGAGCAGGGGTTTCCACGCCCGCCGCGCCGTAGAAGACGCCCGCCCCGATGAGCCGGTCCAGGGCCGCGATGCCGAGCCGGCGGTAGGCAGCACCCGCAGCAAGGATCACGGCCCGTGCGGCCGCCTGGCTACCGTCGCCCAGCCCTACCAGGCGGTCCTCGCCGCGACAGGTCAGCCTCGCCGCCTCCTGAACGAAGACAAACTCGGCGCCGAACAGCACGGCTTGCTCCCATGCCCGGTGTGCCAGACCACCGCCGCTGATGCCCCGCGGGAACCCCAGGTAGTTGCGGATCATCGAGCTTGCCCCCGCCTGGCCGCCGATCGCATGCGGCTCGAGAACGACGGTGCGCAAGCCTTCGGAAGCGCCATAGACGGCAGCCGCCAGGCCGGCCGGCCCCGCCCCAACTATGGCCAGGTCATACACCTCCGCCGATGGCCGGGTCACGATCCCGTGGGCGGCCGCGACTTCCGCGAAGCTGGGATCATGCAGGACCGAACCATCGTGGCGGATCAAAGCAGGAAGCCGCCGCAGGTCAATCCGGAATTCCTCGATCAGTTGCTGACCCGCCTCGGAGTCCGCCGCATAGAACGCGAACGGGACGCCATTGCAGGCCAGCACGTCACGCAGCTGATGGCTGCGCGGCGCCCACTGCTCGCCGACAACCCGGTAGACGACGTGGCCGGGCCGGTTGGCGATCGTCCACCCGGTGAGCGCATCCTGCATCTGTGGATAGAGCCACTCTTCCGGGTTGGCCCAGCCCTTACCCACCCAAAAGTCACACCGCCCCAGCGCGGTGGCACGCTGCAGCGCGGCCAGTTCACTGAACGGCAGCTGCGTGTGGTGCTGATCCATGGCCACCAGCAACACCCGGGCAGCCCGCGGATGCAGCGCGTGCGCTCGCTCGAGGAACTCCACACCATCCATACCCGGCAGGCGCAGATCAGCCGCGACCAGCGCCACGTCGTCGCCCCCGGCTGCCAGGCGTTCCAGCGCCTCAAGGCCGCCCCGCGGTGCGCCAGCGGCCAGAACCCTATAGTCCGGGCCGAACCGGCGGGCCAGCGCTGACTCGGTCACGGCGCGCGCCTGCGGGTCGGCGTCCACCACGAACAAGACAGGGTTGCCGAGCGCCGGGGCGGTTATGTCATGCGCAGCCATCGGACCCCTCCCCTTTTGGCACCGGTCCCTGCCCAGTGCACTGCCTCTACCTTCACGCTGCATCGCCAGCTAGCTGGTTGCAGCGTCCGTCAGCGTCGTCCGGCCGTCTGAACACCCCGGACAGGCCGTAGGCCGGAATTCCCCTGGCCGCGCGCCCGACAGGCTCGGTTACCACCATCTCGCGGGGCAGGCACTCGGCACGACGTCCAACGCGGCTTCAACCCGTCAGAACGCCTGGATCTGCACAATGGCCGGTCCGCCGGAGCATGACTGGGCTGCCGTCCATATCGGCTACGGGCGTAGCCTGTTCGGTGCTCGCATCCGGATGCGCGGCCCAGCCGGGAGGTCAGCATCAGCCATGCGGATGGCGCGGTGAATGGGCGGAGAAGTCTGGAGGTCACGAACATAAAGGCAGGTTACGGTATGTATTGGAGCGGTCTAAACCCGCTCCCGCTTTGCGGAGCTGGCCTGGCCGGGCGGGTGATCCCGTAGCTGGCCGAGCCTCGGGCGAGAATTGCCGGTCAGACACTCAGCCATGGTTCCGCGGGCGGCCCGATGATATGGGCGAGCGGTTCAAGTCCCCTCAGACACGAACCCGTCGCCGGTAGCTCCACGACCGTAGACTCAGATTCGGTCTCAATTCACCCCCGTCCGGCACCGTTCACCGGCGGCCACCTGGCTCGTGCTCGCGCTGGTCGCGGGACGCTGGCGGACGCGAGTGAACGATGGTCAGCATTGTTGGAAAGCGTGTTGGGGCGGCTCGGCGCGAAAGCGCAGCCCGTCCGCATCGCGGCACCGCAGCATCCTGCGCTTGGCATGGCACTGCCGGCTTGTATGCCCATTCCGTCCCACCTCAGCTTTCTGATCTTGAACCCTCGTCCATCTGATGATCATGGTCGGCTCTGCGATGGTCTTTTAGGTGATCGACAAGGCGGTGATCATGGGACGGCGGTGCCGGGGCTCCGCCCCTGACCCTGTGGGGCTCGAATACACGATCGTGGCGGTGACTTGCTCCTCCTTGTAGCAGCCTGGGGCTGTCAGGCGGCGATCTGGTACTCGTGTGTGAGCCCGCCGAGGACTTGTTTGCGGCGGATCGGATGCTCGGCGAGGTTGATCTGCGGCGGCCGGGCGTGAGCTTGAGCCGGTGCGAGCTGGCGGAGGGCGCGGTGCGGCCTGGCTGCGTTGTAGTGGCGCAGGTACTCGGTCAGCACCCGTCGCAGGTGGTGCTCATTGACGATCAGCACCCGGTCCAAGAGCTCCCGGCGCAGGGTGCCGATCATCGGTTCGCAGATCGCGTTCGCTCTCGGCGCTTGCGGCGGGCTGGCGAGAATCCTCATCCCTGCCGCCGTGAACACGGCGTCGAAGGAGCTGGTGAACTGCCCTGCGCGATCCCTGATCAGGAACTTGACTGATTCCGTGAGCTGGCCGAGGTCCATCAGGAAGTTACGGGCTGCCTGGGTCGTCCGTGCGCCGCCGGGGTTGGAGGTGAGGCCGGCCAGGTGAACGCGGCGGCTACCGTGCTCGATGACAATCAGGGCATAGGCGCGCCGCAGCAGCACGGTGTCCACATGGACAAAGCCTGCCGCCAGCATGCCGCGGGCCTGCGCGGCCAGGAACTGCTTCCACGTCGGACCCGGGCGGCGGGACGCGGGGTCGATCCCTGCGTCATGCAGGATCTGCCACACCGTCGAGGCAGCGATCTGGTGGCCGAGCCTGACGAGTTCGCCCTGCACCCGCCGGTGTCCCCACGCCGGATTGTCCTTGGCCATGCGGATTATGAGCTGGCGGATCGCCGCCGCCGTGGACGGCCGTCCGGGCCGCCGACGGCTCGTGTAATCCCACTGGCCTGCCACCAGGCGCCGGTGCCAGGCCAGGAGCGTCGCCGGGGTCACCGCGAACACCTCGCCCCACCGCCGCCGGGGGATCAGCCAGGACAGCGCCGTGAGCCACAGCCGGTCACCCGGCTGGTAGCGGACCCGGCCGATCTGGCGCCGCAGCACTGCGTTCTCGTGGTTCTCGTGCCGGAGCACCAGGAGCTCGGCATCCTTGGACACCTCCCCCCGGGCCAGCACCATCTGACAGCCGAGCAGACGGCGAACGACCAGGTAGACGACCGAGAACATCACTCAGCGATGATCCCAACCCGGCTGCCCGCCCAGGCCAGATCCAGTAATCGAGCCCCACAGGCAGGAGTTGCCACGCCCGGTACGGCACTTCGGGGGTGGTCGTTTACCTGACCGGGTCAGCAATCTTGACCTCAGTTCTTCGCGTGATCCCGTGCTGACGGGATCTGTCGACCGACGTGGTCGCTCGTCAAGGTCCCGTGCTCAAGCACGTACCGTGCCGAGCTGATCCACAAGCATGGCCAGGCGCTTGTCGTAGAAGTCGGGGCGCAGCCTGCCGGCCTGGGAGAGTGTCGCCAGGCCATGAAGAGCGCTCCAGACGATTTCGGTGAACGTCTCTGCGTCGCGGTCGCCAGTCAACGGCGCCAGCGCTTCACGTAGCTCGGCAAAGCCCGCGTGCAACGGAGCTGGCGTGTCGGATTGCGCGAACGTCAGGTCGACCCTCAGGGTGAACATGGCCTCGTAGAGGGCAGGGTTCGCTCGCGCGAACTCCATATAGGCGCTGGCGACCGCTCGCGGCTCCGAGTGCGGCGAATCAGCCCCTTCGCGCGCGTTGTGCAATGTGGCGGCCAGTTCGCCAAACCCCTCGAGGGCCACAGCGCTCACGATGCCGTCTTTCCCCTCGAAGTGGCTGTAGAGGACCGGCTGGCTGTATTCGATGCGCTCGGCCAATCGGCGGGTGGTCACGGACTCCCAGCCTTCGGCCTCAGCCAGCTCCCGGGCGGCGTTGACGATGACCTGGCGCCGCTGGGCTCGTTCGCGGTCCCGCCGCTCCTGTCTGGTCATGCCAATAAGCGTAGCACTGCTAGAAGAACTAGCGAGATTGACAGCTGACGCTAGTATTGCTAGCATTGACAGATATACTAGGGAAGCCGTGCCCGCAAGGAGCCAACACGCCTCGATCCGGCTCGCCCTAGCGACCAGGGGTTGCGGCGTGACGCAACAACCATGAGAGAGGCCCTCGTAACGGCCGGGCTGATTTCCGGCAATCAAAAGGAGAATCACCATGACAGACAGCAAAACTGATGGACGCACGCTTGCGGCGCGTTACCTGAGGGGGTTGAACGACCACGATCCCGATGCCGTCGATGGCTTCGTGGCCGTCGACTACATCAACCACAACCCGTTCGTGGAAGACGGCCGTGAAGCCAACCGCGCCTTCTGGTCGAGCTTCTTCACGGCGTTTCCAGACATCGAAGCGACGATGGACGATCTGGTGGTGGCCGGAGATCGCGTGGTTGGACGATTCACCTACCGAGGCACCCACGATGGCCCCTTCTACGGTATGCCCCCGACGGGGAACGCGATCGAGATGCGGTCCATCGACATCTGGCGGGTCGAGAACGGCGAGTTCGTGGAGCACTGGGACGAGCTCAACCTCCTCGACCTCTTCCAGCAGATCGGCATGATCCCCCCGTTCGACCTCGGAGATACCGAGAGCACGACGTGACATCGCTTGGCCAGGTGCTCATCGTGATGTCCGTGCTTGCCTCCGGGATCATCTACGGCACAGACGTCTTTTCGGCGATCGTTCTGCGTCCTGCACTGGCCCTGGTGGACGACCGGACCCTTGTGAACACCATGGGCCGAGTGCACGACTTTGGGGACCGGAGGTTGCGCGTGCCAGGTGTCGCCGGGCTCGTCGCCGCCATAGCAGGAACCGTGGTGGTCGCCTGGGCCGGGCACTTGGGCGCCACGATCGCAGGCGCCGTCGCGGTGCTCGCATTGGCGATCTGGCTCATCATTTACGTTCGGATCAGTGCCCCCATCAACTCCCGGCTTACCGCCGCCTCTCAACGAGGAGAAATCCCGTCTGACGCCCGGCAGCTTCAGCAGCGATGGGACAGCGTCATCACCCCACGCTCCGGGCTGCAGATGCTGGCGATCATCGCACTGTGCACCGTTCTCATAACCTCCTGAGGAAGCCATGCCGCCGAAGGTACTGCCCACTATCGCCAGGTACGTGGGTACCCACGGGGGGCCCGAGAGATGATCGCTTACCACCCACAAGCGCGCCGGAATATCGCATCTCAGTCTGGCCTATCGGCTGAACACGCGAGACTCAGACAGCGCATAGCGGCGGCTATTCGCGCGTGAGCCAGGAGCACCGATCACAGAAGGTGACGTTGAGCCTGGGTGGCCATGCGGCCATATCCGACTCGGAGCGGCTCAGCGCCGGGTCGGCCGCACGCGCGACTGCGCGCAGATCGTCCCGTTCTGTTAGGTGCGGTTTTGGTGTGCGTCCGGGGAGGCCGGCTTGGCACGACCACGAACGTCGCGGGTTGCCTCTGGCAGCCGGGCGGACGCTTTCCAGGAGCCCTGTCAGCGTGCCGAGGTTGCGCGCCACCGCTGCCTTAATTCTCGGTACGGCCAGGGAGCTGATCAGCCGCAGCAGGGCCGATGAGGTTTCCAGCTCGACTTCATTGGTCAGCCAGGTCCCGCCTGCCGCCGGTTCCAGCAGGTAACTAGTCGCGGCCTGGAAAGGGCCGATCTGTCCCTGGACGGTGAGCCGGCTGGTGGCTCGAAGACGGTGATCTGCAGGCTCTCCTCGCTGCGGCAGGGGATGGTGCGGGTCTGCCGGTAGCTGGCGCCGGTTGCCCACGCCGGGAACGGTGCCGCGCTGCAGGATGTCGGCCCCGTAAGTCAGGTCGCCTACCAGCAGCAATGGCGGCCTGGTGCCGCGGCGGACCAGCAGCGACATCGAGCCGGCCGTGTGACCGGGGGTCGGCAGCAGCATCAGAGACCCGTCTCCCAACACATCCAGCGACTCGGTGAAGGGCGCCAGCGAGGCGCCCTTGGCCCGCTCGGGGCTGACGTGATGCCAGCGCAGGCCGGGGAGCTGGATGTGCCTGGGCAGGAAGCCGCGCAATTCCGGGGCGGGCCTGGACAGCTCGGCCCATTCGGCGGCCGACACCAGCAAGTTGGCGCCGGCCAGTTCGGGCAGCCCGCCGATATGGTCTTCGTGCAGGTGGGACACGATGGCCGTGCTGACATCGGCCGGCGCATACCCGAGCTGGGCGAGCTGGGCGCTCAGGGTGTCGGACTCGGTGATATCGAAGCGGGCGAGCCGGTCGTAGAGGTAACCGGTGAGGCCGCCGGGGAAGTAGTTCTCGTCGGTGACTGAGGCGCGGTCTTGCCCGGTGTCGAACAGGATCAGCCCCTTGGCGTGCTCGATGACGTAGACGTTGATCGGCCGTGGTGGTGTCCACTGCCGGGAGGTCAGCAGCCACCAGTACAGCGGCTTGCGGGTGCCGTAAGGCTGCTCGGGGTGGATCTGCACGGCGCCGGTGCTGATCACCGACACCGCTTTCACCGCGCTTGCTGATCCGGGCGCGGTCCGTGACACTGCGGTTGGGGTGTTCATGGCGTGAATCTCGTTTCCTTGATGGGGTGTGAGTACCGGGCTCTGAAGACGGTCATCCGAAGATTGGGACCGGCGGCTTGGTGTTTCATGATGGTGAGCCGACGCCTGGCAGATGCCAGCGGTAGGGCGCGGTGAGGTGGTTAAGTGATGGCTGCGGGCCCCATGAGTCCGGGGCGTATGGCTGGATCGGGGGCGGGTTGTCCAGGAGCGGCGTGGAGATGTCCCAGAGGCGTTCCACTGCGGCGGCCTGTGTGAACAGCGACTGGTCGCCGCGCATGGCGTCCAGGGTGAGCCGCTCGTAGCCCTCGAGTGTATTGGCGGCGCGGAAGGAGTCGGCGTAGCGGAAGATCATCTCTGCGGCGCCCAGGTTCATTGTGGCGCCGGGTTCCTTCGCCAGGAAGCGGACGGTGATGGAGCCGGGATCGGCGAAGTCGATGACGATCTCGTTGCACCGCCCGTTCGGGGTGTCTTTGCTGTGGATCGGGAGCATCCGCAGCGGCGGTTCGTGGATGCCGAGTGTCACTAGTTGGCGGCTGGCGGCAAGTCTCTTGCCGGACCGCAGGAAGATTGGGACTCCGGCCCACCGCCAGTTGTCGATCTCGGCCCTCACCGCGGCCATGGTTTCGGTCTGTGAGCCCGGTGTCACGCCGGGCTCGTCGTGGTAGCCCGCATACTGGCCGCGGACCACGTGGGCGACGTCGATCGGCTTGAGCGCGTCGAAGACCTTGGCCGTCTCGTCGCGCAGGTGCCTGGCGTCCAGCGATACAGGCGGCTCCATGGCCAGGAACCCCAGCACTTGGAACAGGTGGGTGACGATCATGTCCCGGTAGGCGCCGGTGTGGTCGTAAAAATCGGCGCGTCCCTCGATCGCAACCGTCTCGGGCACGTCGATCTGCACGTAGGCGATGTGCTGGCGGTTCCAGACCGGCTCGAACAGGCCGTTCGCGAACCGGAAGGCCAAGATGTTGTCGACCGACTCCTTGCCGAGGAAGTGGTCGATCCGAAAGACCTGTGACTCGTTGAAGATCGCATGCACGGTGTTGTTCAGCGCGTGAGCGGAGGCCAGGTCGGTGCCGAATGGCTTCTCGATGATGACGCGGGACCCGGGGGCGAGGCCTGCGGTTCCGAGCATGGTCACGGTTGACTCGAAGGCCACCGGCGGGATGGCGAGATGGAAGAGCCGCCCGGGCGAGCCGCCGATCGCCCGCTCGGCCCGCTCGATGGCCGCAGTCAACGGTGCAGCGTCGGCGCGTTCCGCGCTGGCGAACGAGAGCGTCCGCTGGAATGCGTGCCAGGCCCTCCTGTGGGCTTGCTGATCCCGAAGTTGGCGATCGCCTGGCGGGCAAGGTCGCGGAACTGTTCGCCGGTCAGGTTCCCGCGGGAGGAGCCGATGATCTGGTACCTGTCCGGCATCAGGCCGGCCGCCGCCAGGTGGAACAGTCCCGGCAGCAGCTTGCGCCTGGCCAGGTCGCCGGTCGCTCCGAACAAGACGATGACGTGGTTTTCCGGGCGCGCCGGTCCCCCGACCCTGCGGTGCTGGGAAAAATGCCGAGGTCATTGCAGCGTGCTTCGGGGCAGGTGCTGCGCGATAGCCGCTGTCGACTGCGGTGGCGACGATGGTCTTGGACACGGCTGATGCGCCTTTCAGGGTCGCGGTGGACAAGGCCTCGGTTCGCGCGATGTCGCGTGTCATAGCGGCGGTTCGTTTCCGGCTTTACCGGGGTCGAGCCGGCGTACCGAGATCAGGCACAACCCGAGGTCGCGGATCTTGGTCAGCACTCCGTGCAGTGCGGGCTGGTCCGGGAGCAGGCCAACGATGACCGTCTGGGTGCCGTCGCTGCTGACCTGGAGGCCGCCGAACCAGTCCGCCCACCGATCGTCGAGGACGCTGTCAACGCGGATCTCGTAGCGGGCGGGCCACCTCGGGCCGTTCACGCCTGTTCGCCTCCTCGCCTGGCCGCCAGCGCCCGGCCACTGCCGTGCCGCGGCGGCGGGGCAGGCCAGGCCCGGCGGCGTGCATGGCCCCCGCCGCAAGGATCTGCCATGTCCTTGCCGTGGACGGGTCGCGTGCGATCACGCATCGACGACCTCCGCGTACCCGACCGCGACGCCTTGGGCGGGCGAGAATGCGGCCCTGGCCTGCGGGATGCCGGGCGCGCCGGCAACGCCGACTGCACGCTGGCGAATGAGTCCCAGCGCCATACGCCGGGCCACCTGCGGGTCGCCGGCCTTCGCCAGCTGCATGCTGGTGAGCCCGGGAAAGGCATCCTCGACCGCGGCGCCCAGGGTGGCGTGACTGGTGAGCATTTCCCCGGTGCCGACCTGGCCGGCCCTGAAGCGGCCGAGCCTGAGAACGGCCATTGCTATCCCTCCTGCCGGTGCATGTCTCGTTCACCTGCACGCTACGAACGCCCTCCAGAGGTCGGCGTCACCCGAAGGTGCGCATCCGGGTGGAATCTTCTGAAGAGGCGCCGGGCACGACGGTGCCGCCCAGGGACGCGCCATGCCCTGGCGCGTGACGGCGGGGCAGTCCCCCAGGAGTGCGGGCTTCTGCGGCGGTGATCACCGCATCCGCACTGTCGGTTAAGCCAACCGCTGGTGGCCCGCGGCCATGTCTGGCCGGGTGCGATCGCGCAGGATGCCGGCAAAGGGGCGCAGGCGGCCCGCGATGCGCGTCAGGCTGGCGGCCGCACGGGTCGGCCGCGGCGCGGCCTTCGGGCCGACGGTTAGAATGACCGGACCTGGCAGCGATGCTGGTCATCGCTGGATGCGCTGAGTGGTGGGTCGCCGATGGCTGAGCCGCCTGCGGCGGCCCCGGCCGGGGTTGTCGCGTCCGAGCGGGATGCCCTGCTGGCCACCAAGCTGTATGTGCCCGGCCCGGTGCCGGGGTACGTGGCGCGGCCGCGGCTGGCGGGGGCGCTCGGCGAGGGGCTGGCCCGGGGGCTGGTCGTGGTGTGTGCCCCGGCCGGGTTCGGCAAGACGGCGCTGCTGGCCGACTGGGTCCGGTCTGGTGATCGTCGGGTGGCGTGGCTGTCGCTGGACGCGGCCGACAGCGACCCGGTGCGGTTCTGGCGGCATGTGGTTGCCGCGCTGGACCGGGCGCAGCCGGGGATCGGCGAGCGGGTCGCCCCGCTGCTCGGCCAGCCGCGGTCTTCGTTTGAGGGGCTGGTGACGGCCCTGATCAACGAGCTGGCCGCCCAGCCTGGCGAGGACGAGCTGCTGCTGGTCCTCGACGACTATCACCTGGTCGACGCCCAGCAGGTGCACGCCTCGCTGGCGTTCCTGCTCGAGCACCTGCCGCTGGGACTGCGCCTGGTGGTGGCCAGCCGGTCCGACCCGCCGCTGCCGCTGGCGCGGCCGCGGGCCGGCGGGCAGCTGGCGGAGTTGCGCGCCGGCGAGCTGCGGTTTACCGCGGAGGAGGCGGCGGTGCTGCTGCGGGAAGCGACCGGGGCCGACCTGCCTGGCCCGGCGGTGGCGGCGCTGGCGGCCCGCACCGAGGGGTGGGCGGCGGGCCTGCAGCTGGCCGCCCTGTCCCTGCGCGGGCAGGCAGATCCAGCCGGATTCGTGGCGGCGTTCAGCGGCAGCCACCGGTACGTCCTGGACTACCTGGCCGGGGAGGTGCTCGACCGCCAGCCGGAGGAGGTGCGCGCCTTCCTGCTGCAGACCTCGGTGCTGGAGCGGCTGTCGGGGGAGCTGTGTGACGCGGTCACCGGCCTGACAGGTGGCCAGGTGATGCTGGAGCAGGTGGAGCGGGCGAACCTGTTCCTGGTGCCCCTGGACGAGGTCCGCGGCTGGTGGCGCTACCACCACCTGTTCGCCGACCTGCTCCGTGCCCGCCTCCAGCAGCAACATCCCGATCGGCTCGCGGCACTGCACCGCAACGCTGCTGCCTGGTCAGCAGAGCATGGGCTGGCCGGCGACGCCGTGCGCCACGCGGTAGCCGCCGGGGAGATGACCTGGGCGGCCCGGCTGGTCGAGCAGTATTTTGACGCGGTCTACATACTGCGCAGCGAAGGAGCGACGGTGCAGCGGTGGCTTGCGGCGCTGCCCGCTGAGCTGGTCCAGTCCCGGCCTCGGCTGTTGCTGGCGCAGGCGTTGCTGGCAGCCACCAGCGGCCGCGCAGAGGCGGTGGAGCCGCCGCTGGAGGCGGCCGAGCGCGCGCTGGCAGGCGCTGCGCGTGCGGTCGATGAACCGTTCGAGCCATCGGCAGGGCGGGCCGCCAGCATGCTGGTGAATGTCCCCGCGCTGATCGCGCTCCATCGCAGCTATCTCGCTCAGTTCCGCGGTGACGCCGAGGCCACGGCCGCGTTCGCTTCGCAGGCCCTGGCCGAGCTCGATGGTGGTGAGCAGCTGCTGAGCTCTACCGTCCAAGGATTTCTGGCCGCGGCTGAATGGCTCCGCGGCCGGCTCGCGGAGGCCGAGCGGGCGTTCGTGTCCAGCATCGCCGGGTGGCGGGCGGCCGGCCAGCCCTCCTGGACCTCATGGGGCGTCTACCAGCTCGGCCAGGTCCAGCGCGCCCAGGGCCGGCAGGACGCGGCCGTCCGGACCTATCGGCAGACACTGGACATCGCTGCAGTGTCCGGCCCGCCGCCCGCGCCACCCGCTGGTCCCGCGTACGTCGGCCTGGGCGAGGTGGCCTACCAGCGGAACGATCTCGACAGCGCCCTCCGGCAGGTCACCGAGGGCATCGCGCTATGCCGGCAGTTCCTCTACCCCGCACCGTTGGCCACTGGCCTGGTGACCCTGGCGTGGATCCGGCAGGCCCAGGGTGATCCGGGCGGGGCCCGGGAGGCGATGGACGAGGCCGGGCGGGCCGCACTGGGCGGAGCCATGACCGGGCTGCTCGACCCCGTCCCCACGCAGCGGGCGCGGCTGGTGCTGGCCCAGGGCGACGTCGCCGCGGCCGCCCGCTGGACGAGGGAACGCGGCCTCGATGCGGACGACGAGCCGGGCTACCCCCAGGAACCGGAGTACCTGGTGCTGGCCCGGGTGCTGCTCGCGCAAGACCGCCCCGGCCCGGCCCTCGGGCTGCTGGAGCGGCTGCACGCGGCGGCGGCCGCCCAGGGCCGGGCGGGCAGCATCATCGAGATCCAGGCGTTGCAGGCGCTGGCCCTGGCGGTCCGCGGCGACGAGGACGCCGCCGTGGGCGCCCTGGCCCAGGCGCTGATGCTGGCCTGCCCGCAGGGCTACGTGCGGGTGTTCGCCGATGAGGGCGCGCCGATGGCCGCGCTGCTGGCCCAGCTGGTCGCGGCCCAGAAGGCAGGCCAGGGCGCCGCCAGCGGCGTCCCGCTCGGCTGCCTGGCCAAAGTGCTACGGGCGTTCGGCGGCAGCAACGACGCGCAAGGCGCCGGGCGCCGCGCCGCGTCGGCGGTGCCGGGCCTGGCCGAGCACTTGACCGCCCGCGAGCTCGACGTGCTGCAGTTGCTGGCCACGGGCGCGCCGAACCCGCGCATCGCCGAGCAGTTGGTGGTCAGCCTCGACACCGTCAAGAAGCACGTCAGCCACATCCTGGGCAAGCTCGGCGCGGCCAACCGCACCGAGGCCGTCACCCGGGCACGTCAGCTCGGCCTGATCCCCTAGCCTCCGCACCGCAGCCCATCCCGGCGGCACCATCGTGCCGCGAGGACTGACCCAGCGGCACTGCCGTACCCCGGGCGGCTGGGAAAGATTGCACCGGCATATGCACCGTCGGGTGACGCCCGACAGCGGCGCCGGTTCGTACCGTCCCTCGAAGAACCCAGTCATAACGACGGCCGGCCTCCTGCTTAACCGGGCACGGCACATGACGAGTGATCGAGGAGATGGCGGTGAAGCGCATCCGCATCGACAGGCCAAGGGCCCGACGTGAGCGCCCTTGGCGTGAGGTCCTTCCCGCCGACCCACGAGACCCAGATGTAGTCCGGGCCAAAACGCTCGCCCGCACCGCCCATCCGAGTCAGAAGGTAACCAGCAAGTGACGGGCGCGGCGAACTCTGGTCAAGGCCCGCTAGCACGGCCGGCATCTCGTGGGAGTTCACGGCGACCAGCACTACCGGCTTCCGCGGTACGCGGACGGTCCGCATTTATTAGGTAGGAGGATGTAATGACAATCGCAGACAGAGCAGTTCTGGTGACCGGGGCCAATCGCGGCATCGGGCAGGCGCTGGTCGCCGAGGCTCTCACGAGAGGCGCGAAGCGGGTGTATGCCGGCACGCGCCAGCCCCTGGCCCACCCCGACGGGCGCGTCACGCCCCTGACCCTGGACGTGACCAGCGCCGCCCAGATCCAGGCAGCTGCCGATCAGGTCGAGACTCTCGATGTTCTCATCAACAACGCCGGCATCGCGCAGTACGACGACTTGAGCGATCGTTCCGTGCTCGAACGGCACCTCGCCGTCAACCTCTTCGGCACCTACGGCGTGACCCAGGCCTTCCTGCCATTGCTGACTCGTTCCCACGGAGCGGTCGTCAACAATGTGTCGGTGAACGCCTTCGCCCCGTTGCCGCTCATCCCGGCCTACTCGATCTCGAAGGCGGCCGCGTTCAACCTGACGCAATCGCTGCGCACCCTTTTGGCCGGGCGGGGCGTGAGCGTTCATGCCGTCCTGACCGGCTTCGTGGACACCGACATGACCCGGGGCATCGACATGCCGAAGGCCTCCCCGGAGTCCGTCGCGCGAGCCATCTTCGACGGGGTGGAGGCAGGGGAGGAGGACATCTTCCCCGATCCCATGTCACAGTCCATGGCCGACAGCTGGCGCAGCGGCGCGGCCAAGGCGCTCGAGCGCCAGTACGCGGCGATCGCAGAACAATACGCGGCCATCGCAAAAGCAGAGCCCATAGCGTCATAAGCAAAGGCAGACCGGTGCAACTTCGGCACGCCGCGCTGACGGCGACGCTCGGGACGAGCGCGGCTGGACGTGCTCCGGCGCATGTACCACTGGCTCGACCGCGCGCCGCTCGCTCGCAACGAGCCGGCTTCTGGTGCCACCGCCACGACGAGTACGACAGCCAGTGAAGCGTGCGGAAGGCTACGTCACCGACCTCGCCGCTGCGTGCATCGGCCCGCTCGGGCCGGTCGTCGCGCGGTGATCCCGCACGCCAGCATCACCAGACCGCGGAAACCATGGACACGCAATGGAAGAGGACGATTATGAGTGACTTGTCGGGCAGGACCACTGTCGTCGTTGGCGCTAGCCGGGGCTTGGGGCGTGGGATTACTCGCGCGTTCGCCGAGGCTGGTGCTCCGGTGGTCGCGGTCGCCCGGACCGGCCCGGCACTTGCCGAGCTGGCCACCACCAGCGCAAATATCCGGACCGAAGTCGCGGATGCGGCCGACCCGGCGGTGGCGTGGAGCCTGCTGGACCGGTACGAGCCGGGGGTTCTCATCCTGGCCGCCGGCGCCAACCCGGTGATGCATCCGCTCCAGTACCAGACGTGGGAGACGTTCTCCGCCAACTGGCATACCGACGTCAAGATCGCGTTCACCTGGCTGCGTGAGGCACTACTCAAGCCGCTGCCACGTGGCAGCAGGGTGGTAGTGGTGAGCAGCGGAGCTGCCATCAACGGATCACCGGCCAGCGGAGGGTACGCCGGGTCCAAGGCCACTCAGCGGTTCATCGCGGGATACGCCCAGGATGAGTCGCGCCGTGCCGGGCTGGACATTACCGTCACGGCGGTGATGCCCAGGATGACTCCGTTCGGAGACGTGGGCAGGCGGGGGATCCGGGCGTACGCGGCCCGCAGCGGCCAGACCGAGGAGGAATACCTGAAGCAGCTGGGGGAACTGTTGACCCCCGAGATGGCCGGGTCCGCCCTGGTGGACCTGGTACGGGCAGACCCGGCGACCACTGCCCCCGGGTACCTGCTTACCGCCGCCGGGCTGCAGAAGCCGTCGTGAGAGGTCCGGGCGGCCAGTGGGGCAGGCCGTGGTGACCAGATCCAATCGCTGCAAGTGCTCGTTGAGGTGCATCATCAGTCTCCAAGATGTGCTAATGCCATTCAGTTCGGGACCCACCGAACCCGTTCCTGGCCCGGCAGCGAATGCGTCGCCTTGACGCATGGCGTGTCGGCGATGCCTCAGACGTTCAGCGGACGGGCCAACCGTCTGAAGGCTGTTGAGGGCTCGGCGGGTCAGAGTCAGGCGCCGTGGTTGCTGCAGGCCTGCTTCGGCCGGGCGGTCGGTCCGGAATCTAGATCGTGTGTCATTGCTGCGCCCCGTCTCGGGCGTCGTCGGCGTCCAGTCGGCGCACCGAGATCAGGGACAGCCCGAGGTCACGGACCTTCGCCAGCAGCCCGTGCAGTGCGGGCTGATCGGGGAGCAGGCCGGCTATGACCGTCTGCCTGCCATCGCTGGTCATCCGGAGGCCGCCGAACCAATCCGCCCACCCGTCATCGAGCACGCCGTCGATGCGGATCTCGTAATGGGCAGGCCGTCCTAGGCTGGTCATGGCCGCCCGCCCCCTCGCTGGATAGCCGACGGCACGACGACGGCGGCGTGCCTGGCGGGCGTCTCCCCCGTGCCGACAGGGTCAACCGTGAAGCGGTCATGCCTGAGCACAGCCATTGCTATCTCTCTGGTCGGTGCAGGTTTCGTTTCTCCCGGAACACTACGATCGGCCCCCAGCCTGGGCGTCACCCGAGGTGCCGATGCCGGTGGAATCTTCCGAACGATGCACCTGAACACGACGGTGCCCTTCGGCGCCGGCGCGGATCTGCCTGGCAGTGCGGGAGAGTCCACTGTGTGGCGGGCTTATTCGGTGACCGCGTCCACCCCGCGGTTACCAATCGCTGGCCAGCCGGCGGCCACATCTGGCCGGAATGCGATCTCCAGAACGCCTGCGGGGGAACGCGCCTGCGATGGGCATCTCAGGGGCCTCGCCACACGCCAGCAGCCACGAGGCCCTCAAGTCCCCTTATAATGTTGCACCCAGCGATGACGCTGGCCATAGCTGGACGGGCTGATATGTGGGTCGCCGATGGGTGAGCAGCCTGCGGCGGCCCCGGTGGGGGTTGCCGCTTCCGAGCGCGATGTCCTGCTGGCCACCAAACTGCATGTGCCCCAGCCGCAGCCGGGGTTCGTAGGTCGTGCGCGCCTGGTGGCGGCGCTTGAGGAGGGGCTGACGGAGCGGCTGGTCATGGTCTGCGCTCCGGCGGGGACAGGGAAGACGGCGCTGCTTGCCGACTGGGCCCGGAGCGGTCGCCGTCCGGTGGCGTGGCTGTCGCTGGACGAAGCCGACAACGACCCGGCGCGGTTTTGGCGACACACGATTGCTGCGCTGGACCGAGCCCGCCCGGGAGTCGCCGAGCGGATAGCGCCGCTGCTTGGCCCGCCGGCACCGCCGTCGTTCGACGGGCTGGTGACGGCGCTGATCAATGAGTTGGCCACCCTGGCAAAAGACGACGAAGAGGTACTGCTGGTCCTCGACGATTATCACCTGATCGACGCCCAACCGGTGCACGCGTCGTTTGCGTTCTTGCTTGACCACCTGCCGCCAGGGCTGCATCTGGTGCTGGCCAGCCGCAGCGACCCGCCGTTGCCGCTGGCGCGGCTTCGGGCCGCCCGGCAGCTGGCCGAGCTGCGCGCACCCGAGCTGCGTTTCACCGCGGATGAGGCGGCGGCTCTGCTGCGCGAAGCGGTCGGCGCTGACCTGCCCGGCGCTGAGGTGGCGACATTGACGGCCCGCACCGAGGGCTGGGCCGCCGGGTTGCAGCTGGCTGCCCTTTCCTTGCGGGGACAAGCCGACACTGCCGGGTTCGTCGCGGCATTCAGCGGCGGCCACCGCTTTGTTCTGGATTATCTGACGCAGGAAGTGCTCGAGCAGCAGAGCGAGCCGGTGCGCAAGTTCCTGCTGGAAACCTCGGTGCTGGACCGGCTGAGCGGGGGGCTGTGCGATGCGGTCACCGGCCGCGCCGGCAGCCAGGCGATGCTGGAGGCGATCGAGCGGGCAAACCTGTTCCTGGTGCCGCTGGATGAGGTGCGCGGCTGGTGGCGCTACCACCAGCTGTTCGCCGACCTGCTGCGCGCCCGCCTGCGGCAGCAACAGCCTGAACGGGCACTACAGCTGCACCACAACGCGGCGGCCTGGCATGACGAGCATGGCCTCGCCGATGAGGCCGTGCGGCACGCCCTGGCCGCAAACGACTCCGCTTGGGCGGCCCGGCTGGTCGAGCGGCACGTCGACGCGCTCCACCTACGCAGCGAGCGGGCGACCTTGCAGCGGTGGCGCGCGGCATTGCCGGCTGAGCTGGTCGCCTCCCGGTCACGGCTGTTGCTGGCGGAGGGGCGGATGGCCCTGCTCAGCGGCCGGATTGAGGAAGTCGAGGCGCCGCTGACGGCAGCCGAGCGGGCGTGGGCAGGTGCTTCGGACGCGGCCGAGGAGCCATTCGAGCCGTCGGTGGGCCGGTCCGCGAGCGTGTTCACCAACGTCCCCGCGACGATCGCGCTTGAGCGCGCCTTCCTGGCCGAGTTCCGCGGCGATGCGGAGGGTACGGCCATGTTCGCGTCGCGGGCGCTGGGTGCGCTCGCCGAGGACGAATGGATGCTGGCATCCGTCGCCCGGGAGCGGCTGGCCGTGGCCGACTGGCTGGGCGGCCGGCTGCCTGCGGCCGAGCAGGCGATGGCCAGGAGGGTTGCCGGGTTCCGGGCAGCCGGGGAGGCCACTCTGGCCGCCTGGGGTGGTTACTACCTCGGGCTGGTCCAGCGAGCGCAGGGACGCCTGGACGCGGCGCTGCGGACCTACCAGGAGGGGCTGGAGATCACTGCGCCGCCCGGCCATCCGGTGCTGCCCGCGGCAGGCGTTGCCTTCGTGGGCCTGGCGGAGGTGGCCTACCAGCGCGATCAGCTTGATGCTGCCCGGCAGCACGTGAGCGATGGCCTTACGCCTTGCCGGCAGCTCACCTATGCCCAGCCGCTGGCCACCGGACTGGCGACGCTGGCGTGGATCCGGCACGCCCAAGGTGATCTTGCCGGGGCGCTCAAGGCGATGGATGAGGCCGAGCGAGCCGCGCCGAGCCAGGCTGTCACCAGCCTGCTGAACCCGGTCCCGGCGGAGCGGGCACGGCTGCTGCTGGCCCAGGGCGACGTCGCGGCCGCGGCCCGCTGGACGGAGGAACGCAGCCTGGGCCCGGATGACGAGCTCGACTACGCGCACGAGCGGGAGCATCTGGTGCTGGCGCGGGTGCTGCTCGCCCAAGACCGCACTAGCGCGGCGCTTGGGCTGCTGGAGCGGCTGCGCGCGGCCGCGGCCGCCCAGGGCCGGACCGGCAGCGTCATCGAGATCCAGGCGCTGCGGGCGCTCGCGCTCGCAGCTGCGGGCGACGAGGACACCGCGGTGGACGCCCTGGCCCAAGCGCTTATGCTTGGCTGCCCGCGGGGCTATGTCCGGGCGTTCGCCGACGAGGGGCCGCCGATGGCCGCGCTGGTTGCCCGGCTGCTCGCGGCCCAGAAGGCAGGCCAGGCCCCCGCCCGGGATGTCCCGCTCGGCTGCCTGGCCCGGCTTCTGCGCGCTTTTGGCCAGCCTCCCGCCGCGCCGGGCGCCGGGCGCAGCGCCGCCGCGGCGGTGCCGGGCCTGGTCGAGCAGCTGACCGCCCGCGAGCTGGAAATCCTGGCGCTGCTGGCCGAGGGCACCCCGAACCCGCGGATCGCCGCGGACCTGGTGGTCAGCCTCGACACGGTCAAAAAGCACGTCAGCCACCTGCTGGGCAAGCTGGGGGCGGCCAACCGCACCGAGGCCGTCACCCGGGCCCGCCAGCTCGGCCTGATCCCCTAGCCCGGCACCGCAGCCAATCTCCTGGGCGGCACCGTCGGGCCCCCCAGCGGACTCGGCGGCACTGTCGTGCCGGGCGCGGCCCGCAGAAGATTCCACCGCCATGCCCACCTTCGGGTGACGCCTCCCGCGGCGCTGGTTCATATCGTCCCTCGAAGTATCAGTCCCGGCACGGCCGGGCTCCTTGCCGGCTGCTCGTACGCATCGGAGGCGGCATGACCACGACCTTTGCCAGATCCATGGCTGTCGGGCGGCGCCAGGAAGCAGATCCGGCCATGGAGACGCCCGGGCAGCGCGCCGCGCGGTTTGAACGCGACGCGCTGCCATACCTAGCGCAGCTGTATCCCACCGCGCTGCGCATGACCCACAACCCCGCCGACGCCGACGATCTGGTCCAGGAAACCTTCACCCGGGCATACGCCTCATTCGGGCGGTTCGAGCCCGGCACCAACCTGAAGGCCTGGCTGTACCGCATCCTCACCAACACCTTCATCACCAGCTACCGGAAACGGCAACGCGACCCCGTGCCCACTGCCGAGATCCAGGACTGGCAGCTTGCCCACGCTACGTGTCATCCCTCCTCGGGGCTGGGGCCCGCCGACACCGAGGTCCTGGAACACCTGCCCGACGCTCGCGTCACACGCGCGCTCGGCCAGCTTCCCGAAGGCTTCCGCACCGCGGTGTACCTGGCCGACGTCGAAGGCTACGCCTACCGCGAGATCGCCACCATCACGGGAACACCGATCGGGACCGTGACCTCACGGCTGCACCGCGGCCGCCGCCAGCTGCGCGACCTGCTTCACGACCACGCGGCCACGCACCATCGGGCCACGATGGCGCCACGCCGCGAAGCCTTCCCGGTGACGGTGCACCCGTGGAGGTCGCGGTGATCCGCGCCCTCAAGGCCCAACCCGGTGCCCTGGGGCCGCCGGGCCGCAGGCAGGACTAGTCATGGCAGCACGCCTGGAGACATCGCGGGCAGGCGTCCGGCCTGTGACCGTTAAGGCTGCGGGACGCCGGGCTGGGCTGGCCTGGCCGCGGCTGTCCGCGGCAGCCGAGCTGGCCACCATCGGCGCCGGTTACGGCGCGTATTCCCTGGTGCGCCTGGCCATCCGCGCCGGCCGCGGGGTGGCGTTCGCGCACGCGGCCCAGCTGTGGCAGGCCGAGCGGTGGCTGCACCTGGCCGTCGAGCCTTACCTTAACCACCTCGCCGCGGCTCATCTTCTGCTCGCCGAGGCAGCCGGGTACTACTACGGGCTGGCCCATTTCCTGATCACGCCGCTGGTGCTGGCCTGGCTGTACCTGCGCAGGCCCGCGGCGTTTCCGCGGCTGCGGTCGGCGCTGGTGCTGGCCACCGCCGTCGCGAACCTGGTGTTCTGGGCCTGGCCGGCCGCTCCGCCGCGGTTCTCAGTGCCGGGGATGACTGACATCCTGGTCAGCCGCGACATCCTCGGCGCGGCCCACCCGCGCGGCGCCACCAGCCTGGTGAACCTGTACGCCGCCATGCCCAGCCTGCACGTCGCCTGGGCCGCCTGGTGCGCCCTTGCCGTTGTCACCGCTTCTCACGGCCGGTGGCGTCACCTGGCCTGGCTCTACCCGGCCGCCACCACGCTGGTGGTGCTGGCCTCGGCCAACCACTTCGTGCTGGATGCGGCCGGCGGGCTTGCCGTCGCGGGCCTGGGCATGCTCGCCACCAGCCAGCCCAGCAAGCTGCTGACGCGCCGCCGTGCCCGGCCGGCGGTCACCTTCAGGCGCGGGCTGCGCTGCCAGGTCCAGCCGGCCACGGCGGGAGGGCTGTGGACGGCTGTTGATGGGCTGTGGGCCGCCGCCGCCATCGGGCTCTACACGGTGGCCTGGTGCTCGGCGGGTTCCCCCGCGCGGGCGCAGCGCCTGATACCGGTGACGACACCGGGGGAACCGTGACCTGCGGCGCGCGGCCGGAAACCGGCGTGCCCGCCGCGAACCGGCTTGAGGCGGCGCGGCGCTGGGGTACGGCGCACCGCTGGGTTCCGGTGCTCACCAGCGGCCGGGCGCGACCGGCCTCCCGCCGTGGCCGGCCCTGGGCTTGGGTGCTGGCAGCGGGGGTGGTGGCGGTGGCTGCGGTCCATCTCCCAAGCGCGGCCGGTGATCTGCGGGCTATGGCCGCCCACCTGGGCGGGCTGCGGCTGGCCTGGCTGGGTGCGGCCGTTGCCGCGCAGATGGTGTCGCTGGCCGGCGGCACGGCAGCGCAACGCTGGCTGCTGGCGGCGCGCGGTTGCGGTGGCCGACCCTGTTCGGCCTGGTGTTTGCCTCCACCGGGCTGGCCAGGGTGATGCCGGCCGGGCCGGTCACCGGCGGCGCGTGGCAGGTGCGGGAGTACCGCCGCCGCGGCGCTGGCGCCGCGGCGGGGTGTGGGCGGTGCTGGCCGGCGGGTTCACCTCCACGATGGTCAGCCTGGCCCTACTGCTGACCGGGGCCGCGGTAGCCGGCACCAGTGCCCTCCTCCTGCTCGCCGGCGCGGCCGCGGTGCTGGCAGCCGGGATGGCCGCGCTCACCGCCGCGCCACGCCGCGCCCGCGGGCTCAGCCGCTACCTCAGCCGGCATCACCGCACGCCCGCGATCACCCGGGTCGCGGTGGCCGTGGCCGGGATGTCCCGCCAGCGCGCCGGGTCCGGCTGGGCCGCAGGGGTGCTGTCGTGCACTGGCGTCGGCTTGCTCGCCGACGCCGGCGTGCTCACCGCGTGTTTCGGGGTGGCCGGGCTGCCGGTTCCCTGGCGCGGGCTGCTGTTCGCCTACGCCGCCGGGCAGCTGACCGGCCGGCTCGTCCCGCTGCCCGGCGGCCTCGGCGGCGTGGAAGGCGGCATGCTCGGCGCGCTCACCCTCACCGGCACCCCGCCGGCTGCGGCGGCAGCCGCGGTCATCGTCTACCGGGTAGCCGGGTACTGGGCCGTCGGCGCCATCGGTACCGCGCTGGCAGCCGCCTTCGCCCGCCGGGAACCCGGAGGGGTGAAGCTCGGCGCCGCAACGCCGCGCCTGGGCCGGGACCGCAAGCCCGGCGTGCAAAGACCCCGGCCCGCCGGAGTGATCGGCCCCGAGCGCTGAGGGGAAGAATCTTGGAAACCACGCGGTCGCCGCGACTGCCTTCAACGCAACCCGGACGGCTCGGCGCTGACGAGCACGGGAACGGTCACCGTCATACCGGCTCGAAGCGGGGCCACAGGCCAGGACTGGCCGGCTTCGGTGGTCTCAGCGCCCGCGAGAAGTGGGGCTATGGCGTCTGGCTCTTCGTCGGCCTGGTGTTCGGGGTGCCCGAGAGCTGGGCCGGGATCACCAACCCTCCATGGCGGGCGCTGTCAGACACCATCGCCCATCTGGAGTCACTATGGGCTCCCACGGCCGTCATCGTTGTCGCCCTGATCGTGTTCATCGTTTTCGCAGTGACCGGGCATCCGCTGGCACAGGCCACCGACCTCGCCACGCCACAAGGTGAGCCGGGACAACGACGAACCGCGAACGGGCGGCTCACCAGATGCCAGGCCGAGGCCATCAGCCACGTGCCAGTACTGGTCTATTTCCCGTGCGCTGTGTGCGCGGTGGCCGGCGGCAGCCTGCTAGCCGCTACTGCCAGCAGCGACATGTACGTGCTCGGCTACGTCATCTACGGCCTGTTCGCGATCTTCTTGGTGATCATCCCGAATGTGATGGCGTTCTGGTTCGCCAGGGAGGTGCCGTTTCCCACGCTGGCCTGCACGGTCGCCGACCTTGAGCGCCGGTGGCGCCCGGCCGCGATGATCATTGTGACCGGTCTCGTCATCTTGATGATCCACTTGGCGTTCGCTCCGTGGCCAGACATCTTCCGCCACATTGAAGTAGCGCCAGCCCATCGCTGAGTGCGAGGTACGCCAGCTTGCGTTTCTCAAGATCGCGTACAGCATCCCCGGCACATTGCCGCCGCCATGCTCGGCGCGTCCAGCCCTCGGTGGCCGCACGCCGTGAGGACCGGATCACCGAGCCGCTCCGAAGGCAGCGACCACTGGGGTATCGGCCCGGCGGCACTGTAGTGCCCTGTGCTGTCGCGGAAAGGTTCCACCCCCAACTGCACCTTCGGGTGACGCCTTCACGAGGACTCCGTTCATAACGTGCCGAGTGACCGCACCTCACACCGACAGGTTGGAAGAGATCAGATGCCACCCACGGTCCGCCATCGCGGTCTCTGCCTGGTCTTCGTGCACCGGGTGAGACCAAAGCAACCCGTAGCGAGGCACGTTAGGCGGCGCAACCTGCTCACCGGTCCCCGGACCCATTCGAACGGCCTGCCCGCGACGTCCTCACCTGACAGGTGCCATACAAGCAGCGCCTGCGGTGAGGGCCTAACGCCGGACGAACACCAGTAGGGAGAAACCCTCATGTCCCAAACACGACCCACCACGAGGCGGAGGCCCGCGCCCGCCGCGGTGGCTGGCCCCGCCAGCCCCCGGCTTGGCCTGGCCCTGCTCGTCATCGCCACCGCGCAGCTGATGGTGCTGCTGGACGCGACGATCGTCAACGTCGCGCTGCCGCACATCCAGCGGGCGCTCAGCTTTTCCGGCTCCGGCCTGGAGTGGGTGGTCAACGCCTACGCGCTTACCTTCGGCGGGCTGCTGCTGCTGGCCGGACGGGCCGGGGACCTGCTCGGCCGCCGCCAGGTGTTCATCGGCGGGCTGCTGCTGTTTTCCGCCGCGTCACTGGCCGGCGGGTTCGCCACCTCCCAGGCGTGGCTGCTCACGGCCCGCGCCGTGCAGGGCGCCGGCGCGGCGACAATCGCCGCGGCCGCGCTCGCGCTGATCGCGACCACCTTCCCCGAAGGCCCGCCCCGGAACCGGGCGATGGGCGTGTACGCCGCGATGAGCGTCGCCGGCGGCGCGGTCGGCCTGATCGCCGGGGGCCTGCTGACCACCTACGCCTCCTGGCGGTGGGTGCTGTTCGTCAACGTGCCGATCGGCCTGGCGGCGGCGCTGCTTGCCCCCCGGGTACTTCCCGAGTCTCCGCGACAGCGCGGCCGGTTCGACCTGCCGGGCGCGATCACCGGCACCGGCGGGCTGGTCGCGCTGGTCTATGGGCTGGGGAACGCGGCCACCACCCCGGACGGAGTGTCGCACTCGGGAGACGCCAAGGTCGTGACCTCACTGGCGGCATCGGTGATGCTGCTCGCCGCGTTCACGGTCGTTGAGGCCCGCAGCCAGCACCCCCTGCTGCCACTGCGGCTGCTCCGCGACCGTGACCGGACCGGCGCGAACCTGATCATGGTGTGCGCAGGCGCCGCCATCTTCGGCATGTTCTTCTTCCTGACCGTCTTTATGCAGTCCGTCTGGGGCTACTCCGCGCTGAAGACCGGCGTCGCCTACCTGCCGCTGACCGCCGCCATCCTGGTGTCCTCCGGCGCCGCCGCCCAGCTCGTTCCCCGGATCGGCGCCCGGCCGCTGCTGCTGGCCGGTACCCCGGCCGTGGCCGGCGGCCTCTACTGGCTGTCACGGGTCAGCGTGCACAGCAGCTACGCCGGCGCGGTGCTCGGCCCGATGCTGGTCATCGCCGCCGGCCTCGGGCTGCTGTTCGTGCCCGTCACCCTGGTCGCCATGTCCCGGGTCGCCGACGAGGAGTCTGGGGTCGCGGCCAGCCTGCGTAACACCGGCCAGCAGATCGGCGGCTCGATCGGGCTGGCCGTGCTCGGCACCGTCGCCTGGACCGCCGTCGCCAACAGCATCCGCACCCAGACCGCGCACGCCGCGGCCGTGGCCGCTCACGCAGGCCACCCGGCCCGCCCTGGCCAGGCACCGCTCACCGCGATCTACCACCACGCGCTGGCCACTGGCTTCTCCCGCGCCTATCTGGTCGCGGCCGGGGCCATGCTGCTCGCCCTGATCATCACGATCGTGGCGATCCGGATCAAGCGCGCGGACCTGGCCGGAGCGTCTCCGTTCTGAATCGCAGGGCAGCCCGGCCCGATCTCAGGGCACTCAGTGACCACACGGAGGCAACAATGAAACTCGCGATCATCGCGGCGGCCGGGGGCGCCGGCCGGGAACGGCCGGCCAGGCCCCTCGCCGCCGGCCACGACATCACCGCGGTGGCGCGCAACCCGGGCAAGCTGTCCCGTCAGGTGCGCGCCATCACCACCGACCTGGCGGCGGACCTGCGGGGCCCTGGAGCCGGCGGTCCGCGGAGCCGATGCTCTCCGGCCTCGGCCCGCACTCGAATCGCCCAGCCAGCCAGTCGTTCTCGCCCGCCGGTCACATTCCTTCATCGCGCTGTGTCATTGGATGACCGGTGAGACGCGGCCGATGTGACACGAGCACGGCCGTACTGCCCGAGGATGCACCGTGATCGTTCAGTCAGCTTTCCCGGTGGAGCCGTGGTGTGTCCGTGAGACGGAGCTGAGGCTCGACTTGCTCGCTCAGTCCGAGTCGGTGTTCGCCCTCTCCAACGGGCACATCGGGCTGCGCGGCAACCTGGACGAGGGGGAGCCGCATGGCATTCCCGGCACCTACCTGAACTCGTTCTATGAGCTGCGGCCGCTGCCCTACCCCGAGATTGGCTACGGCTTCCCGGAGTCGGGCCAGACGATCGTCAACGTGACGAACGGCAAGCTGTTCCGGCTGCTCGTCGACGACGAGCCGTTCGACGTCCGCTACGGACAGCTGCGCTCGCACGAGCGCGGGCTGGACCTGCGGGCGGGGGTGTTGGAGCGGACCGTGGACTGGGTGTCACCGGCGGGGCGCGCGGTGCGGGTCCGTTCCACTCGCCTGGTCTCGTTCACCCACCGGGCGATCGCGGCTATCCGCTACGAGGTGGAGCCGCTTGAGCGGCGTACGCGGATCACCGTCCAGTCCGAGCTGGTCGCCAACGAGACGCTGCCCGAGGTCCTCGGGGACCCGCGGGCGTCTGTCGTGCTGAGGTCGCCGCTGCAGTCCGAGGAGCACGTCGCGCGGGACGCGTGGGGTCTTCTGGTGCACCGCACGCGGGCGAGCAAGCTGCGGATGGCCGCCGCGATGGACCACGAGGTGACCGGGCCCGAGGCGCAGGTCCGCTCCGAGTCGATGCCCGACTGGGCCCGGACGACGGTCGCGACCGTGCTCGACCCGGGCACACCGTTGGTGATCGTCAAGATCCTCGGCTATGGCTGGTCCAGCCTGCGGTCCCTGCCCGCCCTGCGCGACCAGGCGGCAGCCGCCCTGGCCGGCGCCCGCTTCGCCGGCTGGGACGAGCTGGTGCGGGAGCAGCGGGAGTTCCTGGACGACTTCTGGGATGGCGCCGATGTCGTCGTGGACGGCGATCCCGAGGTTCAGCAGGCGGTCCGGTTCAGCCTCTTCCACGTGATGCAGGCCGGCGCCCGAGCGGAGGAGCGGCCCATCGCCGCCAAGGGCCTGACCGGCCCCGGCTACGACGGCCACGCGTTCTGGGACACCGAGAGCTTCGTGCTACCCGTGCTCACCTACACCAAGCCGCAGGCGGCGGCCGGGGTGCTGCGCTGGCGGCACAGCGTCATCGACCTGGCCCGCGACCGGGCGCGGCAGCTCGGCCGCCAAGGCGCCGCCTACCCGTGGCGCACCATCAGCGGCCAGGAGTGCTCCGGTTACTGGCCGGCGGGCACAGCGGCCTGCCATATCAACGCCGACATCGCTGACGCCACGGTGCGCTACATCAACGCCACCGGGGACGAGGGATTCGAGCGTGACGCCGGCCTGGAGATCCTCGTCGAGACCGCGCGCATGTGGCGCTGGCTGGGGCACTACGGCCGGGACGGTCAGTTCCACCTCGACGGCGTCACCGGGCCAGACGAGTACAGCGCGCTGGCCAGCGACAACGTGTACACGAACTTGATGGCACAACGGAATCTGCTGGCCGCGGCCGGCGTCGTGGAGCGCCATCCCGCCGCGGCGCGCGAACTCGGCGCCGGCGAGCAGGAGGCGAAGGCCTGGCGGGAGGCAGCGGCGGCGATGCATCTGCCATACGACGACGAACTGGGCGTTCACCCGCAGGCCAAAGGCTTCACCCGCTACGGCGAATTTGACTTCGCCGCGGTCGGCCCCGGCCGCTATCCGCTGCTGCTGCACGTCCCGTACTTCGACCTGTACCGCAAGCAGGTCGTCAAGCAGGCCGACCTGATACTGGCGATGCACTGGCGGGGGGACGCTTTCACCCCGGAACAGAAGGCCCGCAACTTCGCCTACTACGAGCAGCGGACGGTCCGCGACTCGTCACTGTCGGCCTGCACGCAGGCGGTGCTCGCCGCCGAGGTCGGCCACGTGGAGCTAGCCTACGACTACGCCGGCGAGGCAGCGCTGATGGACCTGCGGGACGTGCAGCAGAACACCCGCGACGGCGTGCACATCGCCTCCCTCGCAGGGGCGTGGATCGCGCTCGTCGGCGGGATCGGCGGGATGCGCGACCACGACGGCCAGCTGTCGTTCGCGCCGCGCCTGCCCAGCCGGCTCGACCGCCTGGAGTTCTCACTGCTGTGGCGGGGGCACCGGCTGCGGGTCACGATCGGCTGGTCGGAGGCCACCTACTCGATCCGCGACGGCCACGGCACCGTTGCCGGCCTGCTCCACTACGGCGAGCCGGTCACCGTAAGCGCCGGCAACGCGGTGCGCCGGCCCATCCCACCCGGCCGGCCGCTGACCCCGCCGCCTCAGCAGCCGCCCGGCCGGGCACCCGTGCGCCGCGCGGCCGGCACTACGCCCCGGCCACCGGCTTCTGCCGAGCGTTCCTGGTCGCGGCCGGGGCCATGCTGCTTGCCCGGATCACCACGATCCTGGCAATCCGGGTCAAGCGCGCCGACCTCGGCGAGGCCCGGTTCTGAACCGCTGGGCCGAAGACCAAGTACTTACTGACCAGACGGAGGCAACCATGAAACTCACGATCATCGCAGCAACCGGTGGTGTCGGCGCCGAACTTCTTGAGCAGGCCGTCGCCGCAGGTCACGACGTCACCGCAGTAGTCCGCAACCCGGGCAAGCTGTCCCGCCAGGCATATTCCGTCACCGTCGACCTGGCCGCGCCAGATCCGGCAGCGCTGGAGTCCGCAGTCGCCGGAGCCGATGCCGTGCTCTCCGGCCTTGGCCCGCATTCGACCGCCGATGCCGGAATCGCGGCCCAGGGCACGCTGGCGATCGTCGCGTCGATGAAGATCACTGGCGTGCGGCGCATCGTCGCGGTCAGCGCCGCACCGGTCAGCACCGTGCCCACGCCGGGCCGCCCCCACCCGCCGAAACACGACCCAGGCGACGGGTTCTACATGCGCCACCTGTTCAGTCACGTGGCCAGTGCCATGTTCGGCAAGGTCTACGCCGACCTCGCGCGGATGGAGGACATCCTGGCCGGCAGCGGCCTGGACTGGACCGTGGTCCGGCCACCACAGCTCACCGGCAAGCCCCTCACCGGTACCTACCGCACGGCCTACGGGCAGAACATCCGGGGCGGCTGGTCCGTCCCGCGCGCCGACGTCGCCCACCTCATGCTCGCCGTGCTCGGCCGCCCCGGCACGATCCACCAGGCCATCGGAATCGCAAGCTGACAGGAGAAAACTCGTGACGACCAAGGACCCCGCCGTGCGCGCCGCGGCAGCGATCGACTTCACCATGATGTACGCGACCCACGATGCCTTCCGGCGCGACCTGGGCCGCCTCAAGGCAGCGGCGACGGCCGGGACGGCTCAGGCACCCGGGGTCCGCGCGGGCTGGGAAAACTTCAAGGCCCAGCTCCTGCTGCAGCACAGCGTCGAAGACACCGACCTGTGGCCACGTGTCAGCCACGCGGCAGCGGACCGGCCCTCCGGTCTTGCCCTGCTGGCCGAGATGGCGGCAGAACACGCCCAGATCGACCCGCTGCTCGCCGCCGTTGACGACGCCTTGGCCCACTCGCCCAGCAACCTCGCCGCCGCCGTCGCCGGGCTCGCATCCGCGCTTGAGTGGCACCTCAAACATGAGGAGGATGCGGCCCTCCCGCTCATCCAGTCGGTATGCACGCCCGCGGACTGGCGGGCCTTCGCCGGCGCGATGCGCCGCGCCCAGGGCATCAAGGGCGCGGCCCGTTACGTTCCGTGGATCCTCGACGGCATCGCACGTGAGAAGCAGCGGCGGTTCCTGGCCGCCCTGCCCGCCCCGGTCCGGGTGATCAGCCGGATCCTGTGGGAGCCGCGTTACCGCCAGCGGGGCCTGTGGAGATCCTGACCAGCCGGAGGAGGCCAGCACAGCGTCATCCCGCACCATCGCCCGCGACGGCCGGGCCGGCTGGACACTGATGACCGCAATCCACGACGCGCTACGCCGCGACCTGGACCAGCTACTGCGCGCCACGGCAGGCCACACGCCGGCCCGGGCCCGCTGGATCATGTTTGCCGGCCAGTTGCGCTTCCATCTCGCCGCGGAGGCCGCGGCCATGTGGTCGCCGGCCAGGGTCAAGCTGGCCGGCGACCCACCCGGCCAGGCCTTGCTCGATGCGATGGAAGATGAGCAACAGCTGATCGGCCCCCTGCTGGCCGTCATCGACGACGCGATCACCATGAACACCGACCCGGTGCGGCTTCGCCAGCTTCTGACCAGGCTGCGGGCCCGGCTGACCAGTCATCTGGCCCACGAGGAGGCCGACGCCCTCCCGCTCATCGAGCAGATCATGTCCCCCGGTGAACTCGGCGCGATCGCCAGGGCCATCGGCGGCAGGCACCGCGGCGGGCACGCCACGCG